>Ga0209998_10000231_pt1 | contig 18855 bp, 15 predicted proteins | sample EndophyteCoNSPM_FD_187576 | JGI IMG/M metagenome (GOLD analysis project Ga0209998, IMG submission 187576) | Arabidopsis thaliana rhizosphere microbial communities from the Joint Genome Institute, USA, that affect carbon cycling - Endophyte Co-N... | ecosystem: Host-associated > Plants > Roots >... | reverse complement strand
CACTCGAGGCGTCAGGCGTGGGACGGGCGCACGTGACGCTTCACGTCGGCCTCGACACGTTTCGCCCGCTCGAGGGTCGGTTCGTGGACGAGCACCGGATCCACCGCGAGTGGTACGAGATCCCCGCCGCGACGGCATCGGCGGTGGCCCGGACCCGGCGGGATGGAGGGCGGGTGGTGGCGGTGGGAACGACCAGCGTCCGGGTCCTGGAGACCGCCGCGCGCGACCAGCGATCGGCCGGCTGGACGGACCTGTACGTCACCCCGCCGTACGCGTTCGCGGCGGTCGATGCGCTCATCACCAACTTCCACCTGCCGCGGAGCTCGTTGCTGGTCCTCGTCGCCGCCTTCGTGCAGGCCGGGCAGCGCGACGCCACGCCGCTCGATGCGAGGGAGACGCTGCTCGCCGCCTACCGCGCGGCGCTGGAGGCCGGGTATCGGTTCTTCAGCTTCGGCGACGCGATGCTCATCGCGTAGGCTGGCGACATGGCCTCGCCGATCTCCTTTGCGTCACGCTCGACCAGCACCGGCCGTGCGCGGCGCGGCATGCTGACCACCCCGCACGGCGCAATCGAGACGCCGCAGTTCATGCCCGTCGGCACGCAGGCCACGGTCAAGGCGCTGACGCCCGGGGACCTGCGGGCGGCCGGCGTGCAGGTCATCCTCGCCAACACCTACCACCTCTCGCTGCGACCCGGGCACGAGCGGATCGCCCGGCTAGGCGGGTTGCATCGGTTCATGGGCTGGGACGGACCGATCCTGACCGATTCCGGCGGCTTCCAGGTCTTCAGCCTCGCGCACCTCGGGAAGGTCGATGACGACGGCGTGACCTTTGCCAGCCACCTGGATGGCTCGCCGCAGCGGCTCACCCCGGAGCGGGCGATGGAGATCCAGGAGGCGCTGGGAAGCGACATCGCGATGGCCTTCGACCAGCTGGTGGACGCCACCCTGCCGGCGGAGGAGGTAGCGGCCGCCATGGACCGCACCCATCGCTGGGCCGAGCGCTGCCTCTCCGCACATTCGCGCGACGACCAGGCACTCTTCGGGATCGTCCAGGGTGGCGTCGACGCCGACCTGCGGCGGGCGAGCGTCGCGGCGATCGTGGGGATGCCGTTCGATGGGATCGCCATCGGTGGCCTGTCGGTGGGGGAGAGCAAGGAGCAGATGGCTGCCACGCTGGACGTGGTAGGCGATGCGCTCGCCGACGACCCACGGGTGCGCTACCTGATGGGCGTCGGCTCTCCGCCGGACTTCTTCATCGCCGTCGAGCGCGGGATCGACCTCTTCGACTGCGTCCTGCCGACCCGCGTGGCACGCACCGGGCAGCTCTGGACGAGCACCGGGAAGCTCAACCTGCGCAACGCCCGCTTCCTCGACGACGCCGCACCGCCTGACCCCGACTGCGGCTGCGAGACCTGCCGGAACCACTCGCGCGCCTACCTCGCACACCTGTTCCGGGCCGATGAGCTGCTCGCCTATCGGCTCTCCTCGCTCCACAACGTCACCTATACTCAGGACCTCATGCGGCGGATCCGCACCGGCCTCGACGACGGGTCGTACGGAACGCTGCGAGAAGCAGTGATGGCCCAGTACGGGCGCTCTGGGACGAGGTCGGATAAGGCGTCGGTAACCGGCCGATAAGGCCCCATCCGCCACGCTCCGAGCACCTCGACCGGCCCCAGATCGGGAGGTCAGCCAGATGGCCAAAGGCCGCGATCGACCGCGCCACCAGGAGAAGCGCAAGCCGAAGGACAAGGCGCCGAAGACCCAGCCGGCGTCGGCCTACGAACAGCCGATGACGGTCGAGCTGATCAAGAAGAAGCGCAAGCCGCGCAGTGAACCCGGCCCGGAGGCTTGACCCAGGACCGCCGCCGGGAGTGAAGAGAGAAGGAGCCCACGCGATCATGGACGCCCCGGTGGCACAGGCCGAGACCCAGACTCCAACCCAGCGGAATGGCGAGCGCGGGCGCGCGGTCGACGCCGCCATCACCCAGATCGAGAAGCAGTTCGGCCGTGGCGCGATCATGCGCCTCGGCGACAAGGGCGCGAAGATGTCGGTCGAGGTCGTGCCGACCGGCTCGATCGCACTCGACCTGGCGCTCGGGGTGGGCGGCGTCCCGCGGGGCAGGATCACCGAGATCTTCGGACCCGAATCGAGCGGCAAGACGACCCTCTGCTACCACATCGCCGCCAACGCGCAGCGAGCCGGCGGGATCGTGGCCTTCATCGACGCCGAGCACGCGCTCGATCCGAGCTACGCGAAGAACGTCGGCCTCAACGTCGACGAGCTCCTCGTCTCGCAGCCGGACACCGGCGAGCAGGCGCTCGAGATCGCGGAGACGCTCATCCGCAGCAACGGAGTCGACGTCGTGATCATCGACTCGGTCGCGGCCCTCGTGCCGCGCGCGGAGATCGAGGGCGAGATGGGGGACAGCTTCGTCGGCCTTCAGGCTCGCCTCATGAGCCAGGCGCTCCGCAAGCTCACCGGCGCCATCAACCGCAGCAACACCGCCCTGATCTTCACGAACCAGCTGCGCGAGAAGATCGGCGTCATGTTCGGCAACCCGGAGACGACCCCGGGTGGCCGCGCCCTGAAGTTCTACTGCTCGGTCCGCCTCGACATCCGCCGCATCGAGACCCTCAAGACCGGTTCCGGGGATGCCATCGGCTCCCGGACCCGCGTGAAGGTCGTCAAGAACAAGGTCGCGAGCCCGTTCCGGCTGGCCGAGTTCGACATCATGTACAACGAGGGGATCAGCCGCGAGGGCGGCCTGCTGGATGTCGGCATCGCCGCCGGCATCCTCTCCAAGACCGGTGCCTGGTTCAACTACGGTGAGACGCGCCTCGGCCAGGGACGCGAGAACTCGCGCGAGTTCCTCAAGGCGCACCCCGAGCTTGCGGACAAGGTGGAGTCGGAGATCCGCGGCAAGGTGGCCACGATCGAGGTCGGGGTCGAGGGGATCCCCGAGGCGGAGTAACGACCCGCCACCTCCAGCATGGCCGGGCGACGCCGCAGATCGATTCCCGATAGCGAGCGCCTCCCCCCGGATCCTGAGGCGGCGATGGAGATCGCCGTCCGCTTCCTCGGCACGCGACCGAGGACGCGCTGGGAGCTCGAGCGCCGCCTCCGCCGGGCCGCGGCCGAACCGGAAGTGATCGCCACGACCCTCGATCGGCTGGCCGCGATGGGCTACGTCGACGACATCGCCTTCGCCCGCTGGTGGGCGGAGGAGCGTGACCGCCACGCGCCGCGCGGTCGACGCATGGTCGAGGCGGAGCTCCGACAGCACGGCGTGCCGCGCGATGTCCTCGAAGAGCTGCGAGGCAGCGAGCTGGCAGAGCCGGCGCTCGACGGCGAGGCGCTGCCTGCCACGGAGGGCGAGCGAGCGAGCGCCGCCCTCGAACGACACCTTCGCGGTCGACCGCTGCCTTCGGAACAGAAGGCTCGCCAACGGATCGGCGCCTTCCTGATCCGCCGCGGATTCGACCCGGAGACGGTTCGCGCCACCCTCCGCACGGCTGCAGCAGAAAGTACCCCCGGGGGGAGTACTCCTGACCCAGATGGCTTTCAGGACGAAGGTCCGTAAGGTCGCCGCAGGTGACGAGACGCGTCATCACAGGCGACGGCCTGAAAAAGGCAAACCCATCGCGAGGTGGGGGCGCAAAGCCAGGGGTCTCGGCATTGTCGAGATCGCCCAGCTGCCAGTAGCCGCGCATCACCCCCATGAAAGGGGACTTGATGCAGGCACTCAGCGACGTAGGCGTGGAATCGCCCGGTCAATCTGACCGAGGAGGCGACCGCGCCGTTGTCATGCCCCCAGCAGGCGATCGCGGCCTGCTGCACCGGGTAGGGACCCTGCTGGGCGTGTCGTGGGACTATCACAAGTCGCCGCCTCCGCCCCGCCCCGGCAGCTCATCCCTCCTGTCACGCCGCTTCGCCGTCGTCCTTGGCAGCTTCGCCATGCTCGCCTCGAGCATGGCCCCGGCAGCCACGATGGCAGCCGCGTACGACGCGGCAAGCGACGTCAACTCGATGTTCAACACCACCCAGTACACCGGCGCGCAGGCCTACTGGAACGCCGGATTCACCGGTGCCGGGGTTGACGTCGCCGTGATCGACACGGGCGTGAACCCGGTTGAGGGCCTCGCGACGGCCGGCAAGCTCATCTACGGTCCAGACCTCTCCTTCGAATCGCAGAACGAATCGCTGCGAAACCTGGACACCAACGGCCACGGCACCTTCATGGCCGGCATCATCGCGGGCCGCGGAAGCGGTGCCGTGACGGGCCAGTACGCCGGTGACGCGACCAACTTCCTGGGCGTCGCTCCGGACGCCCGCATCCTCTCAGTGAAGGTCGGCGTCGCCGACGGCGGCGTGGATGTCTCCCAGGTGATCGCGGCGGTCGACTGGGTCGTCCAGCACCGCAATGACAACGGGATGAACATCCGCGTCCTCAACCTGTCCTATGGGACTGACAGCCTGCAGCCTTACGTGGTCGATCCGCTCGCGTTCGCGGTCGAGCAGGCCTGGAAGGCGGGCATCTTCGTGGTCACGGCCACCGGCAACTCGGGCTACGCCTTCAAGACCGGGACCCTCACCAATCCAGCGTTCGACCCCAAGATCTTTGCCGTGGGCGCTTCGGACTCGATGGGTACCATGGCACCCGCTGACGACACGGTGGCGAGTTTCTCGTCCACCGGAAGCAACAGCCGAACTCCGGACGTGGTCGCCCCCGGAGCGCATGTGGTCAGCCTCCGCGTCCCTGGCTCGTACATCGACCAGAACTACGGCGCCACCGGCATCGTCTCGAGCACGCTGTTCCGCGGGAGCGGCACCAGCGAGGCCGCAGCGTTCGTCTCGGGCGCAGCCGCACTGGCCATCCAGCAGCATCCGTCAATCACGCCCGCGGCGTTGAAGCGCCTGTTCCAGCTCAACACCACTGGCCTCGCAGTCTCCACCCTCAAGCAGGGATCGGGTGAGATCGACCTGTTCAAGATGCTGGGCGCGACCGTCTATGCACCGCCAACCCAGTGGAAGACCATCGACTGGTCGACAGGACTCGGCTCGCTCGAGCTCTCGCGCGGGACCGATCACCTGACTCGGGACGGCGTCGTCCTGAGCGGGAACCAGGACATCTTCGGTCACGCTTTCGACTCCGCCCAGATGGCAATGCTCGAAGCAGCCGGCAACAGCTGGAGCGGTGGCATCTGGAATGGCAACAACTGGACAGGAAACTCCTGGTCCGGCAACTCCTGGAGCGGTAACTCGTGGTCCGGCAACTCCTGGAGCGGTAACTCGTGGTCCGGCAACTCGTGGTCAGGAACCTGGAGCGGCAACTCCTGGTCAGGAAACTCCTGGTCCGGAAACTCCTGGTCCGGAAACTCCTGGAGCGGCAACTCCTGGTCCGGAAACTCCTGGAGCGGCAACTCCTGGTCCGGAAACTCCTGGAGCGGCAACTCCTGGTCCAACAACGGCTGGATGGGCGTCTCCTGGAAGTAGCTCGCTCAGCCTCTCATTGTTGATGTGCGGTCGGGGATGGATCCTCGACCGCACATCGTTTTCACCATCCGTCGCACTCAGACCAAGCCCACTTATCCGCACCAATCCCCAATTGGTCCCCACCCCCACATGACGATCGGCGCCTAAGCAATTCCAGCACGCGAAGGTAGGCTCACTGCGATGACCGGCCAGGTGCGCTGACCATGCGACCACCAACGAGGGTGTGGGCCCTCGTCGTCGCCATGGGCGCGGCCGCCCTGTTGCTGTCGGGGCTCGTCCTGGCGCACATCCCGTCGCTTGATCCGGCATGGCAGCTGCCGTGGTGGCTCATGGCACCAGTCTTCTGGGCGGCTGAAGCCCAGGTGATCCACTTCCACTTCCGCCGTGGGGCGCATACCTTCTCGCTCAACGAGCTCCCGCTGGTCGTCGGCTTCTTCCTCGCAAGCCCCCTCGAGCTGGTGATTGCCCAGGCAATCGGCTCCGCCCTGGCGCTGGCCATCAACCGCCGGCAGCCGCCGGTCAAGCTCGCTTTCAACATCGGGTCGTTCGCCCTCTCGTCGATCATCGGCCTGCTCGTGTTCCGAGCCGTCGGCGCAGGCGGACTGACCGAGCCGATGCGATGGCTCGCCGCCTTCCTCGCCGTGAGCATCTCCAACCTGGTCGGCGTGGTGACCGTCGCGACGGCGATCTCGATCTCCGAGGGCAGCCTGGGCGTTCCGAAGCTGCGCCAGATGATCGCCGTATCCTCGGTGGTGGCGATCACCAACACGAGCATCGCCCTCCTGGCGGTGATCATCATCGTGGCCGACTCGCGGGCCGTGTGGCTCCTCACCCTGCCGATCGCGACCCTCTTCCTCGGGTATCGCGCCTTCATCGGCGCCAAGCAGCAACACGAGTCGCTTGAGCTCCTCTACGAATCGACCCGCATCCTGCAGCGCACCCCGGAGCTCGACTCGGCGCTCGTGCAGCTGCTCTACCACAGCCGCACCATGTTCCGTGCCGAGCAGGCGGAGATCGTCCTCTTCCCGTCCGGTCCGGGCGACAGCTACCTGATCACGTCCGTGGCCGAGGGGCGAACCTCGGTCATGGCCGAGGCCCCGGCGAGCCAGTGGCGGCCCATCCACCAGCACGTCGTCGAGCATGGTCGGGCGTTCCTGCTGAACACGACCTCGATCGAGCTCGAGGAGGACCACGACGTCCGCGACGCCATGATCGCGCCCCTCGGCTCGGATGGGGGAGTCATCGGCGCGATGGTCATCGCCAACCGCCTGGGAGACGTCAGCACCTTCACCGCGGAAGACCTCCGGCTGTTCGCGACGGTGGCCAACCACGCCGGCACCGCCCTGGAGAACGGCCAGCTCGAGCGCTCGCTGGCCAAGCTCTCAACCCTCCAGGATGAGCTCAAGCACCAGGCCTTCCACGATGGGCTCACCCAGCTCGCCAACCGCGGTCTCTTCGGTGAGAGCGTCAATGCCCGGCTGGCCGCGACCCCCCGCGGCAAGCGCGCGGCGGTCATGTTCGTGGACCTCGACGACTTCAAGTTCGTGAACGACATGTACGGCCACCCTGCGGGGGACGCCATGCTGGTCGAGGTTGCGGCGCGGCTGCAGGCCTGCACCCGCGCACAGGACCTGACTGCCCGTCTGGGGGGCGACGAGTTCGCGATCCTCGTGGACGACGAGCCTGACCTCGCGAATGCGGAGCGGGTTGCCGGACGGATCGCGGAAATCCTGCAGCAGCCGTTCCAGATCGGCGACGTGCGGACGCACGTCTCGGCCAGCATCGGGATCGCCGCAGGCAGCCAGGGCGACTCGGCAGAGGACCTCCTGCGCCAGGCCGACGTCGCGATGTACAGCGCCAAGGCCGCGGGCAAGGGCCGCTGGGTCGTCTACAAGCCATCGATGCTCAAGACCGTCCGATCCCGCCACGATGTGGGCGCCGAGCTCCAGCTCGCCGTCGATCGCGGCGAATTCCAGCTCCGCTACCAGCCCATCGTCTCGCTCGATACCGGTCGGATCGTGGGCGCCGAGGCCCTCGTGCGCTGGAACCACCCAACCCGCGGCGAGGTCGGCCCGGACGAGTTCATCGGCAACGCCGAGGAGAACGCCATGATCGTCCCGATCGGGCGGTGGGTGCTCGCCGAGGCGTGTCGCGAGGCTGCCGGCTGGAGCCAGCAGACCGGGGGCGCGGTCCCGTGGGTGGCCGCCAACCTCTCGGGCCGGCAGCTCCTTCATCCCACGTTGCTCGACGATGTCACCACCGCCCTGGCCGCTTCCGGCCTGCCACCGTCCAGCCTGATCCTGGAGGTCACCGAGTCGGTCCTGCTGCACGACGCCGACGCCGCGATCGAGGTCCTCAGCAAGCTGCGCGAGAAGGGCATCCAGATCGCACTCGACGACTTCGGAACCGGCTACTCCTCGCTCAGCTACCTCCACCGCTTCCCGATTGACATCCTGAAGATCGCACAGGGCTTCGTCGACGTGGATGACGCCCAGGACGACCGATGGATCCTGGCGCAGGCGATCATCTCCCTCGGCAAGGCCCTGGGACTCCGGGTGATCGCCGAGGGGGTCGAGCGACGAGCACAGGTGCAGCGCCTCCAGACCGCCGGCTGCGAGTTCGGGCAGGGCTTCTTCTTCGCCCGTCCACTGCACGGCGATCGGCTCGGAGCCGAGTTCGCGCGCGACAACGCCCAGCGCTTGGGGTCCGACCGCATGGCCCGCACCATCGCCGAGGAGAACGCCGCCTAGCAGCTCGCGCTACCCTGCTACCAGGATGCGCTACGCCCTCATGACCGAGCCCCAGCAGGGGCTGAGCTACGACGAGATCCTGGCCCTGGCGCGCACCGCCGAGTCGGCCGGGCTGGAAGCGTTCTTCCGCTCCGATCACTACGCCTCATTCCCCGGGCCGGCGGGCCAGCCGACGACCGATGCGTGGGCGACGCTGGCCGGCCTGGCGCGCGACACGACCACGATCCGGCTGGGGTCCCTCGTCTCGCCGGTCACCTTCCGCCTTCCGGGGCCGTTCGCGAAGCTGGTGACCACCGTCGATCAGATGAGCGGCGGCCGGGTCGAGGTCGGGATCGGCGCCGGCTGGAACGACAAGGATCACTCCCAGCTTGGGATCCCGTTTCCGCCCCTGAAGGAGCGCTACGACCGCCTTGAGGAGTCGCTCGCCATCGTCCACGGACTCTGGACCGAGCCGGACGGCTGGAGCTATCCCGGGTCGATCTGGCAGGTCAGCGACGCCCTCTTCCGCCCGCGGCCGGAGGCCGCCGGGCGCCGGCACCCCAACGTCATCCTTGGCGGCGAGGGCGGCCCGCGGCTCGCCCGCCTGGTGGCGACCTACGCCGACGAGTTCAATCGCACGTCTGCCTCGCCTGACAACGTCCGGGAGGCGTACGACAGGGTGAAGGCTGCCTGCACGACCGCAGGTCGTGACCCCGATTCGGTCGTCCTCTCGGCGATGGTCGGCGTCCTGGTCGCCGACTCGGAGACCGAGATGCGCGATCGCCTTCGGCAGCAGGTATCGGTCGTCGGGAGCAGCAGCAACGCGGACGAGTGGCTGGCCGAGCGAAAGGGTCGCTGGATCATGGGAACGCCCGACCAGGCACGGCAGCGGATCGAGGAGTTCGCCGCGGCCGGCGTGCAGCGCCTCATGCTCCAGGACTTCCTGCCGCGCGACCTCGAGATGGTGTCCCTGCTGGGTCGCATCGCCGCGGGCTGACCGGCCGGAGGCCATCGGCGGCCGCTTGCGCTACACTCCGCCAACGACAGTCTCCGGGCCCGTCGCACGACCGGGGCTGACGATCGTGATGAGCATTTGACACGCGCTGCCTGAGCGGCGCGAGAGCGCCCAGAGGGGCTCCAAAGCGGAGGAGCCGATGCCTGACAGCCTCGTCCTCGTGGCGGCCGCCGCCGCCCTGATCGTTGGAATCGCAATCGGATACCTGTCGCGCCGCTTCCTGGCGGCGAACAGCGTCAAGCACGCGGAGAGCTACGCCGAGCGGCTGATGGCCGAGGCGCGCGCCAAGCAGAAGGAGATCGTCCTCGAGGGGAAGGACGACGCGCTGAAGGTCCAGCGGGCCGCCGAAGAGGAAGCTCGCGAGAAGCGCACCGACCTGCAGCGCCAGGAGCGCCTCCTGCTTGATCGCGCCGAGGCGCTGGATCGCAAGGTCGACTCCCTCGAACGGCGCGAGGTCGCCTTCGAAGAGCGGCTGCGCGAACTCGACGCCGAGAAGGCGCGGCTGGCCGAGCTGCAGCAGCAGCAGCTGGTCGAGCTCGAGCGAGTCAGTGGCCTGACCGCCTCGGAGGCCCGCCAGAGCCTGATCCAGCTCATCGTGGACGAGGCGCAGGCAGAGGCGCACCAGAAGGTTCGTGAGATCGAGCGCAACGCCGTCGAGGAGGGAGAGGAGCATGCCCGCCGCGTCCTGACCACCGTCATGCAGCGCATCGCCGCCGACCACACCTCGGAAGCCACCGTCACGGTCGTGCCGCTGCCGTCAGAGGAGATGAAGGGCCGCATCATCGGCCGCGAGGGCCGCAACATCCGCGCCCTCGAGCAGGCCACCGGGGTCGACCTGATCATCGACGACACGCCGGAGGCGGTGGTCCTCTCCGGGTTCGACCCGGTGCGTCGCGAGGTGGCGCGCATGGCGCTCACCAAGCTCATCAGCGACGGCCGCATCCACCCCGGCCGCATCGAGGAGACGGTCGCCAAGTGCCGTGCCGAGATCGAGGTCGTGATGCGCCAGGCAGGGGAGCAGGCCGCGTATGACGCCGGCGTGCCGGGCCTCCACCCGGAGCTGATCAAGCTCCTCGGCCGCCTGAAGTACCGCACCAGCTACGGCCAGAACGTGTTGAACCACTGCATCGAGACGGCTCGCCTGAGCGGCCTGCTGGCGGCAGAGATCGGGGCGAACATCCCCGAGTCCAAGAAGGGCGGCCTCCTCCACGACATCGGCAAGGCGATCGACCACGAGGTGGATGGTCCGCATGCGCTCATCGGCGGAGACATCGCCAAGCGCTACGGCGTCAACCCGGTGGTCTGCAACTGCATCGCCGCGCACCACCAGGAGGTGGAGCAGGAGTCGACCGAGGCGACGGTCGTACAGATCGCGGACGCGATCAGCGCGTCGCGGCCCGGGGCCCGTGGGGAGTCGCTCGACAACTACGTGAAGCGCCTCGACGACCTCCAGCAGATCGCCCTGACCTTCCCCGGCGTCGAGCGCTGCTACGCGATCCAGGCCGGTCGAGAGATCCGCATCCTGGTCCGCCCCGAGGAGATGGACGACATGGCGTCGAGCCGCCTCGCCAGGGACGTCGTCAAGAAGATCGAGGAGCAGCTCCAGTATCCCGGCCAGATCAAGGTGACCGTGATCCGTGAGACGCGCGCGGTCGACTACGCCCGATGACTGAGCGCACCGCGCTCCTGCGGTGCCTGGTCATCGGCGACATCATCGGCAAGCCTGGCCGGCTGGCGGTGGTCGGCCACCTGGCCGAGATGCGCGCCGAGCTCGATCTCGACCTGGTCATCGCCAACGGCGAGAACCTGGCGGCCGGCGCCGGCCTGACGCCGAGCCTGGCGGAGGAGCTCTTTGCCAACGGCGTCGACGTCATCACCAGCGGCAACCACATCTGGGACAAGCGCGAGATCTACGACTACCTCGACAGCGGCCGGCCGGTGCTCCGCCCGCTCAACTATCCCGATGACGCCCCCGGGCGGGGCTGGCTCCTCCACACCCTGCCCGATGGCGACCGGGTGGCCGTCGTCAACGTCATGGGCCGCGTCTTCATGAACCAGCTCGACTCGCCCTTCGCCGCCATGGACAGCCTCCTCGACGAGGCCGCCGAGCCACTGCCGGCGCTGCGGATCGTGGACTTCCACTGCGAGATCACCAGCGAGAAGAACGCCATGGGCTGGTACCTCGACGGGCGGGTGACCGCGGTGGTTGGCACCCACACGCACGTCCCGACCGCCGACGCCCGGCTCCTGCCGAAGGGGACCGCCTACATCAGCGACATCGGCATGACCGGGCCGCGCGACTCCGTCATCGGCTTCTCCCTGGAAACGGTGCTGCCGCGATTCCTGACCCATCTGCCGACCCGCTTCGCGGTCGCCGATGGGCCGGTGAGCTTCAACGGGGTGCTGATCGAGGCGGAGCGGGGGAGCGGACGCGCGACCTCGATCACCCAGCTCCAGCGCCTGATCGAGGTCTGACGCAGGGGCGAATGCCGGACTCCTCGCCGATTGCGGCCATCGTCGGTCCGACCGGCTCGGGCAAGACGGAGCTCTCGTTGGCGCTGGCCGCGCGCATACCCGTCGAGATCCTGATCGCCGACTCGCGCCAGGTGTACCGCGGGATGGACATCGGCACCGCCAAGCCCGATGCCACCGCCCGCGACGCCGTCCCGCATCACCTGCTCGACCTCGTGACGCCCGGAGAGCCATTCAGCGTCGCCTCCTGGGTCGACGCCGCGAGGCAGGTCCTGCCCGACATCGCGGCGCGCGGCCGCCTGCCACTGGTGGTGGGCGGCGGCGGCCTCTACCTCGCCGCGCTGCTGGACGGCTACACCTTCGGGCCTGCGCCGCGACGGGAGCAGCGGGAGCACCTGAACCGGGAGCTGGCGAGCGAGGGGGTCGGCGTCCTCGCCGCCCGCCTCCAGGAAATCGATCCGGCGACGGCGGCCCGCACCGACCTGCGCAACCCGCGTCGGGTGGGGCGGGCACTGGAGCGCGCCACCGCCCTCGCGGGCGCGGCCGGGCGGCCGGTCCGACCCTGGGACGGCCCGGTCAGGCTGCTCGGCATCAGCCGGCCGACCGAGGTCCTCAATCGACGCATCGATGAGCGAGCGGCATGGCTCTTCGCGAATGGCCTCGTCGAGGAGGTCCGCGCCCTGCTCGACGCCGGCCAGGACCCGACGAAGGCGCCGCTCACCAGCCACGGCTACGGCGAAGCCGCGCGCTACCTGGCGGGGGAGTGGTCGCTGGAGGAGGCGGTTGCCGTCACCGCGCGCCGGACCCGTCAGTACGCCAAGCGGCAGCGGACCTGGTTCCGGCGCGATCCACGGATCGTGTGGCTGGCCGCCGACGACGGCCCGGCCGACGATCCGAGCCTGGTGGCGGAGGCGACGAGGATGTTGGCTGAGCTCGCGCCGAGCTAGGCGGTGTTGGCGAGCCCGATCTTGCGGCGCCAGGCGTCGAGGTCAGGATCGTCGGCTTCCACGGCAGCGGCGGGTCGAACCTGGCGGTCGACGGCGCGCTTCAGCTTCTTCTCGCTGGCCCAGTCGGGGAGCGGACCCGGCCGGCTGAAGAGGTAGCCCTGGGCCGCGGTGACGCCCAACGCGGTCAGCTGCTCGACCTGCTCCTCGCGCTCGACCCCCTCGCCGATGATGAGCGCCCCGGTGCGGACCGCGAAGGCCACGATCGATTCGACCACCGCGCTGGACGCAGCACTGTTCGAGCTGCGCTGGATGAGCCCGAGATCGACCTTCACGACGTCGAAGTGCAGGTCGCTGAGCAGCTTCAGGCCGGAGTTGCCCGAGCCCAGGTCGTCGGCAGCGACGCGAATGCCAGCCGCGCGGCAGGTGTCGAGCTTGAGGCGGACCCGCTCGAGGTCGACGATCGGCTGATGCTCGGTGAGCTCGATGACGAGCCGCTCGGCCGGGAAGTCGTAGCGCGCCAGGATGTTGAGCATCGCCGGGGCGGTGAACTCGGGCGCTTCGATCGTGCGCGGCGACAGGTTCACGCTCAGGAAGAGCTCTTTGGGCAGCTTGGCGGCGGCGGCCACGATCGTCTCCATGCAGGCGAGGTCGAGGGGCACCACGTGCCCGCTCTGCTCCGCCGCCCAGAACATGCTCGTCGGATCCGGGTACGGCGCCGGCGGGACGGGGCGGATCAGCCCTTCGTAGCCGAGCGTCCCGCCACTCGCCAGGTCGACGATCGGCTGGAAGACCGGACGGAGCAGGTGCTGCTCGATCACCTCGGCAATGGCGGCCGACGTGCCGGCTGCAGTGGCCTCGATCTCCTTGCCCGGGTCGAAGACGATGACCTCCGTGCGCCCGCCGTGCTTTGCGGCATGGAGCGCGGTGTCGGCCTGGGTGTAGAGCTGGGTGCGAGTGGTGGCCGGATTGGGCAGGCTCGAGATCCCCGCCGAGAAGGAGAGTGGCTTGACCTTGGGGTCGCGGACGTTGGGCTGCAGGGCCGAGACGAGGAGCCGTCGCGCGACGATGTGCGCGGCGTCGGCGTCGGTGTGGGGCAGCAGGAGCGCGAACTCGTCACCGCCGATCCGGAATGACCGGTCGACCTTGCGCAGCACGCCTCCGACCAGCTTTCCGAACGAGGCGAGCGTCTGGTCGCCCACGGCGTGTCCCGCGCTGTCGTTGATCTGCTTGAACTCGTCCAGGTCGATGAGCACGAGCGAGAGCGGCACCGCGTACCGGCTTGCGCTCTCGATCTGGCTGTCGAGCTCTTCCTGGAACGCGCGGTGGTTGCCGAGGCCGGTCAGCGGGTCGCGCAGCGCGTCGGCCACCGCCTCCTGGTAGCGCACCTGGAGGTCGGCGCGGGAGCGGGTCAGGGGACGGATGACCAGGGCCGCAAGACCCGCGGCGGTCAGGCTCGCGCCGAGGCCGATGCTGATGGCGGCGCGAACGAGGCTCTCCGGGAGCGCGGCAGTGAGCACGGACTCGGCGACGATGCTCAGCAGGGCACCACCGGCCAGCGGGACGAACATGCGCGCGGTCATGCTCGCTGCGGTCGGGACGCCCTTCGTGGCGCTGTCCGCCTGCACGCTCGCTTCGGTCACCAAATCCTCCTGTGGCAGGCCATTCCAACAGATGTATCGCAGAAGAAGGTGGCTGGCGCCGTAGGCAATAAGTACCGCCCGTCCATTCAGGCACAACGGCCGCGGTGGGAGCCTCGGCTACCATGGGACCTCTGATGCCTTCCCACCCGTCGTTTACAGACCTCACCGCACCCGAGGAGCGCGCCTTCCTGATCGGCCTTGACGATCCGGGCGATGGCCGCTGGCCGATCGAGCGCAGCCTCGCCGAGCTGGCGGCCCTGGCCGAGACGGCGGGGGCGGTGGTGGTCGGCAGTGCCTCGCAGCGCCGCAGGACACCGGATCCAGCGTCGTATTTCGGAAAGGGACGGGCCGCCGACCTGGTCGACGAGCGGGCGGCGACCGGCTTCAACCTGCTCATCGTCGATGACGAGCTCTCAGCGAACCAGCAGCGCGCCCTCGAGAAGCTCCTCGACTGCAAGGTGCTCGACCGCTCGGCGCTGATCATCGACATCTTCGCGCGGCACGCCTCCACGCGGGAGGGGCGGCTCCAGGTCGAGCTCGCCGCGCTCGAATATCACCTGCCGCGCCTGACGCGCCTGTGGACTCACCTCTCACGCACCGGCGGCGGGATCGGCACCCGTGGCCCCGGCGAGAGCCAGCTGGAAACCGACCGGCGCCTCATCCGCGACAAGATCAAGAAGGTTCGCGCCGAGCTGGAGGACGTGAAGCGCCAGCGGGCCACGGCGGCCCGTCAGCGCGAACGGTCGGAGGTCGCGACGGTCGCGCTGGTGGGGTACACCAACGCTGGCAAGAGCACCCTCCTCAACCGATTGGCGAGCGCTGACCTGTTCGTGGCGGACATGCTGTTCGCCACGCTCGACCCGACCAGCCGTCGCGTCACCCTGCCATCCGGTCAGCGGATCGTGGTCACCGACACGGTCGGCTTCATCAACAAGCTGCCGCACGACCTGGTCGAAGCGTTCCGGGCCACCCTCGAAGAGGTCCTGCGCGCCGACCTGCTGATCGAGGTGGTCGATGCCTCGGACCCTGACTTCGTGGGGCAGCAGGAGGCGGTGCAGGTCGTGCTGGACGAGCTGGGAGCGGGGGACAAGCCACGGATCGTCGCCTTCAACAAGATCGACCTGCTGGCGCCCGGCCTGCGGGCCGCATCGATGCCAGCCGGCGATCGCGCGGTCTTCGTGAGCGCCACCAGCGGCGAGGGGATCGAGCCGCTCCTGACGCGCGTCGCCGGTCTGCTGCGCGACCAGATGGTGCCGGTGGACGCGGTGGTCCCGTGGTCCCGGGGCGAGCTCGTGGCACGTGCCAAGGTCGCCGGCGACGTGGCCGAGCGCTTCACCGATGACGGTGTCCGGCTCTCGGGACACCTTCCCGACGCGATCGCGGCCGAGGTCCAGCGCGCCGGTCCCGACGAGCGACGGGGTGCGACCGCCAGACGCCGAGCGCGACGCTGACGTCACGCATGGTCAGCGTAGCGGCCGATGCGATCCGCTCGGCCCACCCGCGCATTCCGAGTGCCTTTCGTGACTCGCCCCAGTTCGTCTCCGAGCCGCTGAGCGAGGCGATCGGGGTCCCGGTGGTCGTCAAGCTCGAGACGCCGAACCCGATCGGCTCCTTCAAGGGCCGGGGGACGTGGCTGGCGGTCGCGGAGCTGCTGGCGGCAGGCAGGGTGGGGGAGGGGCAGGGACTCGTGGTCGCTTCGGCAGGCAACTTCGGGCAGGGCGTCGCGTATGCCGGCCGCGCGATGAACATTCCCGTCATCGTCTTCGCAGCAACCACGGCGAATCCGACGAAGGTGGCGGCGATGCGACGCCTGGGCGCTGACGTGCGAACGGTGGGGGAGGACTTCGATGCCGCACGTCTGGCGGCCGCGGAGCATGCCGCCGCGAGTGGATGGCACCTCCTGGTCGACGGCGAGGATCCGTGGATCTCGATCGGCGCCGGCACCATCGCCCTCGAGCTCACCGACGCCATCGCCAGCGGCGACCTGCCGGCGCTCGAGCGCTTCTACGTGCCGGTCGGCAACGGCGCCCTCATTGCCGGGATCGGAACCTGGCTCCGGTCTGCCGCGCCCGATATGGAGGTCATCGGGGTGCAGGCGGCCGCGGCACCGGCCATGACCCTGTCGTGGCGTGCGCGACGGCCCATCGAGACGGAACGAGCCGACACGATCGCGGATGGAATCGCCGCGCGCGTGCCGGTACCGGAGGCGCTGGCGCTGATGATCGAGGTGGTCGACGAGATGCTGCTTGTCGACGAGGAGCAGATCGTGGCTGCGACGACGGCGCTGTCAGCCGCTTTGCCGAGCACGATCGAGCCGGCGGCGGGCGCCGGTTGGGCAGCCATTCAGGCTGCTCAGCGGCACGCGGGGCCGATCGGCCTCCTGGTCACCGGCGGAAACGTCACCCGCTGACCGAGAAGGACCCGAGAGGGCTAGACGCGGTGCCCCAGGATGCGGCTGGTGGTGGGCTGGGTCTCCGCGCGAGGCCGAGAGGAGGCCCGCAGAACCACGGACTGCACGGCGAGGCCGAAGCCCAGGAACAGCGAGCTGCCGATCACGAGCAGGCCGTAGCCCGCAGCCAGCTGGCCGAGGTCGCTGCCGGCGGCCGAGCCGCCGAAGACCATCAGCACGCCGGCGCCGAGGCTGCCGACCATCAGGACCCAGAGCGATGAATGTTTCATGCCCGCACACTAGGCCGGCTCCGCACGCTCCCATATCCACCAACCGGCGAGGGAATGGCAGCCAATGGTCCTACCGCTAGACTTCCGCAAAGAGATGTTATGTGATGTTGATCTGGAATCGAGCGCTCAGCGCTCGGCCTGGACCCCGAGCGTGACGGCAGCTGCCAGCACGGCCACGGCAAGGGCAACGGCGTTCGCGGCCGTCTGCGAGGCGTCAGCGGCGAAATATTGAGTTGCCGACGCTGGAATCGCCCTGAGCAACGGCGGCACCACCACCCAGCCCATCACGAGCACCGTCGGCGCCACCGCGCCCGGCAGCCGCATGGCACGCACCACGACGGCCGTCAGCAGTCCCAGGAAGGCCGCCAGCAGGAGGATCAGGATCACGGCGGGCTGATCCTTGGCCCCGGAGGCCTCAACGAGGCCCACCAGGCCTCGCTGCAGCACGGCAACGCCCACTGCCAGGAGGGCGCCCAGCGTCACGGAGCGAGCTCCGCTCATGGCTCGCTCAGGGTGCGTGACTGGGTCAACACGCCTGCCTCGAGCGCCGTCTTGAGGCCCTGGGCGACCTGGTACGACTTCCCCGCCCCCATGACGAGGACCGCGTCGCCGGGACGCAGGTGCTCCGCCACGTAGGTGGTGGCGGACTCGACGGAGCCGCCGGCCATCGTGGAGACGCCGGTGGCGCGTTCGATGGCGTCCGACAGCGCCTCGGCCGAGGTCGCGCGCAGGGACGCATCGGTGTCGCGCGAGGCGAAGATGTCGACGATGACGACCTCGTCGGCATCGGTGAACGCATGCGCGAACTCGTCGATAAAGAGCGCCGTCCGGGAGTACATGTGGGGCTCGAAGACCGCCCACAGGCGCCGATCGCCGACCTTCTGGCGCATGGCAGCCAGCGTGGCGCGCACCTCCGTCGGATGGTGCCCGTAGTCGTCGTAGACGATCACGCCGGCAGTATCCGCGATGAGCTCCATCCGGCGTCCCGCTCCACGGAACGTGCGCAGGCCGTCGGCCAGCACCTCCACCGGGGCGCCCATCTCGCGGGCCAGGGACAGCGCGGCGGTCGCGTTGAGGACGTTGTGCTCCCCCGCCAGTGGCGATTCGAACGGCTGTTCGAATAGCCAGAACGTCGCTCCCCCGTTCGCGTACGCCACGTCGTGCGCCTCGACCTCGCCGCCGGGGCCATACCGCAGGATCCGCCCTTCCCAGCCTCCCAGGCGCTCCAGGAGGGCCTGGGAGCCACTGTCCGCCGCAGTGGTGAGGAGGAGACGGCCTCCGAGTCGCGGATCCTCCCCCATCCCGCGAACGAAGCGCTCCATCGAGGCCAGCACCGCCTCGCGGTCGGCGAAATAGTCGGGATGGTCCATCTCGACGTTGGTGACGATCGCGCCGGCCGGGTGGTAGTTCAGGAAGTTGTCGCCAAACTCGTCGCCCTCCACGAGGAAGGGCGCTCCCCCGCCGACCCGCACTGTGGCGCCCCAGGCCGGGATGAATGCGCCGACCTCGACCGTCGGGTCCATCCCGGCGTGCTCCAGGAGGTGGCCCAGCAGCGCCGTGGTGGTCGACTTGCCGTGGGTGCCGGTGACGGCCAGGCCGATGCGCCCCTCGGCCCCCATCAGCTCGCCGAGCAGCGCCTGCCAGGTGACGACCGGCAGTCCCGCCTCGTGCGCGGCGACGAGCTCGGGCAGGTCGGGATTGGCGCGCAGGGCGGGTGTGATCGCCACGCGGTCCACGCCGGCCAGGTGGGATGGGTCATGGCCGCTGATCACCCGGATGCCGGCTCCCTCGAGTGGCGGCGTATACGGTGACGGCGTATCGGCGTCGCAGCCGTCCACCACCGCTCCGGCGTTATGCAGCAGCAGGGCGACCCC
>Ga0209998_10000228_pt1 | contig 19066 bp, 14 predicted proteins | sample EndophyteCoNSPM_FD_187576 | JGI IMG/M metagenome (GOLD analysis project Ga0209998, IMG submission 187576) | Arabidopsis thaliana rhizosphere microbial communities from the Joint Genome Institute, USA, that affect carbon cycling - Endophyte Co-N... | ecosystem: Host-associated > Plants > Roots >... | reverse complement strand
GCGCAGTTGCATAGGACGCCGGAAGCGAATCCCGCACGAACGGCTGCAGAATTCCCTTCTCCTCCGCTGGATCGTGATGTCTTGCCACGACCGAATCGAACGCCGCGCCGTTTCTGAGCTGCGTCGCGACGAGCTGCGCTTCCGCGCGCGCGGCCGCGACGTCGGTCGAATCGATCTTCGGGGAAATCAGGATGTGGCGAGCTTTCACTTCGCCGGCCTGAACGCGGTCGACCTTGATGATGTGGAAGCCGAATGCGGTCTCGACAACATTGCTGACCGCGCCGGGAGGAAGCGCGAACATCACGCGCTCGAACTCCGGCACCATCGCGCCGCGACGATTCCATCCGAGGTCTCCGCCCTGCGGCTTTGACGCCTCGTCCATCGACTCGCGCTTTGCGATGAGCTCGAAGTCGCCGCCCTTCCTGATCTCGAGCAGCAGTGAATCGGCTTTGGCTTTTGCGCGTGCTTTCGCCTCCGGAGAAGCCTTCGGCGCAACGACGACCTGTCTGAATGTCACCGTTGCGGGCGCGGATTGAAGCGCACCCTTGTTCTTCTCGAACGCTTCATTGATCTCGGCTTCGCTGACGTTCCGCGCAACAGCAGTCTTTCGGAGCTCCTCGAACACACGCTGCTGAAGCGCGCGACGATAGAACTGCTCATACAGCGTCCTTCGATACTCTTCGGGCGTACCGAATCCGGCCTTCCGGAGCTCGGCACGGAATTCTTCGTCCGTCTGAAAACCCTGGCGCACGCGTCGAACCTGATCGTCGACGCTTCTGTTCACTTCATCAGGAGTGACTTCGACCTTCATGAGGTGCGCTTTCTGAACGAGAATCTCCTCGTCCACGAGCGCGTTCAGCGCGTCTTTCGCGAGCGCCGACTGCCCCGCGGAGTCCGGCGGCAGCTGCAATCCCGCAGCGCGCTGCTGATTGATGGAGCTCATAACATCGCTCCACAGAATCACCTGATCGCCGACCACCGCAACGACGCGATCCACTGGAATCGCGGAGGCCGGAACCGCAGACGCGACGCGTTGCGGCGGCGGCGCCGGCGTCTGGGCCGAGGCCGCCACCGGCACCGCCACGAGGAATGAAAGAAACCGTTTACGCATTCGGATTACCGGGTGCCGCGTTTTCTGTTTCAAGATGATTTCTACACCTCACCGATTTGCTTGTTCGCCTACTTCTTCGTCGTGTCGGCGTTGGGCATCGGCACCACCGACGGTGGTTGCGCCGCCTTGCTCGTTGAATCACTGGCCAGTCGGATCTTTGCTGCTTCGAGCAGAACCTGATCGAGCGTTTCCGGATTGATCGTGTAGTCGTACTTGTCGCGAAGAACGTTCTGAACAGGCTGAGTTACGTCCACGAACTGCGCCTGCTGCGACAGAAGCTTGCCGAGATAATCCTCGACACGCTGCGCGGCGAGCTTTTCACGGTCGGCCTTCGACTTCGCCGCTGCCTGCAGTGATTTCGGATCCACGTTGAGTGCAGTCCATGCATTCGTGACCGTCGTCAGGAACATCTTCCGCGCTTCGTCGAGCTGCTGCTGTGTCGGACCGAGCTTGGCGCTGTCCGCGGAATGCAGCACGAGCTCGTTGCGCACGAAGTTCTTGACGAACAACGGCAGCAGCGAATCGGGAGCGGACTTCACGCGCTCCGCGACCTGAGCCTGCGGCGGGAACGTTTCCATCCAGCGAGCGAGGTCCGCAGCGGTGAACTTGCCGAGGCTCGAGGTTGCGAGAACGGTCTTGTCGCTGCGGTGCGAATTGGGATTCTCGACGACCGCGCGAATGGCGGCAGCCGTCCCTTCCTTGACTTGGACCTTGTTGGCAGTCTCGAGGCCGGCGAGATAAGTGCTCTCCGCGGCCTGCATCCCACCAGCCTGCATCGCCTGCACGAAATCACTCTTCACTTCAGAGAACAGCGGGCGTCGAATGATGTGATAACCGTACTGCGTCTGTATGACCGGCGATATCTCGCCCGGCTTGAGCGCTGCTGCTGCCTGATCGAATTCCTTGACCATCGCGCCGCGCGGGAACACGCCGAGTGATCCGCCTCGAGGAGCAGACCCGGGATCCTGACTGTTCTTTCTCGCGAGCTCGGCGAAGTTGGCGGAGTTCACCTGTCCGCGGAGCGCATCGATCTTCTGCTTGACCTTAGCCTTCCCAGCCGGTGTCGTGTCGGGAGTGAGAAGCAGAATGTGGCTGGCAGCGAGCATGCTTCCATTGTTGTACGCTGCCTCAGCCTGCGTACTGTCCGGAGCCTTCCACGATTTCGAAACCTGCTCGTACCATTTCTTCGCCTTGATGTTGGCGATCACGGCCCACATCGCATCGTCGATTTTCTTGTTGTCCTTGAGAGAATCGTTGTTGGCTGCAGCCTTGGCGATGAGATGGTAGTTGACCCAGGCATCGACGATTGCGTTCGCGACATCCTTGCGAAGCGGAGCCGCTGATGAGCCCATCAACGTTGCCAGGCGCGTTACGGGCAGTTCCTGATCCGCCGCTTTTGCGACGACGTTGCTGTGGGCCGAGAACGCATCCTTGAGCGAGTCGCAGCCAGTGAACAGAAGCGCCGCTCCGATCACGGCAATTGTCAGTTTTTTCATGTTTGTTGTGAGTCGATGTTAGCCTGAGCTCGAGCTCCGGCCGCGTAGCGTCGCGAGAGCGCGGACCAGGCCGCCGAGCAGCTCGGCGCCGCCGAGCCTGGTCAATTTGAGCGAAAGCGGATGTGCTCTTCGCACCTCCGCCTGAAACTGTACTTCGTGAAAGGCCGCCGAGATCCCCTTCATGCGGGGCACGGCGTGCTCTCCAAAGGTAATACGAGCCTCGTTTCCACGCAGCAGCATGGACTCGATCTGTGCCGCGCCGCCAAGTACTCTGAGCATCGCGACCGAGAAAAAGGTTTCCGCGGGTGACGGAAGCTGCCCGAAGCGGTCCCGGACTTCGGCTTTCAGCGCCTCGACTTCCGCCGTCTCGGTCATGTGAGTGAGACGACGGTAAATGTCGAGCTTCGCGTCCTGGCTGGTGACGTAATCGTCGGGCAGATACGAGGGAAGGTCCACTGATACGTCTGCGGGCTGGAGCTTTGGCGCGCTGTCGCCACGCATCAATCGCTTCACTGTCTCATCGAGCATGCGGAGATACATGTCGAAGCCGACCGCCGTTACGAATCCCGACTGCTCCGGGCCAAGAAGATTTCCCGCGCCGCGAAGCTCCAGATCCTTGAGCGCAATCCGATAGCCCGCACCAAGCTCCGTGTGGTGCTCGAGAATCTTGAGCCGGCGATTCGCCTCTTCGTCGATGTCGCCATCGGAGACGAGGAGATAACAGTTCGCCCTTCTGTGGGAGCGTCCTACACGACCACGGAGCTGATACAGCTGCGCGAGGCCGAAATGATCCGCGCGATTCACGAACATCGTGTTGGCGTTTGGAACGTCGAGCCCCGACTCGACGATCATCGTCGATACGAGGACATCGGTCTCGCCATCGACGAATTCGCGCATCACCTGCTCGAGGTCGCGCTCGCGCATCTGGCCGTGCCCGACGCCGATTCGGGCGCGCGGGACGAGCTTCTGAACGCGCGCTGCGATCGAATCGATAGTCTCGACGCGATTGTGAACGAAGAAAACCTGTCCGCCGCGATCGAGCTCGCGGCCGATTCCTTCCTCGATCAGACCTTCGTCCCATGGCTCGACGAAGGTCAGCACCGGGGAGCGGTCGCGCGGAGGCGTCTGCATCAGTGTCATGTCGCGCAATCCCGCGAGCGAGAGGTGCAGCGTGCGCGGGATCGGCGTCGCGGTGAGCGTGAGCACATCGGTGTCGAGCTTGAGCTGCTTGAGACGCTCCTTGTGCTTCACGCCAAAGCGATGCTCCTCATCGATCACGATGACGCCGAGGTTCCTGAACTTGACGTCCTTGCTGAGTAGACGGTGCGTTCCGATGACGATGTCGATTTTGCCGTTGGCGAGATCGGCGATCACTTCCTGCTGCTGCTTCGGCGTCTCGAACCGGCTGAGCGTCCTGATGACGACGGGAAAATCCGCGAGACGATCGCCGAATGTTCGCGCATGCTGCTCGGCGAGAATAGTCGTCGGGACGAGCACGGCGACCTGCCGCTCGGACTGTACCGCCTTGAATGCGGCGCGGACGGCGATCTCGGTCTTGCCGTATCCGACATCACCGACGAGGAGGCGATCCATCGGCCGCGCCTTTTCCATGTCGCCCTTCACTTCCGCGGTCGCCGTGCGCTGATCGGGAGTGTCCTCGAAGAGAAATGAAGATTCGAGCTGCCGCTGCCACGGCGTATCCGGCACGTGTGGCGGTCTGGTCGCCACTCTTCGCCGCGCATATAGATCGAGCAGCTCGACGGTCATCTCCTGTATCGCGGCTTTCGTTCGATCACGCTGCTGCGCCCACCGTTTGCCGCCGAGAGTGTGAAGACGCGGGGGCGGGTTGTCGGGGGAAATGTCGGCGGCCGACCTGAATCGCTCGATCTGATCGATTCGATAGAGCGGAACATTCAGTCGCGAGCCGCCCTCGTATTCGATTACGGCCGCTTCGACTGTGCTTTCGCGAACGAAGACCTTCTCGATTCCCCTATAGATGCCGACGCCGTGCTCGAGGTGGACGACGTAATCTCCCGGCGTAAGCGCTGTGAGTGATTCAATCGACGTTCCCGTCGTGTACTTTCGGGAGCGGCGAATGCGGCGCTCGCGACGAAAGATCTCATGGTCGGTGAGAATGCGGAGGCCGTCGCTCTGCATTCCCCACGGCGGAATGATGAACCCGCCATGCAGCACGCCGATCGCGAGCGACACTCCCGGAATTTTTGTTCTTCCTTCAGTGAGAAGCTCATCGAGGCGCTCTGCCTGCCCCGTGTTGTCGCAGAGAATGATCGTCGGAACTCCGTCCGACACGACTTCTCGGAGCCGTTTCATGTCCCGGTGAATTGGCTCCGGAGGGATGATCGGAAAATCGATCAGGACCGCGGGTGTTGCAGGCGAGGCGAACTCCGAATGCGAGTCTATCGCCTGGCCGGAGAAAAGCTCCACGATTCCCAGTGACGACAGGGATGCGAGAGTTTCTTCCGGCGCGTTGAAGAGCTCGTTGCGACCCGGCGTGTCTTCCCCGCGCCGCCGCGCGAGGTCGATGTGGTGCTGCGCTTCATCCCACGTTCGCCTCAGCTCTGGTCCTATCCGGCTGTCCTCGGGAACCACGAGGATCGTGTCGGGAGCGAAGAGTGTCGTTATCGACACACGCTCTCCGTCTTCGGCGTGCATCGAGACAGCGCCGTCAACCGGAAGGATCAGAGCGAGATCGGCGTCGCGAGTGGAACGCTGGCTGATCAGATCGAAATGTCGCAGCTCCGATATCTCATCGCCCCAGAACTCGAGGCGCACGGGCTCCGCCATTCCGAAGCTGTAGATGTCGAAGATTCCGCCGCGCATGCTGAACTGGGCGACGTCGTCCACCATCGGAACGCGCTCGAATCCAATCGACTCGAGGTGCGCCGCAAGATCTTCGGGACGCCGTGTGTCACTCTTCCGGAGCTCGAGACGGGTCTCCGCAAGCGCGCGCGGAAGCTGCGTCTTCTCGAGGAGGGCGCGAGCGGTGGTCAGCAGGATGGTGATCTCGCCGCGACCGATTCTTTCGAGTGTCTCGACGCGCTCCCCCGCGACTTCAGCGTGTGGCTCGATCTCACCGAATCCTTCACGGGGCGGATAAAACGCCACCGAGCCACCGTCGAGAAGCGACTCCAGATCCGCGAGCCAGCGCTCGGCGCCTGATACACTTTCGGCAACGACGACAAAGAAGCGACCGGGACTGGCGTGCGCCATCGCAGCGACGGCGAGCGCGTCGCTGGAACCTGGAAGACCCGATGCGTGTAAGCGGGTATTTGTGGGAGGTAATGCCGAGGTCAGCTGCGCAAACGCAGGCAGCGCCTGGAGCGCCTCCAGAAGTGCTGGCAATGCCACTGCGCGCAAGCTATCCTACTTGTATCGCTCGGGGTAGCGCACGGGGATCAGGAGGTACGATGAGAATCAGACACGTGGCTCACTCGCTGGCACTTGTCGTCGCTGCAGCATCGATCGCATCAGCGCAGGCGAATCCGCGAGTCTACAGCCCTCAATTCGATAATGACCGCCCCCATGGCGATGTTCCCAATGTCCAGGTCTGGCTGGACGAGAGCAGCTACGCCTTCGGCGACCTCATACGACCCTATGTCGCCGCGGATCCCGATGCGTACATAACCGTCGTTCGTGTATCGAGCGATGGCGCTCTTCAGGTGCTTTATCCGCGCCTCCCCGGAGAGCAGGTGCGGTACAACCCGGCGCAGTTTGTGAATGACCGCCTTCCCGCCAACACTACCACTCCTTTTCTCATTCGCGAATCGCGCGGCGTGGGCTTCGTCTTCGCAATCGCGTCATACTACAGGTTCAACTATCGCTACTACACCGCGAACGGCAGATACTGGAGCACGAGCCGGCTTGCGAGCGCGTCGCGGTTCGGCAGTCCGTTCCAGATCGTGCGCAGTTTCGTAGAAGAGATCACTGAAGGAAGTGAGTCGTACTCGATGGACTACGTGATGTACGACGTCAACTTCGACCAGTACCGGAGCCGCTACGCTTCGCGCTTCCGCGGTTACGGCTACAGCGATTACTACGACATGTGCCTCGGCGCGTTCGGCAGCTGGTACTCCAGCTATTGCCGTGGTTATTACGGGTACGGGTTCCCCTACATAGTCGTATCGAGGCCGAACACACCGAACCCGGAGCCGGGGAAGAAAACGTTGCGCGTGCGGCCACTCGTGCACGATCCGAACATTGGAGACGCTCCGCGTCCGGCTCAGCCGGCCGAGGGAATCGTGCAGCGGGTAGATCCGCGCGAAGAAGCTGCGATCAGCGCTGCGCGACGCCAGCGGATGCTTCGCGACGGCGGCCGCCGAAGCGAGCCGGTGATGCAGCCGCGATTCGAGCCGCGATCAGAGCCGCGCTCCCAACCGCGCGCGTCGGAGCCGAGACCAGAGCCTCGCATGTCCGCGCCGCCCGCACGCGAGCCGATGCGCGCCGCACCCGTCGTGCGAAGCGAGCCGCGAGTCGAGCGCCCGCGCGTCGAGGCGCCAGCGCCGCGCATCGAACGCAGCGAAAGACCGAAAAAGGACAATTGAGTCGAAAGATCGCTGGGGCGCCCAGCGATCTTTTTTTTTCGCGCACGACCCCACCCGCACTCGACAGCGCCGTCGAGTCGCGTGCAGTTACAGGTATATTTGAGGGTTGCTCCCCCAATAGCCCGAAATGAATCTCGATCACATCAGAAATTTCTGTATAGTAGCGCATATAGATCACGGTAAGTCCACTCTCGCCGACCGTCTCATCGAGGCTACTGGAATGCTCCAGAAGCGCGAGATGAAAGAGCAGGTTCTCGACACGCTCGATCTCGAGCGTGAGCGCGGAATCACGATCAAGCTCAATGCAGTGCGCATGAGCTACGCTTCGAAGGACGGCGGGACGTACGAGCTGAATCTCATCGACACGCCGGGCCACGTGGATTTCACGTACGAAGTGTCGCGCTCGCTTGCCGCGTGCGAGGGCGCCATTCTCGTCGTCGATGCATCTCAGGGAATACAGGCGCAGACTCTCTCGAATCTCTTTCTCGCTCTCGACGCGGGACTCGAGATCATTCCGGTTCTCAACAAGATCGACCTTCCCGGCGCCGAGCCCGAACAGCGGAAACAGGAAGTGCACGACCTGCTCGGTGTCGACCCTGATGACATCCTGCTCGTCAGCGCAAAGGAAGGACTTGGCATTCCCGAGCTGCTCGAGCAGATCGTGAAGCGTGTGCCGGCTCCAAAAGGAAACGCAGACGGCCCGCTGCGCGCGCTCATCTACGATTCATACTACGATCGCTATCGGGGGGCCATTCCGAGCGTGAGAGTCGTCGACGGTACGATCCGCGTCGGAACGAAGATCACGTTCGGCGCGAGCGAGTCTGTCTACGAGGTTGCGGAAGTAGGATACAATCAGCTGCGACAGGTGAAGACCGATGCGCTCGGCCCGGGCGAAGTCGGCTACGTCGTCGCCAACGTCCGGTCCGTGAAGGAGACGCGCGCCGGCGATACGATTTTCGACGCGACCAATCGAGCGCCGAAGCCGCTGCCGGGATATCGCGATGTGAGATCGTTTGTCTTCGCGGGCATCTATCCGACCGACACGCAGAACTACGAGACGCTGCGCGATGCGCTGGAAAAGCTTCAGCTCAACGATGCTTCGCTTCACTATGAGCCCGAAACCTCGACCGCGCTCGGCTTCGGTTTTCGCTGTGGGTTTCTCGGACTCCTCCACATGGAGATCGTGCAGGAGCGCCTCGAGCGTGAGTACGAGCTCGATCTCGTCACGACAGTGCCGAGCGTGGAGTATCGCGTCTATCGCACCGATGGACAGATGCAGCTGATCGAAAACCCTTCGTTGATGCCGCCATCGACAGTGATCGATTATGTCGAGGAACCTTACGTCAAGGCGCGGATCATGGCGCCGTCGGATTACATCGGGCCGATCATGACGCTGGGCACCGAGCGGCGGGGCGTGTACAAGAACATGACGTACCTCGACCAGTCGCGCGTGGAATTCGACTGGGAATTTCCGCTTGCCGAGATCATCCTCGATTTCTTCGATCGGCTCAAAACCATCAGCCGCGGATATGCGTCACTCGACTACGAGATGCTCGAGTACCGTCGAAGCGACCTCGTGAAGCTCGACATGCTCATCAACGGCGACCCGGTGGATGCGTTCTCCGTGATCATCCATCGCGACAAGGCTTACGAGTGGGGACGAAAGATCGCCGACAAGCTCAAGGAGCTCATCCCGCGACAGCTGTTCGAGGTTGCAATTCAGGCTGCCATCGGGCAGAAAGTAATCGCGCGGACGACGGTCAAGCCGCTCAGAAAGGACGTCCTCGCCAAATGCTATGGCGGCGACATCACCCGGAAGCGCAAGCTTCTCGAGAAGCAGAAGGAAGGAAAAAAGAGAATGAAGCAGGTTGGCGCCGTCGAGATTCCGCAGGAGGCATTTCTCGCAGTGCTCCAGGTCGACTGAATGGCGACATCGCTCGTTGTGCAGACGAGCTTTCTCGGGGACGTCGTTCTCACGACCCCGCTCATCGCGGAGCTGGCGAAGCGGGGCGCTGTCGACGTCGTCACAACTCCCGAAGGATCGACGATCCTCCGCAACAATCCAGATATCCGCAACGTGATCGTCTACGATCGGCGCGACGCCGACAAGGGTATCGCCGGGTTCGCGCGCACCGTCGGCAGAATCAGGCACACCGGATTGTATGGATCCCTCGATTCGTCACGCGCGCCGAGCATCAATCATTTCTATGAAGCGGCGTATCTCGCGCAGGGATCGTTCAGAAGCGCGCTTCTCGTAGCGTCGAGCGGAGTCAAGAGCCGAATCGGCTTCAACACATCGGAAGGACGCCGGCTCTATACTGAACAGGTCGAGTACAAGGCGGACCGGCATCACGCTGAAAGACTGTGGTGGCTCTCGATGTCATCCTGCGCCGATCCGCCGTCGAGCGATCAGATTCAGCCGCGACTGTTTCCCTCTCAGGACGATGAACGCAGCTCTGAAGCTTTTCTTCTCGAGAATCTTCTCGATCGCAACAGGCCGTTCGTTGCGATCGCGCCGGGCAGCGCGTGGGGAACAAAGCGATGGCCGTTTTACCCCGAGCTGGCAGTCAAGCTCGGCTCGCGGTTCAACGTCATCGTCGTGGGCGGAAACGCGGACGTCGAAACCGGCGATGTGATCGTCGCGCAGCTCCCGAACGGATGTGCTGCCAATGCAGCGGGCCGACTCGGTATCCTGGCGTCTGCCGCGCTGATCGGCCACGCGACGCTGCTCGTGACGAACGACTCCGCGCCGCAGCACCTTGCGTCGGCGATGGGAACTCCCACGATCGGCATTTTCGGGCCGACTGTTCCGGAGTTTGGATTCGGGCCGCTGGCTCCGGGATCGGCAACCGCGGGAGTCGACGATCTTGCATGCAGGCCGTGCGATCGCCATGGCCCGCAGCAGTGCCCGCTTGGCCATTGGCGCTGCATGCGCGATGTTTCGTCCGACGAAGTCATGGCGCTGGCAACACACACCCTTTCGCGCGTGAGCTGAGATTTGACGGTAAGGGAGCAGTTCATTGTCGGAATCGACCTTGGCGGAACCAACATCGCCGCCGGCGTGATGCCGATCGACGGCACGCGCGAGATCGCGATGCGGATGGTGCCGACGCGTGCTGAAGAAGGCGCAGAGGCAGTCGTCGATAGAATCGGCGCGCTCATCGAGGATGTGATTGCGCAGACGCAACTCGAGACGGGCGCGGAGCGCGGCGACTTTCTGGGCGTTGGAATCGGTTCGCCGGGTCCGCTCGATCGCGCACGTGGCGTGGTTATCGTGACGCCCAATCTCGGATGGAGAGACTTTCCCCTGAGAGATGAAGTCTCGAAGCGCGTGAATATGCCCGCGACCCTCGACAACGACGCAAACTGCGCGACGATCGGCGAATGGTGGTGCGGCGCGGCGAAGGGCGGCCGCAATGTCGTCGGGATGACCATAGGGACAGGCATCGGGGGTGGGCTCATTCTCGACGGCAAGCTGTATCACGGGGCATCCGATGCAGCGGGCGAAATCGGGCATACGACAATCGATTCCACCGGGCGGCGCTGCAAATGCGGCAACTATGGCTGCCTCGAAGCTTATACCTCCGGTCCGGCAATCGCCGAGCGCGCGCGGGAGGTTCTCGAAGGTGATGACGACTCCCTTCTTGCCGGGATGGTGGATGGCGACCTGAGCAGGATTACCGCCCAGACTGTATTCGAGGCGTCGAAGCGCGGAGATCGCGTGGCGCTCGAGGTCGTTCGTGATACGGCGCACTTTCTTGGCGTCGGGATCTCGAACCTCATCAACATCTTCAATCCCGATACGTTCGTGATTGCCGGCGGCGTAACGCAGGCTGGAGATCTTCTCTTCGACCCGCTTCGCGCCGAGGTGCGGCGCCGAGCGTTCAAGCCTTCAGTGGAAGCGTGCAGAATCGTGCCTGGTGCGCTTCCGTTGTCAGCCGGGGTAGTCGGAGCTGTTGCGACGTTCAGGGCTCAGACTCTTGGGGATCTATGATTTCTCTGGACCACTGCGTAGCCTGTCACGCGTAGGGCGTAACCAGTAGATCCGTTATCCGTGTCCCGTCTTGAACGGGCAACGGGAAACGGTGTTACTGGTGACGCGAAACTTGTGACGGGCTACGCACAGTGGGTTTCAATCACCGGGAAGCGTTCAGCAACACCTTCCCGTCGAGATCACTCGGATATGGAATCCCAATCAGCGAAGCAGCAGTAGGCGCAAAGTCGACAGTCGCGGCACGCGATGGATCCTGCGCGGGCGCAATGCCCGGCCCCATGAAAATCAGCGGCACGTGACGATCATACCAGTACGGTTGCCCATGCCCGCTGCCTCTCGGCGCGCCATAGATGCCCGGCCTGTAACGGAACTCGACGCCCTGCCGGCTGAACCGGCCAGCCTCGCGCCCGGGAAACATCGATCGTTGCGCCAGGACAGCAAAGCTGTCCTGCTGAGGTCGAGCCAGCTCCTCTTTCGTCCACGCATCGGCGACGATCGGAAGCTTCTTCAGCGCCGCCGCGAGATCGCGAGCCGCGGCGCGCCTGTCGCGATTCGAATCCGCGCGAGCTCTCAGAGAATCGAGCGTCTTGTTCTCCGCCACGGTCAGGCGGTGACCGTACTCGCCTCGCGCGACGAGATCTTCCGGACTGTCAAGCACGCCGTGATCGGCTGAGAGTGCAACAGTCCAGCGATCCTTTCCGACGGTGCGGTCGAGAAACTCGAAGAACTCACCAAGCTCGCGATCGAGCCGAAGAAGATTGTCCATCTGCTCGCGGCTGAGCGGACCGAAGCGATGTCCGATCCGATCGGTTGCCGAAACCGAGACGTTGAGAAAATCGGGCGCATCGTCGCGGCCGAGCTCGAGTGACGTCACCATCTGCTCCGCCATCTCGAGAGTGAGAGCGTCAACGAATGGAGTGTTCTCCCACCATACCCAGAAGGTTGCCGCGCCTTTTTCGTCGGCATAGGTGTGCGGAAAGAAAGTGTGAACACCGTCGGCCTCGTAATCGAGCGTGTCGCCATCCGAGCGCGACTTCGTCGCCGGAGATCCGCTGAAATCCCACGAGCCCTCACCACTGTGACGCTGGACCTGCGTCGCGTTGAAGTCCGTCACCCACTGCGGATCGGATTTGCGATAGTACGTGGAAGTGACGAATCGCCCCAGAGCTCCCTCGAACCAGTACACGTACGCGCCGCGCGCATGGGCCGCGGGTTGTATCGCGCCGCGATCCTTTCCTGAGACAGACGCGACCTTTGACCGCGGGCTCGCTGATACGAGCCACTCTGCGAATCCGGATCGCATGAGATGCACAGGCGACGCCCCCCGGGCGCCCGCGACACCGACGATCTTCACCGTCGTATCGTCGATGTTCTCGACCGGCACCCATCCATCGCCCGATTTCTCCAGCCACAGATTCGATATCACCCCATGCCGACTGGGATACACGCCGGTCGCGAGCGTCGCGTGCCCCGCCGCTGTGACAGTCACGGCGTGATCGTGGGCCGCATTTACGAACGAATGCCCCTGGGTGCGGAGCCGCCTGAAGCCACCCGTGAACAGGTCGCCATACCTGTCGAGCAGGTCCGCGCGCAGCTGATCCACGACTACGAGCACCACGAGAGAAGGTCGCGCGGACGAAACTGTCGCTGGCTCGGGAGCAGGCCTCGATGCGCACGACAGGGCCACGGTGGCGAGCGCGGTCAGCGCACAACCGATGAGAAATCGTTTTGCGGACATTCGTATCCCGAAAGTTTCTGGAAGTGGCTGGGGTGAATCGCGCAAGACGCGATTTTCGCTGGCTCCTGCGATAACGTTATAAACCATCGAGCAGCCTTTTTTCCAGAGGACCCAGTTGGATCTCAAAGTCGCCGATACGCCATATCCATCGAACGCCCGCCGAAAGCGACTCGGCGTGATCGGGAGCTTTGTCTGGGACATAATCCACGGACGGGACCCGCGCGAGACACCGGTAGAGGAATGGGGCGGAGTCACGTACGCCCTGGGAGGTCTCGATGCGGCGCTCCCGGACGACTGGGAAATCGTGCCCATCATCAAGGTCGGAAGTGATCTGGCCCAAAGGGCGCGCGAATTCCTCAAAAGCCTCGAGAAGATTGCAGCTGATGGAGAGCCGATAGAGGTTCCACAGCAGAACAACCGCGTCAACCTGTACTACATGAGCGAGGAGCGCCGGTGCGAGCGGCTTACCGGCGGTGTTCCGCCATGGACGTGGCTCGGTCTCAAGCCGCTGCTCAAGGACATCGACGCGCTTCACATCAACCTCATAAGCGGTTTCGAGCTCGACCTCGAGATTGCGCAGCACATTCGCGCGCATTTCCGCGGTCCGATCTATTGCGACATGCATTCGCTGCTCCTTGCGGTGCAGCCGGACGGCATGCGCACGCTGCAGCCTCTTCCCAACGCGGGAGCATGGTTCCGGTGTTTCGACATCGTTCAGGTGAACGAGGACGAGATGTCGATGATGGCACCGGATCCCCTGGCACTCGCGGCCGTCGCACTGGGCTCCGGGGTGAGCGCGCTCAACGTGACACTCGGCTCGCGCGGGACGGTCTATTTCGCCGCGCCCGGGTTCGAGAGGCTGAGCGACCTGGACCGCGGCCCGCTCGGTCCGCGCACCGGAACGCTGAGGACGGAGCTGATTCCGGCGGCTGCTCCGCGTGATCTGTCCGGCGGCGATCCGACAGGGTGCGGAGATGTGTGGGGAGCGACATATTTCTCACGCCTGCTTGCTGGAGACGACATTCGATCCGCGATGCGGACAGCCGCTGTTGCTGCCGCGCGCAACGTAGACCACCGCGGGGCGACCGGCCTCGCGCAATACCTAAGAGGGGAACTGAGCGTCAGGTGACCACCGTTATCGATGTGCCCCACTCGCTCGACGACCGCTCATTCGAAGACGTCTTCGATCAGCTCGCTCCCCTGCCCCCCGATGAAAAAATCCTCCTCGATGCCCGGCGAACGCGGTGGGCGTCTCCGTTCGGCTTGACAGCACTACTCACGATCGCGCAGACGCGACTCGAGCGGCCCACGTTTGCGGTGCCGGAAAACGACGACACCGCGTCGTACTGGTCGCGCGCGAGCTTCTTCAAGCATGCCGAAGGTCTCTACGACATTACGGGTCGCGTTCCGCGGGCGAGACAGGCTTCCGAATCGAGCGTATTGCTCGAGGTGACGCCTGTCGTGCATACGCAGGACGTCCACACGGTCGTGGAGAACATTCAGCAACGTGCACAGACGATTCTCAGCGAGAAGCTGCACCTCAAATCGACCGTGACCATGCGCTTCACGATGGCATTGTCGGAGATTTGCCAGAACGTTATCGAGCACGCCGGCACGGGCGGGTGGGTAGCCGTTCAGGCATACAAGTGGCAGCAAAGACTGGGGGGAAGAAACGTGGTTGTGATAGCGGTTTGCGATGCGGGCATGGGGTTCCGCAAATCGCTCGAGTCAGCACAGGGGCCGCGCCCGGGGGATCGGTGGGGCGACGCCATGGCGCTCGAGGAGACGGTGATGCGCGGCGCAACGCGCTTCAGGGATCCGGGCCGCGGTCAGGGCCTGCAGGGTGTGAAGCGTTTCATCGGGAACTGGAATGGCAAGCTGAGCGTGCGCAGCGGCACGGCGCGCATCGCCATCGTTCCGACGTGGGATGAAGACGACGTCATGAAAGAGGACCTCGCCCCCTTTCCTGGTGCTCAGGTGCAGATAACAATCCCTGAGTGGATGCCCGACGCATGATCAGTCACATCGACGTGAGCTCGGTGCTCAAGCGCAGCGTCTGCGACCTTTACTCGAACCTCGTCACCCGGCCCACCGGTGCAGCCGTTCGCATCGGCATCGAGCACCATCTGGACGAGATCGGTGACAAGTCGCTCGCAGTGCTCGATTTTTCACATGTCGGACTCCTCGACTTCTCGTGCGCGGATGAGATTGTCGCGAAGCTTCTTCAGCAGTATGTCAGTGATGACATTCCGCGGCGGGAAGTGTATTTCGTTTTCTATGGAATGAACGAGTCGCACATCGATGCGATCGAGGCGGTGCTGGAGCGTCATGGCCTCGCGCTCGTGACGCAGCTGGCGGACGGCGCCCCCGCTCTGATGGGCATAATCGAAGATGATCAGCGCGAGGCGTGGGAGAAGATCTGCGAGCTCGGAAGCGCGCGTCCCGCTGATCTTGCGGACGCCATCGGCGTGCCCCACGAGAAAGCGGCGCGCACGCTTGATACATTGTGGAGACGGCGTCTCGTGATCAGACAGGAAAGCGGCTACGTGCCGGTGCGGGGAGTGATCTCATGAAGCGTATGCGCGTTGAAAGTCCTCAGATCAAGCTTGGCTCACGGTTTCAGCCGGCGCTCAAGGTCGTAGAGTATCTCTCGACAAAGAAAGGCGACGCCGAGCGCGGGCCGATGGTGAGGCTCAACGGCGCGGAGGCGAGATTCCGCCTGCTTCAGGACGGCGAGCTCGTCTGGGTGCAGGGTCCGCGCCGCCACGAGCTGGCCGAATTGTTGATCGACGAGAGCCTGGCGCCCGGACATGTTGCGCTGCGCGACGTTGCGGGAGTGGTCGTTTCCGAGTCGGTGACGGTCTCCAAGCCGGATCTGGATACGCCGGCAGGCAAGCGGCACTTCGGCTGATGGGATCAGCCCGCAAGCCGCGACCACCTGGCAAATCGACTGTTGCCGTTCACGGCGGGGCCGAGCATCGCAACGCCGGGTCGCCGGTTTCGGCACCGCTGCTTCAATCCGTCAACTACGTGCAGGAGTTCGGCCCCGAAGGCGGGACCAACATCATGTACACGCGTTACGGGAACACGCCGAATGAGGAGATAGTTCAGAAGCGCATTGCCATACTCGAAGGCGCTGAAGCGGCACTTGTCCTCTCGAGCGGAATGGGCGCGACGGCATGCGCGCTGCTCGCGTTGCTGAGACCGGGCGATCACCTGCTCTCGAGCTCCTGGATCTACGGCGGAACGCGCAAGCTCTTCACCGAAGAGTTCGTCTCCATGGGAATCGAGGTGAGCTTCGCGAATCCCGATGAGCGGCGCGTGTGGCGCAACACGATCCGTCAGAATACGCGCGTGATATTCGTCGAATCGCCGGTGAATCCGACATGCCGTGTGATCGACATCCCGCAAATCGCGATTCTCGCCGAGCAGCGCGGCGTATCCCTTGTGGTGGATTCGACTCTCGCGAGCCCGATCAACACCCGGCCGCTGTCGTATGGCGCGGACGTGGTGATTCACTCGGCGACGAAATATCTGAACGGGCATCACGACATCCTGTGTGGCGTAGTCGCTGGCACGTCGTCCTACATCGAAGAGGTGCGGCGGAAGATGATCGTCTGGGGACAGGCCCCGGATCCCTTCGCCTGCTGGCTTCTCGAGCGAGGCCTCAAGACGCTCGACGTGCGGGTGCAGCGATGCAACGAGAACGCGATGCGTGTCGCCGAATGGTGCGCGGGACGAAATGAGATCAGCAAGGTTCATTATGCGGGACTCCCGGATCATCCGGACCACGCGCTTGCGAAGAAACTCCTCGACGGCTTTGGTGGTCTAATGTCCATCGAGCTTTCGGGAGGAGCTGATGCTGCGGACAAGTTCGTGCGGCGGCTGAGGATGATCGCGCACGCGTCGAGCCTGGGCGGGGTCGACACGCTCGTCATCGAGCCAAGGTTCAGCTCCCACGCTCACATGACGAGCGGAGAGCGCGCCGCAATCGGCATCCCTGACGGGTTCCTTCGTTTGAGCATCGGTATCGAAAACGCCGAAGACATCATTGCCGACATAGCGCAAGCGCTTCAGTAGCAGAGAATGATCAGACTACACGATGTTGCAAAGGAGTACACGCAGAGCCGTGTAGCCCTGAGCCACGTCACCTTTCAGGTGAAGCGTGGCGAATTCGTTTTCCTCATCGGGCCGAGCGGCTCGGGTAAAACGACGATCCTCAAGCTTCTCTACATGGAAGAGAAGCCGACGCACGGCGACGTGTGGGTGAGCGGCGTCCACGCGAATACCGCTCGCCGCAAGGAGATCTCGCAGCTTCGCCGGAAGCTTGGAATAGTCTTTCAGGATTTTCGTCTGCTCGAGGATCGGACAGCCGAACAGAATGTCGCGTTCGCGCTCGAGGTGACCGGCGCGCCAAAGGCGGCCATCTCGCAGCGCGTGAACCGCGTGCTGACTCAGGTTGGTCTGGCCTCGAAGGCCACTCAGATGCCCCGACAGCTTTCAGGGGGTGAGCAGCAGCGCGTTGCGATCGCGCGCGCACTCGTCAACGATCCCTACTTTCTCCTGGCCGATGAGCCGACTGGAAACCTCGATGAGCGGGCGACGCGGGGAGTGTTTCAGCTTCTTCGCGAGATAAACGCCGCGGGAACCTCGGTCATCATGGCGACGCATGACTTGGAGATCGTTCGCAAGGCGGATGACGCGAGGACGATCGAGCTGAATCACGGCCGCGTGGTGTTCGACTCGATGGACACGCCGGCGCCGGAAACACGTTACACGCCCCTCATCGGCCAGCCCGCGCTTGGCGGGCCAAACGAGGGGAACTGGCCGGCCCCGCCGGGAAACACGAAGTAAGGTGCTGTCGGTTCGCGAGGCGTGGAATGCAAGCCGCCGGGCTCCGCTGCTGAGCACCCTTGGCGTGATCACGATCGCATTTTCCCTTTTCGCGTTCGGGCTGTTCGCGCTCGTCGCGGTGAACATTCGTCACGCCCTGCGCGGTGTCGAGGAGCGTGTCGAAGTCCGCGCCTTCGTATCCGACGGGACGTCTGCGGATGCCATCGCGACTGCGATGGCCGACATCGCCGCCTTTCCTGAAGTTGCAAGGGTCGATTACGTCTCCCAGGAAGGAGCGCTCGAGCGTGCCCGGAAGGACATGGGAGAATTCAGCGATGTGTTCGAGGAAGCGGTGCTTCCGGCATCGCTCGACATTCATCTCAAGGCAGGACTCCGCGATCCGGGAAGGGTCAAGGCCGTGGCCGATCGTGTCAGGTCCTACCAGTTCGTGGACGACATCCGCTATGGGGAAGAATGGGTCGAGAAGCTGTATCAGCTCCGCGCAGTCGCCGCCGGGACGGGTCTTGGACTCGGCCTCGCGTTTGCCGCGGTTTCGATCATCATCATCGGCGCGACAATTCGCGTCTCCGTACTCGCGCGCGCACGTGAGATTTCGATCATGCGGCTGGTGGGCGCAACGGACGGCTTCATTCGCGCGCCGTTTCTCATCGACGGCTTTGTAAAAGGAATAGTCGGCGGACTGCTCGCCCTGCTTCTGACCTGGATCGCATACCGCACAGTCGACGAGCGGTTTCTCGATCTGGTGTTCTTCGATCCGAGATTCATCGTCATCGGAATTCTCGCCGGGGCGTTGATTGGAGTGCTCGGAAGCCTGACATCGGTATGGAGTCATCTACGCCGCGTCTGAGACTGTTCGCGTTCGCGCTTGTCGCTGGTGCTGTTGCATTCGCAGGAGCGGCCGAAGCGCAGGAGCAGAGTGACGCGAAGCTGAGGCAGCAGCAGCAGGAGCTCGCTCGAATCCGTCGTGAGCGAGACGAGCTTCAGCGGCGAATGCGTGGCCTGCAGAGCAAGGTTCATGACATCAGCGAGGAAGTGACGAACCTCGACCGCCAGCACGATGCGACAGTCCGGGTGGTGCGGTCCCTCGACCAGCAGCTGACTACTCTCAACGGTGAGGTCGAGCACACGACGGCCAATCTCGTGCGCGCGCAGGATGAAGTTCAGATCAAGCAGGCGGTGCTGCGTAAGCGGCTGGTCGAGATCTACAAGCGCGGCCCTCTTTTCACATTCGAGGTCCTGCTTTCAGCAAAATCCTTTGGCGATCTCGTCGCGCGATACAAATATCTCCACATTCTCGCGCAGCGCGACAGA
>Ga0209998_10000223_pt1 | contig 19668 bp, 24 predicted proteins | sample EndophyteCoNSPM_FD_187576 | JGI IMG/M metagenome (GOLD analysis project Ga0209998, IMG submission 187576) | Arabidopsis thaliana rhizosphere microbial communities from the Joint Genome Institute, USA, that affect carbon cycling - Endophyte Co-N... | ecosystem: Host-associated > Plants > Roots >... | reverse complement strand
AGTATTAGGACAAAGACCATTAGAAGAATATGCAGCAAACGTAGCAGAACAAATGCAATCAGATGCTCCAGTACTTACAGGTTATCTAAGAAACAATATCAATAGTCATAGAGTAGATCCATTCACAATGTCTGTTAATTCATGGGCACCATATGCAGGATGGGCAAATTTATATTCACATAGACCACACTACTTTGAAAACAATACATTCTCAAGTAAAAATGTAGGTGCATTAATGATGGGTGATGCTAGTCGACAATATCTTAGAACTTTAATTAACAAATATCAGAACGGACCATAGTGTTTTATAATGAGTTTTGGCGGCGGCCGTGATACTTATACACTTGAATATTTAATTAAGGTTACTAACCAAGGTGGAGCCAATGGGTTCTCACAAGTTAATTCTGGGATAACCCAAGTAAACAAAAGTACACAGCAACTAGGAATGTCGCAAGAAAAACTTATGATGATTCAAGACAAAGTTGCATCATCTCACCAAAAAGTTATACAAGCACAACAAGGAGTAAGTAAAGGACTGAAAGGTCTGGCATTCGGTGTAATTGGTATGACTACTGCCGGTGCTGAGTTTGTAGGTATGCTGTCTATGTGGAGACAAACATCAACAGCAGTTGCAGAAGCACAGGGAGAAGTAGACAGAGCATTAAAAGAAAGTGGAAAGAATTCTAAAGATTATAAAGATGCAGTTAATGAATTAGCCAAGGCAAACAGATGGGCAAGGATGACAATCAGAAACTTGATGTTATCAATGTTCGATATGGTGCCATTCTTTATTCTAACTATCAATGGTATCGTTAAACTACGTGCTGCATACAAGACATTACGGGAGGCCCAGGCCGAACAAGAGGCAATGCAGATGGTACTGAAAAGAAGTAATATAGGATTAGCGCAATCAAACCTATTAGCCAACAGCAGTTATTTACAACTTAGTAAGGCACAGAGAATAGCGAAAGCAGAACAGGCATTAATGATAACTTCTAATGAATTACTAACAGCATCTAACGCAGGAGTAGCAACAAGTACTCTAACTGCTAATGGTGCATTATCTACACTTGCTCCAACAGTGGGCAAAAATACAACGGCTATGGGAAAATTCGGAGTAGCAGGAAGTAAACTTGGTGGTGCATTAACAGCAGCAGGAGCAGCAGTCAGTGGATTCCTAGGTAAACTTATAAAGATAGCAGCACCAATAGCAGCAATAATAATTGCAGTAGAAGCATGGAAGAATAACTGGGGTGGAGTTGGTGATATAATTAACGAAGTAGGTGTAAAGATAGGTAATATACACCCAATACTTAAGACAACAATGGAGTTATTTGCAAAGGTAGGGAACTCTATACACGCATTAATAACTGGTGACTTCACAGGACTTAAAAATATATGGGTTGGCGGATCAAAAGAAATGGGCGATGCTACTGTGGAAATGTCAGAGAAACAACAGAAAGCATTAGAAGAAGCACAGAAAGCAGTACAAGAATTCAGGGATTCTGCAAATGATCTATTTAGAGATGTAGCATTTGGTGATAAAGGTGAACGTAAAGATTTCTTTAAATTATTAGGCATTACCACTGGTAAAGGTGGAAAGAAATTAAAAGACGAGGCAAAAGATTTCTTTGATGCATTAGAAGATTCATTAACACAATTAGATGAAGTAGAAGCACGATTCAAAGCAATAGAAAAAATTGATGTGTGGTCAAAACTAGGACTTGAAGTAGATCCTAAACTTGTGAAAAAGATGAGGAATGCATTAGCATCTTCACTCGAAGATATACTTCCAGGTAAAGATGTTTTCGATGATCTAGCAAAAGTTGTAGAAAAGAACTCAAAGGCTAGTCAACCAGCATTTAATAAAGCAGTGGCACAGTTTGTAGCAGATCATCCTGGACTAACAGATATGTTAAGAAAAGAAGGTAAACCAGATCTTGCAGCCTATCTAGATGGATTAGCAGCAGATTTAAAAGCACAGGTTAATGAAAATAAGGCATTAAATGCGTGGACATCAGGAACTATACTTGATCCTGATTCAGGAGAAACTAAAAATGAATACTTTGGTTCAATGAAAATTGGAAAAAGTGGTGCAGGTATACTACAACCTCTATTAGATAAAATTACAGAAGGTGCAAAAGGATTAGCAGCAGGTATTCAAGGTATTGATTGGAAAGCAGCAGGTACAGCACTTAGAGTAGGTATAACTGAAGTAATCAATCTAAACAATATGAAGAATATGGCTACTTGGATCAGGATGAACATGATAGATCCATTAATCCTTGGTATTCAAGGTGTTTTCGGACCATGGTTTGAAGCATTTAATAAAGATCCTATTGGAACAATTGGAATAACAATTAATAAAATAGCAGATATTGGTGAGGCATTCCTTGCAGGTTTATTTGGGGCTAAAGATGGAGCAGATTTGGAGCGACAATTCCAGAATGTATTAGTTACATTCTTCAATTCTGTTCCGACCCTAGTTACTCTCAAGAAGTTAATTGCTGACCCAATAGGTGGTCTTATGGATTTACTTAATGGTAGAGGCATAGGTTCATCAACAGCAGGAGGATTCAATGAAGCCGAAATGGAAACATTCCCAGATAGAGGTTTCGGAGATAAATTCAGTTTAGATAAATTAAAATCACAATTTCAGACGATGATAGTAGATCCTATAGTAGGTGCTATAGATTGGGCATATGGTGTACTTAAATCATTATGGGATGGTAATCCATGGTTACAGAAAATACTAACAGGTGATATTTTTGGTGGCCTAACAGAACTAGTGACAACTGTAGGAAAAGCAATAGTAACAGCACAATCAGGTACTGCTGATGATCAATTATATACAGCAGCAGAATTAGCAGCAGATCTTAATACATCCATAGTGCAACCAGTAACATCTGCTATAGATTCCACACGTGCTGCCTTGGAAAAAGTTTTTTCTATTCCAGTTAATGCAGCAGTGTTAGCATGGAAAGCAGGTAAAGGAGCATGGAGTGCTTTATATGATGCGTTTGTTGGTGGTCATACTGCAGAAGGTGCAGGAGATGGAGGATTTCCAGGCGGTGGATTTGATTTTAGTATGGAAGGTACTAACCACACACCATTAGGACCACATGGAGGTAAAATTGACCCAGCAGCATTCACTATACCAAAAGGTGTACCAGAAGGTGATACATATCAGGTTCCACAGGGAGATGGTGAATCACTGACAGTAACCAAAGGTAGTGAAGGAGAGAAGGAGATGATTAAAAAAGGAGAACTTCAAACAGGTCCTTTCGGTGATATGGAAGGAGCAGCACAAACTGCAAGTCAAGCAGTTCAGAAAGCATTCACTGATATGCAGGCAGCAGTAATAAAAGTATTCACAGATATATCAACTGTATGGAACACAACTATGACAGCAATGGCAACTCTTGTTAATTCCGCAGTGCCTGCAATGTCAAGTGTATTCGCTGTACTATCAACTACTATGAATAGTGTTGGACCTGCAATAGTAACTGTGTGGTCTGCTACTATACAATCAATGGGTACTTGGGCACTTAGTTTAGCACAGGTTTGGGGTACTGTAGGTACTAGTATTAATGAAACTACAAATATAATAACATCAGCAGTACGTGATACATTCGCTACAACATTACAGGATATATATGATACTATGGTTGATCTTGCAACACAGTGGAGTGAACAGGGTGCTGCGATGATAGCAACATCTGAAACTATAACATCAGAATCAAGAGAAATGTTTGGTACAGCACTACAAGACATATACGACACCATGGTAGATCTAGGGGAACAATGGTCTGAAATAGGTGCAGAGATGGCAAATAATGCACAAGATACATGTAAGGCATTTAGAAAAGAATTCGCATCAGCGCTACAAGATGTATATGATACAATGGTAGACCTAGGTAAACAATGGTCTAAACAATGTAATGCAATGGGTGCAAATGCAAGAAGCGCAGCAAAACAAATCAAGAGTGCATTAAACAGTATACCTAAAAAGATAGTAACAGTACATGAGATACGTACTGTACATACTGGTGGTATGGCTAAAGGTGGTATAATATCAGCAGCGACAGGTGGAGAAATATCTGCTGCAAGTGGTAAATTACTAACAACTAATGGAGAACAGTTAATTAGAATAGGAGATAACCCAGGTGGACATGAATCTATATGGGCCATACCCCATGATAATCCAGGACCTACAGTATCAAAGATAGATAGAATGTATAAGGGTAGTAGCAGTGGTAGTGAAGGTAATATAGTAAACCAAACAATCAATCTCAAAATATCTGGAAATGAAATAATAAATGACCTCAAACTAAACAGAAGAATCAGGATGACTATTGGTGAAAATAGGGATAGGTTTGGTTAATGGGTACAGCAGGCTATCCGTATATGAATCCACTACGGCCTAAGATAACAATCAAAACTGTAGACGGAGAAGATACATTATACACATATAACGCATTCGATACATCACATGATATATATATAGCCAATGCAACAATGGATAATGCAGTTGGAGAGACTGGTACATTTGCACTTACTGTAAACGATCATAACAATGAAATAGGTAAGGACAATTTACATAATGTTAAAGTATATTTAGAACTGGGTAAAACCAACTCTACATTCCAAAGTTTCCTAGTAGGGTTCGGTCATATATTCGAAATAGATAGACCACATACTGAAGCGCAATTTTATAATATATCTGGGTTCGGCACAAAGATATGGGCCTACCAATTATTCACTCATAGACATGAGAGGTATAGTAGAACTGAATCAGATGCTAGGATACATAACATAGTAACCAATGCATTCACAAAGAGATTATGGAGACCATTAAAGAAACAAGATGAGTCTATTGAGAATATAACTGGATGGGATGGAAGTGGTATATCAAGTACAATCAATACACCATACACAACAATCAATGAATCGTTTGTTTATTTTGGAGACTTTCTAGATAAACTAGCAGATGTAACTGGTGCAGTATGGTTTGTAGATTATTCAACTGGAGGAGAGATATTAACATTCAAAAACAAATCACAGTTGATGACCAATATATTAATAAAATCTGGTGACTTACAGGATAGAACTAATGATTCAGCAACAAGAACAGCGTATATTAAATCAGCATTTAATGTTCAAGATGCTTCAACTACTGAAGCAGGATTCGCTAATAGATTATTCAGCACTATGTTTACAGACTCTGATGAGATATGGCCTTTAGATGCAGTTAATTATGCAGCAGCATCAACTAACCTTGACTTTAAAGCATTGGGTCAGCAGATAGTTATAGACAATGATGCAAGACGTATCGTATCAATGGAGTTACATTTAAGAAAGATAGGCGAACCAGCCAGTCCAAATGATAGAATCAATGGTGGTATATTCATGGATAAAAGTAACAAGCCTAATATGACTTACACTTTAGACACTTTTAACATAGGCCTGAGTAGTATTGAAGATCAGGGAACTAAAATAAGTGTACCTGTTGATATATCTGTAAAGAAATTAGATGCAGCATCAACTAAGATATGGGTAGTGTTATTCCAGAGATCAGGTTCTAGTGAGAGTGAAGATGTAGGTGCACCACAACACGATCCAGATAACACAGTGGTCTGGGCACACAACAATGTGTTCAACACCGCACAAACAGTTAATGGTGTATCAGTATATTCCGGTCAGGCTATAGAAGGTGACTTTGATAAAAAATCAAAACTGTCATGGCAAACTACAAATATGGGACCAACATACTATGTAAAAGTATTCTCAGATATAAGAAGACTATTCGCTAGAACTAATGGTAGATCAAAGGTAGAAGATAGACTGAGAGAAGTATTCTTACCTACAGAATTCTTGAAAGATCCTGGAGATGTAACCAGATATCTATCACTTAATCTATTTCAAACATCTAAGGCCAGACGTGGTATAGCAAACTTTAGATGCACAGTGCCTAATGAATTTCTATTCAGACCGTATCAGCAAGTATCATTCCATGATGGATTATCAGATGTAGATGATATAATGCAAGTACAAAGAGCAGCATATAACTGCGGTAGTACTGGTGGAGATGATGCACCAATAGGAACTCTACACGCAGAATTAACATTATCAGGATCTTATAATACTCTAGTTGGAGCATGCAGTTGTCTTTAAATATGCAGCAGTTACAAGCAGCCGAGTTATACGGAGTAACAAAGAATGATCTACAAGATATTTATGATAACGCATTAAGAGAATTCAAGACAAGAGTATTCTTTTTAGATGCTTCTTACATGTATACTTTTCACCTTGATGATTTCGAACATGTAAGAAAGTTTAATATACTGGGTAGATATGATGTTAAAGCAAACCTAGACTGGCATAAATGCCTTGAGCGATGGTATCAGGACCAGACTGTAACAATAGGTGGATATACATTCAAGCCTATACAAATCAGTAGGACATTAGACAGAGTAGTAAACGAAGGAATGGAGATGTTAGCAGCATGTGTAACTGGTGGTGAATCAGCAATATTTGATGTCAGAGGTATTGGTGACGGTGATATAACTGAGGTTTCTCTTGCAGACACAGGGTTAGCAAATATAATAGATGTAATCAATGTAAATGAGACACCAGAAGGTGGTAGCCTTAGTAGATATGGAACAACAATAATGTCGATAGGTAATCATTCTAAAGATGTTGAAACTCCAGCCAATGGTGTATTCACTGAATGTGGAATGTATGATGATATAAGTGCAGCAAGAAGACGTTTATTTGATCATAGTGTATTCCCTGATCCAATTGAACATACACAAGGTGTTAATTCACCAGGCAGTACAACTATAGTATATATGTGTAGTGGTTAAATGTCATATAACATACGAAGTATCAGAGAAATATCAACTGATCCATCAACTAAATTCGTAAGTCATCTAGCCAAGAAGATATCAGATTTTCAGAATGCGTCACAGACACAAGACCTAGAGAATAAAGAGGATATATATTCAGCAGGCCAGGATGTAGAATCGTTTGTAGGATTCCATGATTTAATAAGTACTAATAATTTCACATTCGATAAAATGTATTTTCCACCATTTGAACCAGATCTGAGTACTCTTAGAGTATGGTTTATGGGAACCAATTTAGGAAATGAATTAACAGATATATCAGGATTCAATAGAGTAATAGATATAAAAGGTGAACCACAATTAATTGATGGTACACCATTCGATCAAGGAATACATGATGGTGGAGTAAAAAGCCTATGTCTACGATTCAATGACCCTGCATCACAATCTGAAAATACTGACTATGTGATACTGGATACTACAGACACTACCAGTATGAACATAGTTAATATGGCGTCACCAGGTAAATCATATTTCATTAGATTCAGACTGAAAAGTCTTGCACAACAGGACGGTTCAGATAGAAGATTATTTGAGATGACAGATGATGCTACACCAAGCAATGGAATAATGTTAAGGGTTTCTACTAGTGGCGCATTAAAACTTAATATTAAAAAATCAGGAACTGAGTATAACTGGGATACTGCTTCAGGAGTTATAGCAGTGGACACAATATACGATGTATGGGTAACTTATACTATATCAGGAAATGTGGTCCATATATATGTTAATAATGCTGACAAGACTCTAAGTGCAGGTAGTAGTCCTAACTGGCATGGTGACCTAACAAATACAAAGATGTATATTTTCAGGAGAGGAGAAGGTTCTGATGAGGGTTATGTATATGGAGACCTATATGACTTTAGAATATATGATGGCAAAGTAGTAAACTTTAATTCTGTTGGAAGTTCAGTTTTGTTTGATGGTACTAATGACTACATAGACCTGACTAACGATGCAACACTATGGAGTCAATCATTAACTAAATTCTCATGGTCAGTGTGGGTTTACCCAACTAATACAATCGGTGATTCTTCTAGAGATATAATCAGACATGGTAATGCAGGTGGTGGAAGGTTCAGATCAGATATAGCAGTGACCACTGGTAATATAAGATTTCTTATTAGAAATAATGCTGATAGTGCTGATTCTACTGCGCAGGTATCTGGATTAGTAGCAAACCAATGGCAATTCGTAACAGGAGTATATGATAGCACAATAGGTTCAGCTAATGTAAAAGTTTATCTTAATGGTACAGTAGGTGCAACTACTGCTAACCACACAGAGGCAAAGAACCTATCCATAGAATTCAAGATATCAGACTCAAGTGCTGATTTTAAAGGTAATATGAAAGACTTCCGTTGGTGGACTACAAAAGCATTAACACCTACAGAAATAGGCTATGTTATGACAAATTCACATTTAGCACCAATGCCTAATTACTGGCTACCTATGTTTGGTCCTAGTGGAAATCCTGTAGACCTAATAACTGAAACCAAGGTTGGAACATTAACCAATGGTGCTAGTTGGGTAGACAGTGAAGTAGGTAATCATTACACTAATAAATGGACTATAGCAAACATACCTTTTGGTCAGGTTGCAGTTAGTGATTACTACGCAACCTATACTCCATAGTTCACTTTATTTTATTTTAGATAATTTATTTAAATGTCGTTAAGTACTGCGTGGACTAACAAGACTCCAGCGTCAACTGCTCGTAAGAACAAGATGACGGTTATAAGTGACACTGGAACTAATTTAACTGCTCTTGATAAGGCTAAACATCGTGTCGTATTTTGTACTGCTGATGGAGGAGAATTTGTAAAAGATCATACTTATACTGCTAATGCTGATGCAGATGAATGGATTGATATAACTGAAATAGCAGCACATACACACTATGATGAAACCGATGGTGGCTCCCTATTTGATATATGGGAAGTTAATAGTGATGTATTTCAGTTGGATCTTCTAAAACCCATAGACTGGGTTAAAGCCCAGTGGGTTCAAACTGTAACAGGAACAGGTACTGTAGAAGATGGAGAAGATTCATCAGGTGTAAATTATATAAGACTTAGACCTAACGGTACATCAGGGTCCGGATCAACTATAAACTATCCTACTCCTTTAAACGCATATTGGGGACGTGAAGTTAAACTTATATCTAACGTATTAATAGAAACAGCATCAAGTCTTGCATTACATATTGGTGTAGATGCTGATGACATTACAGCAGCAGATAGTAATACTAGAAAAGCACAAGCAGAAGTATGTACAGCAACTAATAATAATTGGTGGTTAAGAACTGCAAACGGATCTGCTAATTCAGCATCTGATTCAGGTCAAGCCATAACAACAAGTAAAATAGGTGTAGTTATACATCATAGAGGGGACCAAGGTACTCCAGATTGTTTATTCGGTACTAATTCAACTGGCCTTATACAAAAAACAACTCATATTCCAACAAGTAGCCATTCTACTGCAGGTAATCTTATAAAATATTCTATTAAAAATAGTACAGGGGCAGATAGACCAATGAAAGTATATGCAGGACAAATACATTTTGTTACTGAAGATACTTGGGGATACGGTATAGTATGAATGATAGTCTTAGAATTAAGAATGTTATATTAAAAAAATACAATGTAACTAAACTACCGCCTGGATTCGAAGGACTCGATATAATCCATAGAAAGGAAGAGAATGATGAATGCTATATGTCATTAACTGGCCCAAAACAACTAATTAATAACTACCTACAAGACAAACCAATACTATCAGAAAGATTAAGGACACTAAATAACATACCACATTTCAGAATAATTAATACTATAAGGAAGGAGATCTATTAATGGTTGGTTTCTCAGATTTAAAGTTCTATGATTCACAGGCTGGTTTAGGCGGAGCAATAGATACAGGTGATGCTATACAAACAGCCACTCCCAACAATCTATTCATAAACTTTCAAAGAAGTGAGATAGTAAGTGGAACTACAAAATATAAATGTTTCTATATGAAAAACGAAAGTTCAGAGGACATGGAGAATTTTAAAATATGGATATCAGCAGGAACTCCATTAGATTATACAAGTATTGCTATGGGTTTTGATGTTAATGCTACTCCATTTGATGGTGCGGTAGGATTTGACGGTACTAACGATTACATTGATTGTACTAATGATGCTACGTTATGGTCAAAGGCTTTAACAAAGTTTTCAATGGCTTTTTGGATATATCCAACTGCTGCAGGTGATGGAAATTTCAGACGTGTATTAAGTCATGGTGCTGGTAGTGCCGAAGGTATAGAAGTGTTTATAGATGATACTGCTAACGATAAAATAGTATTTCAACTAAGAGATGGTTCTAACACTCAACATTATATCTCAAGCACTGATTTGGTTGTGAATGATTGGAATCACGTAATCTGTTCTTATGATAGTACACTTGGAAGTGATAACCTCAGAATATGGGTAAATGGAGTAGAGGGTACAGGTTCAGAACTAAATAGGGATTACACTCAGGATCAAAACGTATCAGCAACTTTAACATTATCGGATTCAACCAATGACTTCAAAGGTTATATGAAAGATTTCAAGTGGTGGGATGATCAAAGTATTAACACAGATGAAGCAGCAGAACTTTATGAAGATAATGAACTAGCAGACTCTCCACCAGCATATCATTTACAATTTGCTGAGAGAACAGGAACAACTACAAAAGACGCAGTAACTAAAACTAAGGTAGCAACACTAACAAACGGAGCGTTTTGGAAACAGACTGCTCAAACTATTTCCGATACATTTGATGAACCAGCGATATATAACGACCATTGGTATACAGCAGGTGAGGTACCAGGATCATTTCAAATAAAAGCAGGTTTAACTGTACCTATATGGGTAAGAGTATCAGTTGAGGCTGATACAACAGCAAAAGAATATCTAGATGATAATGGTATATTTACTATCAATTTTGATATAACTGCAACAGGAACCCCATCAACTGGTGGCGGTGGAACTGGTGGAGGTACAGGCGGTAGCACTGGAGGTACTGGTACAAGTAATTATAAAATTGCATTTGCCGGTGATTGGGGAAATACAGGTGATACATCAGATGTTATAAACATGATGAAAAGTCAAGACTACGACCTAATAGTAGGTGTAGGTGATAATGCATACGATGATAGTTCAGCAAGTAGTTGGACTAGTAAATTCAATACATTCAAAAGTAAAATGGAATCAGCATTTGGAAACCATGAGTATGAAGAGGATGGAGGTATATCTCCATATAAAAACTTCTTTGGTTATACAAAAACATATAATAGTATTAGATTCCAGAACTGTTTAATATTAATAATAGATAGCAACGATGATAAATCAGGAGTAGACTTAAGTGCACAGAGAACATGGGCTAAAGGAGAATTAGATAAATATAAATCTGATACCAATGTAGTCTGGAGGATAGCAGTGATGCATCATCCATGGTTTGGAGATGGAGCAAAACACACTGAGAATGAGTTTGATCAAGTACAGAAATTCCATAAACTATTCACTGACTATGATGTTAATTTCGTATATACAGGACATAATCACCACTGGATGCGTTCTCATCAGGTATCATATAACTCAGGAGATCCAACAGATCCTAACGTAGTAGATGGTAGTAGTCCGTATCTTAGAAGTGGAAATGGATTAATGGAGATTAGAAGTGGTACTGGTGGTCATGATGGTCCAGGAGATTTATATAGTCTATCTGATGATGATACATTCTGGGCTTATAGAAATAAGAACAATAATGGAGTACATGAATTAATTGCTAGTAATAGTGGTAAGACACTTACAGGTAGGTTTAGAAACGTTGATAATCAAACATCAGATACATTTACGATTACTGCCTAAATAGAATGATATAGAGAGATAGATATGGAAGAAGAAATAATCAGTCTGGATGAACCAGTATATGAACATGAAGGTAAGACTTGGTTAAACGTAGCAATAACAATAGAAGGTCTGAGTCAAATCAATGGTATAGTTTTAGGTGACGAACCAGATGAGAAAAGTCAACAAGAAAGAATTAGAAAACAAATACATAAAGACTGTTTAAGATTATTCAAAGAGTTTAAAAAGTAATGGCATCTTCTGCTGACAAATGGAATATTCCATTCTTCTATGCTACTGCAGCAGATGCAGGTGTTAGTGGATCAGGTAGTGGATTCTTCTGGCAGCAGGCTAATAATATATTTGATGACAGCAAGAGAGGTATGGTACGTATAGGTAAAGAATATGATGATGTAGATGTTATAAGTGAAACTACCGGAGAATGGGAATTCCCTTATGATACAGCAGATTATTATGCTTTAGAACAAACAACTGGGCATCACAGTGGTGGTGAGTCACATGGTTGTCAAGGATGTGGATATATCGCCAATGTAACTATAAATGAAACACCACCGAAATTCTATTTTCAAAAAGCAATGTATTTTGGAGGCACTAAATACCAACACAGTAGTGGTAAGTTTACCAATCCAAAAGTAACTGAAAAAGTAGTAGGTAATGGATTTAAAGGTTTCTGTTTCGTTAGATATAATAAAAAAGACGGTAGGAGTACAGGACATGACTCTGTAATATTAGAGATATGGTGGAATGAAGATCCAACAACTTCTGATAAATTAAAGAATGGCTGGTTCATGGTAAAACGTATAGAAGATAAAGGAGGTTGGGGTAAAGGTGGAGATACATGTAATGGTGTATCAGATCAAGTTTTAACATGGAGTGCTGTACAATGGAGATATAAATCAGGTACTCCAGAATTCTCAATACATCCAATTATCCCAGAATATGAAGACGGAGACAACATACATTGTATCGATGATGAAGATTTATGTTTTGCAGCATCAGAGAAAAGAGGATATTGTAAAAATGAACGTATACCAAGAAATACAGAAATGAAATGTTTGTTCAAGTTTGATGCACATAATGGTATAGCAAGACTAAAGAATTTATCACTTAGAGAAATAGATGCAACTAAGGCCTTAGATGATACACCTGATCAACCAGACCCAACAGAACAACCAGGAGAAACAAAAACTATTCAGGGTAAATTTAAACTTCAATGGGATCTTAATATTCAAAGAGTTTCAGAATGTGCAGGAGCAGGTACAGGAGGATATGGAGGCAGTAGTGTATTCTATGATGTACAAACAGCAGATGATATAAGAGTTTTAGCAAATCATATAGACTTTGGTTACAGAACAATACATGCAGAAACAAACGCTAGTTCAAGTTCCGATATACATGGGAAAAAGTTAAAACAATTAGATATACCATTATATAGAGTTGGATCTCCCAGTGGAAACGTAGTAGCAAGGATCTGGAATGCTGCAGGAACTGAAGTATATACATCTCCAACTACTGTTAGCGCTAGTGGATTATCAACCTCACCTACAATCGTTAATTATGATTTCAGCACTAATACACATGCATTTGTAGTAGGTGATAGAATAGGAGTACAAAATACTGGTACATCTAATACAGCATATGTTGTGACACAGATAAGAACTGCCAATGTAGTTGCGGGTGCAAATAGATCAGTATATTACACTTCACCTGGTACTGGATGGTCAGAACTAAGTAGTGAGGATAGTGAATTATGCGCTGTGATGTGGGAATGATTATTATAGTTACTTCCCTAAGTTATAAATTAGGATGGTAATGAATAGATGGGTATCTTAAAGACCGTACTTATTATAATCGCAATTGTATTCTTAGCAATATTCGTAATAGCAATTATTAACTCCGCATATAAAAACTTAGTGGTTCCAGATAATCAGATACCAATAATAAGTTTAGATAACACCGTTATAAATACAACTATAGGGACTCCAATATTTATCAATGGTTCAATCACAGATGATGGTGTTATATTAAGCGCTGTATGGGATCAGGTAGCAGGACCCAATTCAAACTTTACACAGGTTGATTATGATTTATATTTCACACCTGTAACTAACGGAACTTATATATTTAAACTAGAAGCACAGGATAATAAACAATCAATAAATGAAATAGGTGTACAGGTTATTGTTAATAAACCTGTAGTTAATGAAACTAAACCACCTGTTGTAACTCCTCCACCACCAGTTAAACCAACATGTAGCACAAGTCAGGTATACAATGCAACTACAAACAAATGTGATCCTAAACCAACACCTCCACCAGTTGTAATACCAGCGAAAGAACTAAAGATAACAGTAGTAGGTGATGTAGAGAATTCAGCATCAGGTAAATTAGTCTATGAACAGATAAAGAAACAGAATGCTACTTATGATTTTGTATTAGGTGATTTGGGATATGCATCCACTTTAAGTTGGTTCAAGTCTACATATGGTACACTTGGCGATAAAATGTTTTGCGTGTTAGGCAACCACGAATCAGCAAACGAAGACGGTTCTAGCAGTATACAAAAAGAAGCACTAGAGTTTTGCGGTAATTCATACTGGATAAGAGAAGGTCCAACGTTATTCTTGATGTTAAATACTAATGATAATCAAGATACATTAATCACAGCCTATGGAAAGATACTAAGTAATTCAACTATTATGAATGGTGTCAAGAATGTTCATGTAAACGGACATAAGGGTTGTGCTACTCCTCCTGACTCACATCATGACGCAGGAGAGATACAGAAACTTTGTGATTACATAAAATCTAAAGTACCTACTAATGTAAAGTTATTCTACAACAGTGCACATAACCACCTATACAGCGAATCAGTAGGCAAGATATATAAACAGATAGGAACTGGTGGCAAGAGTCATTATACATGTGGAACTAACGCAGACTTTCCCTACTGCAACAATGTTAACTATGGTTTCTTATTGTATACAATCAAAGCAGACGGTACTACAACAAGTCAGTTTATCGATTATAATGGGAAAGTGATCCATTGATGGAGAATAAAGATGTATTGATATGGTTAATTGTAAGCCTTGCAGCAGTATCAATAACAGGAATAATTGTGTGGGGTTCTAAATGAGTTACGGAACTATGACGCAACCACCACCGAGGCAATTCAATAGGCCTCCTCCAGGACCCGGACCAGCACCAACACCAGGCCCAGTACCAGGAACTCTATTACATGACTCTGCAATACACAGTCAACTACATAATGGTATAGTCAGAACTGTAACAAGAGAAGGACTATATGAATGTAGAGCAAGTGGTAATCCTAGAATACGAACTAATCAAGACAGAACATTCTCATTAATATGTGATGCAGGACATGGAAGATTCTATCTCTATGTGCCTAACTACAATGTATATATGGTGATAGTAGCCGGATGGGGTAATCAGGTAGCAGGTCAGGATATATCACTCAAACTCAGGTCAAGACATAACGAAGCAGATCCATGTGCTAACCGTTTCGGTGGATATGGTTGGGCTGCAGACAGAGGAGGATGGAGTGCAAAGATAGAATCATGTCATAATAATCATACACAAGTAGGTAGTGGAGGTTTACCATTCCCAATAGGAACAGGTCAATATATAACATATGAATTCAGTGTTAAAGACGAAGGTTCTGGTGTACGTCAGATTAACAAGATAAACGGAACTCAAGTGTTTAACAAAGTACTTCAAAGACAACCATTAGCACCAGCAGCATTCATACCAAGAAGTTATATATGGGTAAGACAGAATACAGATCAGAATGGAGCAGAACTCCGTATCAAAAACCTCAAACTATATGCAATATAAAGACGAGTGTCTAAAGTCATTTATCTTGTATTGTCAGACAGTAGAGACATCATATATGGAATGGAAAAACTACTGGATAAAGATTCTTACTGAAGAATAAGTTTATATTACTGAACAATCATATATTATCCATGGTTAAAAAACCAAAGGTACGAGAAGAATATTTCAAAGAATTAAAACAACAAATAGAATTCTGGGATAAAGCAACAGAAGATAGTAAAATGTTATTAAAACAGGCTAGAGAAAATAGAAATACACTACTTAGAGAATTAGCGAAACTAAATAGGAGGTACTATAAAGATGACACCTGAATGTAAAGAATGTAAGAAACCAATAAAAAAATGCGATACATTAATAATGATCCATAAAGATTGTTATCATCAGGTAATAGAAAATACCAAAGAATATGGTATAAGAATAGGTATGAGAGTCCATAAATGAAAGGACAAGATATATTATTTTCACACAAGTCAGATGATTATATCACACCAGACTGGTTAATGGATGAACTTAAACAAGAATTTGATTTTGAATTAGATGCATGTTCTACCAATGATAACCCAATAGTATTACCTTCATGGTTTAATAAGAATGAGGATGGGTTAACACAAGAATGGGGTACTACTGGTTTCTGGACTTATTGTAATCCTCCATATTCTGAGGTTGCACGATGGGTAGAGAAAGCATATCATGAATGGCATTTTAAAGGGAAAAGCATTGTTATGTTATTACCTGCTAGAACTGATACTAAATGGTTCCATGAATATATATACAATAAGAAAGGAATAGAGATAAGATTTATTAAAGGTAGACTAAAGTTTAAAGGTATGAAGAACTCAGCACCATTTCCTAGTATGTTGGTTATATTCAGATAACGAAACATTTATAACTACGTCATTATTATAATAACCTATGGGAAAATACTTCGAAAAGAAGATGATGTGTAAGAATTGCAATCAGGTAGAAATAGGTAAAGCAGACGATGGTAAATGGTATGAAGTAAATAATGATACACAATTACATTTCTTCAAATGTTCTGCAAAACGTAAAGAAAATAAAGGTACAGATGATTCAAGAATTAAGAGATTGGAAGAACGAATGGAGAACCTAGAGACAGCAGTAAAGGCATTAGTTGCTACATCTGGTGGCCAAGAAATACTATGAAACATGAAACAGAACCAATAGTATCAGAATATACAATAGGAGATATAAAAGTAACTAAAAAGGATGCATCTAAAAGATATCAACAATCTCTATTAGAAACTACTAGTATTAGAACGGTAGAAAGAATGATGGGTGGACCTTCAAATCCTTATCCAGAAGAAACAGGTGAACATTACATATATGAAAAGAATGGAAATAAGATATCTCTATTACAAGTATTCGGGCTTGATTGGCCATGGGAAATATACTGTTTAGAAGGAGATGTATTTTATGATATTGAGACATTTGATACAAAAGAAGAAGGCGAAAAAAGATGTGTGGAATTACTAAATGGTAATTGATCCAGATACAAAGAAATATGTAGATGAACAGATGAGTAACTTCCACATCAAAGTATCAGCATTCTTATCTTCTATGTTCAATGTATTACAAGAGAAAGGAGTAGTGACTCCAGATGATTTTGATAGAATCTTGGCTAAATCAAAGTTCTTGACAATGCAAACACAGGCTATGGGCGGTGCAAAAAGTTACATTAAAGAGATGGAGAAAATACAAAAAGATATATTAGAACAAGCAAAGGATAAATCAAATTGGACAGACTTGAAATAATTCCTAATGACGTACGATTCACAAGAACTTGTATTGTTAACGAAAGGCAATGAATATCCCGAACACATCCATGCGAAAAAGAGACTTGCTAAAATCCTCCGCAAAAAAGGGTTCATCACATTCTACGAAGTCGATACAGGCCCTACAGAAACGGAGATTGGTCAACGCAGTTACACAGCAGATATCCTTGCTATTTGGCAATACTCTTCGAGAAATGTCCAAGAAATCATCTTTGAAGTGGACGGAAAAAAAGGTCATTCGTCACAGCGGGGACGTGCTAGAGATAAATTTAGAGATAGAGTACATTGGGAATATAAAAGACTTCCAACAGTCAGACTTAATCGCTTCTGGCTCGCCGGGAGAAATAAAGTAACAGATGATGATATATGGGTAGAAACAATATGGCAGTTAAAGACCAAGTTCGGAGTAGTGCTTAGATGAGTTATAAGAAAGGCAGTGACCTAAAGATAAAAGGAATAGAGAACCTAGAAGGATTACCAGATACTACAATCTATAAATGTGATAAAGCAATATGTATTGAAGCAGGTGGAGAATTAAACATAGGTGATAAAATTGGTATTATAACTCATCATGGTAAGAAACCAGAGGGATTTGAAGGATGGTAGAGTATAGTGAATTCTGGTTCTTTGTGTTAGTAGCAATTGCTGTTACATTCATGACCATGGCTATAGTGTTTGGGTTCAGAGTTATATTTGCACAAGAAATTGATCCAAATGCATATTGTTTATACAATGCATATCCATATATTCAAGCGTGTGAACAACAAGAATATGAAAAGGTATGTGATCTATTCTTTAACGCTAGTTCATGGGAACTTTATACTAAACTGGAGTGTATGAATAAATGACAACCCAATATGATCCAAACACGACAAGATGTGATAGATGTAATAAGAAAATACCAGACACAGCGATTTATTCAAAGTTATATGAAGGTGTTATACTAAATAAAATATTTTGTAAAGACTGTGTAGATAGACTTAAGAAATTATTAGATGAATTCTGGAACCCATATACAAGAGAGAAAATAGGTGATGCTGATATGCACAAGTATATACCTCATGACAACCCGATTCCAACAATACATGCAGGTATGCCATATAAAACACAAGATTATTTAAAACCAGAAGAACCAAAACATGAAGGTAGAAAACCTACCAATATATTCTCCAAGTTATTCTACATGATGTTCTTTGAGAAAGTAGAATGAAAGTAAAAGGAAAGCGTAAACACGCAAAACAAATTGGTGACTCAGTTGAAATTGATGATAGGAATGATTGGTTACAACAAGGTTTTCTTGCATTTAGAGTACCAGCAACCAAGAAAAGAAACAATGCACATTTTCAACAGAAGGGTGCATTTGCAACATGGGATGTTATAGTAGTAATAAAAGCATTTGTTATCCAAGACAAAAGGAGAAAGAAATATATGTCAGCAGAGGGTAAGATAATACATATGAAATCATGTAAACTATTTCCAAAGACAGAACTTATACCTATGTTAGCATGGCGTGACAGAGGTATCAAACGTGAGGTATTAGAATAATGTTAAATGATATTGATATTACGCATATAAGCCCTGTTATAGTAAGACCTAATTATAAAGGCAAAGGTAAATTATTACAGATAACTATCCCAGCGTATATCAGAAATAAATTTGGTATTAAGAAAGGTGATACACTTCTATTACTTGCCAACGAGAAAGAGATAAAGATATATACTAAAGACGAATATATGAAGAGGTTATCAGATGAATGGTATCACAGAAAGTAGTTCAAGAAGTAATGGAGATATTAAATAAGCCCTGTAACCCAAGAGAAATTGCAAACTATATGATTGATAATGGCCTAAGTAATATCGCTAGCGATATTAAACCAGATATTAGTTCATGTTTAAACAGTCTTAGGAAGTGGGAAGTAGTAGATAAACTCCCAGACTTCCATGGTAAAGACAGTAGTAAATGGTATCTAGTTAATAATAAATACCATGACTTTAAGACCTGTCAAATATGTAAGTCAATACGAATATCATATAGTAAACGTATTGGAGACATGGCTGCAAAAACACAGATAAGAAAACGCAAACAAACCGAAGAACAAGATGAAGATTTCGATAATATATCATCACCTAAATGGGGAAGGGGAAGCGATGTAAGATAATGGGTTGCGAAGTATGTAATAACAAGGAGCACGCATTATTAGTGTCTAAAGAACTTAGTG
>Ga0209998_10000217_pt1 | contig 19866 bp, 17 predicted proteins | sample EndophyteCoNSPM_FD_187576 | JGI IMG/M metagenome (GOLD analysis project Ga0209998, IMG submission 187576) | Arabidopsis thaliana rhizosphere microbial communities from the Joint Genome Institute, USA, that affect carbon cycling - Endophyte Co-N... | ecosystem: Host-associated > Plants > Roots >... | reverse complement strand
AGCTTTTCACTCGTTCTCGTTTCACCAGGCGGCCCGACCCGAATCTCCAACGCAATGATGACGGAGTTCAACCGGCGCAACGACAAATCGGTTGCAGAGCTCCGGCAGGCCCGGAACACGCCAGGCTGGAAAGCAATCGTGGACGAATCGCCGACGCTTCAGCGCGTGACCGATGAAACCGAGGCACAGCTTCAAGCGATCCCCAAATGGTCGTCGATACTCGTCCCTGCGCTTCTCGCTCTCGAATCGCTTGCTGCGATGGGTCTTGGATGGGCGCTGTTTCACAGGATGAGCAGGGTCGCCATCGGCCCGCCCCTGGGAAAGCTGCGTGACTTCCGATTCAACGATCAGCTCATCTGGGGCGTTGCGGTTGGCGGGTCGATATTCCTGCTTCCCGCATTCGCGGAAGGGAGAAATGCCGGGCTGAATCTGCTCGTTTTTTTTGGAGCACTGTATACACTGCGCGGAATGGGAATACTGGCATGGGCATCACGCACGCGCGCGCTGGCGATCTTCATCATCGCTCTCGCCGTAATTGCATGGCCGTTCGTCACCGCGCTGGCGTTTGGGCTTGGGCTCGGCGACACATGGCTCGACCTGCGCACGAGGGCGCAGGCGAAGCCGCGTTGATCACGAATAGATTTCATGGCGACGACAGGAAGCTCGTCGCGTTCCACCTTCAACTGGTAATTCAACAATGGAAGTGATACTTCGGCAGGCAGTGGAAAAGCTCGGTCATCCCGGCGACATCGTGAAGGTGTCTCCCGGCTATGCCCGCAACTTTCTTCTTCCCCGCGGTTACGCGTACGAAGCGACCCCGGGCAACAAGAAGCGAATCGAGCAGGAGCGCCAGCGCCTCGAGGCGGCGGAGGAAGCGCGCCGCGGCTCAGCTCAGGAATACGCCGCGAAGCTCGAGCAGGTCTCGCTGACTTTCTCGGCGCGCGTGGGCGATGAGGGCAAGCTCTTCGGATCGGTGACGTCGGCCGACATCGCGCAGCAGCTCGCCGAGCAGGGATACGAGGTGGAGAAGCGGCAGATAGAGCTCAAGGATCCCATCAAGGCGCTCGGCGTATACCGTGTGCCGATTCGGTTGCACGCTGACGTCCACCCCGAGATCAAGGTGTGGGTCATCAAACAGTAACAGCTTCAACTGAACACGCTTCCCGCCACCCGCTGAACGCTACCGGCTTCGCGCTCGGCGGGAAGCGGAAAGCGTTTAGCGGGCAGCGGGAAGCGTGTTCAGTTGCCTTTATCCCGCCCATTCCCGCTGGCGTGGCAAATGCAACCCGGTCGGCTAACGGAACCTTTGTCCGCCGACTATGATATGGTAGTGGCGCACGAGGCGCGAAGAAACACCGTCAACGGAGCCGAATGGCGACTTCAGTTTCCCCAGCAACACCCGCCCGCGAGCCTGCCTCCGCAGCCATGCGCGCCGCGAGCCTTTGTCTCGACATGAAAGCGAACGACGTCGTGCTGCTCAACCTGAGCGGCGTAACCGACATGACGGATTATTTCGTGATCGCAAGCGGGACCTCCGACACTCATGTACGCGCAATTGGCGAGCACCTCATCGCCGAGCTCAAGAAGGAAGGAGTAAGGGTACACCATGTCGAAGGTGTTCAGCAGGGCAGATGGGTACTCCTCGACTTCGTGGATTTCGTCGTCCACATCTTCCATCCAACGCTGCGGTCGTTCTATCAGATCGAGCGCCTGTGGAGCGATGCCGAAGTAGTGCCGATCGTCTAACGACCAGGAGCGGGGTTCAAATGAAAGCGGTGCGTTTTCTGGCTCTCAGCGTATTGCTTCTCGGCGCATCGCGAGTCGATGCCCAGCAGTACTTCGGCCAGAACCAGGTGCAGTACAAGCACTTCAAGTGGCGCGTGCTCGAGACCGAGCACTTCCTCGTTCACTACTATCCCGAAGAGAAAGCCGCGGTCAGCGCTGCAGCCCGCATGGCTGAACGCTCATACGCGCGGCTCTCCAAGGTGCTTGGCCACCAGTTCCGCGAGAAGAAGCCGATCATCCTGTTCTCGTCGCGCGCTGACTTCGGACAGAACAACGTCACCGGCGACCTTGGCGAAGGCACGGGTGGCGTAACAGAGTCAGGACGGCATCGCCTGATTCTTCCCTTCACCGGCGATCTCGGAAGCTTCGAGCATGTGCTCGCGCACGAGATGGTGCACGAATTCCAGTACGACGTATTCGCGCGCGGAAAAGCGGGCGGCGGGCAAGCCACCCTCGAGCGCGTCAATCCCCCGCTCTGGTTCATGGAGGGAATGGCGGAGTATCTGTCGATCGGCCCGAGTCACCCGCTCACGGCGGGATGGCTCCGTGACGCCGCGGTCGCGGGCAACATTCCGACGATCAAGCAGATGACCGACCGGCCCGACAAGTATTTCCCCTACCGTTTCGGCGAATCCTTCTGGCAGTACGTCGGCGAGCGGTGGGGCGATGCGGCAATTGGCGAGATTCTTCGCAACACTCCTGCAGTCGGGGTGGAGCGCGCGTTCTTTCGTGAGCTCGGCCTTCCCCTTACCGACGTCGGTGCCGCATGGAGAGAGGCGGTTCAGTCGCAGTACCTGCCTGCGGCCTCGTCGTATCAGCGTCCGCAGACATTCGCTCAACCACTGCTCACTCACAGGAAATCGGGCGGCGAGATCTTTCTCGCTCCGTCCTTTTCGAACGACGGCAGATACATCGCGTTCCTCTCGAACGGAAACCAGAAGAGAGGCGAGCTGTTCATCGACCTGTGGCTCGGTGATGGCCGCACCGGCGAGCGCGTCAAGCGGCTCGTAAAAAGCACGCTCAATCCTGATTTCGAGGAGCTTCGCCTGCTGTACTCGCAGAGCGCGTTCTCGAACGACGAGAAGACGCTCGCCTTCACCGCCATGCGCTAGGGGAAGGACGTTCTGTACCTGCTCGATATTCCATCGCGCAAGGTTCGAAAGCGGCTCGATCTTCCGGTTGACGCGGTCACCGCGCCCTCGTATTCACCGGACGACAGGCGAATCGTATTCAGCGGCACGGTCGGCGGAGTGACAGATCTCTATATCGTCGATTCAGACGGAAAGAATCTTCGCAAGCTGACGAGTGATCTGTACGGTGATCTTCAGCCGTCGTGGTCGCCCGATGGAAAGCGCATCGCGTTCGCCACGGATCGTAACGCGCCGACTGACATCACGAGGCTGCGCTTCGCGAAGTGGCAGATAGCGCTCATCGATCCTGAGACGGGAGCGATCGAGGAAGTTCCGAATCAGGCCGGGCTCAATCTGAATCCGACGTGGGCGCCGGATGGCAGATCGATCGCATACATCTCCGACAGGACCGGGGTCGCGAATGTCTTTCTGTACGATCTCACCGATCGGCAGCAGTACCAGCTGACGAACGTAATCGGTGGGGTGTCGGCTATCACCGAATACAGCCCCGCGCTGACATGGGCGCGAACTGCCGACAGAATGGCGTTCACCTACTACGAGAACGGCGATTACACTGTGTGGTCGATGGACAATCCCCGGTCGCTCAAGCGCACCGCGTTCACCGGCCAGGGCGCTGCATCGACAGCGCTGTTGATGAACGTTCCGGCCATGCCGTCGGTTGCGACAGCGACTGCCGTCAATGCAGTCGATACAGTCAAGGCGACAGATCCGAGCCAGGTCTCCATCTACAGAGCCCCGGCGGGGTCGCGGCCTTCGAGCCAGCTCTCGGTGGAAGAGAAGCAGGCGGGCGAATTCGAAGCGACGACGGTGGCCGTGCTCAACGCGAATCCCGATTTCGCGCTGCCCGATACGACCCGGTTTCGCGATTACAAATACAACGTAGGATTCAAGCCTGACTACATCGCTCAGCCTGAAGTCGGTTACGGCACGGGCAATCAGTACGGCCTGAGCGGATTCAACGGCGGGACCACGATCGTTCTCAGCGACCTGCTCGGCAACCATCAGATAGCGCTGTCGGCGTCCGTGTACGGCCAGCTTCGCGACGCGAGCGTATTCGCCGCGTATGCCAACCTGAGCCACCGCTGGCAGTACACAACCGGCGGATATCAGCAGCCGATTTTTCTGCCGCAGAGCGGAGGATCGGCGATACAGCAGCCGGACAACAGCATTCGCTACAGCCTGCTCTACACGCGATTCGTTCTGCGCAACGCCTTCTTCACGGCGCAATATCCTCTCAACCGGTTCACCAGGTTCGAGGCTGGCGCCCAGTTCAACAGCATCGGCAGATCGATAATCGCGCTCAGCCAGGACTGCTACCTCAACGGCTGCACTGCGCCCGAGATCCACGACGTGGCGAATGCTCCGGCGTACAATTTCTTCTCGCCGTCGCTTGCATACGTGTCGGACAACACGCTCTTCGGATATACCGCGCCCGTCATCGGACGCAGGTACCGATTCCAGATCACACCATCCGTGGGGAACCTGCGGTGGATCGAGTATCTCACCGATTATCGCCGCTATGACCCGATAATCTTCAACACGATCACGATCGCGACCCGGTTCCTCGGAAGCGCATCGGTAGGACGCGATGAAGGCGCCTTCCCGAAATACATCGGGCGACCGGATTATGTGCGCGGATACGACAAGGCGAATTTCTCGGGCTACGAATGCACAGGTTATATCGGTGGCGGCGCAAACTGCGCGACCGAGCAGCTGGTCGGGAGCCGGGTCCTCGTGGCGAACGCCGAGATCCGTTTCCCGCTCGTCAGAAGATTCGATATCGGCACCCTGCCCGTTGGCCTGCCGCCTATCGAGGGACTCATCTTCTATGACGCCGGCCTAGCCTGGAGCAAGGGACAGGAGGTTTCGCTCAAGAAGCCTGACAATTATGATTTCACTCTCCAGCGCTACCCGCTTCGCAGTTATGGAGCAGGGATTCGCGTGAACCTCTTCAACCTTGCGATCCTCAAGTGGGATTACGCGATACCGCTCGATAAACCTGGACGCAAAGCCAACTGGACATTCTCGCTGGGCCCGAGCTTCTAGAGTATCGCCACGCCTTCTCGCGCTGACGCTTGCCGTCGTCGCCTGCAAAGGCGACAGGCAGGCCTCACCGGGCGCAGCGAACGCATCCACCGCCCCGGGCGGCTCCGATCAGGTAGTCATCCGCATCCCCCGCGCTGGCGGGACTGCCCGAGCATATGTGTATCCGCAGCTCGACTCGGTTGTCGCATCGGTTCAAGGCGCGCCGGCCGTCTCGCGCATACTCGGATTCGATGGCGATTTTGGCGTGCTCGCGTTCATCGACGACAAGGGACAGCCAAGACGACTGGATCTGCGTGCCGCCGAAGTCAGAACCGCGTCGAAGGACAAGCTCACGGCGCTCGCCAGCGTGAACGGGTCGGACATCTATGGCGTCACGGAAAAGGGCAACGTTGCCCGCCTGACACCCGCGGGCGACTGGGCATTCGATCCGCCATCACCCGCTCGCTGGGTTTTTCCGCAGCCGAATGGCGCACTCATCATCGCCGGAAACGAGGGGCGAAGCACATCACTCTGGCTCATCCAGCCTACTGATGATGAAGTCCTCCAGACTGCATCGCTGCCTCTCGTGTCACGCGGAGTGCGAACTCAGATCGGAGACAGGATCTATTTCACCGTCGATTCAGGGCTCATCGGCGTGAGAACCCGCGACCTGGGAATAGTCAAGAGCATTCCGATGAGCGCAGCAGTGCAGGCTGTAGTTCCAACGCCGAGCGGGGATCGTCTTTACGTGGCAATGAAAGACGTGAACCAGCTCGCCGTCATCGATCGCTACTCCGAGGCGGTCACCGAGACAGTCGAGCTGCCAGGCCCCGTATCCGAGCTCCGCATGGATCCACTCGGACAGAACATCCTGGCGCGACCGGCGAACGAAGGCAATTCCGCCTGGGTGATAGGCGTCGGAAGCGACCGGGTAAATGGCACTATCCAGACAGCGTGGAGAACCGACCTGCCGGGCTTCGCACCAGGGCGGACGATCGCCACTGTCCGCGGTGAAGACGTAGTGTTCATCGATGCGAATTCATTCGCCGACCGCAAGAGGGCCCCGGGAGGCGCGACCGACTTCTGGTATTTCGTCGCCTGGAACGGATTCCGGCCGCGAGCCGCTGGCCTCGACCGGCCTGTGACCTTCGACACCCCCATCAGTGTTCCGCAGGCGGACTCAGCCGGGATTGCCCATGGCGACAGCAATCCATCGCTGCCGGTGCGTGATGCATCGCCGACGATGATCGAGCCGCCGCGCCCTCCGGCAGCAACACGCGGTTACGTCGTATCATTCGCGGCGGTTCTGACGGAGCAAAAGGCAAAAGAGACGGCCGCGACAATCTCGGTGAACGGGATGCGGCCGCGCGTCATGCCGAGTCAGTCCGGTTCGACGACCATATATCGCGTAGTCCTGGGCCCATATTCATCACGCGAAGAAGCCGAGCGTATCGGCCGTGATTCGCAGCGCCCTTTCTGGATCTATGAGGAATCGAGATGACCGCACCCGAGATTCGAGCGCCGGGAAGCGCCTACGAGGGAGCGGGCAGACAGGTCGCCGTCGCCCTTCGCGGATATTCGTCGGTCATCGTCACATCGGATGATGTGAGCGCCGCGGCATACGCGGCAATCGGAATCGCGCTCGCGGAAAGCGGCCATCGCCTTGTGATGGTTGCAGACCTCGGCGATGAAACACCGCCGCTCAAAGCTCTCGTTCGCGGCGACGACGCTCACGGCATCTTCGACAGCTTCGAGTTCGGCACGTCGTTCGTGCGGATCGCGCGTGAAGTAGAAGGCGCGAAGAATTTCTTTGTCATGCCGAGCGGGACCGAGTCGGCGGCAAGCGAAAGGATCATCGCGAGCCCGCGATGGCGAACCTTCGCATCCGAGTTTGCGAACGCGGACGAGCTGCTGCTGCTCGTAGTGAAATCAGATGCACCCGGACTTTCTACGCTTGCTTCGCAGGTGGACGGTGTCGTGCTGGTCGGTCTCCAGCGACTCGACTCCGCGCCGGACGCCAGCATTCTCGCAAAGATACCGCACCCGACGATAACGGCTCCGCCGAAGATCGACGTCACGCCGAGGCGAGAACCGATATCTCTCCGTACGATCGGACTTGCGGCGGTGGGGATTCTCGGCATCGGCATTCTCGCCGGCGTGCTTCTTTTCAGGAAACCGGCGCAGGAAAATGAAGCACCCATTGTTGCGACGACAGATTCAGCAGCTGCTGATACTGTTCGGCGCGCTCCTGCAATCGTGCCGGCGAACCCCGCGGACTCGCTGCTGGCGACGGCGTTTTCAGTGGAGATTCTCGCGTCGAATACGCTCGAAGGTGCTAACTTTGAGATCCAACGCCATGGCTCGGTAATGCCGGCGGCGACCATCTCACTCGTCCCGATCGGAGACACAGAAGCCACGTGGTACAAGGTTCATGCAGGTGCGTATTCGGACAGCGCAGAGGCAGAGCGGCTTCTCGCAAGGCTCAGACGCCAGCGTGTCGTGTCTGATTCTGCGGGATCGGTAGTAAGGGCCCCGCTTGCACTGCTCATCGACAGCATTCCGTCGCAGGGCGGAATGACCGCCCGGATGCGAGAGAGAATCCAGTCGCTTGCCGACAAGGACGTGATCGCCTACGCGCTGCTTCAGCGTGACGGCAGCGCCCGGATTTACGCCGGGGCTTTCGAGCGTCCTGCACAGTCGTCTCTTGCAACGACAGCTCTCCGTGTCGCGGGTCTGGCGCCGGTGCTCGAGTATCGTACGGGCACGCTTCCGAGAGGACTCCAGTAGTGCGCCTGACGAAGCTCGAGCTGCAGGGATTCAAATCGTTCGCTGACGAAACCGAGCTCATCTTCGAGCCCGGCGTGACGGCGATTGTCGGACCCAACGGGTGCGGCAAATCGAACGTATCCGACGCAGTGCGCTGGGTACTGGGAGAACAGCGGGCGCGCGCGCTCCGGGGCGCAAAAATGGAAGAGGTGATCTTCCAGGGATCATCGGCGCGCAGGCCCGTCAACATCGCCGAAGTCTCTCTGTATTTCGAAAACGACGACGGCGCGCTCGGCGTGCCGTTCCGCGAAGTCGTCATCACCCGGAGGCTCAGCAGATCAGGGGACAGCGATTATCTGCTGAACAACTCGCCCTGCCGGTTGCGCGACATTCACGACATGATGCGCGGCACGGGACTGGGCGCGGATTCGGGAGTCGTAATCGAGAGCAAGATGATCGACGCTCTTCTCTCGGACCGTCCCGACGAGCGGAGAGAGCTGTTCGAGGAAGCAGCCGGCGTAGGACTCTATCGCGACAGGAAACGCAGCACAGAGCGGCGTCTCGAAGAAACGGCGGTCGATCTTGGAAGACTGGACGACCTGATTTCCGAGGTGCAGACGCAGGTGCGATCGCTCGCGCGCCAGAGACGGCGGGCGGAGCGCAACGTCGAGCTCACTCGCCGCAGGTTCACGGTCGACATCGCGCTGGCAGCACGCGAGATGGACGCGTGGCGTGACGAGCTTGCCCGCCTCGAAACGCGAGTTGCCGAATTGCGCAACGAGGCGCCCGCAGCCGAGGAGAACGTCGCTGCCGCGGAGGCTGCGCGCGACGAGGCGCACAGCGCACGGGCTGCGGCGGAAGCGAGACGCAATGAACTGGCGCGACTCGTGTCGGAGCAGCGCGAAAGCACGCTACAGCTGAGAAGCGAGATCGCGGTTGCCGAGGAGCGACAGCGAAACGCCCTGGCTCGAAGAGAGCGCGCCGAACAGGAGAAGCGTGAAGGCGGATCGACGGTCGAGCGAGTGAACGACGAGCTGGAAAGCGCGATCGCTCACCGTCGCCAGCTCGAATCCGAGCTGGCGACGGCGAACGAGCGTCACGCAGCCACGTCGGGCGAGGAGGAGCGTGTGCGCGCATCACTCGCAGCGGCGCGCGCGGCCGTCGAGACGGCCGAGCGCGCGGCAAGAGAGATGCGCGAGGTGGCACACCGGCATGCGCTCGATCGCGCGGCAGCGGAGCGCGAGATGCAGGAGCTGACTACACGACGAATGGTGCTGGCCGAAGAACAGGCGCAGCTGTCCGATACCGAAGCCGCAATCCGGCGCGAGCTTCTGAGCGTCGAGGAATCTCTCGCCGAGGCGCGCGGCCAGAGCGCGATCCGAAACGCCGAGCACGCCGCGGCCCTCGCCGCGTTGCGCGCCGCGCGCGATGCTGATTCCGCCGCGCGCTCGGCGTTGCTCCGCGCGGAGGAAGCGTACACGGCGCTCGAGAGCAAGCTGAACGCGCTCGAGGAGCTGGAGCGTGAGCGCGTTGGGCTCGCCCCGGCGGCAGCGCGTCTCCTCCGTGAGCGGGATCGCTTCGGGCCTGGAGGAGTCCTCGGGCCGCTCAGCGATTTCATCAGCACCGAGGCAGATGCTGCGGCACTCATCGAAAAATTTCTCGGTGCGACGGTGCACGCAGTTCTGGTTCGTGACCGGTCCACCGCTGAGTCGATTCGCGCCTGGCACGCCGCGGCGAATCCCGGGCCTCTGCTTCTGCTTCCGGTGGATTCGATTCACGAAGCGACGGACGATCACGAGAACGGTGATGATCTTTCGCGACTCGTCAAATTCGAATCCCCTGCTGCAAAGTGGGTGCGCGCCCTTCTCGGCCGCGTGCAGCCGATCGAGAATGGCACGGGCTTCGTCGATTCACGCGGCGCGATATGGCTTCCGGCTAACATCGCGGGGCCCGGACCGCTGCGCCGCCGCGCGGAAATCGGCGAGCTCCGGCGTGCGCTCGTCGACACCGAGTCGGCGAGGCGCGTGGCGCTCGAGAAAGCCGAGTCTCTGCGCGCGGATCTGACCGCCGCGGAACGCGCCGCTCAACAAGCTCAGGAGGCAGCGCAGCACGCGTCGCGCAACGCTTCGGAGCAGGAAGATCATCATACCGCCGTCACCCGAAGGCATCATCGCGCGCTCAAGGAAGTCGGTGATGCATCCGCACTTCTCGAGCGTCTGGCTTCGCGCGAGCTCGCGCTGAGTGAAAGCTCGTCACTCATCTCCGAGTCGATAGCGGAGAAGGAAGCAGCCGTGGTGCAGCTCGATGCGGGAATCGCCGAGGCGCGCCGCGTGCTTGCGGAAACCGAAGCGCGGCAGGAAGAAGCGCGAGATCGAAAGACGGAAAGCCAGATCGCAACCGCGGAAGCGAACGCGCGGCTCCAGGTCGCGATGGATCGTGAACGTCACCTCAATGAAGAGTTTGCGAACGCCAGTTCCCGCCTCGAGTCATTGCAGTCCGAGCTCAGCACGCTCTCGGCAGCAGATGGGGAGCTCGCTCAGCAGCTCGCAACGTGGCACCTTGATCTGGAGGCGCAGCAAGCCACCCTCGAGGATTCGGAGGCTCGCCTTGCGAGTGCCGAGCTCTCGGTAAAGACAGCCGATCAGAAACTGGAGACGGCGGAGCACGAGCTGACTGCGATCCGTCATCGCGCAACCGCGGTAAGCGAAGAGCTTCATACCTCCGAGCTCCGGCTCACCGAGCTGTCCGGCAGACGCGCGATGATTCGCGAGAGACTCGAGACGGAGTGGAGAAAGCCGCTCGAGGAGCTCATGCAGTCGGTGGAGCCGCTCGATCTCGATGACGACGCGCTGCGCGCGGAGGCGACCCAGCTGCGAGAGCAGATCGAGGCTCTCGGACCCGTCAACCCGCTTGCAATCGAGGAGCACGAAGAGGAGCAGAGGCGGCTCGAGATGCTCACCAGCCAGCGGGCTGATCTCGCGGCGGCGAAGCTCTCCCTTCAGCAGGCCATAAAGGAGATCGACACGACGGCACGCGAGCTGTTCCTGACGACGTTCGTGCAGGTGCGTGAGAACTTCAAGAACATTTTCATGACGCTGTTCGGTGGAGGCGAGTGCGACCTGCGTCTCGAGAATGCGGAAACTCCTCTCGAAGGCGACATCGAAGTGCATGCCGCGCCGCGCGGGAAGAAGACGCAGCGCATCCATCTCCTCTCGAGCGGAGAGCGGGCGCTCGTGGCGCTCTCTCTCCTGTTCGGAATCTTTCTCACGAAGCCCAGTCCCTTCTGCCTGATGGACGAAGTCGACGCACCGCTCGACGACGCGAACATCGGACGATTCGTGAAAATGCTGAACCAGTTCAAGGCCAACACGCAATTCATAGTGATCACTCACAATCCGCGCACGACGACCGAGGCCGCCGACGCGGTTTACGGCGTGACGATGCAGGAGCCGGGCGTCTCGTCGCTCGTCAGCGTGCACATGCGCGGCGCGGCGGTCGAGGAAGCGATCGCCGGTACTCTCACTCCCGCCGAAGCAGCGGAAGCGCTGACGGTCTGATATGCTCGTCGTAATGCATCATGAAGCCCGCCCGGCGGAGATCGAGCGCGTCGTGCAGGTGATCAACGAGATGGGGTACGAGGCGCGGCCGATGCCTGGCGCCCAGCGCACCGCTATCGGGGTCGTCGGTAACGATGGGAGAGTGGACTCTTCCCGTCTCGCCGCGCTTCCCGGCGTGGTGCAGATCATTCACGTCACGCAGCCCTACAAGCAGGTATCGCGCGAGTGGAGACCAGAGAGCACGATTGTCACCATCGCTCCCGGCGTCTCGTTCGGCGGCAATCAGGTCCCGATCATCGCTGGCCCCTGCTCCGTCGAATCGGAGCAGCAAATACTCGACTCGGCGCGTGCAGCGCTTGATTCGGGCGCGACGGCGCTCCGCGGCGGAGCGTTCAAGCCGCGCAGCTCGCCGTACGCCTTTCAGGGACTCGGAAAGCGCGGTCTCGAGCTGCTCGCTCTCGCCAGGCGCGAGACGGGACTGCCCATAGTCACCGAGGCCATGGACGACGAGGGTGCTCATCTTGTCGCTGAAGTTGCCGACTGTATCCAGATCGGCGCGCGCAACATGCAGAATTACTCGCTGCTCAAGAGTGTCGGACGGATCGGCAAGCCGGTGCTTCTCAAGCGCGGAATGGCAGCGACCATCAGTGATCTTCTGTTGAGCGCGGAGTACATCCTCTCTGAGGGCAACTCGCAGGTGATTCTGTGCGAGCGCGGTGTTCGCACCTTCGATCCCGCAAACCGCAACATGTTCGACCTGACGGCGATTCCCACCGTGCACAAGCTGTCGCATCTCCCGATCGTCGCCGATCCGAGTCACGGAACGGGCATTCGTGATCGCGTCACTCCGATGGCGCGAGCCGCGCTTGCCGCGGGAGCGGACGGGATCATTGTCGAGATGCATCCGCGCCCCGACAACGCGCTGTCCGATGGCGCGCAGTCACTGTATCCCGAGCAGCTTGCCTCGCTCATCGAGGAGCTCAGGAAAGTTGCGTTCGCAATCGGGAGAAGCGTTACCTCGCTGGCAGGCGGTGTGCATGACGGCGGTCCGAGCGAGATTCGCGCAGGAACGTCAAAGGAGCGAGCGGGTACCCACTGACATGAAGAAACTTCTCGTTGCACTCATCGCCCTCGGCGCCGCCGGGAGCGCAAATGCGCAGTCCCCTGAAGCGGTCATGGAACGCGCCGTAAAAGCCTACGCAGCGCTCAACAGCGTGCGCGCGGAATTCCGGCAATCCATCACCAATCCCATAACGGGCACGAGCGCGACATCGCGCGGAGTTCTTTTGAGAAAGGATCCAGATCTTCTCTCGATCAATTTCACGGATCCCAAGGGAGATCGAATCGTGTCCGATGGACAGTCGCTGTGGATCTATCTTCCGAGCACTGCTCCCGGACAGGTGATCAAGACCTCGGCAAAAGCAAACAATGCTCTCGCGATGGTCGATCCAGGTGGAGCGTTTCTTTCGTCGCCGGCGGCGCGCTTCACGATGAGTGGAGCCGGAACGGCAACGATCTCGGGCAGGAAGATGAACGTCGTGAATCTCGTTCCAAAAAAGGAGAACGGGATCTTCACTCGCGCGAAATTATGGGTGGACGCGGCAAGCAGCCTGATTCGCCAGTTCGAGGTGACGGACGCGAATGGTCTCAAGCGTGTCGTGACGATCACCGCAATTCAGCCTAATGCGAGAGTCGCGGCGTCGGAGTTCCGGTTTACACCGTCAAAATCAATGCGCGTTCTCGATTCGGCGACGTTCTAGTCATCTGAGCAGGAGAGCGCGCCGCATCTCCTCGATGACTTCAGGATCGACGCCGCGCTCTGTCGCAATCTCGAGCGCGGAAAGCGAAAGTCTCTTGTACACCGCGCGCGCTTCTGCATGAGGCCTGAGCGCCGTCAGATGACGAATGACGGTATCGGTTTCGCCGCGCACGATGGGCCCCGTCAACGCTTCGGCAGGGGGAGTCTCCGCGATATTCGACACCGCTGCGTCCATCAATCCGTGCACCGCGTGCTGGGCGCTTCGCTCGGGGATCCCAAGAGACGAAAGCACCCGGCTCGCTATCCCTGCAAGAACAACGGGGAAATTCGAGCTCATCACAGCGGCAGCGTGATAGAGCGGCTTGCCGCCGGGTGGAATATCCAGCGTCCGTGCTCCGACGTGTCCCGCAAGTCTTCGTGAAGTGGCTCGCGCTGGATCGTCGCCGTCGATTCCGATCCATGCACGCCTCATGAGGTCGGGCACACGGTCAGGATTCGCGAATGGAATGAGCGGATGGAACGTCCCGCCGCTCAAGCCGTATTCACTCAAGCGAGGAATGAGCTCGGGTTCCGCTCCACCCGAGGTATGCACGATTACTGTGCCCGATGCGATTCTTCCCCGCGCGCCTCTCTGCTCGGTCAAGAGCTCGGCGATCGTGTCGTCTATCTGATTGTCACGAACCGCGAGGACGATCGTGTTCGCATCCGAGATCGTCGAAGGAAGAGTGCCGCTCGAGGTCGTCCACGCCGACGCGCGTCGTCCGTGCAGCCCGAGCACCTCGATTCCGGAAGCGCGAAACGCCCTGAAAAGTCCGCGTCCAACTTGTCCGGCCCCGACAATCAGGACCCGTTCGCTCACTCGCTTGCCGCCGGCCGTGACAGACGCGCCGTTGCGCGCTGAAGCAGTGCCTTCTGTGAGGAAGCTCCAGTGGTGAGCTCGAGAGCTGTTGCGATTGCCTTGTCGTTCGCGACCCGACGTTTGAATTCCGCCTCCGGACCGAAGACGTATCGCGCGATGTCGTAGGACAGGAGCTGCTTCACTACCCCCGAATACTCGTCATAGATGCCGCGGTCCATGACGACACCGCGCGCGATCATTCTCTTCCAGACCTCGTCGAGCATCGCCGCGGTCACGTCGAACTGCGGATCTCGAACAGTGCCCGCAGCCTTGAGACTCAACGCGTAATCGGTGAGAGCATCGCGGAACTGCGACACTTTTCTTCCGAGCACCGACTGGAATTCGCGGACCTCGGCGGAATAGGCACTGTCGCTCTCGATTACGTCTGGTGTGATGCCGCCGCCATCGTAGACGGTGCGACCGGAGACGGTGCGGTAGCTGCGCTCCTCCTTCTTCGCGGGCGGGGAACTGAAATCCTCTTCGTCGCGGTCGAGCCTCTTCGAGATCGACCTGCCGGACGGAGTGAACCACCGCGCCGTTGTGATCTTGAGCCCGCCGACATCTGCCAGCGGAATGATCGACTGTGCGCTTCCCTTGCCGTAAGTCGGCTCACCGACGATCAGCGCACGATCCTGGTCCTGCAGAGCCCCCGCGACAATCTCGGCGGCGCTCGCACTCCTGTCGTCGACGAGAACGGTGAGCGGCAGATTCGGCCATCGCTGGCTCGTGCTGTCCACGTAATCGCGATTCGAATCGACGGTACGTCCGCGCAGGCTGACAATTTTCTGGCCTTTTCCGAGAAACAGATCGGCGACGGCGGTTCCCTGCTCGAGGAGTCCGCCCGGATTGGAGCGAAGATCGAGGATCAACGATTTCGCTCCGCGCGAAAGAAGAGCGGCGACGCTCCGCTCGAGCTCGCGCTCGGAGGAGTCGCTGAACGCCTTGAGATCCACGTATCCGACGCCGTTCGGCAGCATCGCGACTCGCCGGACAGCGCTCTGGTGAAGAGGCTTGCGCTCGAGCGACAGCGGAATCGCGGTCACCATTCCCGGGCGCTCGATGCGCATCGCGAGCGATGTTCCGGGCAGGCCACGGAATGATTTTGTGGCTTCCTCCAGCGTCCATCCCTGAGTCGACCTTCCATCCACTTCGATTATTCGATCGCCAGGCTGCACGCCGGCCCGCTCGGCAGGACTTCCCGGAGTGGGCGCTATCACGACAATCCATCCATCACGAACGTCCACCTGAATCCCGACGCCGGCATAATTCCCGGTCGTGGTTTCATTGAGACGCCCCAGCTTGTCGGGGGCGAGCAGTGTCGTGTATGGATCTTCGAGCTCGTAAAGCATTCCGTCCACAGCCATCTTGTACATCGTCTGCGTGTTGAGCGAGTCGACGTACTGAGTGTAGACGTGCGTGAAGACTTCGTCGAAGAGCCGTGCTGCCTCTGCCTTCGTCGTGACCGCGCCCGAGCGCGTACCGCGCTCGAGAAGCCAGCCGCCGGCGACGAGCGAGAACATGAGCAGCGCCGCGACGGTGAACGTGCGTGACCGCAGGCCGGGTTTCAGGTCCAGCATCAGCTTCTATTCCTCGACACCAGCGTTTCGAATCGATCAGGCAAATTCCGAGCGAGCGCGTTCACGACCCGCTCGTGCACTGCTGACGGATCGCCTCTGCCGTCGACCGGAACGATCGGGCCGGCCTCGAGATGCTGCTTTTGCCAGTCGCCATGGGCAAAGCGCGCGAATGCCCGCTCCACGCGACCGTGAAACTCGTCGCCAAGCTGCTCGATTCTATCCGGTCCACTGCGGGCCGAAGCTCGCTCCATTCCTTCGATCGCCGTCATTTCCAGAATGATTGTGAGGTCTGGAATCAATCCCCCAGTCGCGAGCGCGTTCGCCGCGCGAATCTGATCTTCCGGCAGACCGCGCCCGTCGATCTGATATGCATACGTCGAAAGGAAGAATCTGTCCATCAGTACGATTACCCCGCGATCGAGCGCAGGGTCGATTTCGTCGCGCACCAGCTGCGCCCGGGATGCCATGAAGAGGAGCGCTTCCGCGGCAGGCGCAATGTGCTGCGCGGGATCGAGGAGGAGCCCGCGGATGGAATCGCCAAGCCCGGTGCCACCAGGCTCGCGGAGGGGATGCACCTCGATTCCGGCTGAGCGAAGGCGTTCGGCAAGCAATCCGAGCTGCGTGGTTTTGCCCGCGCCCTCTGACCCCTCGAGAACAATGAGCCGGCCGGTGCGCACGTAATGGTCAGGTGAGGGTGATGATCGAGCTCGTCGCGCCCTTCTTCATGCCATCCATGATCCAGTTGTTGACCTGGAACATGATCTTGTCGAAGTTCTCCTGCGCCGAGATTGCGCGCTGGTAAACCGGATTGGATTGAACACTCGAAAGGAGCTTGTCGAGCTTCTCCTCCATTTCGGCCGTCGGCTGCTCGCCGCGCTGAATCATCTGCTGCGCGTCCATTCTGATTTTTTCCATCTCCTGCAGAATGGTCACGGCTTCGCGGTCCGAGTTGAGTGCTTCGCTCGAGCGCTTTACCGCCTGGTATTCGGGACTCTGTCCGATCACGCGACCGAGCTCGCGCGCTTTTTCTTCAAGCATCGTTTCTCCGTTCCGTTTTTTATTATACCCGCGAGGCGAACACAAATCGTTCCCGCCCTGCAAGGTCGAGCCTGACGCCTACACTCGTGTAGGCGCCGTGTCCCATCATCAATTCGGCGACCAGCGAAGCGCGACGCTCATCGACTTCGAGCGCAAGCAGTCCGCCGGGCATCAAGTGGCTTGCGCTCCTACGCACAATTTCGGCCGTGGCCCGCATTCCATCGTGGCCGCTGAACAGTGCAAGCGGCGGCTCCCAGTCGCGCACGCTCGACGGCAGGGCATCTGCTTCACCGAACGCAACATACGGCGGATTCGAGACGATCACCGCTACTTCCTCGCCTTTCAATGGGGCGAGAAGCGAACCATGACGGAAATCGACCGGAGCGTTGAGGACGCGAGCCGAGCGGGAAGCGTTGATTCGCGCGACCTTCAGCGCATCGAGTGACGCGTCGGTCGCAATTACGCGATCGAATTTTCCCTCGGCCGCAAGCGACAGTGCAATCGCACCCGAGCCGGTGCCAATATCGGCTGCCGATCCCCACGAGCCTGCGCCGAGTGCGCCCAGGCGGTCGAGCACTTCACTCACGAGCACCTCGGTTTCGGGTCTCGGGATAAGAACGCGCTCGTCGACCAGAAGGTTGAGATGGCGAAAGCAGGCGGTGCCCACGGCGTAGGCGAAAGGTGAACCCCTCAGCAGCATCGTGACTGCTCGATTAGCTGATGCAACCGTGGCAGAATCGAGCAGCATTTCGCGGTTGAGAGATGGCCACGAGCGCGGCACCTCGAGTAGCGCTGCAACGATGTCCGCGGCGATCCTGCGTGAATCCTCGAGTCCGCCGGCGCGGAGATTCTCGCTGAGCTGCCCGACCACCGCGAGGACGGTGACCTGTGCGTTCGCTACGTCACTCACCAAGGCGATCCTCGACGTCGGCGGTGCGAAGCGCGTCCACCACCGGCTCGATATCCCCGTCGAGAACTTTTCCAAGCTCGTGCATCGTAAAGCCAATCCGGTGATCGGTGACTCTGTTCTGCGGGAAGTTATACGTGCGGATCTTTGCGGAGCGGTCGCCGGTGCCTACCTGAGTCTTCCGCATGCGAGCCCGCTCGCTCTCCTGCTCGGCGAGCTTTGCGTCGAGAAGGCGGGCGCGAAGAACTTCCATTGCCTTGAGCTTGTTCTGGAGCTGCGACTTCTGGTCCTGCTGGCTGACGACAATTCCCGAAGGGATGTGCGTGATTCTGACGGCGGAATCGGTGGTGTTCACGCTCTGCCCGCCGGGACCGGAAGAGCGGAACACGTCGATGCGGAGATCCTTGTCCTCGATCTTGAGATCGATCTCCTCCGCTTCCGGGAGAACGGCGACCGTGGCCGCGGATGTGTGAATCCTTCCCTGGCTCTCGGTAACGGGAACACGCTGAACGCGATGTACTCCCGATTCCCAGCGCATCGTTCCGAACACGCCTTCACCCTTGACCTTGAAGATGGCTTCCTTCACTCCGCCCAGGGTGCCCTCGGAATAGGAGATCATTTCGATGCGCCAACCGCGCCGCTCGGCGAACCGGGTATACATGCGAAAAAGATCGGCGGCAAATATGGCAGCTTCGTCACCGCCCGTTCCCGCGCGTATCTCGACTATTGCAGGGCGGTCGTCGAGGGGATCGTGCGGAATGAGGGCAGGCTTGATTCTTTTCTCGAGGTCGGCGATCGAATCCTTGAGGCGGGACTCCTCGGCGCGCGCCTCGGCGGCCATCTCGGGGTCATCAACGGAAACGAGCTCGTGCACGTCCGCGAGCTCGTTTTCGTACTTCTGGAGAAGGCCGGCCATTTCGACGACCGGGGCCAGGTGGCGGTGCTCTCGTCCCAGCGAGGTCATCCGCTGGGCGTCCTTGACGGTGCGGGGATCGGAGAGCTGCCGCTCGACCTCACCGGCGCGGTTGAGCGCGTCGGTGAGGCGATCCCGGAGACTCAGGTCTCAGGCGTCGCCGGGGCGGCGCCGGGGGTCTTGGTGGCGTATTTCTGACGGAATCTCTCGACGCGTCCGGCCGTGTCCACCAGCTTCTGCTTACCGGTGAAGAACGGGTGGCACTGCGCGCAGATATCCGTATGTATCTCCGCCTGGGTCGAGCGGGTCTGATAGGTGTTGCCGCACGCGCACCTTACAGTGGCGGTGGCATACACCGGATGAATGTCGGTTTTCATGTTTTGGTACCTCTTGTTGGCATTGTCGGGCAGCCTAGAAATATCACCAAACCGGCCCCTGGATACAACTGCGCACTGGCTGGTGCGCAGCTGCCTGACTGCCGAGTTGACCACCCTCAATTTGCCAGCATGGCAAATCGGTCAGTCAGCGTGGCAGATAACAGCTGGCCCATACGTTGCCGCAATCCTGGCTGCTGTTTCCAACACACAACCGAACCCTTTTCAGAGGAGGAATAAATGCTTTACAGGAACAGCTTTTCCGCCCCGGTGTTCGGTCTTCGCAGGGAGATCGATCGCCTCTTCGAGGATACCTTCGGCCGCGGTGAGGGCACGAACGTCTGGAGTCCCGCGGTCGACGTACGCGAGAGCGAGAAGGAGCTCCGCCTCGAGGTCGAACTGCCAGGAATCAACCCTGAGGAAGTCGAAGTAACCGCAGACAACGGTGTCCTCACAATTCGCGGCGACAAGAAGACCGAGCGAAAGGAAGGCGACGAGGATAGCCGCTATCACGTGGTGGAGCGCTCCTATGGGAGCTTCATGCGATCGTTCCAGCTCCCGCAGGGCCTCGACGAATCCAAGATTGAAGCCGATTACAACAACGGGATACTGGCGATTCACGTTCCGAAGACGGCGCTTCCGCAGCCTCGCAAGATTCAGATCGGATCGTCGAAGCAGGCACAGGTGAGCAATGGATCGACCAGACAGGGTCAGGTCACGAGTGGATCCACGAAGCAGACCAGTGCGCAGACAACCGAAAAGACTTCTTCGAACAGCCGCTCGACAAAGAACGAAACGTCTCGACAACCCGAGATGTCATCGCGGTAAAAGCGCGATCCGGAACTCGAACTGGCCCCTCACGACGAGGGGTCAGTTGCTTTTGTGCCCGCTCGATTCGTGAACGACTCTTCCTCCGACGATCGTCAATCTGACGACGGCATCGCGGATCGTCTCAGGCGGAATGCGCGTCAAATCCCGGTCGAGCACCACGATGTCGGCGAGCTTTCCGCGTTCCAGCGACCCTTTGTGCTTCTCATCGAATGAAGCATAAGCGGCATCAATCGTGTACGCGCGCAGCGCTTCCTCAACCCCGATCTTCTGCTCAGGCACCCACCC
>Ga0209998_10000216_pt1 | contig 19999 bp, 13 predicted proteins | sample EndophyteCoNSPM_FD_187576 | JGI IMG/M metagenome (GOLD analysis project Ga0209998, IMG submission 187576) | Arabidopsis thaliana rhizosphere microbial communities from the Joint Genome Institute, USA, that affect carbon cycling - Endophyte Co-N... | ecosystem: Host-associated > Plants > Roots >... | reverse complement strand
GCGCAATGAAGACTGCGATCTCGAGAAGCGGCTTCACTGCGTTTGCGGCGGAGCGAAAACTACCGGCAGCCGTCAACGCGGCCGAGACGCTCGCCGTGCACGTAATTCCATCCGCATTCAACGTCGCGAGGTTGTGGGCAGCGTATAAGGACTCGCACGAGCGAACGGTTTTTTACATCCCTGTTCTCGACACGAAACTTTCACCTGTCGCCGGTCATGTTCGCGAGAGCAGAGCGCCGGAGCCGGTAACGCCCGTCGTCGACCCCGCACTCGTATTCAAGGCGCTGGGTGACACCACGCGGTACGCAATTGCAACGACGCTTGCCCGATCGCCGATGACTTCGGTCGAGCTTGCAAGATTGTTCAAGGTCTCGAAGCCGACGATATCCCATCACGTTGCACAGATGCGCGCCGCAAATCTGCTGATCGAGCGACAAACTGAAAGCGGCATAGTTCTCTCGCTCAATCGAAGGGTTCTGGAGAGAGCGTCGGACTCGGCTGCAAAGGACATGTACTCTCCGGACGGCCCCGATCACGTAATCAAACGCAGTCGAAGGAGCAGACGATGACCCCGGCATTTGGCTCGCGGATTCTCGATGGCAAGGTCGCCGTAATAACAGGCGGCGGCAGCGGTATCAACCTGGCCATCGCGGAACGATTCGCCGAGCATGGGGCAAGCGTTGGGTTGATCGGGCGCACGAAGGAGAAGCTGGACAATGCGGCGGCCGCGATCGAAAAGGCCGGTGGGAAGGCAGCGGGGTTTCCAGCCGACGTTCGCGATTACGATGCGCTGGCGTCAGCCATCCGGTCTGCACGAGAGCGTTTTGGTGAAATCGACATACTGGTGTGCGGTGCCGCGGGGAATTTTCCCGCGCCAGCGCTCGGAATGTCAGCCAACGGATTCAAGGCGGTCGTCGACATAGACTTGCTCGGGACGTTCAACTCATGCCGGGCTGCATTCGAGCATCTCAGGAAGCCCGGCGCATCGATCGTGAACATCTCCGCAATGCAGGCGTTCATTCCGATGGCGATGCAGGTGCACGTGTGCGCCGCGAAAGCCGGAGTCGACATGATAACCCGGACGCTTGCGATCGAGTGGGGCCCGATGGGCGTGCGAATCAACTCGATCGCGCCAGGCGCGGTGGATGAAACCGAGGGAATGAGCCGGCTCGCACCAACGCCTGAAGCGCGAAAGCAATTCATGAAGATGATTCCGCTGCGACGCTTTGCAGCAAAGCGCGAAATCGCCGACCTTGCGTTGTTTCTCTGCTCGGATTCAGCGCAGTTCATCACCGGCGCGGTGATGGTATGCGATGGCGGACAGTCGCTTGCGACTCAACGCTCCGATCTCCTCGGCGACCCTCAAGCTACAGCTCGTCGATAGACCTCGGCCAATCCTGCCGGAGAAGACGCGAGAGAGCACGGTCGGCGAGAAGCTTTCCTCCAGTCTGGCATCGTGCGCAGTAATTGGTCTCGTTGCTCGCGTAGCGTATTCGCTGCACTGGTGAACCGCACACCGGACATGGCTTCCCGTATTTGCCGTGAACTGCCATTTCGTCGTGAAAGGCTGTGACCTTCGCGGGAAACTCTCCGCCCGCTTCCTTGCGGAGGCGATCGGTCCACTCGACGAGGACCTCCCGTGTAGCGTTGTAGAGGCGGGCGATCTCTTCCGGCTCGAGCCGCGACGTGAGCTTGATCGGCGAAATGCGCGCGCGATGAAAGATCTCGTCCGAATAGGCGTTGCCGATTCCGCTGAACAGAGTTGGATCGGTGAACGATCTCTTGAGCGTATGATTCTCGCGGGTGAGCTGCATGGCGAACGTCTCTTCGTCCACCTCGAGCGGCTCGACTCCACCGCGATCGATGTCGTTCAATGCGTCATTGCCGCGAACGACGGTGATCGACGCCCGGCGTTGCGTTCCTGCCTCGGTGAGCAGCAGCGTTCCATTCTCGAAGTCGAACGCTGCAAGTCCAAGACGTCCGGGAATCTTCGCGCCTGGCTTCAGCCATTTGAAGCGACCCGCAATCATGAGATGGATTACGACCCACAGATCATCCTCGAGGCCGATTGCGATTCTCTTTCCGATTCTGCGCACGTCCTGAACTGTCTTGCCTTCGACGTCTCGAATCGGGGGATCCACTGACCGCACGACAAACGGGCTCGCAATCCGAGCCCGTTCTATTTTCTTCCCCACGGTTTTTGCCGCAATGAGCTCGACGTAGACGGTAACATCGGGCAGCTCAGGCATCTGCTATCTGCGATTACCTGCCATTGCCGCGAAGAGATAGGTGAGGTTCGCGGTTCCATCCATGATCGGCTCGTCGGTGGAGTAATCTCCGACATCGTCGTGATAGACGATGAAGCCTGTGTTGAATGGGGCGTATTCGTCGGGGTTGTGCAGCGAGATCCCCTTGAGATTCTGATAGATCGACCGGTAGACAGGGCCATCGAGCATGCCGCCGGTGAGCTGCAGTCCCATTCTGCTCGTGATCACCGCGTGTGGATCGCGTGCGAACACTCCATTGGCTGGCAGCCCGATTATCATCGAGACGCCCCACGGATTGGCGCCGAGGATCCAGTCGAGTGCCGCGGCTTCGTATTCGCGGAAGCGATTGTCGCCCGTCATCTGCCGGTACAGGTAAGCCTGCGTTGCGAAGCTTGCCATGAGGTTCGTCGAGCACCAGATGAATGGAATCCCCACGCGGAAGCCATTCCCCGCGCGCGCGACTACAGCCTCGAGGCCCCTTCTATAGAAGGCAGCCATCTGCGCCTTCTCTCCACGTGATCCATTCCGCCAGGCTTCGTAGTGACCGTTGTTGTGCCAGGGATACCACTGGTAGTGATTTGCGGTGTCCTTTCCCATCCATGGAGTGACCGGCTCATTGCGCGCGTGCATGAGTGCGTCACCGAGGAAGTGAAGCTCACCGGTAGCGTCGACGAGTGAAGCTGCGCCGAGCTCCATGTCGTCATGCCAGTTGTCTTCCTCATAGAAATAGGGAGATACAGCGGGTGCAGTCTGACATACGCCGGGATGCTGTCGGCCGAGCCGGTATGCAGCCAGCGCGCGCTCCCTGAGTGTTTTCGAGAATTCCGGATCGCTCTTCGCCAAAACAACGGATGCGATTCCAAAGGCAGAGGCGTACTTGCCCGCCGTGGAGGCATATCCAGTCGACCGGTTCTTTGCCTTGAATAGTCCCTGCGGTTTGCCCGTACACGGATAGACCGGCCGCTCCTTTCCCTTGCCCCATCCGTAGTCGGACGAGTCACGCCAGGGAAAGTCGAAGTACGTATGATCGCGATCGTCGGCGAGCTGGTTGAACATGTCTTCGCCGCCCGGATACATGCGAAGGAGCCAGTCCAGGCCGTGCCTTGCTTCATCGAGAACGTCCGGCACACCGTTCGCCCCTGCAAGCCCGCGCGCATCGAACTTGTCGCCGAATGCCTTCGGGTTGTCGCGATACGCCATGAGCATGACGAATGTCGCGTTCGCCGACGTGGTTACATACTGGAGATAGTCCGATGCATCGGCCCATCCGCCTGAAACGCTGATGAACTCGTTGGTGCGTGTCGGATGATCGACAATGCGGCCGTCGTACTTGTGAACTGAATCCTTGATGACGGTGTTGAACCCCGATCGCTGCTGACGCATGTACACGAGCAGCGTGTCAGCGGCACCGTTGTATGCGCCTGCGTCAATGATCACGGGCGGCGACGCGGCGCCGCCGGCTACGATCGTGTAGCGCCCGGGTTTTCTAAGACCGGAGAAATCAAGCCGATGTGTGGATGCGCACGCTGCAAAGGACCCTGAGGATCTGGTTTTCTTCGGCCCGAGAACCACGCGGCCTTCATTGTCCTGCACGGTGAAAGTCGCGATCGATTTCGGATCGAGAGAACACGCAATCGCGGTCTTGGGACCTGATGGCAGATAGCCCAGCTGGTTGATTCGAATGAAAGTCCGTTGCGTTTGTGCGGAAAGCGGAATGGCACTCGCAAGAGCGAGCGCCATTCCAATGCAGCGGACAGTTACTGCACCCACGCCTTGACCTGCGCATACACAGCGGCGTCTTCGTGCAGGTCCGAATGCCGAAGGCAGACAGTTTGTGTATTGGTTGCGCCCGAGAGGATTGTGCTTTTCTGAGGATTGATCACTTCGTCACATCCCGACCACCAGGTGCCGTAGCTGATGATCCGACCGGGCGTTTCGTCCTTCCTGTTGAGAGCATTCAGGAAGCTCGAGTTCGGCCGCATTTCCACACATGCTGTCTGCGCGCAGAAGAAGGCGGTATTCGTTCCGTGGTTCGGCCCCGCCAGGGAAACGAAATCATCGACCTTGCTTCCACCGCCGAGGTTCTTGATGTAATACCGAGCCGACAACGCTCCCATCGAGTGCGTGACGATATCGACTTTCGACGCGCCGGTCACCGTGAGAATGGAATCGACCTTCCGGCTCAGCTCCCCGGCAGTCGTCACATTCGATTGTGCGCTGTAATAGCTCCAGTTGAACAGCTCCTGATCGGAGTAGCCATCCGCCTTGAAGCGATCGATCATCGTGAACCAGGCGGCCCCGCTCGAGTTCCATCCGTGAACGAACAGTACGGGATTGCGCGTTGCGGTGAGGACAACGGCACGTGGCGAAGGACCGGTCAGCGTGTCAGACGAACAGGCGGCAAGGATGACGAGTAAAACCGCGGCAGCAGGAATACGAATGCGACTCATCGACAGATCCGGCAAGGTTTGGGAAGACTACTTTGACAAACCTACGGCAGAGAGTCAAGCACGCGCCTCTTACCGAATGCATCTATATCGAATGCGATTGCCCGCTGTTTTCCTGAAACAGCTCCACGGACAGTCGATAGTGCATCGTAGTACTCGATGTACCTGAAGCTCGAGATTCCTCCTCGCACGAACTCGTATTTCGTCACCGCTTTCTTCCACTCCTCCGCTTCTCCGGAAACATCGACGTAGATGTATGGCTGAAAACCTTCCGCATCTTCCCAGTTGTCAGCGTACCAGATGCCGCGGATCCCGCGATGCGCCGGGGTGCCTGTAACCACGCCCTCGAGTGACGCCAGCAGAACCGCGTCCTGCACGATGGCGCTTGTCCGCGAGTGATCCTTGTGAATGCTTTTCTTCCAGTGGGTGAAGATGTGTGTCGGCTTCACCTGGCGAATGACGTTTGCCACATACAGCCGTACTGCTTCGTCGTCCGGGAGCTCACCGTCCCTGTACGGCGCGAATATCGATTCGGCCCCGAGTGCGGAATCGACAGCGAGTGCTTCGCGGCGCTTCTGCGCGCCGTATGCAGCAGGCGACATTTTAGGATTACCACCTTCGCCAAGCGTCATGTGCAGGATCACGATCCGGTCGCCCGCCTTGTGCTGCTTCAACAGGAGGGCGCCGGTAGTGAGCTCCATGTCCCCGGCGTGGGCACCAACAGCGAGAATCGTCCGCGGCGCGGCCGGTTGTTGAGCGCCTGCAGTCGCAGCGGCGCAAACCATGCCTGTGAGAAAGCCGTGACGTAGCATGCGCGAGAAGGTATGCGCCGTGGAACAGTTGCGCGAGAATGACAATTCCGACATTCTGACCCCCGCATGATTCGATCGCCTCTCGTCTGTCCATCGTCGATTGGTCGCAAGCCTCAGCTCGACGCTCTTGTCGAGCAGCTCGAGAACGCCATTCAGGGATCAGGCAAGCTGATTCTTCTGGGTGGTGATGCGGGCGTCGGGAAAAGTCGTCTCGTTCGCGACCTGAAAAACGCGGCGTCAACGCGGCAGGTTCGCGTAATCGAAGGCCGGTGCACGAGCACGGAGTCTTCCGTTCCTTACGCGCCGCTCATGAATGCCCTCCGGTTTCGCATCGCGAAAGGAGAGGGCCAGGCAGTTGCCGAAATACTCGGCCCCCTTCGGTCAGTGCTGGCGCCGATCTTTCCGCAGCTCGAGCCCAATACCGGCGAGTCGGCGGAAGCTTCCGCCGACCGTGAGCGTGAGCGTCCATTCGAGCTGATCTTCGCAGTTCTCGAGCGACTCGCCGCTGAAGAGCCGATGCTCCTCGTGCTCGAGGACGTTCACTGGGCTGATCAGACGTCACTCGAGCTCCTGCATCATCTCGCGCATCGAGCGCCATCGCACCCAATGCTCGTGCTGGCGACGTATCGATCGGACGAGCTTCACTCCGCGCATCCACTGCGCCGGCTGCTCGGATCGCTCGCGCGCGACAGGGTCGGAGAGGAGATCCGTGTTCATGCGCTCGATCGAGACCAGACGACCGAGATGCTGCGATGCATGCTTGGAGTCGAGCCCGATCCTGCATTTGCCGCAGCCATCTGGAGACGATCGGAAGGGAATCCGTTCTTCGTCGAGGAGCTTCTCTCCGTTCTTGCGGGAAGCGGCGCTCTCGAGCCGAACGCTGAAGCAGCAGTGATCCTCGAGCGCGCGCCACTTCCATCAACGGTGAGCGAAGCAGTCCTCGAGCGCGTGAATGCTCTCGGACCGCGCGCGGCCGAAACACTGTCGGTCGCGGCAGTCATAGGCCGTTCGTTTGATTTCGAGGACCTGCGCGGAGTTCTCGGGATGTCGGAGCTCGAGCTGCTGGAAGTTCTGGAGCAGCTTGTCGCGCATCAGCTGCTTCGTGAGGACCGGATCGAGCACAAGGATTCGTATTCCTTTCCTCACGCACTCATGCAGGAAGCGGTGTACGAGAGTCTGATCTCGCGAAGACGGCGGCTCCTTCACCGCCGTGTGGCGCTCGTGCTCGAGAAGCGAGTCCGAACCCCATCGCGACTGGATGAGCTGGCGTTCCATTTCCGGATCGGCGGCGATCACGAAAAGGCATGGTACTACGCCAGGCTCGCCGGGGACGAAGCGGTTCGTCTGCGCGCCTGGGACGATGCCGCGGAGCACTACGAATACGCGCTTGCATCGCTCGAGGAGATGTCGGATGAATCGGAGCGCGCGGCGGATCTTCTCGAGCGGCTTGCCGGTGTCGCATGGAGGAGAAGCCAGTCGGCAGCGGGACGACAATACACTGAGGAAGCGCTGAGAATCCGGCGCGCGCTTGGCCACAACGAGGAGACAGCACGACTGTTGCGGCGGATCGCTTCACTCAGAATAGAGGACGGCGACACCGAAGGGGCGGGTGAAGCACTCGACGAAGCGTTGAGGCTCCTTGGCAACACGTCACACAGTACACAGCTGAGCGCCATCTACGACGATCTCGGCAAACTCTCGCTTGCACGCGGTGAAATGGACCGGGCCGAGCGACTGTTGATGCACGGGCTCTCGCTCGCGTCGCAGGACGCGCAGTCCGCTGAGGAAGTTCCGGCATTGGTCAGCCTCGGCGAGCTCGGGATTCTGGGTGGAGATGTATCCGCCGGAGTATCGCGTCTCGATCTCGCCCTGGCGCTGCTGCGTGAAGGGCGTCTTCCATTTGAACGGCTCGCCCGCGTGTATGCGGAGGGCGTAAGAGTTCTGATCCTGGCGCAGGAATATCAGCGTGCCCTCGCCTGGGCCGACGCAGCGATTGCGCTCTGCACCAAGCAGGGAATCGTCGGGTACGACGCGCTGTTCCGGGCAATGCGTGCCGTCATTCTCACAATCACCAGCGGTGAAGAGGACACGCTTGCGCAGGCTCATGCAGCTGTCGTCGAGCTTCGCAGAACGCAGCGACCCGAACTGCGCGATGCGCTTCGGATGCTCGGCTTCGTACACCGCGCGCGCGGCGAGCTCAGCGAAGCGCGGAGCGCGTATGAGGAAGCGGCGATTCTCGGCGAACGGGGAAGACCGGTGGGTCTCGCTCTGGTCGCGCTTGGCGAAGGCCGGAATGCAGAGGCTGCGGAGATTCTGGCGGCAGCGGTCGAAGCAGTTCCGCCGAGTCAGCCGCTCGTAGCTCGGCAGGTCCTGCCTTATCTCGTGGAAGCGCTGCTGGCAGTTGGAAGGATCAAGGATGCCGAGCGCTTTGTGGAAAATACACCCGCCATTCACGATCCCTGGGCAGGAGTCGCGCAGTTTCATCACGCTGTTGGATTGCTGCGTATTGCTCAGGGAAACGCAGAAGACGCGAAGAAGGAGCTCGCTCTCGCGGCAGAAGCATGGGACAGAACGGGGAACAGGCTCGAATCCCGACGTGCACGGGTTGCGCTGCTCGAGGCCACGCTCAGCGCGGGCGAATCATCCGAAGGGCTGGCGCTCGGAAGGCAGCTGCTCGAGGAGCTTGGCAGGCCACTTCTCCCTCGTGAGCGGGAAAACGTTCGCAGAATTCTTCGAAGAGCAGGCGTGCGCACGAGACCGACTTCGGTTATGCAAAGCAATAACCAACCTGACAAGTCACCGTTGACGACGAGAGAGCAAGCAGTGCTTCGTGAAGTCGCTCACGGAAAAACGAATCGCGAGATTGCTGAGGCTCTCGGTATCGCCGAGAAGACTGTCAGCGTTCATGTGAGCCACATTCTGGCGAAGCTTGGCTGCAAGACCAGAACGCAGGCTGCGCGATTCGTGGCTCAATAAAGAGAAAAACCTCACAGCTTTCGCAAGCTGTGAGGTCCCGCCTCGCCAGGGAGGGGACGATGTTCTGTCCCCTCGCGAGCATCGCTCCATGTCTGGATCAGCACATGTGCCCTGGCGATGTCTGGACCCAGTCGATCAGCATTGGCCATCACGCTGTCGTCTGGGCGTACACGGCTTAGTGTGTTTCGGCGGCTTTCCAACGAGTGACGAAGGCGCAACTGCGCGACTGTACAGGAGATGGCTGTTCGGCGTCGGGTCGGTGTTGAGAGTCGTTGTCCCGATGATGTTCTGTGTGGCCTGATTCACGATGATGTCGCGCACCTGCTGCGGAGTGGCTCCGGGTGCCTGCTGCAGAATCAGTGAAGCCACGCCAGCGACATGAGGTGTTGCCATCGATGTTCCGCTCTTCGTCCCTGACGAGCTGTCATTGTCGAAAGTCGACGAAAGTATGCTGGAGCCCGGCGCGAACAAATCGACACACGCTCCGAAGTTCGTCCACATTGTGCGCTTGTCGGTCGTCGAGCTTGCTGCCACGGTGATTGCTTCGGGAACATTGGAGATCGGGAACATGCACGCGTCCGCGCCAACCGTTCCGTTGCCCCAGCCGTTGCCGGCGGCAACGGCGAGCGTGACGCCCGAGGCTACGAGCGCCTTGACCGCATCATCGACAGGGCCGCTGGTGCCCATTGTCTTCGAAGGAACTACGTCGCCGAGGGACATGTTGGCTGTCGCAGGGAGCGTTGCGTTCCTGGCGACCCAGTCCATGCCTGCGATTACGTCGGCATCCGATCCATAACCTGCACAATTCAGAACGCGCACGCCGACGAGCCTGACTTTCTTCGCTACGCCGAACGTCTTTCCTCCGACTGTGCCAGCGACGTGAGTTCCGTGGCCGTCACAGTCGCCGGAGCCGTCGTAACCAAGAAGAGGATCAGTCGGATCAGCCGCATAAGCATCCCATCCGCGCACGGCACGTCCCTCGAACTCCCGGTGCGAATATCGAATTCCCGTATCGATGATGTACGCGGTGACACCGGCGCCGGTGAAGTCATACGTGTAGGTCGAATCCATCGGCAGCGCGCGCTGGTCGATACGGTCGATCCCCCAGGTCGCATGCGGCTGTGAGATTGTCTCGAGTTTCGAGAATTGTCGCTGCACCGTGACCTTGAGAACTCGGGGGTCGGCAGCGAGCGCCTCCGCGACTGTCGAAGGGAATGCCGCGGCAAAACCGTTGATGAGCTGCTCGTACACGTATTTCGGCTTTATCCCGAACTGCGCGGCAAGAAGAGCAGCGTCGGTATTCCAGTCCGCTTCCACTATATAGTTCCCCGGAATGGAGCCGTCCGATGCTACGAGGGCGGACGCAGGCCGGGATGACGGTACCGCAGGCGAGGTCGGTGATGGAGCATCGCTGCATGCCGCCATCACCGTCAGGGCCGCGACAGCGGCCACGAGTCTTTTCATGATCTTCTCTCCGTGTTCAGTTCAGGGTCGCTTCTACTTCAGCCCAAGAGCTTTTGCGACGTTGATGCGGCCGTAGTTCGAATAGATGTCGCGTCCCTTGACGCCGATATCGTCGGTTGCCTGAAGGATCTTCGACTTGAGGCCGCTTACGGAGAGCAACGGACTGTACGACTTGATGAGCGCCGCTTCTGCCGCGACGTGAGGAGAAGCCATGCTCGTTCCTGCGGCGAAGGCGTAGAAGTAGTTCGCGCCATCGACGTTGGTTCGACATACTGCGAGCGTCTGATCAGAGGCGCGACGCGAGCATGCGCCGATGATGAGATCCTCGTTCTGATACTTGGTGTCGTCGTCTGGGTCAGCGTTGCCGCCTGGCGCGGCGACTTCAATTGCCGTCAGGCCATAGTTCGTGTACGTAGCGGGCTGATCGAAATTCTGCTGAAGAAGCGGGCCGGTGGCGGACACACATATCGTCGCCTGCTCACATGGCGTCGAAACGAGAACGCCCTCATCGAGATTGAGCGCATCATTGCCCGCAGCGGTGATCACGATCGTTCCCTGTCTTTCCGCATCCTTGATCACCCGTGACATCAGCTCGAGCAGCGCCGGGACGCCCTCTTCGTTCGGGTCGACGTTGGCGCCCAGGCTCATGTTGATGACGTCGGCGTTGGCGGGACCCGATGCGTGACGAATTCCGCTTGCCACGCCTTCGAACGATCCCGTTCCCTGCCAGTTGAGAACCTTCACTGCAATGAGCGTAACCTGCGGCGCAATGCTCGCGACGCTGATGTTGTTCGACGCGACTGTCGATGCTACGTGTGATCCATGGAAGTGATTGTCCATGAACGACGAGTCTGTCGCGAGCTGCGGGTCAGCCTGTATTTCCTGGTCTCCCGTGGGCAGGCAGGGCACGGAAGAATCGATGCACGACGGTACCCACGTTGTGTTTGCGAACGAGGCCGACGCCGACAAGTCAACAAGAGTACGCAGCTCGCGGTGACCGTAGTCGATTCCGGTGTCAACGATTGCGACTCGCGTGGAATGCAGTCCTTCTTTTCCAGCGGCCCATGCCTTGTCGGCGCCGATGATCTTCATGTTCCATTGAGTGCCGTTGGCGAAGTATGTCGCGCCCGCGGGATTGTTGTGCGGAACGGCGAGAATGTCGGTGGCCTGAACCGCACGCACTGACATCTTCGGCAGCCAGCTTATGTAGCGGTCGTTACCGACGGCAGAGATCAGATCGTTCGCCTTGAGTGTGGCGAGAGCGTCGAGAGGAAGTCCGCCGACGAACGCAATGCCGACGTTGTCCCATCGTTTGGTGACGACACCGCCAAGCGAGTTTATCAATGCGAGCCCTGCCGCGGGGATCGCGCTTGTGTCCTTGAAGACGACTACCGTTTTTCCGGTAGGCACTCCGCTCGTGAGGTTGACGACAGATCGCGGGACTGGCACTTGAGAGGTTGAGGGTGAAACCGCGGTCGGTGCGTCCGAGCAGGCAGCCAGCATGACTGCAGCGGGAACGACAAGTACGGACCACCGGGCAAGGTTGGCTCGCATTGACATTTTTTCTCCGTCTTACCGTTACGGCCGGACCTGTTTCCGGCTCGCTTACGGCAGAATTCTTGTGCAGACGGACTCGCGGAAGAATCGGGTGATATGCCTATCTGGCGGCAGCCGGTGCGGGGTGCGAAGCGCGCCGGGATAAGTAGATTGCCTTAGCATGAAGCACACAACCCTCGGAAACAGCGGGCTGACTGTTTCGCGGATATGCCTGGGCTGCATGAGCTACGGAAGCTCGAAGTGGCGGCCGTGGGTGCTCGATGAGCCCGAAGCGCGTCCTTTCTATAGAAGAGCGCTGGAGCTCGGCATCAACTTCTTCGATACCGCAGACATGTATTCGAAGGGGGTGAGCGAAGAGGTCACCGGCCGCGCGCTGCGCGAGATGGCGAACATGGAGGAGATCGTGCTCGCCACGAAAGTCCATTTCCCGATGGGCGACGGTCCAAACATGGGCGGCTTGTCGCGCAAGCACATCGTGCAGGGATGCGAGGCAAGCCTCAAGCGACTCGGCGTCGAGACGATCGATCTATACCAGATTCATCGATTCAAGAGCGACGTTCCGATCGAGGAGACTCTCGCTGCGCTCGATCATCTGGTCCATCAGGGGAAAGTGAGATACATCGGGGCAAGTTCCGGTTACGCGTGGCAGATGGCGAAGGCGCTGTCACTGTCGGAGCGGAACGGATGGGCTCGATTCATCTCGATGCAGAATCACTACAACCTCGTGTATCGCGAAGAGGAGCGGGAAATGATTCCACTCTGCGTCGATGAAGGAGTCGGAATCATTCCGTGGTCGCCGCTCGCGCGCGGGCGGCTGGCCCGTACGACACCTTCGCCGGCAGAGGGAACCACACGTGCCGGCAACGATCAGTACGCTGTCGATCTCTATGATTCACCATCCGATAACGACGTCATCGACGCAACGAGAACGGTGGCACAGGAAGCCGGTGTGAAGCCGGCCGAGGTTGCGCTTTCATGGCTGCTTTCAAGACCGGGCGTGGCTGCCCCGATCATCGGAGCAACGAAAGTCGAGCATCTCGAAACCGCGGTCAAATCTCTCGATCTCGAGCTGACCGACGAGCAGATAGAGCGGCTCGAGGCGCCTTATCGGCCGCATTCGGTGAAGGGCCACTAGCGGAAAAACTTCTCTATCGCGCCTCCAGAACCCGGCTTATCTTCGCGGCAGATAACGGCTGGGCGCATGCCGGTCCAGCCGGTCCGTTGACAACGCATATCGCCCGCGCGCGGTATCCGCCCCCCACCAGTGGAGCACCAGATGCGAAAGCTTTGCGCAACCTTATGCACGCTTGCCATCGCCGCCACTGCGATGCCACTCGATGCACAGGTTCATGTCCGGCTCGGCGCGGACAAACTCGCTGACGGACTTCCCGCTGTTCTCAAGGACAAGCGAGTCGGGCTCATAACGAATCACACTGGCCGGGACAGCAAGGGCACGCCGACGATCGACCTGCTTGCGGCGAGAAAGGACATGAAGCTTGTCGCTCTCTTTGCGCCTGAGCACGGCATCCGCGGTGTTGCAACTGGAAGAATCAGCGACGAAACGGATGCCAAAACGGGTCTGCCTGTTCATTCACTGTTCGGTGCGACGCAGAAACCGACGCCAGCAATGCTCGAGAACATCGAAGCGCTCGTGTTCGACATTCAAGACGTCGGCGTGCGTCAGTACACGTACATCTCGACGCTTGGTCTCGCAATGCAGGCGGCTGCCGAGAAGAAGATTCCAATCGTGGTGCTCGACAGGCCGGATCCTATCGGCGGAACGATCGTCGAAGGCAACATCCGCGAAGAAGGAATCGGATCGTTCGTCGGGTTGTATCCAATCGCATCGCGATATGCACTGACAGCGGGTGAGCTCGCAGGCATGTACAACAGGCATTTCGGAATCAATGCGGATCTGCACGTCGTGAAGCTCGACGGGTGGAAGCGCGACGTGTGGATCGACAAGACCGATATCCCGTGGGTGGGACCGTCACCGAACCTGCCAAGGTTCGAGGGAGTGATTCATTATCCGGGCACTGTTTTCTTCGAGGGAACGAATCTCTCCGAGGGCCGGGGGAGCGATGCGCCGTTCGAGCAGACAGGGGCGCCATGGCTGCGAAACAGGGAAGTCGCCGATTCGATGAATGCCCGGCATGTTCCGGGCGTGAGGTTCGTGCCAGTGGAGATGGTGATTGCAGTGACCGGGCGAAAGTATGGCGGGCAGACAATCCCCGGCGTGAAGTTGATCGTCACCGATCGCGCAACCTATCGCCCAATTAGTACCAGTTTGAGACTAATAGAGGTGATCAGGCGGCTCCATCCCAATGATTTCCAGTTCCGCGGATCGACGAGCGCTGACGGGAAGCAGACCTTCTCGCTCGACCGCCTGACCGGAAGCACGCGCATTCGCGATGCAATCGAGAAGGGAACTCTGGAGTCACTTCTCGCGGAATGGGATCGCGACTCGGCGCGATTCCAGGAGATGAGCAAACCCTACCTGCTGTACTGAGAATGCTGCGCTCGGTCGCTCTCGCGACTGCGGTAGTCTTCGCGGCCTCGGCATGCGCAACAATGCCGGCGGCCCGGGCGGGTCATGCTCTCCGCGCCATGACCTACAACATCCAGTACGGCCATGAAGGGCTCGACAGCGTGGCGGATGTCATTCGCGCGGAGAAGCCGGACATCGTCGGGCTTCAGGAAGTCGACGTTCACTGGAACGAGCGCAGCAACTTCGTGGATCAGGCCGAGCTTCTCGCGAAGGCTACTCGGATGAACTACAGGTTTGCGCGGATCTATCAGCTGCCCGGCAGCGATCCATCAAAGCCGCCACGGGAGTTCGGCGTTGCGATACTCACGCGCTTTCCAATCGTGTCGTTCACCAACCATGTCATCACGCGACTGTCCACGCAGGAGGAAAATCCGGTGCCTCAGCCGCTCCCGGGATTTCTCGAGGCAACGGTGGATGTGAACGGAACGAAAGTTCGCGTGTTCGACGTGCATCTCGATTATCGCAGGGATCCCGCAGTGAGAGCGCGGCAGGTTGCGGACATGCTTCGCTACGTCGGGGACTCGAACATTCCGACGCTGATGTTCGGCGACATGAACGCGAACCCCGATTCGCCCGAGCTTCAGCCTCTCTTTGCGAAGTTTCATGACACGTGGCCGTACGCGCAGGACGCCGGATGGACTGGGCCCGCGAGAAATCCAAGAGGGAAAATCGACTATGTCCTCACGTCGAACGGATTCCGCGTCGTCAAAGCCTGGATACCGAAGGTGTATGCGTCAGACCATTTGCCGGTTGTCGTCGACCTTGTGATGGAAGGAAGTCGTTGAGGAGCTCATTCACTTCAGGAGGAGGGGCAATGTCGATCAGCAAGTCAACACGAGCGAGTATACGCTTCTGGCTCATTGCCACGCTGGTGGCAGGTGCGATCGCACTCTTACCGGCGATAGCGAGCGCACAGACTGCAACAGTCGCGGGCCGCGTCGTCGATGCGCAGTCAGGTGCGCCGGTGACGTCTGCCCAGGTGATGGTCGTCGGAACGTCGATTGGAACGGCGGTAGACAATGACGGTCGCTTCCGCCTCACCGGCGTTCCGGTGAGCGCCCGCCAGCTTCGCGTGCGAGGCATCGGTTATCAGCCGAACACGACGTCGCTCAATCTGACTTCGGGTGGAACCGTTGATCTCCGCATCGCGATGTCAGCGAGCGCGACCGCGCTCGACGCAATGGTGATTACCGGAGCAGTCGGTGACACGCGACGACGCGCAATCGGCAATGCCGTTTCCACTGTGAACGTCGGCGACGTTCTCGAGAGATCGACGGTCAACAACATCACCGAGATCCTGCAATCGAAAACACCGGGATTGACGCTGATGCCCGGGTCCGGATCAGCTGGAACATCAACCAACTACAGGCTGCGCGGTGCTGGATCCCTGTACGCGGGCAATACACCGACGATCTATCTCGACGGAGTTCGTGTCAACGAGCGCAATCAGGGCAACTTCTCAGTCTTCGGGCAGACCGCATCGTCACTCGATGCGATCAACCCGAACGACATCGAATCGATCGAAATCATCAAGGGTCCGGCGGCCGCGACATTGTATGGAGCGGAAGCTGCTGCGGGCGTAATCCAGATCATCACCAAGCGGGGACGTCCAGGCAAAACACGCTGGGAAGCGCGAGTCGAGACCGGCAGTGCAGAATGGGATGACGACCTCAAGCCGGTCAACTACGGCGTTGCAACCGCGGCGCGAATTGCGGACACGACGGGCTTTCCGGGCTACAAGGGACTCGCGGTTGGCGACATCATCTCGCACCGGGCGATGACCGAGCCGAACGCTCTCAGAACCGGTGGATTGTCGAAGCTGAGCCTCTCCGCAGCAGGCGGTGGCGAGCGGTACAATTACTTCGTATCCGCAGCGCAGAGCAAGGAAGAGGGAGTCAACCTCAACAACTACTCCAACCTCGGGTCGGTCCGCGGAAACTTCTCGTTCATTCCGTCGGACAAGCTGAATTTTTCCACCAACATAGACATAAGCCGAAGCCACGTACGATTACCGCTGAACGACAACATTGCGTTCGGGCTGATCATCAGCTCGTATCTGGCGATTCCAGGACGCAAATACGCGTTTCCCGCGGGACTGAACGAATCGCAGATTCTCCCCGAGGTCGCCAACACGTACGACAACCAGACCCGGGCAGATCGTTACATCATCGGCACGACGGCGGAGTACAAGCCGGTGGATTGGCTGACGAACAGGGTTCGCGTGGGCATCGACCAGAATATCGGGCGTGCCGAGCTGTATTTCCCGCCGCAGCCTGCGGGGCTCAATCCGTTCAGCGCGCGCGCGAGCTTCGAGCTCGATAACACGAAGGGCTTCCTCGCGCAGGGAAGGCCGCTGAGCCAGAACCTGACAGTCAACTACGATGCAACGGCAACGCGCCAGATCTCGACGAACGCGATATCGAACACTTCAATCGGGGCGCAGTACCTCGCGAATACGTACCGTCGAACAGACGCATTCGGGCAGGATCTTGGCGCAACGGGAATCAGATCGATCAGCGCCGCCGCGATCACGACGAGCAATGAAGCGTTCTCGGAGCAGAAGTCGCTCGGCCTTTATGCGCAGGAGCAGCTGGCATGGCGCGATCGGCTCTTCCTGACGGGTGCCCTGCGAGTGGACAACAATTCCGCGTTCGGCTCGGAGCTCAACCGTGTGTTTTATCCCAAGGCATCGGTTTCGTACGTGATCTCCGAAGAGCCGTACTTCCAGGTCCCGTTCGTGAGTAACCTCAGGCTTCGTCTCGCGTGGGGTCAGGCCGGAAACTCGCCGGGACCATTCTCCGCACGACAGAGCTATACGGTGTCGGTCGTGACCAATCCGCTGAACACGGCATCGGCTCTAAGGTACGACTCAGTAGGAAATCCGAACCTCAAGCCTGAGAGAGGAAACGAGATCGAAGCCGGCTTCGAGGCGGGCCTGTTCAACGGTCGCGCGAACATCGATTTCACGTACTACAACAAGACGACGAACGACGCCCTGCTGCCGGTAGCAGTTCCTCCGTCGATCGGCTTTGCCGGAACGCGGCTCGAGAACCTTGGAAAAATCTCCAATACCGGATTCGAGGTCGTGCTGACCGGAACTCCAATCGAGATGAAGCAGCTCTCGATGGAGACTACGCTCGCTCTGTCCACGAACAGGAACAGGCTCGTTTCCTTCGGTGATGAGCGCGATCCGATCATCTTCGGATCATATGCGCCATCCCAGCGCTACCAGGAAGGCTACGCGCTCGGCGGCATGTGGGCGCAGCGGGTTCAGCGCGATGCTGACGGAAAGGTCGTGAAGAACGCAAACGGCCAGCCGATACTGGATCCTGTCAGTGTATACATGGGCCCGTCCGCTCCGACACGAGAAGTATCGCTGTCGTCCGGCTTGAGATTCTTCAATGCGATCCGAATCTTCGGTCTCGCCGACTACAAGGGCGGCCACTATCAGTTCAACGTGAAGGACTGGCGCCGCGACAGGGCGGGTCTCACCTGGGAAACCGTAAATCCGGACGCGAATCCGGACGAAGTGCTCGTTCGCCGGCTGGCGTCGCAGACGTATCTGCACATCCAGAAAGCGGACTTCGTCAAGCTGCGTGATCTTTCGCTCAGCTACGATCTTCCGCAGGTGTTCGTCGGCAAATTCGCAGAGCGCGCGACGGTCACGCTCGCTGGCCACAACCTGAAGATATGGACGAAATACGGCGGGGCCGACCCGGAGATCAACTTCAACGGCGGCGAATCGACCTTCAACCGCAACGATTCCTGGACAGTTCCAATGACGAAGCGTTATTCCATCTCGCTCGCGGTGAACTTCTGATGCGATATACAACTTTCATCTCGAAGTCGGCGCGCATTGCCTGCGCAGCCGCGGCGCTCACCATGCTGGGCGCCTGTGACAATCTTCTCGAAGTAAGCGATCCGCAATCGATTCAGTCGGGACAGCTCGAGGATCCGGCGCTCGAGAATCTCCTGGTCAATGGAGTAGTCGGCGAATTCCAGTTCGCCTATGGATACTATGCGCTCTGGTCGGGCGTTCTCTCGGACGAGGTGTTCACCGATCATACCAACGTGTCGGTGCGCGAGTTCTCGCTGCACAACTTCAACGACCTGAACGACATCACCACCGGTGCGTACGAGAACATCCACCGCGCGAGACAGTCTGCGGACGATGCATCCGCCCGTCTCAAGGTCATGCTTGGCGCCAATGCGTCGTCGAGCCTCAACATGGCGCGCGTGATGGCGTATGGCGGGTATGCGTATGTGCTTCTCGCTGAAGGATTCTGTGGATCGCCGGTGAATCTCAGTGCAGAGCTTCCACCTGAAGAGCTGTTCAAGCGCGGGATCGCGCGGTTCGACACGGCGATAACTGTTGCCACGGCGTCAAAAACCGGCGCCAGCGCGGCCAACATCGCAGCCGCGACAGACCTCATCAACATGTCCAACGTCGGCGCTGCGCGAGCGGCGCTCAAGATGGGCGATCTTGCCAAGGCAAAGACGTATGCGGCGCTCGTTCCCGCCAATTACGAGAAGCTTGCGTACTACTCCTCGAACTCGGTGCGCGAGAACAATCAGCTCAACCGGCCCGCGCGCACCGCTGATCCGTTCCTTGGTGTTGCACCGGCATTCTTCAGCCTGAACGATCCGCGGGTTCCCCGTCTTGCGACGTCACGGCCAGGACTCAACTCCAATCCGATCTTTCCGCCGCAGCGGCCGTTCATGTACACCGGGTGGAGCGCTTCGGCAGTTGTGCCAATCGACATCACGACGACGATCAAGTTTGCAACCGGCCTGGAAGCTCAGTACGTCATCGCGGAAGCCGATGGTGCCACGGCGGCAACGCTTGCGTTCGTCAATGCACGCCGCGCAGTCGGAAATCAGGCCCCGGTCAGTCTTGCCGGCGCCGAGCTCATGGCAGAGCTCAGGGATCAGCGTGCGCGAGATTTCTTCCTTACAGGGCAGCGGCTTGGAGATCTCAGGCGTTATCTGAAAGGAGGACTCGATCTCTTCCCGAAAGGCAAGTATCCCGTGTTCACCGATTTCTACGGAGAGAACCAGTGCTTCATGGTTCCGCTCAGTGAAAAGGCAGGGAATCCGAATTATTGACAGAGCAATGATGACGTGCGCGGCGAGTGTGCGACTCCTTGGAGTATGCGCGCTCGCCGCGCTGTTTCCGGCGGCGGCTCATGGCCAGTGGGATTCATCCAGTGTGCGGACCGTCGCGCCCGGCGTGATTCACCGCCGGCTCGTAGTCAACAGCGGTCCCTGGCGAATCAATGTGCTCGAGATCGACCTGCGGCGTCCGGACATTTCACTTCGCGGAGTGAAAGGCAACGACGCGTTTGCGAGCCGTGAAAAGCTCACCTCGATGGCTGGACGCTACCAAGGCCCGGGTCGTGTCGTCGCCGCCGTCAACACGGACTTCTTCGATGTCAGGACGGGCGAGAGCGAGAACAACGTCGTCATCGAGGGAGCGATGAAGAAAGGCGTGATACTCTCCGACTCCCCGCACGACAAGTTCAATGCAAGACATTCGCAGCTCGGTGTCGACTGGAACAACCGCGTATTCATCGAGCGCTTTGCTCTCGATGCAAAACTCATTTACGGCGGTCGAACGGCAAAGCTGGATGGCATCAACAACCGTCCGCCATACCCTGATGCCATAACGCTCTTCACTCAATTTGCGGGTGACTCGACACCACGTGATACGACGGGTCGCAATTCCGCACTCGTGCCTCTCAAGCTGGTCCGGCAAACGATGAACGAGATGGTGTTCACCGTCGCCGGCATTGCGAAGGAAGGAGGCCGGCTTCCGACGCAGGCGGGGGCTGTACTGATCGGTGATGGCGAGCGACGCGAGGAGGTGAGATCCATCGCTCGACGCGGCGGCACGATCAGGATCACCACCGGAGTTTGGCCAGCCCATGG
>Ga0209998_10000215_pt1 | contig 20009 bp, 13 predicted proteins | sample EndophyteCoNSPM_FD_187576 | JGI IMG/M metagenome (GOLD analysis project Ga0209998, IMG submission 187576) | Arabidopsis thaliana rhizosphere microbial communities from the Joint Genome Institute, USA, that affect carbon cycling - Endophyte Co-N... | ecosystem: Host-associated > Plants > Roots >... | reverse complement strand
CGCATTTCCGCTGTTTCCAGACCGGATCCTTCCGGCTTTCCCGTGCGCAGTGAAATCAGTACGCAGTCGGGTGAGCAGTGAGCAGTGCCTTTCCAGTGCGCAGTGCAACCAGTGCGCAGTGTTCAGAATCGGGCTTCGACGTACAGATTCGCCCTGATCTTCTTCCCGGGGTAAATGCCTCGAGCAACATCGAACCGGATCAGCCCGTCCATCAATGATGCGCCCGCGCCTGCACCGCTCATGGGCCGACCCGGCGTACTGAAGTCCCTACGATCACCCGCCCATCCGACATCATAGAAGACGACGGGTCGGAATCCTGCACGCGCGGTACCGAATTCGATCCGCCCCATCCAGAATGCATCGCCGAATTGCGCCCCGGCCGCCTGCCCGCGCACGGTCTGACTTCCACCGAGGTACCACAGCCGCTGAACCGGAAGTTCGCCAACGGAGCTTCCACCGCCGACAGTCAGCGCTGCGTCGATTCCCTTTATGAGTCCGCGCGACACCGTCGCGTCGAGCATTGCGCGACCGTAATCGAACGAGCCTGTCGCTCCCTCGCCACGCAGTGATCCAAAGAACCTGAATCCGCGCGGATTGAGCCCGTACGATGCGTGACGCTCAGCCGAAACACCGACGATGTTTCCATACCCGGCAACGATATTGTCCTCGAATCCGTCACCGCCGACAGCTTTCGCGATGGAGAAGTTCGTCTTCTTCTTCGCATCGTCGTGATTCTCGGCGAATATCCTCCACGACGTAGTAGCTGAATCATCGGGAGTGCCCGCGAGCTCGATACCGGCCGTGCGGTAGTAGAACCCATCGTCGCGACCGAAGAGCAGCGCGGACAGCGAGGATCCGAATCCAAAAGGATCTGTCCAGTCGTTCGCCGTCGACAGTCGCCGATACGCGTTCAGCGCATATGTGCTTCGCCCATTGCTGCGCGCGATGCCAAGCTCGCCGTTCGGCTGCCAGTCGGCGATCCCGATCCTCGCCAGTGCGTGCGCCGTGTAACCCTGCCCAAGGCTCTGACTGACGCCGATCGCAGACGACAATCCTTCGATCTTGTTGTAGCGCGTAAGGCCGAGCCCGTAGGTGAACACCGGCCTCTGGGGAACCCATCCCGGCTGCGCTCCAAGCTTGAGCGCCTCGTCGATGAGCTCATCACGCTCGCGCGCCGAGAACACCTCCTCGCCTTCATCGTAGATGGATTTCGGAAGCTCCGGTGATTTCGCCAGAGCGACGGTGTCGCACGACATCCTCACTATCGTCTGAAGTCCTGTGTCCCAGCTCCGGAGCGTGCGCGTCGTTGCCCCGGTGGTCTTGCAATCAGTGCGTCGCCGGGCGATGCGCGCGGCGCGCGAAACGGAATCACTTGCAGTATCAGCCACTGCGATCTGCGGCACACCCGTCGGCATCGATCCATTCACGCTCGCGTACCTGAAGCTCTGCTCCATCTTGAATGGAACGCGCATGAATCCCGCCTGTGCCGATCCTTCGAGCGATTGAACGCGCGGCATCCAGAACCGGCCTTCATGGAGACCGTACTCGATCGTCACTGCGTTTATCTGCGCCCTGAGCGGAGTGATCATGCCCTTGAGCCATTTCGGAGGCTCGTCATCGTCGTGATCGTCGTTCGCTTTTGCTTCCTCATCCGCAATTGCCCAGATGTCCATCGGCTCGGCCATTCGGAACACGCCGCGAACGAGCCGCGCATCAGCGATGTCGAACCACAACGATCCAAGCGCAACATTCCATTTCGGCGCGCGGGGGCGCACGACGAGCTCGCGCAGGTTGATCCTCTTTCCACCAGGAAGCTGGAAAGACACCGAATCCCCAATCGCATAGGTGTAGTACGCTTCCGACCCGCGGGCGAGCGGATGGATTATCTCGCTTTCGTCGATGTCCGCTTTTGCGAGGCCCGACCCGACCCACAGCGTCTCACGTCCGGGATAGTATGGGATCGGTATCGCATCGTCGATGTCGATGTCGCCGTCGCCAAGACCGTCGAGCATCGGCATGACGGCCCGCTTACCGACGATTTCAGCAAACGCAGGTCCGCCCCGAGACCACACGATTCGTGAAGCTCGCTCCGCCCGCATCAGCAGCCGCTCGCGACCTATGCGCTTGAAGCCGAGACCGACTGACATTCTCTCGTACGCGGTCGCGTCGTATCCGGTAATCGAGGAATCCTGAGCGAGTCGCGCGCGACGCGCAGCGGCAAGCAGCTCAGCGGCGCGCGAATCCCTGAACGCCGTGCGAACCAGCTCCGGCGTCAGGGCGATCTGCTTTGCCCTCCGTTTTGCTCTATCCGCCGAATCGTCATTCGCGCGCGCCGCTATCATCGAGTCGCGCCATATCTCGTAGCGCAGACGCGATGAATCCTGCTTCCGCTCGCGTTCGGCTCGTGCCGCGCTGTCGGTCATCTTCGGCTTGTTGCCTACGCCGATGCTGACCGACGTTTGCGCGAATACGACTGCTGTCAGAAGAGCAAGCATTCCTACCGCCGGCCGCGACGGTACGGCTGAGGGAACGTGTACGCTACCCCAACCTGCCACGTCACCTGGTCGGTCTTGGTGTGATGCGGGAACAGAGTGACGGATCCATCAGGATTGTCCTGTATGTCCCCCTCGGCGAGGTACGTCGCATTGCCACCGTAGAAGTAGCGCGCGCCAGCATGAAGCTTCCACGATTTCTGGCTGCCCAGACGCAAGTACGCACCACCTCCGAAGATCCACGCGGAGGTTGCGTCGTCGGAGTTCGTGCTTCTCGCGTACTCGTAATCGCTGTCCGAGCCGCGCACCGACGTACTCGTGTTGAAATCCATGAATCCGATTGCAGCGTTCATGTATGGCTCGACGCGACCGACAGGAACCTGGATCTGCGGACCGATGCTGCCCCAGAAAACGCTGTTGGTCGTCTCCACGTCGAGCGCGACACGTCCGGTTATCGGCAGATACGGAGCATGCAGCGTCTCGCTTCCGTACTGCATTCCTCCAATATCTCCCCTGATGCTCAGGATTCCTTCGTTGTCGAGGCGGAACAAGCCGCCGACGTTGATGCCGAACCCGTTGGTATCGATCTCGGTTGCAAACTCGCCCTTTGGCTGCGCAACGAGGGCGTCACCGACTATTGAAAAACGAGACGGCTCACGCTCCCAGCTGCGGGGTGCGCGACGCTGAGCGTGAGCCGGCGATGGAATGAATGACACCGCGACGACTGTCACGAGTATCGACCTACTGACGAATCGCATAAGTTCTCCGTGGCGGTTTCTGCGCGAGCCGGGGGCACTCGTCGTGCCGGATCCGTCGGGCAGCTCCTATGTGACGATACGTCAAAGCCTTGCGTGAGTTTCAGCCTCGCCCTGCACGCACGGCTTTGACTCAATCATATGACACAATCTGTCCTTCAATGGTGACAACCGAACCTGCCCTCGTCGTCAGGGAACTGAGAAAATCGTACGGCGACGTGAGGGCCGTGGACGGGCTCGACCTCGAGGTTCGCACTGGTGAATGCTTCGGGCTGCTCGGTCCCAATGGCGCGGGAAAGACGACGACCATCGAGATCTGCGAAGGGCTCCTCGAGCGGGATTCCGGCGATCTCGAGATTCTCGGGATGACCTGGGAAGATCACGGCGACGATCTTCGCGACCGTCTGGGCATCCAGCTCCAGGACACTCAGCTCTCGGAAAAACTGACCGTCACCGAAACCCTCCAGCTCTTCCGCAGCTTTTACAAGGCGGGACGCGAGGTCGGCGACATCATTCGCCTGGTGCAGCTCGAGGAGAAAGCGAGGTCGAGAGTCGGAGCGCTGTCGGGCGGGCAGAAGCAGCGGCTTGCGATTGCCTGCGCACTGGTCGGGAATCCCGAGCTCCTCTTTCTCGATGAGCCCACTACTGGCCTGGATCCGCAATCGAGACGACAGTTGTGGACTCTGATCGAGGAGTTCAGGTCTACCGGGCGTACGATACTGTTCACCACCCACTACATGGACGAGGCGGAAAAGCTCTGCGACCGCGTTGCAATCGTCGACCACGGTCACATCATCGCACTTGGAACACCTCACGAGCTGATCGATTCCATTGGCGCGACGATTCCCGCTCCGCCCCCTCGAGCATCGTCCGCAACTCTCGAGGATGTCTTCGTCGCTCTCACCGGGAGGACGCTGCGCGATGAATGAGCGACGGTTCGCGGAGCGGTCTCTCGTTCAGCTCACGCTCGTACGATTCCGCGAGTTCATCAGGCAGCCCGAGGCTGTCTTCTGGACTTTCGTCTTTCCGATACTGCTCGCTGTGGGGCTTGGTCTCGCTTTCCGTTCCAGGTCGCCGGACAAGCCGAAGATCGGGATTGTCGCCTCGCCCGGGTCTCGAGCTGTAGTGGCGTCGCTCGAGCGTGATTCGTCGATTGTCCTCGAGCAGCTCTCGGACAGTGCAGCGGCGAAGGCGCTTCGCACGGGAAAGATTGCTTTGCTCGTGCTTCCCGACAGCGATGGGAAAGTACGCTATATGTACGATTCTGACCGCAGCGAGTCAGCGAATGCGCGGCTTGTCGCTGACCGCGCGATTCAAGTTGGTGCCGGACGCACCGATCCGGTGAGTGTCAGCGAGGTGAAAGTCACCGAAAAAGGCTCGCGCTATATCGACTTCGTCATTCCGGGCCTGCTCGGAATGAACCTCATGGGCAGTGGCGTATGGGGAATCGGATTCGCCATCGTCGATTCGCGAAGCAAGCGCCTGCTCAAGCGGTTCATGGCAACGCCGATGTCCCGCAGTGAATACCTGCTTTCGTTCCTCTTCTCGCGCCTGTTCTTCCTGATTCTCGAGGTCGTGACACTGCTCGGGTTCGGCGCTCTCGCGTTCGGGGTTCCCTTGCGCGGCTCATTTCTCGAGCTGGCGGCGATCTGCCTTCTTTCGGCACTCGCCTTCAGCGCGCTTGGGCTCCTCATTGCATCGCGGGCGAAGACTGTCGAGGGAGTTTCCGGCCTCATGAATCTCGTGATGATGCCGATGTGGATCTTCTCGGGTGTGTTCTTCTCTTCGAGCAACTTTCCCGCGGTCGTTCAGCCGGTCATCAAGCTCCTGCCACTTACCGCAGTGAATGACGCCCTCCGCGCCAACATGCTGGAGGGAAGCCAAATCACCGCCCTCGGTCTCGAGATGGCGGTGATTGTCGGGTGGCTCGTGATCAGTTTCGTTGCTGCGCTGAAGCTTTTCAGATGGCGATAGGAGCCTGGTTCACGACTTCGTCCATGCCACGATGGAACTGCATCGTCTGGTCGCTGCCCGCCGACTGGGCGGCACCGAGCGCGATGCTGGCGTCGCGCAGGATGTCCTCAGCGGTGACATAGTTGCCTGTGACTTTGGCAATTCCGACGCTGGCCGAGGGAATCATGACGCCGCCCTCGATAGCCGCGGTCTTGATCTCGCCAACAACCTCCGCCGCGAAATCCTGCGGCGTGACACGCAGGCGGGCGGTCTCGAGCAGAATCCCGATGGTGCCGCCACCGAGAATTGCGACGCTCTCATGTCGGGCAAGCAGAGGCCCTATCGGCTCGACGATCGCGCGTATCAGCATGTCGGCGGCGGTCCGGCCCTTCTCGGTTACGATCGCCGTGTAGTTGTCGAGATTCACGAGAAGCACTGCGAATCGCGAATCGATTGACTTGCGCGTGATCTGAAGCTGTCGTTCGACGTCGTCGAGAAACTGCGCCCTGCTCAGAATGAGGGGAGCTCCACGGAGGATCGAATTGACGTCGAACTCTCCGGAGATCCAGGGGGGAAGCGAGTTGTCTGAGGCTGTCAATTCTATTGGGGTTGGGCCGAACCAAGGAGGATCGGCCGGAAAAAGTGAAATGAGCAGCGCCGTAATGTTACTGTTACATTATTCGCGCCACAATTACCGGTTTGGTACGCTTCCCATGCCGCCATTGAATACCCATGGATCTCAGGCAGCTCAAATCTCTGGTTGCCGTAAGTGAAGAAAAGACGTTCGTCCAGGCATCACGCCGATTAAACGTCACTCAACCGGCCCTTTCCCGCCAGATCCGAACCTTCGAGCGAGAGATCGGAACCGCCGTGTTTCAGCGCGGTCGAGCGGGGGTGACCCTGACCCCGGCCGGAGAGATCTGTCTCGCTGCCGCCCGCTCGATCATCGCAAAGGTCGAGCAGGCCATTACCGCCACAAGGCTTGCAAGCGCTGGCAAAGCTGGCGCCTGCACGATTTACGTGTCGCAATGGTGCGGCTGGACTGGCTTTACCGGCCGGCTTCTGAATTACCTCGCTAAGACCGACCCGGGCATTGAAATCACCATTCGCGAGGGGGAGCTGGGCCATCAGTGGGAATGCCTGCGCCGCGGCCACGTGGACATCTCGATCGCCACCGCCCCGCGCGGGGGATACGACGACATCCACACCGAGACGCTGTTCAACGACGTGGCGTCGCTTGCGCTCCTGTCTCGCCGTCATCCGCTCGCAACAAGGACGTCGGTGAGGCTCGACGAGCTCAGCGAGCATACTCTTCTCTCGTACGATACGAAGCTTCTGAACAACATCGAGAAGGAGATCCGCGTGGAATTCCAGCGCATGGGATTTGTCCCGAAGCGGATGCAGCAGCTCGCGACAACCGAGTCGCTTCTTGCGCGAGTGTCTGCCGGACTCGGCTGGTCAATTCACCGCAGATCTCTCCGCGGCAAGATCCCGGATGTCGCAACTGTGCCGATCGAGAACTTTGGTGTGCCGGTTCCGATATCACTCATGCACCGTGCGAATGAGACGCAGCCGCACATCCTCGAGGTCGCGCGCAGGATCCGCGAGATCGCGACCGCCGAGTTTCCCGCAATGCGTCCGCCTGGCGCTCTCGATCAGATACTGGATTCGACATCACCGCTCCCGGTGAGAAACGGGGAGCTGGAGCTGCGGGATCTTCGATATTTCGCCGCAGTCGTCGAGGAACGCGGAATAGGCCGCGCTGCGGTGAGACTTGGTCTGACTCAACCTGCGCTGTCCCGGCAGATCAGGGCCGTCGAACAAGTTGCCGGTGTATCTCTGATTGCGCGCGCGACTCGCGGAATTCTACCTACGGTCGCGGGCCAGACCTTGTACTCGGCCTCGCGTGAGATTCTCGGCGACGCATCACGTTTGCCGGCCGAAGTCGAGCGTGGACAGAGGGCGGCGGCTGGCCGCTGCATGATCGCCGGTGTAGCCGCGGGCACGGTTCGCGATCTCCTGAGTGCGGTCATGCGCACCGCTGGCGAGCGCTTCACGCATCTCGAGCTTTCGGTTCACAATGTGCCGACTCCGCAGCAGCCACAGGCTCTCAACGACGGTGATTTCGACCTCGGGGTCTGCCATCCATTCTTCAATCTCACGTCGGGGTTTCCGAACCTGGAGTGCCGCGAGCTTCTGACTGACTGGATCGAAGGCGCGCTCCTGCCTCAGGATCATCCACTCGCGCAATGCGAATCGATCACGTTCGACGATCTCGCATCGATTCCATTCCTGTTCTTCCGTCGTGATTTTCATCCTGCGTTCTATGACTATCTCCTCGAGGCATTCCACAGACATGGCTACTCGCCGGTTCTCGGGCCCACGCAGAATGGTCTCAACACCCTCTGGTCGATGTGCGAAGCAGGGGCAGGATGGTCGCTCGCGTTTGCATCTCACCGGGACGCGCCCCCTCCAGGTCTGGTTCCTGTCCCAATCGAGGGATTCAGCGTTCCGTGGGGAGTGAATCTCATCTCTCGAAAGAATGAGAGCCGGCCTGCCGCCCGCGCGATCATCGAGCTGCTCTTCGAAGAGGCAGCAAAGCGGAATTACTCGCTGCGCGCCGCACGGACCGAGACCACGGCGGCACTCGCAATCTGACCTGCTCCGCTGACGTCGCGTTCGTTATCGTTCCGGGATGACGCACCAGGCCGCCACGGATTCCGGGACAGGCGACGGGATTCGGGTCAGTGAATCTCTGTCGATACCACGTAGCGAGCTGGAGATCCGCGCCTCACGTTCGTCGGGCGCTGGTGGTCAGCACGTCAACAAGACTTCGTCGCGAATCGAGATCGCCTGGAACATCGCAGGCTCGAGGGCGATTACGGATGAACAGCGTGACCGCCTTCTCGAGAAGCTGAAGTCACGGTTGAGCGACGACGGCGCAATCCGGATAGTGGCGAGCGACACTCGAAGCCAGCTTCGAAATCGCGAAGCTGCTGAACGAAGGCTCGCCGATACGATAGCGAAAGCGCTGGTCGTCCCGAAGAAACGAAAGCCGACAAGGCGGCCGCGAGCAGCGGACGAGGCACGCCTCACTGAAAAGAAGAAACATTCCGAACGTAAACGTGAGCGAAAGCGCCCCATCACGGACTAGGATCGTCGCCGCGTTCGCGGCCATATACCTGATCTGGGGCTCCACCTACCTCGGAATACGCTTCGCGATCGAAACGATCCCTCCGTTCCTCATGGGCGGAGTGCGATTCATGATCGCCGGAGCAGTGCTTTATCTATGGATGCGCGCGCGCGGCGAGCAACGACCGTCGATGCTTCACTGGCGGAGCGCTGCGATCGTCGGGGGCTTTCTCATACTTGGCGGTAACGGTGCGGTAGTATGGGCAGAGCAGTTCGTGCCGTCGGGCATGGCAGCGCTTCTCGTTGCGACTCTTCCGTTCTGGATCGTGTTGATCGACTGGCTTGGACCGGGTCATGCGCGGCCGTCACTCGGCATCGCGATCGGGTTGGTTGTTGGAATCGCCGGCATCTTCGTGCTCGTCGGTCCTGCCGCACTGCATCCCACGAACGTATCCGGCAGTGGAATCCTGAAAGGTGCGCTGGCTCTCAACGCGGGATCGCTGAGCTGGGCGCTTGGTACGGTTTACGCCCGTCATGCGAAGCTCCCCCGATCTGCGCTCGTTGCAACCGGAATGGAGATGCTCTGCGGCGGCGCGCTTCTTTTTCTTCTCGCGCTGATAACGCGCGAGCCGATGGACTTCGACCCCGCCAGTGTCTCGGCGAGGTCGATTGCGGGCTTCATTTATCTCACGACGATCGGCTCACTCGTCGGATTCACCGCCTTCATCTGGCTAATTCAGCATCAGCCGCCTTCACGCGTTTCGACTTACGCGTACGTCAATCCTGTCGTCGCGGTCTTTCTCGGGTGGGCGCTCGCGGGAGAGCCCCTCACGCTGCGCACCGTGATCGCCGCAGCCATCATCATCGGCGCGGTCGCGTTGATCACGACCGCCCGGAGCTCATCGCCCCTTCCGGAACCGGATTAGGCACCGGGGGAACACGATGCTCCGCCGTTCCCTTCGGCACGAGCCCGAACTTTCCGAGAAGCCACTCGCGCCACTCGTCCATGATCTCGTACACCGTCGGGATCACAAGTAGTGTCAGCAGCGTCGATGTGATGACACCACCTATTACCGCGCGGCCAAGTGGCGCGCGGAACTGCGCGCCTTCACCAAGGCCGAGCGCAACCGGAAGCATTCCCGCGATCAGGGCCAGCGTCGTCATGAGAATCGGACGCAGGCGAATCGCGCCTGCCTGAATCAATGCTTCACGCCTCGGGAGACCGTCTTTCTCTCGGGCCCATTTCGCGAAGTCGATGAGAAGAATCGCGTTCTTTGCGACGATTCCCATCAGCAGAATGACGCCGATGAGGCTCATGATGTTGATCGTATCGCCAGTGATCATGAGAGCGAGCATCACCCCGATGAGCGACAGTGGAAGTGACACGAGAATCGCCAGCGGCTCGAGGAACGATCCGAACTGCACCACCAGAATCAGATACATCAGCATGACCGCCACACCCAGTGCGGCGAAGATTCTTCCAAACACTTCGTTCTGGCTGTCTACTTCTCCGCCCTGAGTAAGCCGCACTCCCGGCGGGAAGTTCATCCTGTCGACGCGCGCATTGATGTCCTTCATCACTTCACTGAGTGATCGGCCGGCAGTGTTCGCCTCTACAGTCACGACGAGCTCGGCGTCGAGGTGAGTGATCTGCGCGGGGCCCAGGCCCTGTCGAATCGTGGCGATCTGACCGAGTGGCAGCGTAGTCTGGCCGGCGGGTGAGTTGATGACGAGCGGAAGCTGCTCGAGATCGGACACGCGCTGACGCGATTCCGGTTGGAGCCGCACGTTGACTTCACGGAGCTCGCCCTGCGGATCTTCCCAGTCACCGGATTTGATTCCGGCGAACGCCGGACGCAACGCCTGCGCAACCTGACCGACAGTCACTCCGATGCTTCCGGCGAGACTTCGATTGAGCTCGATCTCGAGCTCGGGTTTTTGTCCCTTTGTCGAAAGTCCGACATCGACGGCGCCCGGTACCTGACGCACCTGCGCGGCCAGCTGTTCCGCGGTGAGGCTCAGGGTCGCTGCGTTTGCTCCGCGGAGCTGAAGCTGAATCTGCTTCTGCTGTCCGGCGAATTGGCTCGTATAGACAGTCATTGTCGCGCCGCCGATGCGCCCCACTTCCTTGCGGATCGTAGTCCCCAGCTCTTCAGCGCCGATGTCGCGCTTGTTCTTTGGAACGAGGCGCACGAAGATGTTGCCGTTGTCCACGGCGCCGGTCTCGCTGCCCAGAGTCGAATAAGTGTAGACCACTTCCGGATGCTGCCGGGCAAGGCGTGCGGCCTCTTCCGCCTTGATTCTCGTGTAATCGAGATTCGATCCCGGTGGAGTCTCGAGTGCGATCGTCAGCTCCGATCGATCATCGGAACCGAAAAAGCTCGCGCCAACGAGACCCAGTGCGGGAAGCGCGAGTGCGCCGACGAATGCAAGTGCCGCAAGCCCGATCATCGCAAGACGGTGATCGAGCGCCCAGCCGATCACTCTCTTGTAATTCTCCGCCTGGTGGTTGAACCACGCGTTGAACCGGTCGAGAGCGCGTGCGATCGGATTGCGCCGCTCGTGAGCTTCGATCTGCGGATCGGCCCAGTATGCGGAGAGCATCGGGTCGAGCGAGAACGAAACGAAAAGCGAAACCAGAACCGAGCATGCAATCGTCAGAGCGAACGGCTTGAACCACTGGCCTGCGACGCCGTACATGAATGCGATCGGCACGAACACCGCAACGATCGAGAATGTCGTCGCAGCGACGGCGAGTCCGATTTCGTCGGTCCCTTCGTGCGCCGCGGTCATGTGATCCTTACCCATCTCGATGTGCCGCACGATGTTCTCTCGCACCACGATCGCGTCGTCGATGAGTATTCCGATCGCGAGTGAGAGTCCGAGCAGCGACATCGTGTTGAGCGTGAATCCGGCGATCCACACTGCGATGAACGAAGCGAGGACGGAAACGGGAAGCGCGAGACCCGTGATCACCGTCGAGCGCCACGAGTTGAGAAAGAGAAAGACGACGAGAACGGTGAGGATGGCGCCGAGGAACAAGGCTTCCTCGACATTGCGCACGGAATCTTCGACACGAGTTCCCGCGTCGCGAACGATGCTCACGTCGACGCCCGGCGGAAGCGTCTTTTCCATTCTCTCCATCGTGTTGCGAATCTTTTCGCTGACCGCGGTGGTGCTGTAGCCCTTCGCCTTCACGATGTCGATGCCGATGGCTTCCTTGCCCTCGAGCGTCTTGTTCGTCGAGTCACGCTTCCAGTAGAGCGTGAGTGAGCGCTGCTCCTGCGTTCCATCGAGGGCATCGGCAACCTGACCGAGCCGAATGATCTGACCATTCTTCTCGGCGACCACGAGCTGCATGAAATCTTCAGGACCTTCGAGCCTTCCCTGAAGGCGGATCGTTCTCTCTTCGAGCGGGCCATTCACCCGGCCGACAGGAGCGGCGAGGTTCTGCGCCTGGAGCGCCTGCACCACCTGGCCGATGCTGATGCCGGCCGCCTGAAGCGCCTGCGGCCGCAGCTGGATCGTCATCTCACGCTTCACCTGGCCAACGAGTCTCACCTGCGAAACGCCTGCGATTCCGCGCAGTTCGCTCGTGATGGAGGGGTCGGCCATGCGCGTCAGCTGCGCAGGCGTATATGTATTGGACGCCATCGCCACCGAGACGATCGGCTGGTCGGCCGGATCGAATCTCTGGAGGATCGGCTCCTTCATTTCAACCGGCAGGTCTGCGCGAATCGCGGAGATCGCGTCGCGAATGTCCTGCGTCGCCTGCGACACGTCTTTCTCGAACAGGAAGATGACGATGATCTGCGCGTAGCCGTCGGACGCCGTTCCGAGAATCTGGTCAACGCCCGAGATTCCCTTGATCGCGTCTTCGACGGGCTTGAGGATTTCTCTCTCGACACCTTCGGGCGATGCGCCGGGATACGGAACGCCGACGAGTACCACCGGCTGCTCGATGTCGGGAAATTCGTCGGTCTGAAGCCGCAGCAGCGCGAAGAGGCCGAACACGACGAGCGCCACCATCGTCACGATGGTGATCATCGGGCGCTTGATTGCGAAATCCGAAATTACCATATGCTACTCCTTCGGCGCGGGCGGGGTCGCGCGGTCGGAAGGACTCGAGACCTTCACGATCGTGCCCGTTGTAATTCCCTGCGCAGCGCCGAGCAGAAGCGTGTCGCCCACCTGAACTCCGGACGCGATCTCGATGCGCTCGGCGCCTTCATCGCGCAGTCCAAGCTGTACTGGAACACGCTCCACCTTCCCTCCCTTGATCCGGAACACCGCAGGAACGTTGCTGCGTGAATCGACTGCGCTTGCGGGAACGACCATTCCGGTACGGCTCTCGCTTGCGAGTCTTCCCGTTGCGAACAATCCTCCGACGAGCCGGCCTTCGGCGTTCGGGATCGAGATGACGATTCGAACCTGTCGCGTCGCAGGATCCGCTGTGGGATTCACGCGCGACACTTTCCCCGCGAACGAACGACCCGGATATCCGTTCACCGTGAACGTCACGGGGGCGCCGAGCCTGACTTGTGAAAGCTGCTCGGCGGGAACTGATCCTTCGAGCCGCATGCTCGACGGGTCCACGACGGTAAAGAGAAGCGCGCCGGGTTGTACGACATCACCAGCCGATACCTGTCGATCGCTGACGATTCCCGATATTGGCGCGGTAATGACCGTATTCCCGACCTGCTTCTGCGCGGTTGCGAGTCGCGCGCGGGCATCTGCGAGCGCGGCATTCGCGGAGATTGCGCTTCGCCTTGCCTGCTCGATGTCGCGCTCCGCAATTGCGCCAGCGGCGAGAAGTTTCTCCGCGCGCTCCAGCTCACGGCGCGCGATGTCGGCGTTGTTGTTCGCGGCGGTCACGCCGGAGCGAGCGGACAGATACACGTCCTGCAGTCCACCCGACTCGATTCTTCCAAGTGTCTGGCCGGCCCGCACTGCCTGTCCCTGATCGACGAAAGTCTGAAGAACACTGCCGCCAACCTGCGCGCGCACGGCGGCTTCGCGCTCGGGCATGAGGCTGCCGGAAACTGTGGGTCCGCTCTGAAGAACTCCACTCGTTACGACCGCGATGTTCTCGGCGCCGATTGTTGTCGTTTCTGCTGCAGAGGAATCCGATTCTGCAGCCGCTCCGCCTTTGCACGCCGCGACCGCGACAACCGCGGCCACTGCAACGACAGACAAGATTCCTGATGATGATCTATGCGATTCTTTCATTGTATTAGAAGCCTGGTGGTATCTGCTGATTAGCGAGAGTTCCCTGCTGTCCCTGCTGCTGCTGCTGCTGACCTGGCTGTGCCTGCTGAGTTGATTGCTGCTGCGTCGATTGCTGCTGCGTCTGCGACTGGCCGCCTGCATTCTGCGCCGAAGTTCCCGACTGGAGCGGAAGATTCGGCAGCAATGCGAGCTTGATGCGCGCGATCTGGAAATTCCGCGCGGCCAGCGCGCGGTTCGCCGTCGCCTGCTCGACGAGAATGCGCGAGTCGTTGAGCTCCAGCTGTGTCGAGATACCTTCGCGGTAGCGCACCTCTGCAATCTGGTACGCACGTGACGCCTGCTCGGCTGTTCCGCGGCTCGCTTCCCACGCGGATCTCGCCTGATTCAATGCGTTGATCGCAACACGCGCATCGAGTGAGGCAAACTCTCGCACCTGCTGAAGTCTCGCTCGCGCCTCGTTCAGGTTTGCCTGTGCAACGAGCTCGTCACCGCGGATTCGTCCGCCGGTGAACAACGGAACCTGCGCGGACACTCCGATCGTCCAGTTCGCGCGGAAATCGTTCGAGCCGGGAAGTCCGTTTGGTGGATACGCGACGGCGCCGTACTGCGAGCTCAGCGATATCGACGGGAAGCGCTGAGCTTTCGCCACACGCGTCAGTTCCTCCTGCGCTCGCACTGCCTCGCCTGCCTGGCGAACGGCAGCGCGATTCGATGAAGCGGTGTCCGGCGCATCCGCGGAGCCCACTCGCAATCCTGCTACATGAATGCCCGCGGGCAGATCATCGACGTTGTCGATTGGAGTCGTGAGAGAAACCGGCTGCTCCAGTGGGATGTTCAGAAGCTGCTTGAGTCTCAGGTAGGCAACCTCGCGGTCGCTGCGGCGCTGAATCACGAGCGGCTTCTGGTTGTCACGAGTCACTTGAGCTCGCAGGAGCTCGAACTCGGAAACGTTTCCGACGGTCTTGTTGAGCTGAACCTGCCTGAGAACATTTTCAGTCTGCGTGAACGACGCATCGGTGATCGCAACGAGCCGGTCCGCGAGAGCGGCGTCGTAGTACGCCTGCGTCACGTCGAGAATGTTCTGCGCGCGCTGCGCCGTCAGCTCGATATCCGCGGAGCGTCTCCCGGCCGCAGCGGCTTCATTCTGCGCGGAGATTCTTCCGCCGGCGAAGACATTCTGTGAAACTGAAAGTCCAAGCTGGTATTGATTCGCCTGGCCGAATGGCAGGCTGCTGAATGCGGCGAACGGATTGAGTCCCGATGCGCATCGCGATGCGGTTTCCAGCGCAGCGACGCGGTCGGCAATGCTCGCGTCCGACCCAAGGAGGTAATCCTCGCATGGAGGAGCCGGTGGAGACGGCTTCGTGGTGTCTGCCGCCGCGCCACTCGAGAGACCCGAGTACTGCGACTTGAGAGTGCGCGTATATCCCGCCGACCCGAAGACCTGCGGGAAATACTGGCTTCGCGCCTGCATTCGCTGTCCTTCGGCGCGCTGCAATCCGGCGCGCGCGATTCTCACAGGCTCGCTCTGGGATTCGGACATGCGCAGGGCATCATCGAGTGAAAGCGCGACGCCGCCCGCAGTCGCCTGCGGGCTCGGAGTACCCTGCGCGTGAATCGACGGCACAATCAAGGTGAGCGCCGCGGCGATCGAAAGGACGCGGCTCATGGTTGTCGATCTGGTTGGATTCATATAGTGGGCGGTGGTTTCACACCGATGGCGCGGAGCACAAGCTGCGCGTACTGCTCTGGTGCCTTGTTCGCTGGTTTCGGGAAAATGTCGGGCATTACTTCGCGGCTCATCGCATCGTGAAATACGGCCGCGATGAGCATCGCTGACGCAACGGTGGGATCGAACTCCTGGTCAGTGAAGCCACGCTCCTTGAGCTGCTTGAAGTACTCGCACAGCTCGTTGGTAGCGCGCGTCGGCATCTCGGCTGCACGCGCCGTGAGCTCGGGCCGTTCCTCGATCTCGCCCATGCACTTCCGAATCACTGACTTTCGCGACTGGAGATGCCTGACGATTCCGGCGGCCCAGTCTGCAAGCTCTTCCCAGGGCTTCACCGGCTCGAGGGGCAGCGGAGTAATGAGTCCGACTTCACCTGGAGCGTTGATGGCCTCGTGAAGGAGTGCCTCTTTGGAGCCGAAGTACCGGAAGATCGTGACTTCGTTGACCTCGGCGGCTTCCGCTATGCGCCGGGTGGTCGATCCGCGGAATCCGTGCTGGGAGAAAACCTGCACAGCCGCATTCAGAATTGCTGTTCTGGTATCCATGGGTCGCGGAAACTAGCGGCCCCTGAATATGTATGCAAGTGGCTACTTGCTTACATCATCTGTTTGGCGGCGCGCCGTCCGGGTCGGGGCCGATGGTCACGTGCGGACTGCCATAAGTCCTGTTTCCAGCCGAGTCCTTTCCCGCAATACTCGTCGAATCGCCGGTCGCCGGAATCCACTTGTGCCCGACAGTGCCGGGCGGTCCGGTCAGAAGGAACCGGTACGTGAGCAGCTTCTGCGTCTCCCTGAACTCCCGCGGCTTCCCGCCTTCGATCGGTGACGGCATCGGCTGGACCGACTTGATCTCGTCGAACAGCGGAACGTTCGGCAGAATCTCCTTGTAGGTCGTCGTGACTTCCATCCCGAGAATCGCCGGCTTTACACTTCCGCCCCTCGTCAGCCGGAACTGCGCCCGCTTGATCATGTACGATGCGCTGTCGAGATAGATCGAGCCTTCGACATCAGGCTTGATCAGATTCGAATCGGGCGAGAAGTCGATGCGGTGCGCGGGCGTGCCATTCTCATCCACAACGCCTGCGTACTTGAAACAGTGCGCTGAAAGAAAGTTGCGATCTGCAAGATCGGCGACTGTCGGCAGTCGCATCAACCGGACATCACCGAAGATCCTGTTGCGATCGTCGCTTACGACTCTTCCCTTGCGATACCGCCAGCTGTCGTCACTCCGGTAGGTCACAGTGTCGTACAGCAGCGTGCTCTTCCCGCTCGCCGGATCGTACGTGTCGTGCGACTGCGCGAGCTTGTACTCGAACGGATACGTGCGTCGAAGCAACTGCTCGCGCTGTGCATTCTTGCGTGCTTCCTCGAGTACCGTCGCAAGCTCGGGATCATCGACCCGGCCCATCTCGTCAGGAAAGAGACACAGGCGCGGAGGCGCTTTTACTTCGACCGCCTCGAGCGCCGTCGCAATCCTCTTCATCGTCAACGTCACTATCGCCGGCACGCGCGCGCGCACGACGATCGTCGTATCGACCGGGATGTAACCCACCATTCTGAGCTGCAGCTTGTACTGGCCCGGCTCAATCGAGTAGTAGACGAACGAGCCGCCGCGATCGGCGAATCGCTCGCGTCCCAGAGGGAGCAGCTTCACTGTCGCATAGGGGATCGCTGTTCCCGTTCCATCTGCAACAACGTCCCCCGAAACAGTCACTGCATCGGGCGAAGGTGCAGGAGACTGTCCCGGCGCCGCAACCTGGGCGCCGAGCGCACCGGCAGAGGTTGCGATGAGCAGAACAAGCGAAAGAGGAGACTTCATTACATCTGTCAGAATGTAGTAAAACAACCCCGCGCATCGTTCCGCCCGGGGGTGCGCAACATAATGATGTATTTGCGCAGAATGTCCAACAGTTAATCCAAACCCTTTGACACCTGCCGCTGTCTGAAGCCGTAACTACCCTGGTGGACGCAGGTCAAACCGTCACGCAACCGGCTGGTCCCACATGACACTTCTCAAACTCACCGCTGCACTGTTTGTTCCCGCCGTTCTTTTTGCGCAAACCGGCACAACGAATGTAGCGTCGACAGATCCAGTGATCCGGCGGGCAGATTCACCACCCCCGGCGATGTCCAGGGCCACTGCGACACTCGCTTCCTCGTCCAAAGCTGCGGCGGCCCCGGTTCTCGACGGCAAGCTCGATGATGCTGCCTGGGCAAACGCGCAGGCAATAGACAGCTTCCTCGAGTACGAGCCCAACCCTGGAGTTGAATCGCGATTCAAGACCGACGTGCGCGTCGTTCACGACGACAAGTACCTGTACATCATGGCGCGGATGTACGATCCCGCGCCGGACAGTATCGTGTCGCTTCTCTCACGACGCGACGTGCGCACGCAGTCGGATCAGCTCAAGATCATGATCGACTCATATCATGACCGGAGAACCGGCTACGAGTTCTGCGTGAACCCGGCGGGCGTGAAACGCGATTTCTACGTGTCGAACGACAACAATGAAGATCCATCGTGGGATGCAGTGTGGGATGTCGCGACGGCAGTCGACTCACTTGGATGGGTTGCGGAGTTCAGAATTCCGTTCAGCCAGATGCGCTTTCCGGATTCGCCGTCGCACACTTTCGGCTTCATGGTGGTTCGCGACGTCGCCCGCACGGGCGCGCGCATCAGCTGGCCGCTGTATCATCGCGAGCGCCAGGGCTATTTCTCGCAGCTCGGTGACCTTGGCGGAATAACCGACATCGGAACACCGAGGCGTCTCGAGATCGCGCCCTATGTCGTGACGAAGAACGAAACGCGCCCGTCGTCGAGCTCGTTCGATCATCCTCAGTCTTTCTCGGCCGGAGCCGACGTCAAGTACGGGTTGACGTCCAACCTCACGCTGAACGCGACCATCAACCCCGATTTCGGTCAGGTGGAGGCTGATCCGTCGGTCCTGAATCTTTCAGCATTCGAGCAGTTCTTTCAGGAGCGGCGGCCTTTCTTTCTGGAAGGATCGGGGATCTTCACGTTCAATACGTCGTGCGGTGACATCGATTCAGGATGCACCGGTCTCTTTTATTCGCGGCGCATCGGACGCTCGCCACAGCTTTCAGGATTGTACGGCGACGAAAAAAGCGCGACCAACACGACGATCCTCGGGGCGAGCAAGCTGACTGGCCGCCTCGGCCGTGGATTGTCGGTTGGGTTTCTCGATGCCGTCACGCAGCGCGAAGTCGGAGTGGACGATCAGACGATCGAGCCGCTCACCAACTACGCGGTCGCTCGTCTTCAGCAGGATTTCCGCGACGGACAGAGCGGTGTCGGCGTGATGCTGACCGGCGTGAATCGCAGCCTCGACGAGAACACGAGCGATTTTCTCCGTCGCGGGGCGTATACGGGCGGCATCGATCTGCGTCACCGGTTCTTCGACAAGAACTACGAGATGCGGGCGTATCTCGCAGCGAGCCAGCTCACCGGCACCGCAACGTCGATTCTCAACACACAGCGCGACGGCGTCCACCGTTATCAGCGGCCTGATGACGACGTCGAGCTGGATCCGACGCGCACATCGCTGTTCGGTGACGCGGAGCGCTTGTCGGTCAGCAAGTTCGGCGGGGGAATCACGAGGTTCCAGACTGTGTTCCAGCGTTTCTCGCCGGGGTTCGAGACCAATGATCTTGGCTTCCAGTCGCGCGCCGACGAGATGATGTTCCGAAACTGGTTCTCACTGAACTACAACAAGCCTTCAGCAGTCTATCAGCGCGCGGCGTTCAATTTCAACACGATGAACAAGTGGACCACTGAAGGGCTGCCGACTACGATCGGAGTGAATACGAACTTCCATATTCAGCTCAGGAACTTCATGTGGACGCACTTCGGCGTGAACTACAACGACTTCACCCCGACGTACAACGATCGCTACGCACGCGGTGGTCCGGCGGTGCGCAATTCAAGGAGCGCCAACTTCTGGTCGGGAATCGAAAGCGACAGCCGCAAGAAGACCAACGTCTACTTCTGGTTTGGCGGCTACCGCGGTGACGAAGGCAATACGAACGGGTGGTGGATCAATCCGGAGACGAGCTTCAAGCTCGGCTCGCAGCTTTCCGCATCGGTCGGGTTGAACTACAGCCGCGACATCAACGATTCGCAATGGAGAGCGAACTTCGGTGTGAGCGGGGCCGATACTACTCATTACACGTTCGCGCGACTCGATCAGAAAACGATCAGCATGACGGCGCGGCTCGACTACACCGCGACGCCTACTCTCTCTTTCCAGTTCTATGGTTCTCCCTTCGTCTCGAACGGTGACTACAGCAACTGGCAGGAGATGGATAACCCGCGCGCGAAGAATTACGACGACCGGTTCAAGCCTTTCACCGGCCACGGGGATCCCGGCGGATTCAACTTCAAGGAGTTCAGGTCGAATACGGTGATGCGCTGGGAGTATCGCCCTGGCTCGACGGTCTTCCTCGTGTGGCAGCAGGGCCGGTCGATGGACGGCGCGCCGGATGAGTTCAGGTTCGGCCGCGATCTTCGGAATGTGTTCGATACACATCCGAACAATACTTTCCTCGTGAAAGTATCGTACTGGATTAACCCCTGAAAAACTCAATTCAAAAAACAAGTCGCTAGTCGCTAGTCCCTGGTCGCTGGTAAAAGCGTAGTTACCAGCGGCCAGCGACCAGCGACCAGGGACCAGCGACTAGCGACTTGTTTTTTAGTTCTTCA
>Ga0209998_10000212_pt1 | contig 20178 bp, 17 predicted proteins | sample EndophyteCoNSPM_FD_187576 | JGI IMG/M metagenome (GOLD analysis project Ga0209998, IMG submission 187576) | Arabidopsis thaliana rhizosphere microbial communities from the Joint Genome Institute, USA, that affect carbon cycling - Endophyte Co-N... | ecosystem: Host-associated > Plants > Roots >... | reverse complement strand
GGTCGCCTAGCGCCCGGCCAGCCGCGCGCGATAGGCGTCGAGGATCTGCGAGCCGGCCGGGCCCAGCTGGCGGAGCCAGTCGTCCACCGCGGCGCGCCCGGCCTTGCGCAGGCTCTGCTGGTAGTCGACCGACAGCTCGGTCGTGAGCCCGACGCCGGCCGCGCGCATCCGCGCGTAGTTCTCGGCGACGCGCGTCTTCATGGCCTCCCACTGCCCGGCCTCGGTCTCCGCCGCGGCCGCGCGCACCGCCCGCTGCGTGTCCGCGTCGAGGCCGCGCCAGACGTCGCCGTTGATCGTGACCATGCTCATGGTCACCGCGTACTCGATGGCGGTGAAGTGGTGCAGCGTCTCCATGAGCCGTGCCCCCGCGCCGCCGTCGCCCGAGGAGAGCACCGCGTCCAGCTGGCCCGACTCGAGCTGGGGCAGCGCGTCGGTGAACGAGATCGCCACCGGCACCGCCCCGGCGGCGCGGAAGGCGAGCACCCCGTTGGCGTCGGCGGTGCGGATGCGGAGGCCGCGTAGCGCCTCCGCGGAGTCGACCGGCTTGTTGGCCCAGATACCGGCGGGCGGCCACGGCGACTGGAAGAGCAGGACCTGGTTGTGCGTCGCGAGCACGCGCTCGTAGTGCGGGCGCGCGACGGCGGCCAGCGCCTGCCCCTGCTCGGGCGTGGTGGCCAGGAACGGCAGCGAGGGCAGCAGGAACACCGGGTCGACCGAGCCGAGCGCGCCCATGTACATGTTGCCGAGCGGCACCGCGCCGCGGCCCACCGCGTCTACCATCTCGCGCGAGCGGAATCCGCTGGAGGCATCGTACTGGTGCGCGATCTCGATCCGGCCGCCGGTGCGACGGCTCACCTCGCGAGCGAAGCGGGCGTCGGCTTCGCCCTGGATGGAGGTGGCCGGATACTCGTCGGCCATGCTCCAGGTCACCGTCTGCGCGGAGACCGCGCCGGCCCCGAGCAGCGCGAGCGCCGCGATCATCGCGCCCGCGAGCCATGCGTGACCGTGACGAGACCGACGCGTCATCGAGGGATCCTCCGCGTCGAGCATACCGCAGGTCTCGACCGCGGCGGCGAGACGGAGTAGGATCGGGGGCCATGCGCGCCGCCGTGATGCGGAACCGTCAGCTCGTGGTCGCCGATCTCCCGCGCCCCGAGCCCGGCCCCGGCGAGGTGCTGGTCAAGACGCTGGCCTGCGGCATCTGCGGCTCGGATCTCCACGCCCTCCGTCACGCCGATCGCTTCGTCGAGGCCTCCCGTCGCGCAGGCAGCGCGTTCACCATGGATCTCGCCCGCGACGTGGTGATGGGCCACGAGTTCTGCGCCGAGATCGTGGATCACGGTCCCGCGACCGCCCGCACGCTCCGCGCCGGCACGCGGGTGTGCTCGCGGCCGAGCCTGATCCGCGCGGACGGCCCGCGCACCGTGGGCTATTCCAACGACACGCCCGGCGGCTATGCCGAGTACATGCGGCTCACCGAGGCGCTGCTGCTGCCCGTCCCGGACGGGCTGCCCACCGAGCTGGCCGCGCTCACCGAGCCGATGGCGGTGGGCCTGCACGCGGTCGCGAAGGCGCGCCTCGAGGCCGACGACGCCCCGCTCGTGATCGGGTGCGGCCCGGTCGGGCTGGCGGTGATCGCGGCGCTCCGGCTGCAGGGGGCGCGGCCGATCGTGGCCGCCGACTTCTCGCCGCGCCGTCGCGAGCTGGCCGTCGCGATGGGGGCCGACGTCGTGGTGGATCCGGCGGCCACCGCGCCGTGGCAGAGCTGGCGCGAAACCGCGGTGTGGCGCGACCCGAGCCGCGCTCCCGCGCTTCCCCCGTGGATCGTCGGCCCCGCGGTGCGCCCGGCGGTGGTGTTCGAGTGCGTGGGCGTGCCCGGCGTGCTCGACCAGATCATGGCCCCGGCGCCGCGCGGCACGCGGATCGTGGTCGTCGGCGTGTGCATGGAGCCGGACACCATCTATCCGATGCTCGGCATCAGCAAGGAGCTGAGCCTCCAGTTCGTGCTCGGCTACACCCCGGGCGAGTTCGCGGCCACGCTGGGCCACATCGCGGCGGGGCGCATCGAGACCACGCCGCTGATCACCGGCCGCGTGGGCGTCGAGGGCGTCGCGGGCGCCTTCGAGGCGCTCGCCTCGCCCGAGCGTCACGCCAAGATCCTCGTCGAGCCCTGGCGGGCCTGACCCCATCGCCGTCACCGCGCGCTCCACCACCTTCGCGGCGCTCCGGGAGCGGAACTATCGCTTCTACTGGATCGGGCTCGTCTTCTACGTGCTCGGCCACCGCGCCGAGTACCTGACCTTCGCGTGGATGGTGTGGGAGGTGACCCACGACGCGCTCTATCTCGGCTATCTCGGCCTCGCCCAGGGCGTGCCGCTCGTGGTGTTCCAGCTCTGGGGCGGCGTGCTCGCCGACCGCGCCAACCGCCTGCGCCTCCTGCTCGGGACCCAGATCCTGACCACCGCGGTCCTGCTCGCCGCGTTCGCGCTCTCGGTGTCGGGCGCGGTGCGGGTGGCGCCGCTGCTGACGCTCGCCGCGATGAGCAACACGTTCCGCGCCTTCGACGAGCCGACCCGCATGTCGCTCGTGCCCCAGATGGTGGGGCGCGAGCGGCTGGCCAACGCGATCGCGCTGGGATCGATCCCGTGGCAGGCCGGGCGCATGATCGGCCCCTCCATCACCGGCGTCCTGATCGCGGCGTTCGGCGGCACCGTCGGCTTCGGCCTGGCCGCCGCGTCGTCCGCGATGGCGCTGGTGATGTACCGGCAGCTCCGGGTGAACGCCGACGCCCCCGCGCCCAGCGCGCAGCGCCTCCTGCACCAGCTCTACGAGGGGCTCCACTTCGTGGCGCACGACTTCGTGTTCGCCGCGCTGATCTGCCTGGCCCTGTTCAATGCCGTCTTCGGCCTCTCCTACGTCACGCTGCTGCCGATCTTCTCCGACGTGTACTTCCAGACCGGCTCCGCCGGCTACGGACTGCTCAACGCGGCCCACGGCCTGGGCGCGCTGGCCGGCACCCTGCTGGTGGCGAGCCTGGCCACGCGGCTGCGCCGGCGGGGGCTCGTCATCCTGATCGGCGCGGCGGGCATGGGCCTCGGCCTGATGGCCTTCTCGCGCGTGCCCACACTCGGGCCCGCGCTGCCGATCCTGGCCGCAGTCGGCTTCAGCAACACGTTCTATCTGACCCAGGTCAGCACGCAGCTGCAGCAGACGGTGCCGGATCACCTCCGCGGCCGGGTCATGAGCCTCTACGCGCTCTGCTGGAACCTGCTGCCCATCGGCGGCCTGCTGGGCGGCCTGATGGCCGCCGCGGTGGACGCGCGCTTCGCGGTGTCCGTGGGCGGCGCGATGGTCGCGGGCAACGCGCTGCTCCTGCTCGCCTCGCGCCGGCTGCGGCTGCTATGATCCCTACCTCAAAGGAGACCCGTCATGGCCAACGTCCTCACCGTCGTCGCGAAGATCCGGGCCGCGAAGGGCAAGGGCGACGCCCTCGCCGCGCTGCTCGCCGAGCAGGCCGGCGTGGTGCGCCGGGCCGAGCCCGGCTGCCTCGTGTACCGCCCGCATCGCTCGACGAAGGATCCCGACCTGTTCATCTTCTACGAGCAATACAAGGACGACGCCGCGTTCGACGCACATCGCAAGGCGCCCCACCTGGCGTCCTACCGCGAGCGGCGCGAGAAGGAGGGGCTGACGGAGGGCGCGGCGGAAGTGGAGATCTACCGCTCGCTGACGGAGTAGCCGCGCCTGCCGGCCTCCGCCATCGGCGGGCCGTCACGCCGGCGGCACGGGCGATTCGTGTTTCGCGCATTCGGCTTGCCACCGCTCGTTGGCGTCGTCGAAGACCTTTCTTCCGCGTGCGATATCGAACGGCCGCTCTCGAAGCGTCTCCGGGTCCCAATCGCTCCGCGGCGTGCCGAAGAAGTCGCCCCCGTAGATATGGATCGCGGCGGTGAACACGCGAAGCGGGTTCGCCACCGCGTGGATGATCGACGGCCCGAGCAGCTCGGTGTCCCCGGCCTCGAGCTGCTTGCCGCCGGCGACCTGCAGTCCCCCGGGACTGCGGCGATAGAAGGTGTTGTCCTCGCGCCCTCCGTAGAGCCCGATCAGCGCCCACATGCGATGGTCGTGCGGATAGATGGCCATGCCGGGCGTCCAGATCACATTGAGGATCGTGAGATCGCGCTCATGATGGAGCGGTGTGATCGCGCCTCGTCGCGGCGCGCCCAGCGCGGCCTGCACGTCCGGGGGGCTCGCCACGATCCGTTGAAGCATCTCCTTGATCGTCAATCCGGGAGTGGGCCCGGCGAGGGCGGCACGGCAGTCGCTCACGAAATGGTCGACGTTCAGCATGAGGGGTCTCCTTTCGAGCCCGACGGTACCGATGTCCCCGGGATGCTGTCCAATGCATTCCACGAGCGGTAGAGTATGCCGACAGGGCATTGGACGAGATGGAGCTCCGTCACCTCCGCTCCTTCGTTGCCGTCGCCGACACCGGCGCCTTCTCCCGAGCCGCCGCGCAGGTGCGGATCACGCAACCGGCGCTGTGGCGCCAGGTTCGCGACCTCGAGAAGGAGCTGGGCGTGCCCCTCGTGGAGCGTGTGGGCCGCCGGGCTCGGGTGACCAGCGCGGGTGAGGGCCTGCTCCTCCGCAGCCGTGCCCTGCTCGCCGATGTCGACCGGCTCGTCGACCACGCCCACGCCGTGCGAGGCGGCAACATCGGGAGCCTGAGCGTCGCCGGCTCGCCCCAGATGATCCAGAGCGTGCTGGCTCCGTTCCTGACCAGATATCTGAAGTCGCGAGAACAGGTGGACGTCCGTCTCCTCGAGGAGGGGGGTGTGCGCGCGCTCGCCCGCGTCGAGAGTGGCGAGGCACACCTGGCCGTGGCGATTCGTCACGGCAACGATCACCTCGAGGGTCGCCTGCTGTTTCCGTTTCGAGTCCTGGCCGCGCTGCCCCGGGGGCATCGTCTCGGGCGGCGCGCGACGATCGACGTGACGGATCTCCAGGGCGAGCGGGTCCTGTTGCTCCGACAGGGGTTCGGCACTCGGGAGATGTTCGACGCGGCCTGTCGCATCGCTCACGTCCACGTGCGTCTCCTCCTCGAGGCGGGTGATCCTCAATCGTTGATCGCGCTGGCCGAGGCCGGTCGCGGGATCGCCATCGTCCCCTCCACGGTTGCGTTCACGGGTCGACGGGTCCGCGGGGCGGCTCTCCTGCACGCCCGCGCGTCGCTGGGCCAGTGGGGCTGGATCGTCTGGAACCCACATCGGTTTCTCCCCCCTTTCGCGCGCAGCTTCATCGAGGGATTGGTGATGTACACGCGCCGAACCTACCCGGGGCGGGCGTTGGAACGCGTCGCGCCACCGGTGCCGCGACCGAGGGAGGGCCGGGCTCCCGGATGGACAACTTCTCCGTAGGCCCCTCGTGCGCTCGCGGCGTCAAGCCCCGAGCTCGAGGTCCAGCAGGCGCAGCGCGGCCTGGAACTCGCGCTGCAGCGGGGCGATCCGGCGCGTCCGCGGCGCGCGGATGACCGGCCGGCGGCCCGGTCGCTCGAAGATCGCCCAGTTCTGGTAGTGATCGCCGAAGCGCGAGCGGTAGGCGATGCCCGCGAAGCGCGGCCGCCCGCGCGCATCGCTCAGCGCGTAGACGTGGCTCGAGATCTCCTGCGTGAAGCGGCGGGGCGCGGTCTGCCGGATCGCGGCCCCGTCCAGCTCTCTCACGTGGTACCGCACCAGGGTGGCCGCGAGCGCGCGGTGCAGGTACGCCAGCGACGCGGCCGCGCCCACGTCGCAGAAGACGCCCGACACCGACGCCTCCCCGACCACCCGACCGTTGAGCCAGGAGCGAGGCAGCCGTCCCGGCACCTGCACCGCCTCTGGCCCCTTGATGCGGGCCAGCTCGGCCAGCACGTGCGGATCGGGACGGAATCGCGCGAGCGTCTCGACGAAGCACGCCTCGAGCTGCGACGACCCGTAGAGCACGCGGTACGTGCTGCGGGCGTCGTCCCAGCGATTGCCGAAGGTGCCGTCCTCCCCCGCGATCTCCCACGGCGGCCACGCCCACGGGTTGGGCTTGCGGCCGACGCGGAAGACGCGTCTCCCCGGGGTGATCTCCGCGAGAGAGTCACCTGCCTCGGATCCTGAACCGGCTCCGCCGACGGCTGTCATGCAACGAGCATGCAGCGGCCTGCGAGTGTTGGGAAGGCCCCGCTCCGCGCCTCGGCGATTGGTTACGTCGCGCTGCTCAATGGTGCGCAGAGCACTGAGCAATTCCCCGGTGCTTGGCGTGCTCCCGAGGCGGAAATCCGCGACTTTGCGCGGTGCAGCTCGGGCGCGCTCCTTGCTTGATGCTCGGCACGCGACGGGCGGCACGCGCGGCGGGCACGGCAGGGGGCAAGGGGGGCACAGCATGGGCCGATGGCTACGAGTCGAGCGGATCCAGGGTAACGTCTTCCCCGGCTTCAACAAGGACCATCAGGTGTTCTTGGGGCTCAGGTTCGCGAAGGCGGAATCGGCTCGGGCCTGGCTCACGGAGACCCTTCCGGAGCTCACCTCCGCGGCCAAGGTTGTCGCCTTCAGGGCCCTCCGCGCGGCACTCGAGGGGCAACCCGCGCTCGCCGCCCTGCGGGCGACCTGGGTGAACGTCTCCTTCTCCCGGGAGGGTCTCGCCCTGTTCACGCCGACTCCGACCGGCACGTTTCCGCAGCCGTTCGAGCAAGGCATGGCCACGCGAGCAGGCGTGCTGGGTGATACGCCGGCGACCTGGCGCTTCGGCGAGACCAGGGATACGGAGGCCCACGTCCTCGTCGTGATCGGGGCCGATACCGACGCGGACCTCCAGCAGGCGCTCAGCGTTCACCGGCAGCGACTCGCGCGTCACGAGGCCCGGGACGTGCTGCTGGAAACCCTCGGGGTGGACTGTCGCGGCGCGAAGCTCCCGGACGAGATGCGCGGCCGCGAGCACTTCGGCTACCGGGACGGGATCAGTGAGCCGCGGCTCGACGGCCTGACGGGAACGGGAGACTTCGTGCTCGGCTATCCCGACGCCGCCGGACAGGAGTCGTCCTCCGGCCCGGCCTGGACCCGCGACGGCAGCTATCTCGTCTTCCGGCGGCTTCGTCAGGACGTGGCCGGCTTTCAGCGCGATCTCGAGGCCCAGGCGAAGGATCTCGGACTCAAGAGCCCGGCCCAGCTCGGGGCGAAGGTGTTCGGCCGTTGGCCGAGCGGAGCCAAGCTCGCCGACCCGATCCAGCCGGAAGATCCCCGCGTCCCCGAGCCAGTCGAGTATACCGCCGCAGAGTACGGCGCCGATCCGAACGGCGAGCGAGTGCCGGGATTCGCTCACGTGCGCAAGGCGCATCCGCGCGACGCGAATGCCGGCGGGCTCCGCCACAAGCTTCTCCGGCGCGGCATCCCGTACGGTCCGCCGCTCGGCCCCGCCGCGCCCGGCGTTGCTCCGCAGGACGACGGCCGCGACCGCGGACTTCTGTTCGCCGCCTATCAGGCCGACCTCGGCCGTCAGTTCGAGACGGTGCAGCGCTGGCTCAACGACCGCAACCATCCCGTCGCCCAGACCGGACAGGATCCGATCGCGGGCCAGGGCGAAGACCCAGCGCGCCTCGTTCTTCGCTCGTCCGACGCGCTGAACAAACCGTTCGACATCCACCACTACGTGTCGATGACCGGCGGGGGGTACTTCTTCACACCCTCCCTTTCCGCAGTGCGGTTCCTCGCAGACCCCACGACCACGTGGGAAGAACAGGAGGCTACCATGGGCGACGTGATGAATGAGGAGCTCGGTGCGCTCATCAGGGGTGAGAATCCGTACGGAAAGGACCCGCAGGTCAACCTCACGGCGGTGACCAGGGGCGGCATCGGCAAGGCCCGCAACAGCATCGACCCCTTTCCGCCCGAGAGCCGGAACCGGACATCGGCCGAGCCCGAGTTCTGGCAAGGGTTCTTCTGGACGCTCAGCATGGAGAATGGCCCAGCCGAGACCGTCCGGATCAGCAAGGTGCTCCGGATCCCCTACACGGTCGGCGACGAGACATACTTCATGCTCGTCGGCTTCCAGGGCGCCGGCGGACCCTAGCCGAGAGCGCCGGCTACGGTCAGGTGTCCGCGCCGCCCCGAAGGCGTTGACGGGCGGCGCGGACCCGGTCCGGTTCGTCCGTCGTGCCGAGCACCTCGAACATCCGCCCCGCCTCGTCGAGGAGCTGCCGGGCCCGGTCGAATTCGGCCAGGCTGGCGTGAACGGCGGCCTGGGCCAGGAGCGTCTTCGCGAGATCGTTCCGGGCATTCATCTGTTCGAAGATGCCCCGCGCGGTCTGCAGGTGCGCGGCGGCGGCCCCGGTATCGTCCGGGGTGAGGCTTTCCCCCAGGATGCGGGAGGCGACACCCTGTACGTACCGGTAGCCCACCGACTCGCTGGTTGCCAGCACCGCGGTGGCAACCTCTCGCCCGCCCTCGCGATTGCCGCTCCGCACCAGGCTGTCGGCGAGCCACACCGAGCAGGTCGAGCGGTTGTAGAGCACGTGGGTGCCGGCAAACCACTTCACGGCGTCGTGGAGCAGCGGCAGCCCGGACTGAAAGTCGCCGATCTTGACGAGGGCGTAGCCCCGCACCGCGTTGAGATTGGCGACGTCGAACGGCGTCGGGCCCAGCTTCGTGGCCGCGTCACACGACCCCAGCGCGGCCTTGGCGTCACCTCGCTGGACCTGGCTGGCCGCCATACGGGACCAGGCAACGACCTTGAGTCGAAGGTCGTTGGCCGATTCACCGTGCTGCAGCGCCCGGCTACAGTAGTCGAGGCTGCGGTCCCACTCCCCCAGGACGTTGGCGGTGTGACTCAGGATCCACATGGTCCGGCAGGCCCACCAGACGTTGCCGCGCGCCTCGAATTGCGACAGGGCCCGCTCGCCGGCGTTCACGGCCTCGCGCAGATCGCCGGCCAGCGCGTATGCGTGGGTCAGACAGCAGTCCGCGAACGGGCGGAGATCCTCGAGCCCATCGCGCGCGACCAGGGCGGCGGCCTGCTGGCCGTATGCGATGCCGATCTCGGGCCGATCGCCGACCAGACTGTGCAGGAAGCCGCTCCAGTACAGCCACGCGGCACGACGCGCCGGATCGCCGACCTGCTCGACGGTCTCGCGGACCGCGGCCAGACCTTGCAGCTGCGCGCGATGCTCGCCGAGGGCGAAGCGGATTTCCGATTGCTTGAGCACGGCATCGACCCGACGGATGAGATTCTCGCGCGTGCGCGACATCTGGTCGAGGCGTCCGAGGACGGTCGTGAACGCGGTGCGTGCTTCCATGTTGGCCCAGCGGCGCGCCGCTTTCTCGGCGGCCAGAATGCCGTAGTCCACCGCCTGCTCGTCCATCGCGCTGCGGCCATAGTGGTGCGCGAGGAGCTCGACCACCTCCTCCAGCCGTCCCGCATACAGCTGCTCGAGCGCCCGGCCGGCCTGGCCGTGCAAGCGGCTGCGCGTGCTCTCGATCAGGTTCTGGTACGCGCTCTCCTGCATGAGCGGGTGACGGAAAATGTATTCCGTCTCGCCCGCCGCGCTCATCCTCTCGTAGAGGAACTCTTGCCGCACGAGGTCGCGAAGAAGATCGTCCAGCGGTTCGGGTCCGGCCCACGTCGCGCTCGAGAGCCGGCGCGACGCCGCTCGCCCGATGACCGCGATGGTCTCCAGCGCGCGCCGGGTCTCGTCAGCCAGACGATTGATGCGGGCGAGCAGGACCTCGTGGATGGTCTCGGGCACCGTCCGCGGCTCGCTCCCGGTGCCTTGCTCGCCGACGACGTGAGCGAGCTCCTCGAGGAAGAACGGGTTGCCCTCGGCCCGATCGACGATGAGGTCGGTGAGCGCGGGCGGGACTTCGACCTCGAACAAGGTCTTCACGATGTCCGAGCTCTCCTCGCGGGAGAGCGGCGGGAGCGCGATCTGGGTCACATACGAGCGATCCGCCCACGGCTGCCGGTACCCCGAACGGTACGTCAACAGGACGAAGATCGGCAGCGTGTCGATGCCGTCGAGAAGCGAGAATCCGAGGGCCTCCGAAGCGGCGTCCATCCAGTGCAGGTCCTCGACGACGACGATGAGCGGCCGGGTCCGGCTGGCGTTCGCGCAGACGCGACGCAGGAGATCGCGGATCCGGGCCTGGATGGCCTCCGGGACGAGAGGAGGCCCCTCCTCACTCGTCTTGATCCCGAGGAACTCGAGCAGGAAGGCCACCGCCTCGACGCTGGACAGGCCGAGGCGTTCGAGCACGCGCTCGACCTTGCCGGCCACCAGGGGCGACGAGTCGGCGTCGTTGATCCGGAAGGCCCGGCGAAGCAGCTCGATCAACGGCAGGTACGGAATGCCGGTCCCGTAGGAGACACAGTGCGCCTCGAGAGAGGTGACGCGATGGTCACGAATTCTCTGGCGGAACTCGTGGAGCAAGCGTGATTTGCCGATTCCCGCGTCGCCACAGATCGCGACGACATGGCCGCGGCCCTTCACCGCAGCCTGGAAGCGGCTTTCGAGCAGGTGGATCTCCTCCTGCCGTCCTACGAAGCCGGTGAGGCGGCCGCCCGCCTGGATGGCTGGCCGCTCGGGACCGACGAGCTGAAACGCGCCCTCGGCTCCTGAAATCGGGGTGGCGAGGGCCCTGAGCACGAACCGGCGCTGCAGCAGGGGCGCCGCGGCGGCCGTGACCATCACGCTGCCGGGCGGTCCGCCGCTCAGGAGCGGATCGAGCGCACTCCATGCCGTGCTCCGAGCATGGGCCTCGATGTGCTGGAGGTCGCCGGCCTGGCCGACCATGAGGACCGCGGCGTGGATGCCGGCGCGGGCGGTGATGCCGGCTCCCTCGCCATGCGGGCCGCGCTCCAGCACGCGCTGCATGGCCATCCCGGCGTGCGCCGCGCGCCGCGATGCTTCCTCCATCGTCTCCATCCCGAAGACCGCGCCCACCGATGTGGGGCTGAGCTCCTCGACCCGCCCGCCAAAACTCTGCACCTTGTCGATCAGGACGTCGAGCAGCGGACTCGTGTCGTGAAGACCGTCGAGGCCAGACGGTCCGGGAAGCACGAGCCGCAGCAGGATCAACTGTCTCCGGACCCAGCGGATCTTGGTGCCGGCGGGCTGGAGGAGCAGCGAGCCCGCCCACGTGGGCACCGGCTCGGTCGACGCGCCCGGCGCGAGCGGTTCGGGTGCGGCGGCCGGTGCGTCCACGACCGGCACCGCCTCGCTGACCGGTGCACCGGAAGTGAGCGGGCCCCGAGCCTCGCGCAGCGCGTACTTCTTCATCCAGGCGCGCAGCGTGTTCCGGGTGATGCGCAGCGCCATCGCGGTGTGCGAGATGTTCCAGCGATGTTGCTCCAGGCTGTCGAGAACGTGCTGGCGCATCGCGGCCGTGTCCATGCCCTTCATCGGCTCGTCGCCCGCCGCCGCGGGCGGGCTGCTCGCCGGCCCGGCCAGCGGCAAGGAGAGCATCTCCGCCGTCACCTCGCGGGCATCCGCGAGCAGGGCGACGCGCTCCATCACGTTGGCCAGCTGCCGCACGTTGCCTGGCCACGGGAAGGCGGTGAGCGCAGCCCGCGCGGATGGAGAGATCGTCTTGGCGGGAAGGCCGTAGTCGGCGCAGGCCCGGGCGAGATAGTGCTCGGCGAGGAGCATGACATCTTCACCACGCTCACGAATGGGCGGCAGAGTCAGCGTGAGGACGGCCAGCCGATGATAGAGATCCTCACGGAAGCGGCGCTCACGCAGGGCACTGTTGAGATCGCTGTTTGTCGCGGAGAGCACCCACGCGTCGAACGGCTCGCTCACCGTCCCGCCGAGACGCCGCACCGAGCGGTCCTCGAGGGCCTTCAAGAGCTTGGCTTGCAGTCCCTCCGGTAGCAGGCCGACCTCGTCGAGGAAGATGGTGCCGCGATGCGCGGTCTGAAACAGCCCCGCCTTCGATTGCCGCGCGTCCGTGAAGGCGCCCCGCACGTAGCCGAACAGCTCGGCCTCGAGAAGCGTGTCGGGAATGGCCGCGCAGTTGATGGGGACGAACGGGCCGCTCGCGCGTGCGCTCGACCGGTGCAGCAGGTGGGCGACGAGACCCTTGCCGGTTCCCGTCTCGCCGACGATGAGGATCGAGGGAAGCCGGTGGCCGGGTTGCTGGCGAGCGACCAGGTGCTGGATCTGATCCCGCACCTTCTCCATGGCGGGGCTCGAGCCGATGAGCTCTGCCAGCTCGTTCACAGCGTGGCTAGCTTACTGCGCGGGCGGTAGGCGCGCACCAGATTTCGCGGCGCGCCACATCCAGGAGCGCTTACCCGCCGATGACGAACGCGCGGGCCGCGCCGACGATCTCGGGGCCCACCTCCGAGAGGTCGCCCTCGCGGAGCAGCCGGGCCGGCGACCGATCACCGAGCTGGGGGTTGAGCCCCTGAAACCATGCCTGCGCGACCTCGTGGGAATCGTGCCGGGCGATGAGCGAGGCGACCTGCAGCGCCAGCCGCAGACGCGGTGCGACGCTGCCGTCCTTGGGGCCGCGGCCCCGCGCCCCCCACTCGTGCACGGCGCGCGTCTCTGACACCTTCGCGATATAGGCCACCAGCCGGGCGCCGAGGATGTCGATCAGCTCGCGGATCACCATGGCGAACGGCGCCCGCATCGCGGAGTCGTGCGCCTGCAGGTCGGGGCGCGGGCTGGCCGATCGGCCGGTCGACCGGGATGCCGCCATGAGAATCACCTCCCGTATGCCCATGGTACACCGGCCTAATCACAATTCAATCCCAATCTAACGACGCTCGGCTGCCAGCTCCTTCACCACCGCCTCGGCCAGGCGAGCATATTGCGATGCGTCATTGTAGAGCTGGGCGGAGATGCGGATCAGCCGCTTCGGCGGCGCCGGCCACCGCATGATCGGCACCTCGAAGCCCCGGCCCTCGAAGAGCCGGCCCTGGATCGGATCGCGGGCCCGCCAGGTCGGATCGGTGGCCGGGCTGTCCGGCAGGATCATGCTGGCGATCGAGCCGATCATCTCGTCGGGGCAGGCCGGCTCAATGCCGACCGCCGCGCAGATCAGCCGCCGCGCTTCGAGGGCCAGCGCGCGATTGCGCGCCATCAGCGCCGGCCATCCGCCCGGCACCAGCCCGCCGAGGTAGTCGATCGCCATCGGCACGGTGAGCCACGCGGTGGGATCCTGCGTGCCCGTCCAGTCGAACTCGAGCCGGAAGCGCGTGCGGCCCGCGCGCTCGCCCCTGGCCCCGTGGCTGATCGTGAGCGGATGGACGTCCGCCTGCCGATCGCGGCGCACCCAGAGGAACGCGGAGCCCTTGGGCGTGCACAGCCACTTGTGGCAGTTGGCGCTGTAGTAGGCGGCGCCGAGGCGGCGCAGATCGAGCGGCACCATGCCGGGCGCGTGCGCGCCGTCCACCAGCGTCTCGATGCCCCGCGCGGCCAGCGCGTCGATCAGCCGCTCGATGGGCAGGACGAGCGCGGTGGGGCTCGTGATGTGATCCAGCAGCGCCAGCCGCGTGCGCGAGGTGGCCTTCGCGAGCACGCGGTCCACGATCTCCTGGGCCGAGACGACCGGGAACGGAATGGTGGCGACCACCACCCGCGCGCCGGTCCGCTCCGCCACGTAGTCGAGCGTGTTGCGGCAGGCCTGGTAGCAATGATCGGTGGTCAGCAGCTCGTCGCCCGGAGACAGACGCAGCGAGCGCAGCACCGCGTTGACCCCGCCGGTGGCGTTGGCGACGAACGCCAGATCGTCGGCGTCGGCGCCCACGAACGCGGCGAGGGCGGCGCGCGCCGCGTCGAGGCGCTCGTCGAGATCGCGCCCGAGGAAGCGCACCGGCTCCGCCTCCATCTCCGCGCGCAGCGCGGCCTGGTGGCGGAGCACCTCGCGCGGGCAGGCTCCGTAGGAGCCGTGGTTCAGGAAGGTGACGGCCGGATCGAGCGGCCAGAGGGCCGCCCATTCGCGCTCGCTCGTCGGCATGATCAGAACCCCGGGGGTGGGCGGAAGCCGCCGACGACGTCGGCGAGGCGGCCGGCCAGGTCGATGGGCGTGGCGTCCTCGAGATACGGCCCGACGATCTGCACCCCGACCGGCAGCCCGCCCGGCGTGAGGCCGACCGGCGCGGTGGTCGCGGGCAGACCGGCGAGCGACGCGAACGAAGTCCAGAAGCAGATGTCCAGATACGGTCGCTCGCCGCGCGGGGTAGCGAGCACGCGCAGCAGCGGGGTGCCGGCCGGATCGTGGGGAAACGCCGGGACCAGCGCGGTGGGCAGCAGGAAGGCGTCGTGGGTGCGGAAGTACGCCTGCCACACCCCGCGCGCCTGGCGACGGCGCGTCTCCATGGCCTGCATGTAGGCGTCGGAGGCGGTGACCGCGAGCGCGTACCGCGCGAGATAGGAGCCGTCCTGCACCGCCGCGCGCTGACGCAGCGCGGGGATCTGATCGGCGTGGACCGGCGGCACGAAGTGGGCCACGAGCAGCATGTAGTAGGTGTCGAACTGATCCTCGGCCGTCATGCCCTGGGGCCAGCCCTCGGTGAGCTGCGCCCCCGCCTTGCGCAGCGCCTCGACCGTCGCGGCCAGGGCGTCGCCCACCTCGGGCGATACCGGGCAGCGCGGATGGTCGAGCACGTAGCCGATGCGGTAGTCGGCCAGCCGCGCCCCGCGCGCCGGCGGCAGCGACCAGCGCCACGCGCGCGCCTCGTCGCCGTCGGGGCCGCCCAGCGCCTCGAGGGCCACGCGCAGGTCCGCCGCGGAGCGGGCGAGCGGCCCGGCCACCGGCAGCGTGGACGGCGGCGTCGCGGGAATGCCGGGCGGCGGCGGGATGTGGCCGCGGAGCGGGATCACGTCGAGCGACGACTTGTGGCCGTAGACCCCGCAGAAGTGCGACGGGATCCGGACGGAGCCGGCCAGGTCGGATCCCACCTCCAGGTACGTGAGGCCCGCCGCGAGAGCGGCGGCCCCGCCGCCGGTCGAGCCGCCCGGCGTGCGCGTGACGTCCCACGGATTGTTGGTCTGGCCGTACACCGCGTTGTAGGTCTGCCAGTCGGCGTTGAACATGGGCACGTTGGTCTTGCCCAGGATGACCATGCCGGCGGCCCGGAGGCGCGCGGCCACCGCCGCGTCGCGCGCGGGCACGTGGCTGCGCAGCGCGGGCGATCCCGCGGTGGTGGTGACGCCCGCGACCTCGAAGCAGTCCTTGATGGTGCACGGCACGCCGTGGAGCGGGCCCCGCCAGTCGCGCCGCGCCGCCGCTAGGTCGGCAGCCCGCGCGCGCTCGGCCGCGTCGCCGGCGAGGGCCACCACCGCGTTGAGCTTGCCGTTGTGCTGCCCGATGCGGTCGAGCATCCGAGTGGTCAGCTCGAGCGACGAGATCTGCCCGCCGCGGATCGCCCGCCCCGCGTCCAGGGCCGAGACGAAATCGAGCGCGACGTCGGCCGCGCGGCCCGCGCGCGCCGGCATCACGGCCGCTCCCGCGAGGGCCAGGCCTCCCGCGAGCAGCGACCGACGGGTGAGATCGGGAGCGGTCACGCGCGGCGCGCCTACGGCGTCTCGTCGCCCGGCGCGGGCATCGTCCGGCCGGTGGAGACCCGCGCCGGGAAGCGGGCCAGCGCGGTCTCGTCCAGCTCGATGCCGAGACCGGGCTCCGTCGGCACGTCAACGTAGCCTTCTCGTATCTCGATGGGCGGCCGGGCGATCTCGCGCCCGCGCGCCTCGAAGTTCACGAAGTACTCGGTGATGAGAAAGTTCGGGATCGCCGCGGAGACGTGCAGGGTGGCGGCGAGCCCGACCGTGGTCGAGTTGTAGTTGTGGGGCGACACGGTGACGAGCGAGGGCTCGGCCATCTGGGCGATGGCGCGCAGCTCCTGGATGCCGCCGCAGTTGCAGACGTCGGGGTTGACGATGTCGGCGGCGCGCAGCTCGAAGCAGCGTCGGAACTCGGCGCGGGTGTACAGCTCCTCGCCGGTCACGATCGGGATCGCGATCTGCCGCCGGCACTCGGCGAGCGCCTCCAGGTTGGTGGACGACACCGGCTCCTCGTACCAGAACGGCCGGTAGCGCTCCATCGCGCGGGCGATGCGGACGGCGTGCATGGGCGCCAGGCGCCGATGCACCTCGATCAGCAGGTCGACCGCCGGCCCTACCGCTTCGCGCACCGCGGCCACGCTGGCCACCGCCGCCTCCTCGGCCTCGCGCGAGACGTGGGTGCGCCACGGCCCCGGGAACGGATCGAACTTCAGCGCGGTGAATCCGCGCCCCGCCGTCTCGCGCGCCCGCGCCGCGTAGTCGGCGGGGGCCTTGGCGCCCCCGTACCAGCCGTTGGCGTAGACGCGGATCCGCTCGCGGCAGGGGCCGCCGAGCAGGACGTGGACCGGGGCGCCGTGGCGCTTGCCCGCGATGTCCCAGAGGGCCTGCTCGAGCCCGCTCACCGCGCTCCAGAAGTCCATCGCCCCGCGCTTGGCCGCGAAGTCGTGGTAGGCCCAGTGCACGAAGTGGGTGATCTGCGCGGCGTCGCGGCCGACGAGATAGCGGCCGAGGGCCTCCACCAGGGCGACGATGCTCGTGTCGCGGTCGGCTTGCGTGTAGCACTCGCCCCAGCCGTGCGGGCCGCCGTCGGTCTCGACCTTCACGAAGCACAGGTTCTTGCCCCCGCCGAGATCGGCGAGGCACGGGACCACACGGCTCACGAGCATCGTCTTCATCGCTCGGCCGCGATCGTACCAGAATCGAGCGGACCGACGCGGGCGTGATACGATCCTCGTCACTCGCTCATGCACGCTCTCATCCTGACGTCGCGGCGCGGCGCCGTCCGCTGGAAGCTGATGGCCACGCTGTTCGTGGCTCAGGTCTGCGGCAGCACCGGCCACTCCATCGGCCTCGCGGTGGGCGCGATCATGGCCGCGAGCATCACCGGCACCAACACGTGGTCCGGCGTGCCGATCGCGGTGGGCGCGCTCGGCACCGCGCTGGCCAGCTGGCCGCTCGCGCGCCTCATGGACCGCTCGGGCCGTCGCCCCGGCCTGGCCCTCGGCTACGGGCTGGCCGTGCTCGGCGCGGTGCTGGGCCTCCTGGGCGTCGCCGGCCGCAGCTTCCCGCTCATGCTGGTGGGCATGGCCTTCTTCGGCATCGCCAGCACCTCCAACCTGCTCGCCCGCTACGCGGCCGCCGACGTGAGCCCGGCGGGCGAGCGCGGGCGCGCGATGGGCCTGATCGTGTGGGGCTCCACGGTCGGCTCGATGATCGGGCCCAACCTGATGGCCCCCGCGCTCACGCTGGGCGCGTGGCTCGCGGTGCCGCCCACCGCGAGCGCGTTCCTGGTCAGCGTGGGCGCCTACGCCGCGGCCGCGCTGCTGATCGCGCTGCTGCTGCGGCCGGACCCGCTGGTCATCGCGCGCGAGGCCGAGGCCGTCGCCGACCGGGGCCGCCGCATCGGCGCGGCCCGCAGCCTCGGCGCGATCCTGGGCGACGTGCGCGTGCAGATCGCGCTGACCACGCTGTCGGTCAGCCAGTTCGTGATGATCGCCACCACCTCCACCTCGCCGCTCTATCTCCACGATCAGGGCCACTCGGTGGGCACCATCGGCGTGGCGGTCTCCCTGCACCTGGCCGGCATGTACGTGGCCTCGCCGCTCTCCGGCTGGCTCGCCGACCGCCTCGGCCGGCTGCCCGTGATCGCCCTTGGCGCGCTGCTGCTGATCGGCGCGATCGGCCTGGCCGGGCTGGCCCCGGGCGACGCGGGCGCGACGATCATCGCCGGGTTGTTCCTGAACGGCGTCGGCTGGAACCTCGCGTTCGTGTCGGGCAGCGCGCTGCTGACCGACGCGCTGTCGTCCGTGGAGCGCGCCTCGGTGCAGGGCTTCGCCGATCTGCTCATGGGGCTGATGGGCGCCATCGGCTCCGCGGCCGGCGGCATGATCCTGGGCATCTGGGGCTTCGCGATGCTCAACGCGGTCGGGGCCGCGCTCGTGCTGGGCCCGCTCGCGGTCGCCCTGATGCGCCGGCCCGCGGTCGCCGCCCAGGGAGGCTGAGCCGCATTCTCAATCTCGCGCTGCTCCGGCTCCCCGACCTGCGCTGGCTCGGGGCCGGAACCCTGCTGAATTCGATCGGCATGATGGGCGAGCTGGTGGTGCTGGGCTGGCTCACGCTCGAGCTGACCGACTCCCCGTTCCTGGTCGGCGCGGCCATGGGCTGCCGCGCGCTGCCGCTGGCCTTCGTGGGGGTGCCGGCCGGCGTGCTCGCCGACCGGGTGCCGCGTCAGCACCTGCTCGTGGCGACCGGCGTGGGCCAGGCGCTCGCCGCGGGCCTGATGGGCGCGCTCACCCTGCTGGGCGTGGTGACGCTCGGCCAGCTCATGGTCCTCACCTTCGCGGCCGGCGCCCTGCGCGGCGTCGAGCACGCGGCGCGCCAGAGCTACGCGCACGACGTGGTCGGCGCCGGCGCGCTCGTCAACGGCCTCGCGGTGCTCGGCATCGCGATGCGCGCGGGCTGGCTGCTGGGCTCGCTCGGCGTGGGCGCGCTCATCGCGCACCTGGGCTCGGGCCACGCCTACCTCGCGGTCGCCGCCGCCTACCTGGCCGGCGGCCTCGCGCTCCTGCCCGCGACCGCCCCGACGCCGGCCGTCGACCGCGAGAGTGATTCGCTCTGGCGCGGCGTCACCGCCTTCGTGGCGGCGGTGCGTGACGATCCGACGCTGCTGGTGCTGATGCTGCTCACCGCGGGCGCCGAGGTCCTGGGCTTCGCGCACCAGGCGCTCCTGCCGAGCCTCTCGCGCGACGTGTTGCAGACCGGGCCCGAAGGGCTCGGCGCCATGAACGCGGCGCGCGCGGTCGGCGGCATCCTCGCGCTGCTCGCCTCGATGCGCGGCTTCACCCGCGGGAGCGGCGCGCTCTTCACCGGCGTGCTGCTGGCCTTCGGGGCGAGCCTGATCGCGCTCGGCGCCGCGCCGTACCTCGTCGGATTCGGCGGCGTGGTCGTGGTGGTGGTGATGGCGAACGCGGCCGGCGCCCTCGCCGACCTGCTCGCCCAGAGCCTGCTGCAGCTGAGCGTCCCGCCTCACCTGCGCGGCCGAGCCGGCGGCGCCTGGGTGGTGGCGATCGGCTTCGCTCCGCTCGGTCAGCTCCAGATCGGCGCGCTCGCCTCGCTCTTCGGGGTGAGCGCGGCGCTCGGCGCCAGCGGCCTCGCGCTGGTCGCCCTGGCCGGCGCCACCGCGCTCCTCTACCCGCGCTTGCGCGCGCTGTAGCCGGCTGATGAAAAAGGCCCATCTGCTTCGTTGGCGCCCTCGGCCGCACGCTCAACGTGGAACGACCACGCCTCGCGTGCGGCTCTCGGGCGCCGCCTCGCATCTGGACCTTTTTGATCAGCCGGCGGGCGTGTTGCCGGGGCTGGAGGCCGCTGGTACGCTCTGAGCCCATGGCCATGCAAGAGGGAGGAGACATGCCCGTGAGCAGCGTGTCCGAGATGGCGCGAGACATCGTGGTGGCCCTCATCCAGACCGGGAAGTTCCATCTCGACGCCGACGCGATCAAGCAGGGGCAGTGGCTGGGCGATCTCTACAAGGCGATCCACCAGAAGATCGTCGTGCAGGGCGCCATCGAGCTGCTCGTCGAGGATCAGCTGAAGAACTTCAATCTCGACGACCTGCGGCAGCTGCGCGAGCTGCTCGACGCGGAGATCGCGGCGCGGAGCTGAGCGTCAGCGCAGCCCGCGGACGCTCCACGCCGGCACCGGCCGGGCCAGTCCTTTCAGCGTCAGCGGGCCCACGCTCTCCGCGTCGATCAGACCCTCCACCGCCGTCGCGACCCGGGCCGAGATGAGAATCTGTCCGCCGGTCGCCTCGCCGCACAGCCGCGCGGCCAGGTTGGTGACCGTTCCGATCGCGCCGTAGTCGACGCGCCCCTCGAACCCGATGGCCCCGATGGTGGCGTAGCCCTGGGTGACGCCCACCTTGAGGCCGCCGACGCTCCAGCCGCGCTTGCGCCAGCCGGCCGCGAGGACACCGGCCTGATCGCGCATCGCGACCGCCATGCGGACCGCCCGCTCCGCCGCGTTCGGCACCTCGATCGGATCGTTGAAGAACACCATCATCCCGTCGCCGGTGAAGCGCTCGAGCGTTCCCTCGTGCTCGAGGATCAGCCGGCCCATCGCGGCGTGATACTCGCGCAGCATGCCCATGAGCTCCT
>Ga0209998_10000207_pt1 | contig 20463 bp, 22 predicted proteins | sample EndophyteCoNSPM_FD_187576 | JGI IMG/M metagenome (GOLD analysis project Ga0209998, IMG submission 187576) | Arabidopsis thaliana rhizosphere microbial communities from the Joint Genome Institute, USA, that affect carbon cycling - Endophyte Co-N... | ecosystem: Host-associated > Plants > Roots >... | reverse complement strand
GAGCGCGATCGGGTTGCCCAAGGCAGTTCGCGCAGTGGCCAGCGCGTGCGCCAACAATCGCGTTGCCGTTGTCGTGCCGTGTCACCGCGTCGTGCGGCTCGACGGTGGACTGGGCGGGTATCGGTGGGGGCTCGAGCGCAAGAAGCGCCTCCTCGAGAAGGAGCGTGCGATACCCGGCGAAGAGGAGAGCACGTCCTAGATAGATAAACGACGCCCGTCTAAGTTCCCTTTATGGCAACATTCGGGAACGGACGGCGCGTCGCTATAGTCGCCGGTGTCCGAACGCCGTTCACCAAGGCTGGAACGGCGTTCAAGTCACTTTCAGCGATCGACCTCGGCAAGCTCTGCGTGGCCGAGCTCATTCAGCGAACCAGTCTGAGCGGCGCCGAGGTGCAGGCGCTCGTCTTCGGTACCGTGATCCCGAATGTCGTCGCGCCGAACATCGCGCGCGAAGTCGCATTGATGCCGCTCCTTCCAAAAGGAGTGCAGGCATTCAGCGTGAGCCGCGCGTGCGCGTCAGCCAATCAGGCGATCACGGATGCGGCTGACCAGATCGCACTCGGGCATATCGACACTGCGATCGCCGGCGGCGCCGAATCACTGTCGAACGTCCCGATACTCCATTCGCAGGGAATGGCCGAGGCGCTCGTTCTTGCATCGAAAGCAAAAACGTTCGGCGGACGTGTGCGCGCGCTTGCGAGTGTGAGACCAAAGGATCTGGTTCCCATCACGCCTGCTATCGCCGAGCCGACCACTGGCGAAACGATGGGACAGTCGGCCGAGAAGATGGCGAAGATCAACAACATCTCACGCGAAGAGCAGGATCATTTCGCGCTTCGGTCGCACAGACTCGCAGCAGCGGGCACAGCAGATGGACGGCTCATCGCGGAGCAGATGCCCGTCTACGTTCCTCCGAGGTTCGAGAGCGTGGTCGAGTCTGACAACGGCATCAGATCCGACACGAGCTATGAGGCGCTCTCTCAGCTCAAGCCGGTGTTCGACAGAAAATATGGAAGTGTCACCGCCGGCAATGCGTCACCGCTCACCGATGGCGGTGCCTGCGTTCTGCTGATGAGCGAAGAGAAAGCGCGCTCTCTCGGGTACGAGCCGCTTGGATACATCAGGTCTTACGCGTACGCGGCCCTCGATCCGGGCGAGCAGCTTCTTCAGGCGCCTGTGCTGGCGGCGCCGGTGGCGCTCCATCGCGCCGGGCTGACGCTCCGTGACATAGATCTCGTCGAGATGCACGAAGCGTTCGCTGCGCAGGTATTGTCGAACCTCCGGGGATTCGAGTCGACATACTGGGCCGAGCGCGCGGGCTTTTCCGAACCGGTTGGCGAGGTCGATCAGTCGCGGCTCAATGTCATGGGCGGATCGATTGCGATCGGGCATCCGTTCGGAGCGACTGGATCGCGCATCACGGTCACGCTGCTCAATGAGCTGCGACGCCGCGATGGACAATTCGGGCTGATGACCGTGTGTGCCGCCGGCGGAATGGGGTTCGCGATGGTAGTGGAGCGCGGCTGATGGCATCGACCTACGCACTCGGCACGGAGATCGTCAACGGCGTCGCGGTGATCACGATCGATCTTCCCGGCGATCCGGTCAACAAGTTCAATCGCGCTGTGAAGGATGAGTTCGTCGCGCTCTTCGATCGTCTCGAGCGCGATCTCAACGTTCGCGCTGCCGTTCTCATCAGCGGAAAGAAGGACAGTTTCATCGCCGGCGCCGACATCGAGGAGTTTCTCGAGCTCAAGAGCGCGGCTGAAGCGGAGCGATTGAGTCATGAGGGGCAGCTGCTTCTCGATTCGATTCACGAGCAGCGAACTCCGCTCGTGGTCGCAATCCACGGCGCGTGCATGGGCGGGGCGCTCGAGCTTGCGCTTGCATCGCACTACCGGATCGCGACCGATCATCCAAAGACAGTTCTTGCGCTTCCTGAAGTTCAGATCGGCCTGATACCGGGGGCAGGAGGGACGCAGCGGCTTCCGAGGTTGATCGGCGTGCGCGCTGCGCTCGACATGATTCTCACCGGCCGGAACGTTCGCGCGAAGAAGGCGATGCAGATCGGCCTGATCGATGAGCTCGTGCACCCGGCGATTCTCCGCAAGATCGCGATTCAACGCGCGCAGGAGCTTGCCGACGGAACGGTCAAGCATCGAAAGCACTCTGGCGGCATGACCGGTTTTCTTCTGGACGAGAATCCTGCCGGTCGTCGCGTCGTGCTGAAGAAAGCGCGCGAAGAGACGATGAAGAAGACCCGCGGAAACTATCCCGCTCCGCTTGCGGCTATCGACGCAGTCGAGGCCGGATACCGCGGCGGAGCAAGTCATGGCTATCGCACGGAGTCGAGGCTGTTTGGCGAGATGTCCATGACTGACGTCTGTCGCCAGCTGATCCACATCTTTTTTGCCACGACGGCGCTCAAGAAAGACCCGGGCGTCCCTGTTCAACAGGGCGCGCCGTTGCCCGAGATCGTTCCTGTCGAAAAAGTGGGAATCCTCGGAGCCGGATTCATGGGAGCCGGAATCGCTTCGGTTGCGATTCAGCAGGGAACGCTCGTTCGAATGAAGGATGCCGATCACGGTCGCGTTGCAAAAGGATTTGCGGCAGTGCGCGACGTCGTGAAGGAGCGGCTTACGAAGCGACAGATAACGAAAGTCCAGTACTCGGACATCATGTCACTGCTTGGCGGCACAACCGACTACTCAGGCTTCGGGAATGTCGACCTCGTGATCGAAGCAGTGTTCGAGGACATCAACGTGAAGCACCAGGTGCTTCGCGAGGTCGAGGCCGAGCTCAAGCCGAGCGCGATTTTCGCGTCGAACACGAGTACGATCCCGATTGCACAGATCGCCGAGGCATCATCGAGACCGGAGCGAGTTGTCGGCATGCACTTCTTTTCGCCGGTGCACAAGATGCCGCTGCTCGAGGTGATCGAGGCGGATGCTACGGATACGAGTGTGGTGGCCAGTGTCGTGGCGTACGGCAAGAAGCTCGGCAAAACGGTGATCGTCGTGCACGACGGTCCGGGATTCTACGTCAACCGCATCCTCACTCCGTACATCAACGAGGCGGGACGGCTTCTCGATCAGGGGGCGGCAATCGACGCGATCGACAACGCACTCCTCGACTTCGGATTTCCCGTCGGGCCGATCACTCTCGTGGATGAAGTGGGGCTCGATGTGGGCGCGAAAGCCGGGAAGATCATGTACGAAGCGTTTGGCGAGCGTTTCGCGCCGCCGTCGTCCATGCAGGCGGTCGTCGCGTCGGGCAGATATGGGCGCAAGGTGAAAAAAGGTTTCTATCTGTACGACGACGAAGGCAAAAAAGGCGACGTCGATCAGAGTGTCTACACGCTGCTCGCCCCGGGTTCGCGCGAGACTACGGCTGCCTCCGGCAATCAGGCTCAGAGCCGCGCGCAGATACCGGCATCGGAGATCCAGCAACGGACAGTGCTCCCGATGTTGAATGAAGCGGCGCGCTGCCTGGCGGAGAATGTGATCCGCTCGGCGCGTGACGGAGACGTGGGTGCCGTGTTCGGATTCGGCTTCCCTCCGTTCCGTGGCGGCCCGTTCAGATACATGGACACCATCGGGATATCGGAGCTCGTGAAAAAGCTCGAAGAGCTGAACGATCGATTCCCGGGGCGATTCGAGCCCGCGGAAGTTCTGGTGTCGATGGCTCGCCGCGGCGAACGCTTTTATCCGGAAACGTGACGGTACTGACGCGCTGCGCGGCAGCAATTCTGTTTCTCGGTTGCACGCAGGGCGTTCAGACGAGTGCGACCTCGGCGAACGGGCCGAGGACCCGCGCCGAGAGAACGAACTATCTCGAGACTTCCCGTTACGCCGACGTCATCGCCTTTCTGGATTCGTTGAGGGGACGGCCTGAGCTGTCGTTCGGCTCGATCGGAAAGACCGGCGAAGGTCGTGACATACCATATGTAATCGCCTCGCGGCCGCGGGTATCGACCCCGGACGAAGCGCGAAAGCTTGCGCGGCCGATTCTCTACATCCAGGGCAACATCCACGCGGGCGAGATCGAGGGAAAGGAAGCGCTTCTCGCCATTCTCCGTGATCTCACAAGCTCGGCTCGCCCGAATGTCCTCGATTCAGTCATTCTGATTGCGGTGCCGATATACAACGCCGACGGCAACGAGCGGTTCGCGCATCAGGAGCAGAATCGCGGGTCGCAGAATGGACCGGAGATGGTCGGCGTCAGAACGAATGCGCAGAACCTCGACCTGAACAGGGACTACATCAAGGCCGAAGCTCCCGAAACGCGCGCGTCACTTGCGATGTTCAACGCATGGGACCCGGATGTCTTCGTCGATCTTCACACGACCGACGGGAGCTACCACGGCTATGCGCTGACCTACGCGCCGCCGTTGAATCCCGCGGCACCGCTCGGCGCCTGGGCGCGCGATTCCATCATGCCGGTCCTCCGGCAGAGAATGCAGTCGCGGCACGGCTTCGCGACTTTCGACTACGGTGACTTCATCGATGACGACACGCTGTCGAAAGGATGGGTGACGTTCGATTCGCGCCCGAGGTACGGCACCAATTACTACGGCCTCCGGGGGAAGATCGGCATCCTGAGCGAGGCATTCTCGCATGATCCGTTCGAGAGGCGAGTGAAATCCACTTACGCTTTTGTCCAGGAGATACTCTCACTCGCCGCCGAGCGAAGCAGTCAGTTCCGTCGCAGGGCGCCGCCGCCGCTGCAGGTTCCGATTCGGGCGTCGATGACCGCTGCCCCTGATTCAGCGTTGGTCGTAGCGGAAGTGATCGAGCGCACAGGCGATTCGACGCGCACTCAGGCGGGCGTTCCCAGGGGACGGCGCAGGACCGGAAGATTTCTCTCCGTGAAGATGCCGGTTTTCGAGCGATTCAGGCCTGCACTCGCTGCACCGATGCCGACGCGATACGTGATACCTCAGTCGGACACGCAGGCGGTTCGTGTGCTTCGCCAGCACGGCATTGCCGTGGGCCAGGCTGGACAGTCGCCCGCGAACACGCAGCTCGTAGCAGAGGCGTATGTCTTTGCGATCGATTCAGTGGTTACCGCCGCGCGACCGTTTCAGGGTCACCGCGAGACGCGACTTGCCGGTTCATGGCGAAAAGAAACGCGTCGCATCACGGCAGGTTCATTCGTCGTCGCGACAAGCCAGCCCCTTGGCCTTCTCGCAGTGTATCTGCTCGAGCCGCAAAGTGATGATGGCCTCGTCTCCTGGAATTTCTTCGATTCGGAGCTCAGGCCGGGCGGCATTTATCCCGTCTTCAAGACCGGTGGCGCGCCACCGACACCGTAGCACTCATATCAGCTAATGCTTCGTAACGCGCTTCTATATCTCTCCGCACAGCCGCAAGTCTTCAATTTCGTTCGTCACAACCGCATGGCGAAGGGGTTTGCGAGCAGATTCGTCGCCGGCGAGACTCTCGACACGGCTCTCGATGCAGTAAGGCAGCTCAATTCCGAAGGAATCACCGCAACGCTCGATCTTCTCGGCGAAAGCGTTCACAACGAGAAGGAAGCGCGAAAGGGCGCGCGAGCTTATATCGAGATGCTGGACCGCATTCACGCAGCTCGCCTCGACGCGAACGTGTCGCTCAAGCTGACGGCGATGGGACTCGACATCTCGGAGGACCTTTGCGTCGCCAACGTGCAGGACATTCTCGAGCGCGCACGCGAGCACCAGAGCTTCGTACGGCTGGACATGGAATCGAGCGAATACACGCAGAAAACACTCGATCTGTTCTACGAGCGCTTGTATCCCTCGTACCGCGGGAACGTTGGAATCGTCCTGCAGAGCTATCTCTACAGAACTGCAGTGGACATCGAAGAGGCGAACAAGGCGGCGGCGCGCGTGCGTCTCTGCAAGGGCGCCTACAAGGAGCCTGCGGCGGTCGCATTTCCCGCGAAAAAGGACGTGGACGAATCGTATCTGACATGCATGCGCTCGCTTCTCCTCAATGGCCATTATCCCGGAATCGCAACGCACGACGAGGCAATCGTCCGCGAGACGAAACGCTTCGCCCGGGACAACGACATAGGCCACGATCAATTCGAGTTCCAGATGCTCTATGGAGTCAGGCGCGACCTCCAGGAGAAGCTCGTGCGCGAAGGGTATCGCATGAGGGTCTACGTTCCATTCGGTACTCAGTGGTATCCGTACCTCATGCGCCGTCTCGCCGAGCGTCCAGCCAATGTCGCTTTCATCGCCGGCAACATCATGAAGGAGATGATGGGGAGAAGCAGGCGCTAGCGATGGGGCAGTTTCTCCCCGCCGACCACTCCAGGGGTGATGCCAGCACGGTCGGCGGCTACACGGCAGTGCACGCGCGCCCTCCGGCATTCGAGGGGAAAGACGGTGCGGCCTACAGCGTCGAGATCATGACTGACGAGACCGGCGACGCGTCGAATCCGTGGGCCGCATATCTGCTCTTCGTACGATATCAGCATGGTGATCCGGTGGCCTCGGGGCATGTAGAGACACCGTATCTGCGCTTCGCCGCAACCGAAGATGAAGCGCGCAGTCTCGCCGGCGCGATGAAGCTGAGCGATGCGCTTGCCGAGCTCAACAAGGCCATCGCCGATCGATCGTCGGAGTCCCAGCCGTGGTGGGAAGTCATGCGCAACGAGAACGGCGAGTGACGGAACACCCTGGCTCCCGGCAGGCGGTGGTGATGAGCGGAACGGGCGGAATCTGGCGCGTTCGCACCGGGGACGGTGATGTCCTCGAGGTTCCAATGCGCGGAAAACTCAAGAAGGCCGACGACGACGCGCTCAAGCTGACCGTTGGCGATGACGTTCTTCTGGAGCCCGGATCGCACGCAGGATCGTGGGCGATTGCGCGCATTCTCCCGCGCCGCTCGCAGCTAGCGCGGCGTCTTCCCGGCGGCGGACACGGAGAGCGCATCGTCGCGGCGAATGTCGATCAGGTCATCATCGTGTTCGCGGCTGCAAAGCCCGAGCCCCACGTGAGAATGCTCGACCGCTTTCTCGTGATTGCCGAAGGCAATTCGCTCGATGCGCGAATCGTGATCAACAAGATCGATCTCGTGGACGAGAAGGAGACGATGACGCGATTCCGCGACTACAGCGCTGCCGGATATCCGCTGCACTTCACCAGCGTCAAGGAGCGGATCGGGCTCGAGGAGCTGCATGACGCGCTTGCCGGACGAACGTCCGTGCTCAGCGGACCGTCAGGAGTGGGGAAGTCGTCGCTGCTCAACAACATGTATCCCGGCCTCAACCTGCGCGTCGGCGAGATAAGCGAGAGCGTCAACAAGGGACGTCATACCACGGTTGGCGCACTGGCGCATCCGCTTCCCGATGCAGGCTATGTCGTTGACACACCAGGGCTGCGTGAAGTCGGAATGTGGGGAATGCCGTCGGAAGATCTCGACCGCTGCTTTCCGGAGTTTCGCGAAGCTCTCGACCGCTGCCGATTTGGCGACTGCACTCACAGGAGCGAGCCCGAATGCGCCGTTCGTGAAGGAGTCGCCGCGGGTGCCATCAGCGGCGAACGGTACGACAGTTACGTCAAACTGCGCGAGGAGCTCGAAGATACCGAGCGCAAATGGGCTTCGATGAAGCCGGGATCGTACGACAGGAAGAAGCGGGGCCGCTGACGCTATCGCGTCACTGCTCGCAGGAACCGCTCGATCGCGTACGTGGAGACCTGGCCGCATGGGCCATTGAATACGTAGTCGCAGCCATGCGTCGCCCATGGAAGCTTGACGAAGTAATGCGGGCGCCGCGCCGCGGCGAGAGCAGAATCCAGACGCTGGCTCTGCTGCACTGAAACGAGAGGATCCATCACTCCGTGGATCAACAGCGTTGGAACCGTATTGGGCCCGACATAATTGATGGGAGATGCTGCCTTGTACGCGGAGGGAACCTGTGATGGCTCTCCGTTGAGGAAAGTCCGGAGCGATGCATAGCTGTCGTAGACGTGCGGGTTGGTCGGATGTTGCCATCCCCACAGCTGATCCGACGGAGCGTAAAGCGCGGCGACCCCCTTGATCGCAGGATCGGCCTTCGTGTAGGCGGAGTAGAGCGCAAGCTGACCGCCGGCTGATCTGCCGATCAGGACGATTCTCGTCGGATCGATCCCGAGATTGCGTGCTCGCTCCTTCAGATAATCGATTGCCGCATTCACGTCTTCGCTTGCAGCCGGAAAGGGATGTGCAGGCGCAAAGCGGTAGCTGGGCGCTGCGACGACGTAGCCGCGCGATGCGAGATAATAGTTGAGGTCGGGCAGATCTCTTCTGTCGCCCCCTACCCACGAGCCGCCGTGAAGCGTGACAACCAGCGGCAGTCCCGCAGCCGCAGCAGCGCGCGACGAATCGCCCGGGGAAACGGGCGCTGAGGATTTTCGATAGAGATCGAGCTCCAGCGGCTTGTCGTCACGAACGGCATAGCGGAGAGTCGTAACCGTGACGCCGGATATCGCCGGCTGCCTGAACAATGGCATGAATGCAATCGGCTGCTCCGCTGCCTTCGCGCTGTCGGCGCCGAACGCGGACCGGAGACCTGCGTCGAGCTCGCGGCTCGACATGTAGGCACGTACCGATGGAGAGATCGCGAGAAGCGCCGCCACCACTGTGATGCCGCTTGCGAGCTGGCCGAGTATGGTCCGCCACCATCCGGGAATGATGAGTGTGACGATTGCCGCTATCGCGACGAAATGTCCCCACTCCGCGCCGGCAACCGACGCCTTCCAGAGGTTGTATGTCTGCGCCGGCATGACGGCGAGAAGAGCTGCCAGAAAGAGTATGACGGCGAACCACAGTCTGAGGCTCGCAGTCTCGTGACTCCAATCGCGAGCTGCCCTCACATTACTCCCCATGCGCCTCGTTCAACGAAAGATTCCATACAACCGGAATGTCGGGCGCGAGTGAATCGCGGACCGAGCAGTATTTTGAAACGGCAAGGTCGATCGCGTGCTCGGCAGGGCCACGCTCGATCCCCGTTCCTGAAATCGAGATGTTCAGCGTGATGTGTCTGAAGCGCCGTGGAATCGAATCCACCCGCTCTCCAAGCGCCTCGACTGAATATTTCTCAACCGGAGTGCGCCTTTTCGCAAGGATATCCACGACATCGACCGAAACACACGAAGCCAGCGACGCGAGAAGGGCCTCCGGAGGGGTTGGCGCCTGAATGCCATCGCCGTCGAGAAGGACCGTGGGCCTGCCTTCGCGTCCCGCCTCGAATATTCTCTCCGTCTTCCAGTTGACGAGGATCCGCGAGGGCGTGCTCACCTAGGCGCGCCTTTCTCGATCGGCGCGCGAACGGCATTGCCCCATTCGGTCCAGCTTCCGTCGTAGTTGCGAACTTTATCGTAGCCAAGAAGTCTGCTCAGCACGAACCACGTATGCGATGAGCGCTCACCGATGCGGCAGTACGCGATCACGTCGTCGCTCGGCCTGAGCCCCTGCTCCTGCTCGTAAATCGCGCGCAGATCATCGGCCGTCTTGAACGTCCCGTCAGGGTTTGCGGCGCGGGCCCATGGAACACTCTTCGCTCCGCGAATGTGACCGCCGCGAAGAGTTCCCTCCTGCGGATAGTCGGGCATGTGCGTCTTGAGTCCGCTGTATTCGTCGGGAGAGCGTACATCGACCAGAGGCTTCCCCGCGTCAGCGTGCTCTCTGACCTGATTGAAGAACGCGCGAATCTTTTCGTCGTCGCGCGGCTTCGATTTATATGATGTCGCGGGATAGACCGGGACTTCCGTCGTCATCTCGCGGCCTTCCTGCTCCCACTTGATCCGGCCGCCGTCGAGAAGCCTGGCGTTCGAGAAACCGAAGAGCTGAAACACCCAGTAGGCGTATGCAGCCCACCAGTTGTTCTTGTCTCCGTAAAACACGACGATCGTGTCGTCGTCGATTCCCTTCGCGCGCAGCAGTTCCTCGAATCCCTGCTCGGAGATGTAATCGCGCTGAACGGGATCGTTCAGATCCTCGTGCCAGTCGATTTTCTGCGCTCCGGGGATGTGTCCCGTATCGTACAGCAGGACATCCTCATCGCTCTCGAGGATCCGGATGCGCGGATCTCCCAGATGCTCGGCGAGCCAGTCAGTGCTGACAAGCGTTTCGGGATGAGAGTAGCCTTTCGCGGCTATCGCTGGATCCGCGGCGTTTCCCTGCGTTTCGGTGGGCAAATTCTCCTCCGTATCTCAGTCTCGGAAACAACGTCTGACTCTGGCGACTGTCAACGGGCGGTCCGCGCGGTCATCTTTCTGCGATGGGTCAGTACAAGCGCCACGTCTTCGTATGCACCAGCGGCAAGACATGTCCGCTCGACGGATCGCTTCAGGTTCATTCGATCCTGAAAAAGGGAGTCGCTGCCGCGGGTGTGCGGGACACCGTCCGCGTGAATCACTCGGGATGCATGAACCAGTGCGGTCATGGCCCCATGGTGGTCGTCTATCCCGAGGATGTCTGGTACGCCCACGTGGATGAAGTCGGCGCCAGGCGGATCGTCGAAGAGCATATCATCGGCGGGAATATCGTTGACGACTACCGTTATATAGCTCCTCCCGGCGACAACAAGCTCGTGGATGGTGACCCTTCGCCTTGATGGTATATCCAATCGGCGAGCCCTTCATGGAGCCATACTCCCGTCACGTGCTCGTCTGTACTGGCGGGTTCTGTTCTCCGGATCGGCGCGGGCGCGCGCTATACTCGCTTCTCGCGTCACTGCTTCAGCGTGAAGGTCTCCTCTTCGGACCGCAGCGTGTGAAACGCGGCGAGACTCCATGTCTTGGCGTCTGTGCAGGAGGTCCCATTGTCGTCGTGTATCCGGAAGGTGTTTGGTATGCGGGCGTGACTCCGGAGCTGCTCGAGCGAATCGTCGTCGAGCATCTGAAGGAGGGGAGAATAATCGACGAGGCCGTCTTTCACCGGCTCGATGAAGGTGGCACATCGTCTGCCGGCATGGCGAATGGTGAATTTTTCCAGGAGCTGGTGATGAGCAGAAAACGCGAATTGATCGAGCCCAACGAGGGCGACAAGAGGTTTGTGAGAAGAGACGAGCAGGGGCAGTTCTCCGAGAGTGACGATGTGAGCCGTTCACTGTCGCGGGATCAAAAACGCGACGCGGAAACCGAAGTCCAGAGCGGGGAAGGAGATCGCGGCGACCGCAAGTCCACCTAACGGAGCGAACGAAACAGCGGGCTCGGGGCTGAAAGGCCTCGAGCTCGCTGTTTGCGGGTAAAGAGTGGCGGTTCGCGTCCGCTTTGTTTTCAACTGCCGGCGCTGTTAATTGCGGGCATGCCTGGTCCCTACAATCCGCGACGCCTGGCGATTGGCGCGGCGAAGAAATTTCTCTTCGAGGGCCGCGATCCGGAAACGATGCTGGAGCGCATCTCGGGCATCGACCGCCACGGCAATATCCTCCCCGGCAACCCAATTTCAGAGGACCTCATGTCCCGCTCACGTGACCGCATCCTGCAGAATCTCGACGAGATGTACACCGAGGCATTCGAGCGAGCCAAGGAATCCGGCGACCAGTCACAGATGGCCACGCTCGATTTCGCGTATCGCCGGGAGCAGCTCTATTTCGAGATCCTTCTCGACGTGCGAGACGCCCTCGAGCGCCGCTGACTCTCCCTGCCGGATTCATGTGATCAGAAGCCGCTGAGAGCCTGCTCTTGAGCAAGACCGTTCTATTCATCGCCTTCAATGCCGGGGTGCTCGCCGTTCTCGCGATCGACCTCGGCATTTTCAACAAGAAGGCGCACGCCGCAACCGTGCGAGAGGCAGCGACATGGAGCGCAGTGTGGATCGCCCTCTCACTCGGCTTCGCAGGGCTGATTCTCCATCTGTATGGAAAGGAGCCGGCGCTCGAGTTCGTGACAGGCTACCTGATCGAGTACTCGCTTTCGATCGACAACATCTTCGTCATCGTGCTGATCTTCTCCTACTTCCGGATTCCGGAGAAATACCAGCATCGAGTGCTTTTCTGGGGGATCATCGGCGCTCTCGTCATGCGCGGAGCGATGATCGGGGCGGGGACGCTACTGATACAGCGCTTCCACTGGATCATCTATGTATTCGGCGCTTTCCTGATCTTCACGGGCATCAGGATGGCGACGCACGACGAGGCGGACATCGAGCCTGAGGCCAATCCGATTCTCCGACTCGTGAGGCGGATTCTTCCGATCACGCACGATTACCGGGGCCAGGAATTTTTCGTCAAGGAGCCACCGACGCGGGGCGCGCCGCCGGCCATCATGGCAACTCCGCTGTTCGTGGTTCTTATCCTGGTAGAGACCACTGACCTCATTTTCGCGGTGGATTCGATCCCCGCGATTTTTGCGGTGACTCGCGACCCTTTCATCGTCTATACGTCCAACGTGTGCGCGATCCTCGGGCTCAGGTCGCTTTATTTCCTGCTGGCTGGAGTGATCAACAAGTTTCATCTGTTGAAGCTCGGCATCGCCGCAGTGCTCACCTTCGTGGGTGTAAAGATGCTGCTGAGCGGCAACTATGAAATCCCAATCCATGTCTCCCTGGTGGTGATCGTCGGCATTCTGGCTGTGTCGGTGATTGCCTCGATCGCTTTTCCGCGGGAAGGGGCGTAGGAGCCTGCAGCGGTGGGCAAGCACGGGGGACTGATCACCAGATTCTGGCATTTGCCAGGTCAGGAACGTATGTTGTAGGCCTTCGAATCCACCCCCAACCACGCCCCCGGTAGCGAGCAGGAGAGTCAGCATGCACCCACGTTTCAAACGCACAGCACGATTCGCGTCGGCCGCCCTTCTTCCCCTGATATTCGCCGCCGCAGTGCCTGTCACGGACGGAATGACTTACGAGTTCGTGATGAAGTCCCAGAGCAAGCAAACCGGCAACAAGGAAACCGTCACGCTGCGCGGTCGCGGGACCTACGCGGGCGACGATGCGAAGCTGGAGATTCTGGACGCATCAGGCGCCGGCGGCTCGGAAGCGTTCGGAAACAAGGGCTCCTACTTCATCGTGAAAAACGGCGGCCAGGAGATGCTGCTCGTCGATCCGAGTCAGAAGCAGTACATGAAATGGGACATCGCGGCGATGTTCGCGGGAATGAGCAAGGTGCTCAACGCGGTCGGCGGCCTGGTGAAAATGCAGATCTCGGACGTGAAGATCGACGCGCAGGATCTTGGCGCAGGGGAGACGGTGCAGGGCTATCCGACCCGCCATATCCGCATGGTCCAGAACTACACGGTCAGCGCGAGCATGTTCGGCAAGAAAAGCACGAGCCGAACCGAGACCACGACAGATTACTACTTTGCCCCGTCGCTCAAGATTGCGAATCCGTTCGTCTCGAACAGCCAGCAGATGGCCATGATGGCGCAGTTCGACATGTTCAAGAATCCTGACTATCAGAAGCAGCTCGAGGCGGCGAATGCCAAGCTTCCGAAGAACGGCGTGCCTCTCAAAACCGTGACGACGACCGTGACGACCGATGAGAAGGGGAAGGCCGAGACGAGCACTGCGATAATGGAGATGGTCAACTTCAAGACGTCCAACGTTCCGGCATCGGCGTTCGCCATTCCCTCCGATTACAAGATGATCGAGATGCCGAATCTGAACTCCGCGATGTCGGCTAACGGCTCGGCAGGTGCCTCGGGATCGGATGGAAAGGGTTTCACCGCCGACTCGATTGCCGCGGCCGCGAAGCAGGGTGCGAAGGAAGGAGCGACCGAAGGCGCGAAGACCGAAGCGAAGGATGCCGCGAAAGAGGCGGCCGCCGGTGCTGCGAAGAAGATCAAGGGGATATTCGGCAAGAAGAAACCAAAGGCGGATTGTTGCTGAGGCTCCGCGGTTGACTGCGCTCGAAAGACGTCCGATCGAGCGCTGAGGTAGTAACTTGGGGGGCAGCGCAAGCTGTCCCCTTCTTCTTTTTCTTCCACTGGAGAAATTGTGTCCGGTTTTGGACGATTGATTCCGGTTCTCATTGTGATTGTCGCGTTCTTCTCGCTGTTTCAGCTGTGGACGGCGATCGTTTACCTCGCGCAGCAGGAGTACATCGGCGGTGCGCTCTATCTCGTCTTCAGTTTCGCCGGCCTCGCGCTTGCGCGCGCTCTCTGGATGAATCGCGCGAAGTTCTCACGTGACTGATCCGCTTAGGGAGAATGATGATGTCAGAAGAGTGCGCTCCCTTGCGCGGGCCCTCGACACGGCTATCCGCATTCCGGGCACCGGGATCAGGTTCGGGATCGATTCGATCGTCGGTCTCATTCCGGGAGCAGGGGATCTCGCGTCAGCGCTCATGTCCGGGTACATCGTCCTTGCGTCAGCCCGTCTTGGCGTGCCTCCCTGGGTTGTGGGTCGAATGATTTTGAACCTTGGCGTCGATACTCTCGTAGGGTCAGTACCGCTCGTTGGCGATCTGTTCGATGTAGGCTTCCGGGCAAACATCAGGAACGCGGCATTGCTCGAGAGCCATATGGCCGAACCGGGCTCGACGCGACGGTCGAGCAGGGTTGCGGTCCTCGCTGCCGTCGGCGGGGTGATAGTTCTCGCCGCGGGTGGGATCGCGCTCGCGGTGCTCGTGGTCAAAGGTCTCAACTGGCTGGCCGGTTTGTAGAAATCCGCCAGTCCGCAAAAAATCAAGGAGCCAGACGATGTCCGACAGGTACAGTCCCGTTCGCGCAGGAATTGGATTCGGCAGCGCGCTCGCGATCGCAATATCGTGGAGCGCAAATCATTCGATCGTGTGGGCGATCATTCACGGAATATTCTCGTGGCTGTACGTCATCTACTACGCGCTGACAAGATGAGGCTGAGCGATCCATCACTCGTAATGCTCGGGATGTCGAGCTTTGCCGCGTTCGCGTACACGATTCGAACCATCGCTAACGCGGTGGTGAAGCATCGCGAGCAGGACAGGAGAATCGCCGAGGTGAACAGCGCGTCGGTGAGCGACGATCGGCTCGCCCGTCTCGAGTCTGCCGTCGAGTCCATTGCGATCGAGGTGGAGAGAATCTCCGAGGGACAGAGATTCACCACTCGGTTACTTACGGAGCAGAAGCAGCAGCCGTCATTGAGCCTGCCACGGCCGGGAAAATTCGATACGCCGCACTGATTCGCGGGCGAGCCGCTACGTTTCAATGTGAACTTTTCAAAATTCAAGCTCGACCCGAGCATCCTGAAGGGAATCCGGGAGATGGGCTTCGCCCGTCCGACACCGATCCAATCAGATGCTATCCCGCCAGCGATGGAAGGAAGAGACCTTCTCGCATGCGCATCGACTGGAAGCGGCAAGACAGCCGCTTTTCTTCTTCCCATCATCGATCAGCTGATTTCGAAGTCGCGGCGCACTACTCGTGCGCTCGTGCTGACGCCCACGCGTGAGCTCGCTGTCCAGATCGTGGAGCAGGGCAACGCGATGGCTGTTCACACCCCGGTGACGGCTGCAGCAATCATTGGCGGCGTCGGAATGGGACCGCAGGAGCATGCATTCCGGAGCGGAACCGATATCCTCGTCGCGACACCGGGACGTCTTCTCGATCACATGAAATCCGCCTACGCGAAGCTCGATCGCATCGAGTTTCTCGTGCTCGACGAAGCGGACCGGATGCTCGACATGGGATTCCTTCCTGACATTCGCCGGATACTGAAAGCTCTGCCGGTGAAAAGGCAGACTCTCTTCTTCAGCGCAACGATGCCGAAGCCCATCGCCGTTCTCGCGGGCGAGATGCTGAAGAAGCCGACGACGATAAATCTCGAGCGCACGTCGATGCCGGCGACGGGAATTACTCAGGCGCTGTATCCTGTTCCGCAGGAGCTGAAGTCAGCGCTGTTTGTCGAGCTCCTGAGGCGAGGCGACATGAAGGAAGCGCTCGTCTTCACACGCACGAAGCACCGCGCGAACCGCCTTGCCGAATACCTCGGAAAGAATGGAGTGAAGTCGGAGCGAATTCACGGCAACCGGTCTCAAAGCCAGCGCACCGAGGCGCTCGCAGGATTCAAGAGCGGGAAGTACAGGGTTCTTGTAGCTACTGACATCGCCGCGAGAGGAATAGACGTCGAGGCCCTGGGGCATGTCGTGAACTTCGACGTTCCCCCCGCGCCCGAGGATTACATCCACAGAGTGGGAAGAACCGGGCGCGCGGAAATGACGGGAGAGGCGTTCACTTTCTTCTCCCCGCAGGAAGAACCGGACGTCAAGTCGATCGAGCGCGCGATCGGGCGCAAGCTGCCGCGAGTGTACATCGAGGGATTCGACTACTCCGCAAAGCCGCAGCAGCGCCTGGAAGTTCCGCTCGCTGAGAGAATCGCCGAGATCAGGAAGAAGAAAGCTGAGGATCGCGCGAGATCCGCTGCGAAAGCCGCCCGCAAGGCAGCGAATGGCTCGAAGCCGGCTGAGGCCTCGCCCTACCGCAGCTCCGACCCGAATTCAAAGGGACGCGCCGGCCGCCGTCGCCGGCGCCGCTGAATTCTCAGTACTTCGCAGTCTCGCGGTACGCTCTCTTGAAGTCTTCCACCTGCGGAAGGATCGCATCCTCGAGCTGCGGAGCGTAGCCGACGAAAGTATCGGTCGACGCGATACGCTGGACCGGCGCATCGAGCCATGCGAAGCAATCGTTTGCGATCGCTGCCGCGATCTCCGCGCCGTATCCCCAGGATAGTGAATCCTCGTAGGCGACGATCACCCGCGAGGTTTTCCTGACCGAGGTATACACCGCTTCACGATCCCACGGACTCAGCGTTCGGAGATCGATTACCTCGACGCTGATTCCTTCTTCCTGAACGGCATTCGCGGCAGTAAGCGCGCGCTGAAGCGTGGCGCCATACGTGACGAGCGTGATGTCCGTCCCTTCGCGCACGATCCTGGCTTTCCCGAATGGAATCATGAAGTTCGGACCGGGGTTCGCGCTCTTGTTGTAAGTCTGACGGTACAGATGCTTGTGCTCGAGGAAGATCACCGGATCATCGCAGCGGATTGCCGTGCGAAGAAGACCGTTCGCATCGAGCGCTGTGGCCGGACACACCACCCGCAGTCCGGGACAATGCGTGAACAGCGATGCGCCGGTCTGCGAGTGGTAAATGGCGCCGCGAATGTATCCGCCATACGTCGTGCGCACTACCACGGAGGAGGAGAAGTTGTTGTTCGATCTCCAGCGCATCGTCGCAAGCTCGTCCCGCAGCTGCATGTACGCCGGCCATATGTAATCGAAGAATTGAACTTCCACGACGGGCTTGAATCCCCGGATCGCGAGACCAATCGCGCGCCCGACGATGTTCGCTTCGGCGAGCGGTGAGTTGTACACGCGCGCGCTTCCGAATTCCTTCTGCAGCCCCCACGTGACTTTGAAAACCCCGCCCTTGCCTTTCACCTTGTCCAGATGCTGCTCGCGGGACACGTCCGCGACATCCTCGCCGAACATCAGGATCCTGGGATCGCGGCGCATCTCGTCTTTCATGCACGCGTTGAGCAGATCCACCATCGTCGTCGGATCGCCGGTGAACTTCGGATCGTCCTCCGTGTCGAACTGTTCACTGGTCGGGTCTACATCAGGCGAGTACACACCGAAGTAGACGGTGTCCTCACCTGGCTGCGGCTGCGCGAGCGCATCGTCGGTTGCGGCCAGAACAACAGCGTCGACCTCCTCCTGTATCGCCTTGAGCTCCTCCTCGGTAGCGTGCCCCTCTTCGATGAGCCAGCGCGGAAACACGGTGACCGGATCACGGGCCGCGTCAGCTTCGCGCTCGGAAGGCGGACGGTACATCGTCTCATCATCGGAGAGCGAATGCGAGTACGGGCGGATCACTTTCGCGTGCACGAGGGCAGGTCCCTTTCGGGCACGCGCGTAATTGACAGCGCGTGACATCGTATCGTAGCTCGCGACGAAATCGCACCCGTCGACTTCTTCGATGAGGAAATTGGGGAACGAGCGAACCAGCTTCGATATCGATCCTCCGGCGGTGTTCACTTCGACGGGGACGGAAATCGCGTATCCATTGTCCTCTACGAGATAAACGATCGGCAGCTTGAGATTGGACGCGGTGTTGAGCGATTCCCAGAATTCGCCTTCACTCGTCGTTCCATCGCCGGTCGTGACGAGAACGACCTCATCATCCTTGAACCCTTCAGTGATGCCGAGCATCTGCGCGCGCAGCGTCGCTTCGGAAGATCCGACCGCCTGCAGAAATTGAGTCCCCGTCGGTGACGAAGCGGAGACGATGTTGTAATCCTTGTGGCCCCAGTGACTCGGCATCTGTCGTCCGCCTGACGCCGGATCGATCGCCGCGCCTACCGCTTCGTACAGCATTTCCGCCGGAGTGACGCCCAGTTGCAGGCAGAGCGCACGGTCGCGGTAGTAGGTGTAGAACCAGTCGTGCGCCGGCTTGAGAACCATGCCCGCTGCAGTCAGTACGGCTTCGTGGCCTGCGCCGGAGATCTGGAAGAAGATCTTGTTCTGCCGCTTGAGCTGAACCTCCTTGTCGTCGATTCGGCGCGAAAGAAGCATGTTCCTGTAGGCCGCGACGAGCGCCTCAGGCGCAAGCGCCGAGCTGGGGGTCGCGGAGGATTTTCTGTCGGGGCGGGTTGTTGTAGCCATCGCTGGGTGTGCTTCAGTGTGCTGGTCCGCTAAATGTAGTGGCCGGTGGGTGACCCTAGCTACCATTGGAAGTCATAAGAGCCGGAGCTTTCGATGCGTGAACTGATTCTCGCTGGATCCCTGCTGTTCGTCAGCGCGTGCAACCCGAAACCGGTCCCGCCGGACCCCAACGGCACGAGCGCTCCTCCAGCCGGCGCGGTGTCCTCCGAAGATGCAGACCGGAAGGAAATCGAACAGCTCGAAGCCGAGGCGAGAGCGCTGGCGAATGTGAGCGGCTGCACTGCATCCGGCGACTGTCGGGTGGCACCAATTGGCGTCCGTGGATGCGGCGGGCCGCGCGATTTCATCGTCTACTGCGGAAAGACGACTGATTCGGCGGCGCTCATGGAAAAGATCGAAGCGGCCGATTCAGCCGAAGCGGCCTTCAACCGAAAACACCAGGTCATCTCGACGTGCGAGCTTCGCATGCCGCCAGCGGTGGAATCATCCGGCGGATCGTGCCGGGCAAGGTAGCTGAAACACAGTCGTTACAGCCAACCAGGGACTATTTGAGCGGGACGACCGGCTGCGGGTTATGTTTGTCGCGCAGCTTCTCCCCTGGCGACCATTGGAGGCAGTGACATGAACCTCGCAGCTCGCGCAAAGGGTATTCTGACCAACCCGCGGCGGGAGTGGGTTGAAATCGACAACGAGCCGCTGAACGCTGGCGAGCTGCTCGTTGGGTATGTTCTCCCGCTCGCCGCGATCGGCCCGATCGCAAGCATCATCGGATGGTCGGCCTTCGGTTTCGGAGGACTGTTTCGACTCTCGATGGGAACGATCATCGGGCTGGCGATCACGAATTACATCCTCACGATCATCGCCGTATTCGTTCTCGCATGGGTGATCAACATGCTTGCGCCGCAATTCAATGCAACGCAAAGCATGCCGCAGGCGATCAAGGTAGCCGCTTATTCATCGACGGCAGCATGGGTTGCGGGGATCTTCAACATTCTCCCCGCCTTGTCGATCCTCGCAGCGATCGGCGGACTCTACAGCCTCTACCTGTGCTGGATCGGTCTGCCGATTCTGATGAAAGCCCCGCAGGAAAAAGCGACGACCTATGTGATCGTCGTAATCCTCGCGATCATCGTGATCTATGTGGTAATCGGGATGATAGCGCGGGTATTCATGTAGCAACGCCGGTCGACTCGCTTTCTGCAGCTCAGTAGTCGACCGGTCGCAGGTACGTTTCCCCGATAGCGCTCGCGCTCACCATGGCAACGGTGGGAAGCTTCCGCTTCCAGTGTGTTCGCGAAAGGCGACGATGAACGAGCTCCACTTCCTCGTGCGTGAACCCGTGCGAGACGACGTCGGCAGGCGAATAGCCATTGACCAGCCAGTTCAGGATCTCGTCGGCTTTCTGATAACTGATTCCAAAATCGCCTTCGTCAGTCTGACCTTCCATCAAGTCGGCTGACGCAGGCTTCCCGACGATAGCCTCCGGCACGCCGAGGTGACGCGCCAGCGTCCACACCTGCGTCTTGAACAGGTCGCCCAGCGGATTGATCGGCGGTGAATCATCAGCGTGCCAAGTGAAGTAGCCGAGGAGTCGCTCGGTCTTGTTGCCGGTGCCAAGCGGCAGAGCCCTTTCACGCTCCGACTGATCGAACAGGACGATCATGCGCTGACGGGCCATGACGTTTCCCCGTCGTCCCGGATTCGCATCGGGCTCGTTGACCAGATAACCGTCTACCGCGGCGGTGATGTCGATTGTCCGGGATTGAATGCCGAGCGCATCTATCACGAGCTGCGCGTGATCGAGCGAATCCCTGCTCGACGTGCGGTAGGGCATTCGCACGCCAACCACATTGGAGGCTCCAAGCGCTCTGGCAGCGAGAAATGCGGTGACGGCCGAATCGACTCCACCC
>Ga0209998_10000205_pt1 | contig 20603 bp, 22 predicted proteins | sample EndophyteCoNSPM_FD_187576 | JGI IMG/M metagenome (GOLD analysis project Ga0209998, IMG submission 187576) | Arabidopsis thaliana rhizosphere microbial communities from the Joint Genome Institute, USA, that affect carbon cycling - Endophyte Co-N... | ecosystem: Host-associated > Plants > Roots >... | reverse complement strand
ACCGTCACTGCCGCGCTACTCGCCTTCCCGATCGCCTACTACATGGCGCGCATCGCAACACCACGGGTGCGGCGCCTGCTCGTGGTGGCGGTGGTCATGCCGCTCTGGGCGGCATACCTCGTGAAGATCTTCGCGTGGCGCACGATCCTCCAGGGCAACGGCGTGCTCGAGTGGGTGCTGACGCCGTTTGGGGTCCAGGGCCCAGGGCTCGTCGAGCTCACCAATTCGTGGATCGTCTTCACCTATCTCTGGCTGCCGTACATGATCCTGCCCATCTACGCGGGGCTGGAGCGGATTCCGAGCTCCCTCCTGGAGGCCTCGGCCGACCTTGGCGGCCGGGCCGGCGTCACGTTCCGGAGGGTCATCCTGCCGCTGGTCTTCCCGGCGCTGGTGGCCGGGTCGATCTTCACCTTCTCGCTGACGCTGGGCGACTACATCGTCCCCGACCTGGTCAGCGACGCGAAGTTCATCGGGAACATCATCTACGACAACTCGACGCTGGGAAACGTTCCGCTGGCTGCGGCCTACGCACTGCTGCCGATCGTCATCGTGATCAGCTATCTCCTGGTCGCCCGGCGTCTTGGCGCCTTCGAGTCACTGTGATGGTCGAAGTCGATGGTTGAGTCCCGCTGGGTCCGATCCGGCGTGCGCGTGCTCGCTATGGCGACCCTGGCGTTCCTCTACCTCCCGCTCGTCGTCCTGGCAATCCATGCGTTCAATTCCAGCCAGTTCCTCGCCTGGCCACCGACCGGGTTCACTCTGCGCTGGTTCGCCGATGCGGCAACGAATCCGGCGCTGCACCGTGCGATCCTCAACTCATTCCTGGCGGCGACCGGGGCCACGACCGTGGCCCTCGTGCTGGGAACGCTGGCGGCGATGGCCGTCCAGCGCTTCGAGTTCTTCGGGCGACAGTCCATCTCGTTCCTGCTCGTTCTTCCCATCGCGCTCCCCGGCGTGGTGACCGGCATCGCGCTGCAGACGACGTTTCGGACGGCCGGCATCAGCCTGGGGCTGATGACGATCATCATCGGGCACGCCACCTTCTGCGTGGTCATCGTCTACAACAACGTGATTGCACGGCTGCGGCGCCTGCCGCGCTCGTCCGAGGAGGCATCCGCCGACCTCGGGGCGGATACGTTCCTCACCTTCCGGCTGATTACGCTTCCAGCCATTCGGACCGCGCTGCTGGCAGGTGCCCTGCTGGCCTTCGCGCTCTCCTTCGACGAGGTGATCGTCACCAACTTCACCGCCGGGCCCGGCACGCAGACGATCCCGATGTGGATCCTCGGCTCGCTGCAGCACTCCCAGGAGCTGCCGGTGGTCAACGTCGTCGCGTTCCTGCTGATCCTGGTCTCCGTGATCCCGGTTTATGTCGCCCAACGCATCGGCGGCGAGTCGGTCGGACTCACCCGCTGAACGAGCGCGCAGCGCGATCACTCCCGGCGCCCCTCGTTACGCTGCCATGGGATCGTGCGCAGCCGCCGGACGCGGCGAGCGCAGCGATGCGCCTGCGAGCGGCTGGCGTCGAGCCACACGCCTGGTCGAACGGCCCGGGCGACCGATACGGCGTCCACAGCCACGACTACACGAAGCTGCTCGTCTGCGCGGCCGGCTCGATCACCTTCCTGGTCGGAGCCGATGCGGTCGCTGTTGAACTTGAGCCGGGTGACGGGTTCATCCTGCCGCCGGGCACGCCGCACGCGGCGGTCGTCGGTCCGAGGGGCTGCACCTGCCTCGAGGGATACCGCTAGCCGGCCCCTGACATGAGGTCGCCGCGGTCGCGCCACCGCTTCAGGAACCGGTAGAAGTTCCGCTTGCTCAGGCGATCACGCTCCTCCGGCGGGTATGCCTCCCATCCTCGATGCGCATGCTGGACAACTGGGAGCGGCTCGGTGCGCACCGCCCGCCATCCTGCGTCGCGGACGGCGAACGACAGGTCGAGATCGGCGTGGCGGTAGAAGCGGTAGTGGGAGTCGAAGCCACCGACCGCCCGGAGCGCCTCGCGACGTATGGCAAGGCAGTAGGCCTCGATCGCGTCGACCCCGCCTGGCGGCGCCTCCACGAAGTCGCGACCATCGGCGCTCGCCACGCCCCAGCCGCCGGCGATGCCGACCTTCGGGTCGTCGAATGCGGCGAGGAGCGGTCCGACGACATCACCGATCGGCTCCAGCGAGGTATCGAGCAGGATCGTCACCTCGCCTCGACTGCGCCGCAGCCCCAGGTTGATGGCATCGGCCCAGCCGAGGCGAGCGGGGGTCGCCACGATGGTCGGCGTGGGCAGCGACGGCCCGCTCGGCTCGACCGCAGTCGCGGGTGCGTTGGCGACGACCAGGAGCTCGCATGCAACCGCCGGAGGGTGAGCCGACAGCCCGCGAAGGAAGCGCTCCAGGTCCTCCGGGTGGTCGTCGACCGTGACGAGGATGGTCGCCGGCAGGCTCGCCGGCTCGCCAAGCAGGCTCGGCAGCTCCTCGGTCGGCGGCGGTGCCGCGGGACGGGCCGAAAAGCCATCCGGTGAGTCAACGGGCTCCCAGCCGTGGGCACGGATCCGGTCGCGCAGCGCATCGGCCGCATCCCAGTCGCGAGCGGCACGAGCGGCCGCTCGCTCTTCGAGCAGCCGTGCCACCTCTGCCGGCGGCCGCTCCGTCACGGAGGGGTCAGCGGTCGCCTCGCGCCGGCCACGGAGCGGTGCGGCCGATCGGCCTGCCGTCGGCGTCGCGTTCCAGCTGGTGGGAGCCGCCCTCGGGTGGGTCGTAGACCAGGCGCTCCACCGGCTCCCCGCCGAGCAGGTGGCTCTCCAGGATCTCGGTCACGTCGGCCGGGGTGACTGCGGCGTACCAGACGCCATCGGGGTAGACCACCATCATCGGTCCGTTGCCGCACTGGCTGAAGCAGCCTGCGTGGTTGACACGGACACGCCCGGCCAGTTCCGAGGCGCGGACCGCGGACTTGAGGGCGGCGTGCACCCCCAGGCCATCGCCGTCCACGGACGGGCACCACTCGCCCCGGGTGCAGACGAAAACGTGTCGCTCGTAGACGGGCATTCGCGGAAGTACCCCTGTCGGCGGATCGAAAGTACCGGGGCTCCCCAGCCCACCCCAACCTTACTATCCGGCCAGAAGCCGCGCGCTCCGCACCCAAACGGTCCACGTGGGCTTGAACAGCACTGGGAAACCGATCTGATGATCAGCCAAGAGGTAGGGAAGCTGCTCACGGCGACCGAGGTCGCCGAGATGCTGCACCTGCACGTCAACACGGTCAAGCGACTCGGCGATCGCGGCGAGATCCCGTTCTATCGGGTCTGCAAGCGCGGCGACCGTCGCTTCCGCTACGACGACGTGCTGGACTTCCTCCGCCGCGCGAAGTAACCCGCGCCAATTGATGCCGGTCGCGGCCTAGCGCCGTGACGGCCCCGTTCCCGCCAAGGGGGCGCGCTACGACCGCCGAGGTGCCAATCTCTCGGCGGTCGTGTCGTTTCCGGCGATAATGCGCCCACGAATGGCCGATGAACCGCAGCAGCGCCTCGCAGAGGGGCAGCGCCTCCTCGATGCAGGCGACCTCGACGTGGCGGTGCAGATCCTCGAGCCCCTGACCGGGCACCCCGACCCCGACCTGAGCGGCGCCGCTCTCATGGCGATCGGCAGCGCCCGGTATCGCCTCGACGACGAGGCGGGCGCGATGCAGGCCTGGCGCCAGGCCGCGGAGCGTGGCGGCTCGCACGCCTGGCTGGGATGGCGCTCGGTCGCCGAGCAGGAGGTCCGCGACGGCAACCTCGAGGAGGCGGTCGCCGCCTACCGGGAGGCCGACCGGCGGGCCCCGGCGGAGGAGCGCGGCGCAATCGCCAACCGCATCGCGTGGCTTCTCAAGGAGACCGGCCACGACTTCGCGGCGCGCCGCCAGTTCAACCGGGCGAGGGGCAGCTACGGCAGCTACACGGCCCTGGTCAGCTGGGCCATCGTCGCCGCCAACGTGCTCGTCTTCGCCATGGACGGGATCCTCTCCGGCAGCGGCTCGCCGATCAACGGAGGAAGCGGCCCCCTCTCCCAGGCGGGTGCCGTGTACGGGCCTGCGGTTGCCGACGGCGAGTGGTGGAGGCTCATCACGGCCGCCTTCCTCCATCTGGGAGCGCTCCACATCCTCTTCAACATGTACGCGCTCTGGCTCTTCGGGCCGATCATGGAGCAGATGTACGGGCACGTGGAGTTCGCCGTCATCTACGTGCTGTGCGCGCTGGGGGGCAACGTCCTGACCATCCTGGCTGCCCCCGACCAGCCGGCGCTCGGCGCCTCCGGCGCGATCTTCGGCCTCTTCGGCCTCGCGTTCGTGGTCTCGCGGCGGCGCCACCTCCTGCTCGGCCCGGAGGCCCGGGCGATGCTGTCGCGCGTCGGCACCCTGCTCGTCCTGAACGTGATCATCACCTTCAGCGTGCCGAACATCAGCTGGACCGGCCACCTCGGCGGGCTGGCCGTTGGTGCGGTGATCGGGCTGCTCCTGGCCCCGGTCAACGTCCCGACCCTCGGCGGCATGTGGCGCGCGCCCGACGGCTCGCTGCTGGCACGACGCATCTCGCCGGCGCTGCGGGCCAGCACCTACCTGCTCGTGGCGGCGGTGCTCGTCTTCGGGACCTACGTGGCGATCCAGCAGCTCGGCTGAGCCCGATGTGCTACGACGCCGATGCCCGGCCGCCCCTCCCGCCGATCCGCGGCGCCGCGCTGGATGCCGGCGAGCTGACCCTCACCGCCTCTGACGGGACGCAGGTCGCGGCGTACGCGGCACGCGCCGCCACGCCGAGCGGAGCGGGCATCGTGATCCTGCCGGACGTGCGCGGGCTGCACCCCTTCTTCGAGGAGCTGGCCCTGCGCTTTGCCGAGGCGGGCGTGCACGCGATCGCCGTCGACTACTTCAGCCGGACCGCCGAGACCCGCCTGCGCGGAGGCGACTTCGACCACGGCAGCCACATCCCGCGCACCCGGCACGAGACCCTCAACGCGGATATCGCGGCCGCCGCAGCCTATCTGCGCGCCGCGGACGGGGGAGCGGTGGAGCGGCTCTACACCGTCGGCTTCTGTTTCGGGGGACGCCTCAGCTTCCTGCAGGCGGCGTCAGGGATCGGCGCGACCGGGGTGATCGGCTTCTACGGCTGGCCGGTGGGGACCAACTCGGCCGGCCTGCCGGCTCCGGCCGACGAGGCGCCCCGCTTCGCTTGCCCCGTCCTCGCCATCTGGGGCGGCGCCGACCGAGGGATCGGTCCCGAGGTGGTGCAGGCCTTCGATGCGGCGATGGATGCCGCGGGCAAGGAGCACCGGACGGTCGTCTACCCCGGTGCCCCACATTCCTTCTTCGACCGTACCGCGGCCGAGCACGCCTCGGCGTCCGAGGACGCCTGGCGCGAGATGCTCGACTTCATGGGGATCGGCTAGGCGCCGGTGGCCGGCTGGCTTCCCGTGACGGCTTGCGGCTGCCGCGGCTTGATGGGGCGGAGATAGAGCCCGAGGACCACGACCAGGTAGCCAAACCAGGTCACCAGGGTCGCCCACTCCGGCGTGCTGCTGTATCCGAACAGTGCCCGCAGCAGCTGGCCGACGATGAGGATCGGTCCTTTCTCCGCCACGTCGCCGCTGTGCGGCAGGACGCCGCTGATGTCGAAGGCGTGCGAGGTGCCCACGGTGATGACGCCTGCCTCCACGAACTCGTGAACGGCGTAGCCGACCAGCCCGGCCGCGATGAAGATGAGCCCGATCCCGGTCCAGCGGAAGAAGGTCTGCAGATTGAGGACGCGCGCCCCACGATAGAAGCCGTATCCGAGCACGACCGCGATGCCGATGCCGATGACTGCGCCGAGCAACGTGCTTGCTGCGCCGGTATCGGCCTCGCTGGCGGCGGTCACCTGACCGAGCAGGAAGAGCGATGTCTCGAGGCCTTCGCGAATGACCGCGGTGAAGGCCAGGATGGCGAGGCCCCAGATGCCGCCCTCCGTCAGCGCCCGGTCGACGCCGGCCTGCAGCTCACCCCGGATGTTGGCGGACGTTCGCCGCATCCAGAACAGCATCCAGGTCACGACCGATGCCGCCAGCAATGTCGCCACCGCCTCGAAGATCTGCTCGGCTTGCCCCTCCAGCCCGTGGATGGTCACGAAGAGGAGGATCCCGGCGACGAGGCTCAGCGCAACAGCCGCACCGCTCCCGGCCCAGATCCGGTTGAAGTGCCGTTGGTTTCCGGTCTTCGCCAGGTAGGCGAGGATGATGCTCACGATGAGCGCCGCCTCGACGCCTTCGCGGAGGCCGGTGAGCAGCCCGGTGGTCAGGAAGCCGACGTCCAAGGAGTCCTCCGGCGTTCATGTGGGGTGGGCTTGTCGTGCGCGGGAGCGGGTCCGCGGGAGAGGCTAGTCGACTGCCGCAGGGGCGTCAATTCATCTCCTACGTCCACGCTCAGGATTGGGTCCGGCGCGCCGAGCCGGGATGGGTGACGGCTAGAATCCGAACCGATGATCGACTTTTCACTGACCGATGCCCAGCGCGAGGTGCAGCGCACCGCCCGCCTCTTCGCCGAGCGGGAGATCCTGCCCCGCATCCACGAGCTCGACTCGACGTCGACCTACGACCGGTCGCTCTACGAGAAGATGGGCGCCGCCGGCCTCCTTGGCCTGCCGATCCCCGAGCGCTACGGCGGGGCCGGGATGGACTACATCGCCTTCGCCCTGCTGTGCGAGGAGATGGAGCGGGCCGACACCGCGTTCCGCGTGATCCTCTCGGTCCACACCGGGCTCAACTCGCTGACGCTGCTGCAGTGGGCGAACGAGGACCAGAAGCAGCGCTACCTCGTCCCGCAGGCGCGCGGCGAGAAGCTGGCGACCTTCGGCCTGACCGAGCCCGGCGTCGGCAGCGACGCGGCCAACCTCTCCACCACCGCGCGCCGCGACGGCGACCGCTACCTGCTCAACGGCAGCAAGATCTGGATCAGCCTGGCCGATACGGCCGACAACTTCCTGGTCTTCGCCACGGTCGACAAGAGCGCCGGCCACAAGGGCATCACCGCCTTCATCGTCGAGCGCGGCTTCGCCGGCTTCAGCACCGATTCGCTCCACGGCAAGCTCGGGGTGCGCGCCGGGAACACCGGCATCCTCACCTTCTCGGACTGCGAGGTCCCGCTCGCCAACCGGGTCGGCGAGGAGGGCGAGGGGTTCACGATCGCGATGAGCGCGATCGACCAGGGGCGCTACACGGTGGCGGCCGGATCGGTCGGGCTGGCCCAGGCGTGCCTGGACGCATCGGTCAAGTACGCGCACGAGCGGAAGGCCTTCGGCGAGGAGATCGGCCGCCACCAGCTCGTCAAGCAGATGCTCTCCAAGATGTACGCGGGCATCGAGGCGGGGCGCCTCCTCGTCTTCAAGGCCGGCTGGAAGAAGAACGCCGGCGAGCGCAACACTCGCGAGACCGGGCTCGCCAAGTGGTTCTGCACCGACCACGCGGTGGCGTCGGCGCTGGACGCGATCCAGGTCCACGGCGCGTACGGCTACTCGGACGAGTACCCGGTCGAGCGCTACCTGCGCAACAGCAAGGGCTCGGTGATCTACGAGGGAACCTCGCAGATCCACACCCTGATGCAGGCCGATTACCTGCTCGGCTATCGCCAGGACCACGCCCTGCGCATGCCGCAGCCGCCCTTCGAAGGGGAGATGTAGGCCTAGCTCGCGTCGGTCGGCGGCTCCGACCAGGGCTCGCGCTGCGGCACGGGGCGCAGCCGCGTTCGAGGTTCGGATACCAGGCGCGGTGAAAGGCAGAGGGCAGCCAGCAGCGCAGCGGGCATCAGGACGAGGAGGACCGCCTGCGTTGGGAGGGCGTACGCGAAGGCGACCGGATCAGGCCCGCGGAAGCGGGGAAACGGGAGCACGCCGAGGGCTGTGAGCCACCACAACCCGGCGGCGGCCCAGGCGGGGACAATCAGGAGGCGTCGCCACCAGCCCCCCTCGACGGCGATCGCGACCGAGCCGGCGACCAGGCCCACGACGCCTCCCACCAGCGAGATGACGAGGCCGAGCGGGGTCCACGGGATGCGGCCGATCGAGTAACCGTCGACCAGCGTATAGCCGGGGTTGTTGAGGACCTCGACCCAGGCATACACCAGCAGGATCGAAGGCCCGATGACCATCAGGGCGAGCCCCAGGCGTGCCCAGACGTGGGCGCCGGCCGCCAGGCGCGAGCTGCCGGACTCGATCATGGGCGGCACTATACTCGCGGCCATGAGTCGTGCCGTCGAGCTGATGCTGGGGCTGATGCTGCTCGCCATCGGCCTGCTGGTGCTCGCCAGTGCGCCGCTGGGGGACTGGTTCAGGGGCCTCGGGCTCAGCGAGGAGCTCCTCGCCTGGTGGCCCGCCATCGTCGTCGTCCTCTCGGCCTTCTTCCTCGTGCCGGCTGCGTTTCCGGGACCGAATCGGCGCCTGCGGGCGGGGATGGTGATCCCGGGCGCGTTCCTCGCCGGCGTGGGTGGCGCCCTCCTGTACACGAGCCTGAACGACCAATGGGCGGCCTGGCGCTACCTGTGGACGGTGGTACCGGCATCGATCGGGATCGGGCTGTACGCGGCCGGCTGGATCGCAGACCTGCCGGCCTTCAAGTGGATCGGTTCGGGAATGGCGGTCGGAGCTGCGATCGCCTACCTCGCCTTCGCGACCGCGTTCGGTGGGGAGGCGTTCCGCCTCATCGGCTCCGTGGCCATCATCGTGCTGGGGCTGGCGCTCGTCGCGGGCGGACTGGCCGATCGGCTGAGCCGGAAGGGGACCGGCTAGCCCTCGTCAGGCTCGGAAGAGGCCTGGCAGCACCGCGACCGTCACCACGGCCCCGAGCGCGGCAGCAGCCGCTCCCCGTTGCAGTCGCGACCACGAATTCGCGGTGAAGGCGCCCAACGCCGCCGCCGGCGAGGCGCCGGCGAGGCCGGCCAGTGCGGCGGCCACCGCGTGAGCGAGGCTGGGGGAGGCGGAGCCGACCTGGCGCTCACCCGCGCTCACGGCGCCCGCCACGACCACGAGGAGGGCGGCAAGGAGGCCGGCACCCAGGGTGCCGGTGAACGCTCGCAGCCGTCCGAGCTGTGTCCCGCCGGCAGCGGCCGCGCCGACCACGAGCGCGAGCGCCACGGTCCACGTTCCGAGCACCGGGTGCGTGCTGTCTCCTGGGCCGGCCACGATGAACCACGCCAGTGCCACCGCAGGCGGCGCGAGCATCCCGATGGCGGCAACCCAGGTGAGCGGCCGGGTCCAGTCCTCCGGGTCCTCCGGCGGCACCACCGTCCCGAGGCGGACGCTGACCGGGATCATCTCGTCGTCGGGTGGCGGCGTCACGTCCCGACGGCTTCGTTGATCTCCGGCTGGGCCGCCGCTGCGGCCAGCCGCAGCCCGAGGATGCTGCCCCCGAGCTCGTGCACCACCCGGCTCGCCTCCTCGCGTTGAGCAGGCTCGTGGCCCTCGATGGCGAGGGTCGCCAACGCCATCAGCTGCGGCATCGCCGATGGGGTGTCGAGGTCGTTGTCCATGGCCTCCAGGAATCGGTCGCGGTGCTGGCGGACGACCGGGCTGAGCGAGCCGGGATCGGCGTCGCCGAGACCGCCGGTGCCCGCGACGAGGCCGGCCGTCCGCAGGCGGGCGGCGGTGACGGCCGCGGCCTCGAGATCGGCCTGGCTGTAGGCAAGCTCGGCCCGGTAGTGGTGGCTGACCAGGTAGAGGCGGATGGCATCCCCGCTGAAGGTGCGGAGCAGGTCGCGCACCAGGACGAGGTTGCCGAGCGACTTGCTCATCTTCTCGGCCTCGTGATGGAGCATGCCGGCGTGCATCCACCACTCGACGAATGGCCGCTGTCCGCTTGCCGCCTCCGACTGGGCGATCTCGGACTCGTGATGCGGGAAGGCGAGGTCCCCGCCACCGCCGTGGATCTCGAAGTGGTTGCCGAGATAGGCACTGCTCATCGCCGAGCACTCGATGTGCCAGCCCGGGCGCCCGGGGCTCCACGGTGATTGCCAGGCCGGCTCGTCGGGGAGCGAGGGCTGCCACAGGACGAAGTCGAGCGGGTCGCGCCGTCCGGGCATCTCCGGCTTGCTGCCACGTTCGAGGGCCAGCGGCAGCATCTCCGCGGGCGACAGCTTCGACAGCTCCCCGTAGGTCGGCCAGGAGGCGACGCTGAAGTAGACGTGGCCCTCGGCGACGTAGGCGTGGCCGTTCGCGACCAGCCGCCCGATCAGGTCGACCATCTGCGGGAGGTGCTGGGTGGCCCGCGGGAAGTGGTCCGGGGGCAGCCAGTTGAGGGCCGCCATCTCCGTCAGGAAGGTGGTCACATGGCGGTTGCCGAGCTGCAGGTAGTCCTCGCCGCTTTCCCGAGCCCGCTGGAGCATGTCGTCGTCCACATCGGTCAGGTTCTGCACGTAGACCACGCGGTGGCCGAGGTACGCGAGGTAGCGATGCAGGACGTCAAAGCTCAGGTAGGTGAACGCATGCCCCAGGTGACCGGTGTCGTACGGGGTTACGCCGCAGACATAGAGGCCCACCGGGCCGGGACCGATGGGGGCGAACGGGACGAGCTCGCCGCGCAGCGCGTCGAAGAGGCGGAGGGTCACGGCGCGGATTCTAGGCGCTGATAGAATCGACCGGCCATGTGGGACGTAGTGCGCTGGTTCGCAGTGTTCGTGATCGCTGTCTTCGTGCTGATCGCGGGCCTGTACTGGATCCTGGGGAAGCCGCTGCCAATCCCGAGCCTCTTCTGAGGGCTCACCACAGGGCGGGCTTGGTGCTCATCAGGAAGCCGATCAGCCCGGTGGCGGCCGCCATCGCGTAAGCGACGTAGCGGACCCGGCGGGCCTGCGTGCGCCACCCCTCGGCCTCCGGCTCGCGCAACCGCATGAGACGCCGCAGGTTCGGTCGCGAGATGAACGCGGCGACCAGCAGGTTGGCGGCGTACACCCCGAGCGCGAGGAGCAGCCAGGGCTGGGAGAGGATCTCGGTCCCCAGGCTGAGCACCAGCCCCACTCCGGTCAACGCCAGGCCGATGGCGATCACGATGCTGCCGGTCCCCTGGAGCGTGGCCAGCAGGCGAACGATGGTGCTCGGCTCGCCGTTCGCCGACTGCCGGCGGAGCAGGAAGGGGAGCACCAGGCTGGGTGCCAGCAGCGATACCGCCAGCATGATGTGAGCGGTCAGCAGGATCGGGAACCAGTTCACTTCGAATCGGGCCTCGTCGAGGGGGCGCATGGCATGATGCCGACCCATGCGCCTGCGGCCGTACCTTACCCTGCTGCGCGGCAATCCCGCCTTCAGCCGCCTCTTCGCCGCCCAGCTGATCAGCTTCGCGGGCGACTGGTTCGCCACGGTCGCGCTGCTGGGGCTCGCCCTGGAGCTGACCGGGTCGCCGGCGATCGCCTCGCTGCTGCTGGTCGTCCAGACCGGCACCTTCGCGCTGGCGTCGCCAATCGCCGGCGTGCTGGCGGACCGCTACGACCGGCGGCGCCTGATGGTGATCGCCGACCTGGCTCGGGTCCCGGTGGCGCTCGCCTTCCTGCTGGCCCGCGATCCGGGCACGCTCTGGATCGCCTTCGCGGCCGCGGCGCTCCTCTCGGTCGGCGCGGCGGTCTTCGAGCCGACCAGCTCGGCCTCGCTGCCAAACCTCGTCGAGGAGGAGGAGCTGCCGGAGGCAAACGTCCTGATCGGGGCGGCCTGGGGCACGATGCTGGCGGTCGGGGCGGCACTCGGCGGCCTGGTGGCGGCGACCCTGGGGCGGGATGTGGCCTTCGCGGTCAACGCCGCCTCATTCGCGGCCTCCGCCTTCCTGATCGTGGGCATCCGCCGTTCGTTTCGGGCGGTGGTCACCCGTGAGGCGGCAGGCGAAGCGGTCCACCGCGGGCTCGGCGGCGTGGCGGAGTCGATCCGGGTGGTGCTTCGCTTCGCACGCGGCAACCGGACGCTTGCGGCCCTCCTCCTCTCCAAGACGACCTTTGGCGTCGGCACCGGCGTGATCCTGATGCTGGCGATCTTCGGCCGCGAGGTCTTCAAGGCCGGCGATGCCGGCATCGGGATCCTCTTCGCCGCCCGCGGGCTGGGCGCCCTGCTCGGCCCGTTCCTGGTCCGCTCGATCGTGGGCGTCAGCGAGCGCGGCCTGATCGCCGGCATCGCGGCCTCGTTCGGCATCTTCGCGCTCAGCTACGGGCTGCTCCCCCTTGCGCCGATCCTGCCGCTGGCCGCCCTCGCCGTCTTCGCCGGACACCTGGGCGGCGGGGCGCAGTGGACCCTCTCGTCCTACGGGCTGCAACGCGCCGCACCGGACGCCATCCGCGGACGCGTCTTCAGCTTCGACTACGGCCTGGTCACGCTGACCATCACCGTCTCGACGTTGATCGCCGGGTTCCTGGCGGAGCGATTCTCGCCGGCGGCGACGACCTGGTCCATGGTCGGGCTCTCGGCGATCGCCGCCATCGGGTGGATCGCCTTCGCCCGCCCGGTCTGGCAGCGGCGCGCCGGGTAGGATCGCTCCATGCGCATCGTCGACGCCGATCAGGTCCGCGCCGCAGCCCCGATGCCCCAGCTGCTCGACGCGGTCGAGGCTGCGTACCGGGATGTCGCCGCCGGGCGCGATCGGTCACCGATCCGCTCCCGGATTCCCATGGGCGAGGGCAACCTGCTGCTGATGCCCGGCCTGCGCGAGGGCGGGGCGGGCGCATCGGTCAAGCTCGTGACGGTCATGTCCGGTAACGCGGCCCGTGGCCTGCCGACGATCCATGCGGTGGTTGCCTGGCTCGACGCGGCGACCGGGGAGCCGCTGGCCATCCTCGACGGCCCGACGGTCACAGCGATGCGCACCGGCGCGGCGTCCGGCGTCAGCGCCCGCCTTCTCGCTCGAGAGGACGCGCACGTGCTGGCGGTCTTCGGCGTCGGGGCCCAGGCCTCGTGGCAGGTGCGTGCGGTCATGGCAGCCCGGGAGATCGACGAGCTTCGGGTATTTGCCCCGACTGTCTCGCGCCGCGACGGCTTCGCGGCGAGCATGGCCGCGGAGCTCGGAGCCTCGGTCAACGTGGTGGCGGCGGAGAGCGCCGAGGAGGCGATTCGCGGCGCCGACGTGGTCTGCTGTGCGACCACCTCCTTCGAGCCGATCTTCTCCGCCGGCTGGGTCGCGCCCGGAACGCACGTTAGCGCGGTCGGCAGCTTCCAGAAGGGGATGGTGGAGCTGCCGCCGGAGCTCTTCGCGGCGGCTGGGCTGGTGGCGGTGGACTCCCGCGCAGCCGTGCTGGAGGAGGCGGGCGACCTGCTCGCGGCGATCGAGACGGGCCGCTTGGCGGCCGATGGTTTCGTGGAGATCGGAACGATCGAGGCCGGCTGGGCTGCGACGCGCGACGCATCGGCCATCACCGTCTTCAAGAGCGTGGGGCTGGCGATCCAGGACCTCGCCACCGCCGAGCTGGTCATGGCCAACCTCGGCCGGGAGCGGGACGGAGGCTAGGTCGGGCCGAGGAACCTGAGGGCGAGGCCGCCATCGGCGGCGAGGCCGCGGGCGAGGGCGGCCAGGAGCCGCTCGGCAGCTGGTCCCCAGAGCTCCCGGAAGCTGGCGAGTCGCGGGTCGGGTGGCTCGGCTTCGGTCACGAAGCCGGCGACGTCCGTCGCGGAGCGTTCCGGCCAGGCATAGCCCCAGGTCCACCCGCGCTGGAGCCACTCGAGGTGCCGGCTGCGGGCCATCGCCTCGAGGTCCCAGGGTTCGACCACGCCGCGGAAGGCGCCGAGTGCGGTGGGATCCTCGTCTCCGGCCTCGACGATGACGGGCGAAGGATCGACGGAGGGTGGGGGCGGCGGAGCGACGGCACCCTCAACCCCCGCCTGGCCGCCACCGGGCAGCTGCTGGTTCGGCGGTGGCGTCGGGAGCGGCGTCGGCGTGGGAGCGGGGGTCGCGGTCGGCGCCGGGGTCGGGACGGAGGTCGGGACGGGGGTCGGGACCGGCGTGGCCACTGCGGTGGCGGACGGTTGGACGCTCGGCGGCGCGGGAGTCGCCGTTGGAGCCGGGGTCGGGACCGCGGTGGCGCTCGGGGATGGCGAGGGGGAGGGGCTCGCCGAGGGGGCGCCGCTCACGGTCACGCCGGGGTAGTAGTAGATCCCGATGATCTCGGCGGCGGTCTTGCCGGCGAGGCCGCATGCCTGCGTGCCCCACTGCCACATCTTCCAGCCGGTCGCATTGGCGCCGCACGCCTCGCCCGATGCGCCGGCGTTGTAGTAGGTCGGGAAGATCGCGCCGTTCCTGAGGACGAGCGTGCCCCAGGTCGCATCCACCGCAGCCGCGGCGCTGCTCCAGGTCGCCTTGCTCGGGTCGTAGACCTGGTCGTAGGTGTCATCGCGGAGGTCGAAGCACTCACCGACGGCGTTCATCCCGCCGCGCCAGTGCAGCACCTGGTACCAGGCGTAATTCTTGATGGCGAGTGCGCCGGAGCGAAGCGATTCGGTCGTCCACGACCCGATCCACTCGCGCGAGAGCACGTTCTTGCTATAGGCGCGGAAGTCCACGATCTCCACCGCACCGGTGGCGTGCCGAAAGACGCGGATCGTGGGCGGCGGACTCGACTGGGAGGTCCAGCTCGAGCATGACGCGGCAGCGGCCGGCGCCACCCATGCGGGCAGGCCGCCGGCGAACGCGATGAGCACAGCCAGTCCGGCTGCGACGAGGGCACGTCGAGGCACGGTCGGATGGTGCGGTCCACCAGACCGCACCGGAACCCACCGAAGGTCCTACGCCGTCAGGCCCAGCGATGGACCCGCTCGCGGATTCGGTCGAAGCCCAGCTCGTCGCAGAGCGCGAGGAACTCGTCGCGCGACGCACCCGTCCACGCCAGGGAGTCGAGGTCGCCGGTGATTGCCGCGTCGGCGTTCAAGGTGGCCAGCCGCTTGTAGAGGAACGCGTCGGCGCGCTGCTGCTGGAGGGTCGCCGCCAGGCGGACGGCGTTGCGGAGCGGCAGGTCCCATTCCAGCGGCGAGGCGGGAATCTCCTCGAGGTGCTTGAACTTGGCCAGCACCGCCGCCGCGCTCTTCGATCCCCAGCCGGGGAGGCCCGGGTAGCCGTCCGAGCTGTCGCCGACGAGCGCCAGGTAGTCGGGGATGCTCTCCGGCTCGACCCCGAACTTGGCGACGACGCCGGCCTCGTCGTAGGTGATTGTGCGCATCCGGTCGCGCAGGACGATCCGCTCACCGCGCACGCACTGGGCCAGGTCCTTGTCGACGCTGCAGATCACGACCTGCTCGACGCGTGGGTCGTCGGCGAAGCGCGCGACGCCGGCAGCGATGCCGTCATCGGCCTCGTCCTCGACCATCGCCCAGGTGGTGATCCCGAGCGCGCGGAGCGCGCGCTCCGCGTCGTCGAACTGGGTCAGCAGAGCCGGGTCCATGCCGACGCTGCTCTTGTAGCGCGGGTAGATATCGTTGCGCCACGACTCGATGACGTGGTCGGTGGCCGCCGCGATGTGGGTCGCATCCGGCTCGCGGAGGAGGGAGAGCATCGACTCGATCAGGCCCCTCACCGCGTTGACGGGCCGGCCGTCGGGTCCGTGCTCCTCGGGGCGCGAATAGTAGGCACGGAACAGCTCGAAGGTGGCGTCGACGAGGTGGAGCTTCACCCGACCATGCTAGGTGCTGAGGAGCCTGATAAGGGCCGGATAAGCCGCTGGTAAGCGGGCCCGCCGACGATGCAGGCGTGCGAGTCCGGCGCGGGCGCGTGCCCTGCGAACCCGTGGCCGCCGGTGCGGACTCGGACCGCGCCGGACCCGCGCCCAGGCGTCAGACGGCCAGCGGCTCCCGGTATTCGCCGTACTGGCGGCGCAGCAGGTTGCACATCTCGCCGATGGTTGCGTACGCCTCGACCGCAGCGATGATCGCCGGCATCAGGTTCTCGCCGTCGGCGGCGTCGGCCCGAAGCTTGTTCAAGGCCCGCGAGTGGGCATCGGCGTCGCGTTCGGCCCGGGTCCTCAGGAGGCGGTCGAGGTGGCGGCGTTCCTGGTCGGCCCCGATCTCGAGCAGAGGAATGCGGAGCACCTCGTTCGGATCGGCGAAGGCGGTGACGCCGATCGTCTCGCGCTCGTGCTCCTCGAGAACCCGTGCCTGGGCGTAGGCGGCATCGGCGATCTCGGCCTGGGGATAGCCGGCGTCGATGGCGGCCAGCATCCCGCCCATCTCGTCGATGTGGCGGATGTACTGCCATGCCGCCTGCTCGGTCTGGTTGGTGAGCGTCTCGACGAAGTAGGAGCCGGCGAGCGGGTCAACGGTGTTCGCTGCGCCCGACTCCTCGGCCAGGATCTGCTGCTGGCGCAGGGCGAGCAGGGCGGCCTCTTCCGAGGGGACTGCCCACGCCTCGTCGTACGCATCGGTATGGAGGCTCTGGGTCCCGCCCAGGACTCCGGCCAGGGCCTGGATGGCGACGCGGGTGAGGTTGTTCTGGGGCTGCTGGGCGGTCAGGGAGACGCCGGCTGTCTGGGTGTGGAACCGCATCCAGGTCGAGCGCTCGTTCTCGGCTCCGAAGCGCTCGCGGCAGAGCTTGTACCAGATGCGGCGCGCCGCCCGGAACTTGGCGATCTCTTCGAAGAAGTCGTTGTGGCTGTTGAAGAAGAAGGAGAGACGCGGCGCGAAGTCGTCGAATTTGAGCCCACGGGCGAGCGCATCCTCGACGTAGGCGATCCCATCGGCGATCGTGAAGGCAAGCTCCTGGACCGCGGTCGAACCGGCCTCGCGGATGTGGTAGCCGCTGATGCTGATCGTGTTCCAGCGCGGCATCTCCCGCGTCCCGAACTCCACCGTGTCGGTCACCAGCTTCAGCGACGGACCAGGCGGGAAGATGTACTCCTTCTGCGCGATGAACTCCTTGAGGATGTCGTTCTGGAGGGTCCCGGTGAGCTGCGCCCGGGGCACGCCCATCTTCTCGGCGGCCACGATGTACATCGCCCAGATCATGGCGGCGGGGGAGTTGATGGTCATGCTGGTGCTGATCTCGCCGACCGGCAGCCCCGCCAGCAGGATCTCCATGTCGGCCAGGCTGCTGACGGCCACCCCGCAGGTCCCGAACTCGCCGGCGGCCAGCGGCTCGTCGTGGTCGTACCCGTACAGGGTCGGCATGTCGTAGGCGATCGAGAGGCCGGTGCCGCCGGCCGCGATCAGCTTCTTGAATCGGTCGTTGGTGTCCTCGGCCGTGCCGAAGCCGGCGAACATGCGCATCGTCCAGAGGCGGCCGCGGTACCCGGTCGGGTGGATCCCCCGCGTGAATGGCGGCTCGCCGGGGAGGCCCACGTCGTCAGCCTGGTTCCAGCCATCCGCTTCGCCGTCGGGTGGGCTGAACCGATAGCGCGGCCGGTCGCGGTCCGGGTCGTTGGCCGGGTCGGCGAGGTCGGCAGCGGTGTAGAGGCGGTTGATCTCCACACCCGACTGGGTGATGAAGCGCCGTTTGCGCTCAGGCGGTGGCTGGCTCACGCGTCCCATATTGGCGGCTGGACCGATCCCGTCGCAACCGCGCCGGCTCTACGGATACAGGCCGCGCAGCGCGGTCGCCTCCGCCACGCGACCCACGGCGACCATCATCGCGGCCCCGCGCAGGTCAACCCGCTCGCGCTCCGCGGTCGCCAGCACGCCCGCGAAGGCGGCTTCCATGATCCGTTCCAGCTCGGATGCGATCTCGCGATCCGCCCAATGAAAGGCCTGGGTGTCCTGCACCCATTCGAAGTAGCCGAGCAGGAGCCCGCCGGCGCTGCACAGGATGTCCGGGATGACCTGGACCCCGCGGTCGCGGAGGATCGCATCCGCCTCCGGAGTGGTGGGGGAGTTGCCGGCCTCGGCCAGGATTCCGGCACGCAGCGCATCGGCAGCCGCGGCCGTGACCTGGTTCTGGATCCCGGCCGAGACAAGGACGTCGCAGTCGAGGCCGAACAGGTCGGTGCGCTCGATGGGCTCGGCGCCGGGGCTGCCCGCGATCGTGTCTCGCTGACGGATCCAGTCGACCGCTGCCGCCACGTCGATCCCCGACGGGTTGGCGACGGCCGCGCGGTCATCGGCGATCCCGACGATGCGGGCGCCAGCCGCCGAGAGCATCTCGGCCAGGGTCGTGCCCACCCGGCCGAAGCCCTGGATGACAACCCGTGCCTCGCCGAGCGCCAGGCCTCGTGCCCGGGCGGCCGCGACGATGCAGTGGAAGGCGCCGCGGCTGGTCGACTCGCGGCGGCCACGGGTGCCGCCGATCGCCATCGGCTTGCCCGTCACCACGCCGGGCACGGTGTGGCCGTGATGCATGCTCCAGGTGTCCATGATCCAGGCCATGGTCTGGGACCCGGTATTGACGTCGGGGGTCGGGATGTCGCGCACAGGACCGATGAGGAGGCTGATCTCTGTGGCGTAGCGACGGGTCAGGCCCTGCCGCTCGTCATCCGACAGGCGACGCGGGTTGACCACCACCCCGCCCATCGCCCCACCCCACGGGACCTCCAACAGCGCCGCCTTCCAGGTGTTCAGCATCGCATTGGCACGCACCAGATCGAGCGTCAGGTCCTGCGTGTAGCGCACGCCGCCCGTCGCCGGGCCGCGGTTCAGGTTGTGGTGGACGCGGTAGCCGGTGAAGACCTGCACCGAGCCGTCGTCGAGGGTGACCGGGAAGTTGACTTCCAGCTCACGCTTCGGGACGCGCAGGACCCGGTGCATCCCCGCGTCGAGCTTGAGGCGCTCGGCGGCGACGTCAAGGTCGCGGCGCGCCGCATCCCACACGTTGTCCTGGTTGGCGGTCATTCGGGGCACAGGCTACCGAATGTGCGGAGTGGATGGCACACTGATGGCTCCAACCAACCCGACGCGCCGGCGGCCCATGCATTGCCGCACCGACGCGCAACGCGACCAGGAGGCAGTCCATGGCCCCGCGCGTGATGACCGTGACCGGTCCGATCCCGCCCGAGCGACTCGGGTTCACCCTTCCCCACGAGCACACCTCTGCGCGGCCGGAGGTTGCCGCCCGACGGGAGCAGCTCTTCGACTTCACCTCGGACCCTGAGCTGATCATCGACGAGCTGCGCGACTTTCGCCGCCGCGGCGGAAGCTGCCTTGTCGATGTCACCAACGGCGGCCTCGGACGCGATCCGCTGTGGATGCGGGATCTCTCCACGCGGAGCGGCGTGCTCATCGTGATGGGTGCCGGCTGGTACCGCGGGGACTGGTACCCACCGGAGGCTGGGATCGACCGCCGCAGCGTCGCGGACCTGGCCGCCGAGATCGTGGCCGAGGTCGAGCACGGAGTCGCCGGCACCGGCGTGCGACCGGGGATCATCGGCGAGATCGGAACCGACCACGGGTGGGTGAGCGCCCAGGAGGAGCGCGTGCACCGGGCGGCCGCCCGCGCCGCCCGCGACACTGGCCTGGCCGTGACGACCCACGCCCTGCACAGCCAGGTGGGCCTTGACCAGCTCCGGATCTTCGAGGACGAGGGGCTGGATCCGGCGCGCGTCATCATCGGCCACGCCGATTCCGTCCCTTCCCTGGATTACTACCTGGCGATCCTGGACCGGGGAGCGAACGTCCAGTTCGACTTCCTCGGGGCACCCGGGAACCCTGTCGTGGAACATGGCGAGCCGAGGCTGATCGAGATCATCGTGGAGCTGCTGGAGCGCGGATTCTCCGATCGGATCCTGCTCAGCCACGATGTCTCCGCGAGCCGCCAGCTCAAGGCGTACGGCGGGAATGGGTACACGTACCTCCAGCAGCACTTCCTGCCGAGCCTGCGCACCGCGGCCGTGGCGGAGGGGGAGATCGCGCAGATGACGATCGAGAACCCGCGCCGCATCCTGACGGTCGAGTAGCCCGTGGCCGACGCCCGCGACCCCGCCGCCGACCTGCGCCGGATCGCCTTCCTGCTCGAGGTCGCCAGCGAACCGACCTTCCGGGTGCGCGCCTTCCGGAACGCCGCGCTGCTGGTCATGGGCATGCCCGCCGCCGAGCTCGCTGAGCGGACCCGCCGCGGCACCCTGCGGGACATCCCGGGGATCGGGGAGGTGCTGGCACGCACGATCGCCGAATCGCTGCGTGGCGAGGAGCCGGTCTACCTGCGACGCCTCGAGTCGACGGGTGGGCAGCCGATCGCGGAGCTGGGAGCGGCGCTGCGCTCCGCCTTGCAGGGTGACTGCCACGTCCACTCCGACTGGTCGGACGGCGGCTCACCGATCCGCGAGATGGCCGAGTCCGCGCGTGACCTGGGCCACCGGTACATGGTGCTGACCGACCACTCGCCGCGGCTGACGGTGGCCAACGGGCTCACCGCTGCCCGCCTGGAGCAGCAGCTCGATGAGGTCGCCCAGCTGAACGCCGACCTGGCCCCGTTCCGGATCCTGACCGGGATCGAGGTCGACATCCTCAGTGACGGTGCCCTCGACCAGAGCCCCGAGCTGCTTTCGCGCCTCGACCTGGTGGTCGGCAGCGTCCATTCGGAGCTGCGGATGGACGAGAAGCCGATGACGAAGCGGCTGGTCACGGCCCTGGCCAATCCGCACCTCGACGTGCTCGGCCACATGACCGGGCGGATGGTCACCGGGAAGCGGCGCAGGCCGCCCTCTTCGCTCGATGCCGACATCGTCTTCGCCGCCGC
>Ga0209998_10000203_pt1 | contig 20763 bp, 16 predicted proteins | sample EndophyteCoNSPM_FD_187576 | JGI IMG/M metagenome (GOLD analysis project Ga0209998, IMG submission 187576) | Arabidopsis thaliana rhizosphere microbial communities from the Joint Genome Institute, USA, that affect carbon cycling - Endophyte Co-N... | ecosystem: Host-associated > Plants > Roots >... | reverse complement strand
TACGGTGAGGGCGACGCCCCTGAGTCGACGGCGTCCTCGGGATGCAGTTGCACGGTGGCAAGGATCTCCTCGAACCACGCTCTGTCGTACTGAGCGACGAGGTCCAGGTCGCCGGGCCACACGTAGAGGTCGATGTGGTAGCCCCGGCCGGCGGTTGTGACAACCGCCACCAGACAGGTCTCGCCGCCGCCGAGCCCAGTGGCGCCGTCGACGATGATCGGCTCCGTTGTCGTGCATCTATCGTCGCTCGCCATCTGCGCCGCGACCCAATCCTCGGGCGCGGACTCGCCGATCGGCTGCGAGGCGATGCGCAGGAACAGGGCGTCGCCGCCCTCGATCGTGTCGTGCAGCACGTCGACCTGGGGGGCAGAGTGGACGTGAGAGCAATAGAGGCAACCCGTCCAGGGTTCGGTCGCCGCAAGGACGATCCACCCCTCGGGGTACGACACTGAAATGCCGTGCACCGTCGAGGTGAAGGTCTGGGTCAACGGCGGAGGGGATGGCGGCGATGACTCGGCGATGGACGGTCCTGGCGTCGCGGTCGATCCGGCGCCTGGGCCCGGCCCCGACGAGCCCGGCAGCAGGTTGAAGCCGACGACGGCGATGACCACCACGGCCGCGGCCGCCAGGCCAATCTTCAGGTATCGGTTCATGTCAGGTGTCCTCCACGGACCGATGAAGGTCCGCTGTTGTGTCGTTTCAATGCGGTCTCGCACGGCGTCGTAGACCGGGTCCGCCAGCTCGGTCTCTCCCTCCATCAGGAAGGCGCGGATCAGGCGATCGGGGTCTCGTCGCGGTGTCATGCCATTCGCTCCTGGGAAATGGCGGACGACCGTGCATCAGCCTCGATGCTGGCCCGGAGCGCCCGCGTGGCGTGGTGCAGGCGGGACTTCGCGGTCCCGACGGGAATGTCGATGCGTCCCGCCACCTCGGAAATCGAGAGACCGAGGTAGTGGTGAAAGACGAGGACCGCTCGCTGCTCGACGGTGAGCCTTCGGAAGGCCCGTTCGAGCAGGTCGCGGTCGTCCACGGTCAGGTACTCGTCGGGGCCGTACGCGCCCGCGACGGGAAGGACCCTCAGGCCCTCGGACCACCGCGAGCGACGCCTGGCCTCGGCGTAGCACGCGTTGGTGAGGATGCGGTGGAGCCACGGCTCGAAGCGGCTTGGGTCGCGAAGCGAGCGGAGCTCGCGCCAGGCGGTGATCAGCGCACCCTGCACGGCGTCCTCGGCCAGGTCGACGTCGCGGAGGATCCGCACCGCGATCGCCAGGCATCGATCGCCGACCATGCGCGCAAGGGCATCGAACGCTTCGGCGTCGCCCTTCCGTGCCTGCTCGACGAGTTCCGGCTGCAACCCATCTCTCCGTTCCATGGCGTTCGGCCCGTTCTGGACCGATCACTGAAGAGAGTTGTCGGGGCAGCCTATCTGTTCAATCGGGAGGGCTGGCTTACGTACGGCCTTCGGGAGGGGGTCCTGGGAGCGGCTCATCGGCGGAGGTCGCCGCGGCGGCCGGCGTGATGGTCGGGGCCTCGAGTCGTGCGCGGACGATCTCGCGGTGCGCGTCGCGCTCCACGGGGTCCGGCATCCAGCGACGCTCGACCCATCGGCCAAGCACCGGAACGCGCAGGAGCGCCCTTCTGATCATCACGCGAACGCGATTGTAGCCCTCGCTCTGTGGCGACCCTCCTATCTGGCCACCATCGGCTCGCTCTAGGCCCCGAGCTCGTACTCCTTGCCGGCCGCTCGGCGACGGCCGTGCTGCGTGAGGATCCGCTTCCGGAGCCGGATCGAGGAAGGGGTGATCTCCACCAGCTCATCGGCAGCGATGAACTCGATCGCCGACTCGAGCGTCATCAGGCGCGGCGGGGTCAGGCGCAGCGCCTCGTCGTGCGAGTGGGTGCGCATGTTGGTGAGCTTCTTCTCCTTGGTGGGGTTCACGTCGAGGTCGCCGGGACGGCTGTTCTCGCCCACGATCATCCCCTCGTAGACCTCCACCCCGGTCCCGATGAAGAACTCGCTGCGCTCCTGCAGCGCAAAGATCGCGAACGAGTTCGAGGTCCCTGCTCGATCGCTGACCAGCACACCCGAGGTCCGATGCGTGACCTCCCCCGCCCACGGGCCGTTCCCCTCGGCGATCTGGTGCAGGAGCGCGGTGCCCCGCGTCTCGGTCAGCAGCTGCCCGCGGTAGCCGATCAGCCCGCGGACCGGCAGCACGAACTCGAGGCGGACGCGCCCGTCGGCATCGGTCGACATCTGCTCCAGCTTCGCCTTGCGGCCGGCCAGGGCGGCCTGCACCTCGCCGATGAAGTCGGGCGGGATGTCGACGGTGATGCGCTCGTACGGCTCGAGGGTCTGGCCGTCGACGACGGTCAGGATCACCTCGGGGCGGCTGACCTGGAGCTCGAACCCCTCGCGTCGCATCTGCTCGACCAGGACCGCGAGCTGCAGCTCGCCGCGGCCGCGGACCTCGAAGGTGTCGCCGGTCTCGGTCGGGTACACCTCGATCGAGACGTTGCCGAGCACCTCCTTGTCGAGCCGTGCCTTGATCTGGCGGCTCGTCACGTACTTCCCCTCCCGCCCGGAGAGGGGTGAGGTGTTCACGCCCAGGGTCATGCGCAGCGTGGGCGCATCCACGTCCAGGCGCGGCAGCGGTCGCGGGTCGGCCGGGTCCGTGATGGTGTCGCCGATGGTGACCTCCGGGATCCCGGCCAGGGCCACGATGTCGCCCGGCCCGGCCTCCTCGATGTCGACCCGCTCGATGCCCCGGGCGGTGGTCAGGCTCGTGACGGTGCCGTTCAGGGTCACCGTGCGGCCCGGCTCGACCGAGCCATCGGCCCCCTCCGGCTCCTCGCGCACGATCGTAATCCGCTGCCCTGGCCTCACCGTCCCGCTCCAGATCCGCCCGACCGCCATGCGGCCGACATAGTCGTTGGCCGCCAAGTTGGTGACGAGGAGCTGGAGCGGCATGTCCGGCACGTATGAGGGTGGTGGGGTCACCGCCACCAGCAGGTCGAGGAGCGGCATCAGGTCCGTGCCGGGGGTGGAGAGGTCGCGGGTGGCGGTCCCGAGCTTGGCATTCGTGTACACGACCGGGAACTCGATCTGGGCATCGGTCGCACCCAGGTCCATGAAGAGCTCGTAGATCGCGTCGAGGACTTCGGCGGGCCGCGCATCGGATCGGTCGATCTTGTTGATGCAGACGATGACCGGCAGATGGCGGGCCATCGCCTTGGAGAGGACGTAGCGCGTCTGGGGCAGCGGCCCCTCGGCGGCGTCCACGAGCAGCAGGACCGCGTCGACCATCAGCAGGCTGCGCTCGACCTCGCCGCCGAAGTCGGCATGGCCGGGGGTGTCCACGATGTTCAGGTGGATCGCTCCGTGGTCGATGGTCGTCTGCTTGGCGAGGATCGTGATCCCCTTCTCCCGCTCGAGGTCGCCGGAGTCGAGAACCCGATCCACCACTGCCTGGTTGGCGCGGAACGCTCCCGTCTGGCGCAGCAGGGCGTCGACCAGCGTCGTCTTGCCGTGGTCGACGTGCGCGACGATGGCCAGGTTGCGCAGATCGGGGCGCGTGAGGCTGGCGGAGGGCGTGGCGAGAGAGGCGGGAGTCGTCATGGGACGCTCCGATTGTCGCACACAGGCGGCGACAGCCCCTTCCTCCCCTCTTGGATTCCCGCCCAGCGGGCCTAACGACCGAGATGGGCGGGGATCTGCACGCAACGTGGCCGGCGTATGCACGACGCGGGCACGACAGCCAATTTGGCGCCCGAAACCGCCTCAGAACGAACGAAGTCGGCAGATAGGCCCGCTGAGCGGGAATCCGGGCCGATGCGTTCCTGACTAGGGGCTGCTGACGGTGATCGAGGAGACCGCGTTCGCCACCGGGTCATAGGTCAGCGTGGCGTGCGTGATGCCGCCCACGGTCCACGTCACGCTCGTGGCCTTCCTGCCCAGGTTGAGCGAGATGCTGCAGCTGCCGGTCGCGCCCGTGGTGCAGCTGGTGCCGCTCCCCGTCGACCAGGTTCCGGTCACGATGGCGCCGCTCACCGGAGCCAGCGCGTCGTCGCGGACGCTGATCAAGACGGTGGCGGTCCAGCCGCCCTTGCGCGTTGCAGAGCTCGAGCTCAGTCCGCCGATGCTGGCCGTCCCCGACGGAGCGGCGGAGACGGTCACCTGGTGCGTGACGCTGCCGGTAGCCCCGTCGTCATCGGTCACCTGCAGGGTCACGTTGTAGGTGCCTGCCGTGCTGAAAGTGTGGCCTGCCTGCGCGCCGGTCCCCGAGCCATCGGCGCCGAACGTCCACGCGTACGCGACGACCGCGCCGTCCGAATCCGAGGAGCCGCCGGCGTTGAAGGTGCAGGCCAGCTGCGTGCACGAGGAGGTGAAGCTTGCCACCGGTGCCTGGTTGGGCGGCGGCGCGCCGTTCGGCCAGAAGCTGGCTGCCCAGCTGACGGCCGCGAGCTTGGCCTGGCCTGAGATGGACGGGTGGAAGTAGTCGCCGCTCGCGTCCGATGAGGTGAAGACCGTGTTGTAGGCGGCGTTGCCGTCCCAGCGACAGTGGACGTACGCCGCGCAGACCTGGGCCAGCTGCGTGTTGTAGTCCACGTTGCGCTGCGCCACGGTGGCGCGGCGGGCGACATCGGTCTGGGTGGTGGAGGTCGGGTTGGCCAGCAGCGACTGGCAGATGTTGCCGGCCGACCAGATGAAGCGAGCCCACCAGTTCCCCTTGAACAGCTCCCACAGGTGGTAGACGTTCGGGATGCTGCTGACGTACACGTTGGTGTTCGGTGACCCGGCGCTCAGGGTCGCCATGGCGGCCTCGAACTGCGAGCGGAAGGAGCTGACCGAGGTCATCGTCCCGACCGTGTCGGTGCACAGGTCGTTGCCACCGATCAGGACAGTCAGGTAGTCCGGCTGCAGCGGTACCACGGTCTGCATCTGCCCGTTCAGGTCGGCCATCTTCGCCCCGGAGACGGAGCGGTTGTAGTTCCGTCCGCTGATCGCGGAGTTCAGCGCGAGCAGCCGGAGGTAGTGGCTGTTGACGGTGGCGTTGGTGCCGGTCGACCAGGAGTTCTGGGGGTAGTCGGTACCGAGGCTGCCGCCGGTGCTCGCGGCCTGCGTGATCGAGTCACCGACCGCGGCAATCGAGACGGGCAGCGGCGGTGTCGCGCCCGAAGCGACGGGTACCAGGCCGATGAGGAACGCGATCGCGACGAGCGTCGCGAGCCAGAATCGACGAGTCACGCGGGCCTCCCGATCGGTATGTGATGGCGGTGCGAAGACTCTACTCCGGGCGTACAAGCCCCAGGTCGCGCGCGACGGATTCGCGCAGCACGCTGAGTGGCAGCGCGCCGTGGCACAGCACGGCGTCGTGGAAGCGGCGGATGTCGAACGCGGCGCCAAGCGCCGTCTCGGCCTCGGTCCGGAGGCGCCGGATCTCGAGCTGGCCGATCTTATATGCGAGGGCCTGCCCGGGCCAGCCGATGTATCGGTCCACCTCGTTGGCGATGTTGTTGAGGCCGAGCGCGGTGTGCGCCGTCATGAAGTCGATCGCCTGGCCGCGGGACCAGCCCAGCGCATGCATCCCGGTGTCGACTACGAGCCGGGAGGCGCGCCAGGCGTCGTACGAGAGCATCCCGATCCGATCGAGGTCGCCGCTGTACAGCCCCATCTCGTCGGAGAGCCGCTCGGTGTAGAGGGCCCAGCCCTCGACGAAGGCCGTCGTCTCGGCGTGACGCCGGAAGGCGGGCAGCTGCTCGAGCTCCTGGCCGATCGCCACCTGCAGGTGATGCCCTGGCACCGCCTCGTGGAAGGCAAGCGCCTCCGCCTCGTAGCGCGGCCTGGTCTCGGGCGCGTAGGTGTTGATGTAGTAGCGCCCCGGCCGGCTTCCGTCCTCGGGCGGCTCGCGGTAGTAGGCGATCGTCGAGTGCTGTTCCTCGTGCGCCTGCATCCGCATCACCACGCACTCGGCCCTCGGCAGCCGGCCGAACCAGTCGGGGATCGCCGCGACCGCGCGAGCGAGCGACGCTTCGGCGACCGCCACGATCTCCTCCGGCGAGCTGAAATGGACCGATGGATCCCCGCGCAGGGCCGCCAGCGTCCCCGCCAGGTCGGCGGTTCCCAGGACGCGGCCGCCGAGCTCGGCGATCTCCGCGTCGATGCGGTCGATCTCGGCCAGGCCGATGTCGTGGATCGCCTGCGGCGTGCGATCCGTCGTGGTGTGGGCACGGGCCAGGCTGGCGTACGTCTCCGCTCCGCCCGGCAGGTGTGACAGGCCGACGTGCGCCTCTTGCCGGGCGCCATCCACGACCTCGTCGGCGAGGTACGCGCGATACCGCGCGAAGGCGGGACGCAGGCCATCGCGCACCGCACCGGCAAGGCCGACCTCGAACGCGCGCCAGGCTCCGTCGCTCCAGCCGGCGTGCTCCGCCCGCAGCGGTGCCAGCAGCGGCCACTCCTCGAGCGGTCGGGCGAGCAGCTCATCCAGCTGGGCGATCACGCGCCGCACGGACCCGGCCACGGGGAGCTTCCCCTCCGCCGATCCGCGGCGCAGCTGAGCGATCTGCTGGTCGACCCACGGGCCCATGGCCCACCAGCGGGCGAGCATCGACTCCCCGTCGGCGACGTCACGCAGCGGCTGGAACGACGGGATGTCCAGGAACCCGGTCTGCGGTCCATTCATCGCGTCGACCGTGAAGCTTCGCGCATCGGCCGCCAGGATGGCGAGGCGATCCCCGACCGCCTGCGTGAGCGCCGCACGGGTGAGCTCCCCCTCCGGATCGGCCTCGGGGGGAAGAGCCGCCACCGCAGCACCAATCTCCTCGAAGCGCTTCCTCAGCGCGGCACGGCCGGCGGGCGTGATGTCGCTCAGCCGGTCACCGTAGCGGTGCTCCCCGATCGCCGTCCCCTGTGCCGGATCCGCGGCGAGCACGGCGTCCCAGAACTCCTCGGCCAGCCGATCCAGCTCGGCCGTCATGCGGTGACCCTCACGCGGTCGCCATCACCGCGCGCTCGGCCAGTGCGATCGGCAGCGTGCCGGCGCCGGTGATCGCGTCGTGGAAGTCACGCAGGACGCCGAAATCGGCGATCGTGGCGCCTCGCGCAGCCAGGAACTGGTCGCGGATGCGCAGGATCTCCAGGCACCCGGTCAGGTAGGAGCTGGCCTGGGTCGGCCAGCTGCAGTATCGGGTCACCTCGGCGATGGCGGTCGGCTCGGTCATGGAGGAGTGCTCGAGCATGAACTGCACCCCCTCCTCGTGGGTCATCTCGCCCAGGTGCAGGCTCGTGTCGACCACGATCCGCGCGGCTCGGAAGAGGGTCGCCTCGTACTGGTACAGGACGTGCCGCGGGTCGTCGTAGAAGCCGGACTCGCGCATCATCCGCTCCGCGTACAGCGCCCAACCCTCGGCGAAGTAGCTCGTTCCGAAGACCTGGCGCACGGCCGACGGGTTGAGCTTTGCCATCACCAGGTGCCAGTGATGCCCTGGGTAGGCCTCGTGCACCGACGTCGACGGGATGCTCGGATAGCAGTTCGACTCCAGCCGTTTGGCGATCTCGGCCTCGCTCGCCTCGTCGGGCGGGAATGGGACGAAGAAGTGCCCGCGCATCGAGTCGGAGAAGGGCGGCGGGTCCTGGTACGAGGCGACCGCGAGCACCGGCCGCTGGAACGGCGGCGATGGCTCCACGCGGCATTCCTCGCCCGCGGGGAAGCTGACCAGCCCCTTGTCGAGCAGGAAGGCGCGGGCCCTGGCCGTCCAGTCCTCGTATCCGACGCGCATCGCCTCGGGATCCGCGGGGCGGTCGTGGTTCAGCTCGAGCACGAGCGCATGCCAGTCCTCGTGCCCGGCGATCTGCTGCGCCGTGGCGCGCATGTCGGCGGTGAGGCTGTCGATCTCGCCGCGAGCTCGCTCGCGCAGCTCCCGGGCCGTCGTCCCGAGCAGCTCGGCATCGCGCAGGACGGCGTCGTAGCGTGCCTCGCCAAAGGCCCAGTCGCCGGTCGCATTGGGCTCCATCTCCTCGAGGAAGTCCGCGTAGGCCTCGAGCGCGTCGCCGGCCTCCGCGCCCGCAGCCTCGAGCTCCCCACGGTTGGCGGGCTCGACCTGTGCCAGCAGCAGCTCCCGCGTGTAGTGCGCGCCGGCACGTGCCTGGTTCACGGCACGCTTGAGGAGGAGGGCCGGCACGAGGTCGGGTCGCAGGTTGGTGCGGGCGGCCGCCAGCTGCGCCGGAATACCCCGCAGGCGCCCGATTGCGCTCTTGACCAGCTCGGGCTCCGGTCGAAGCCGATGGAGGAAGAGGATGAACACACCCTCCAGGCCCGGGTTCATGTAGGTGTCGGGACTGCGGCGCCAGATCTCCCACTCGTCGTAGATCGCGCGCTCGGTGAGGCTCGCGACCAGGAGGTCGCGGTCGATCGCCTCGTCGAAGCTGAGCGTGGCCGCGTCGACTCCGCGGAAGCGGGTCAGCCATGCGGCGTCCGAGTGGCGACGGCGCTCGAAGGCGTCGGCCGAGAGGTCGTCGAGGAGGTCGTCGTACTTCGCGAGGCCAAGCGCGCTCGCCTGCACCGGGTGCTCGGCGTGGTATTCGGCGAGGAACTCGGCGGCGAGGTCAGAGAAGGAGCTCACGGTTCTACCTCGAGCGCGGAGGACAGTGCCGCTCCGACATCGGCTTCCGATGGCATACGCATCGGCGACCCTGGGCCCCCATTGGTCGCCGCCTTCGGCATTCTATGCCGGTCGGACGGGCGTCACCACCGGTGTCGGCTATCCTTCCCCGCGATGGGAGCCACCGAGACCGTTGATCTCTTCTTCGAGCTGATCAACGACGACCGCCGCGAGGACGCGATCGCCCTCTTTGCCGAGCACGCGGTGCTGGGGATCTCCGTCCCCGGCTCCGACGAGCGGACCAACCTGCGTGGCCGGGACAAGGTCGGCGGCTGGTTCGTGCGCGCCGGAGACGGGTTCCGGATGTATGCCAACGACGGGCGCAGCATGGGAGCCAGCTACATCGCCGACGTGACGGTCATGCGCCCGGGGGTGCAATCCATGCATGTGGAGGCCAACTTCCGGGTCGAGGACGCCCACATCGTGAGCCTCTTCCTGCAACCGCTCTAGGGGCGTCGGTCAGTCGCGGCCCTTGCCGCCGTTGCCCTTCCCCTTGCCGCCGCCATTCCCGCTGCTTCCGGCTGACTCCTGTTCGCTGGCGCACGCGTCGATGAGCCCGGCGACCTGCGCCTCGGCATCGGACTGCGTGAGGCCGTCCACCTCGCTGGGGTCGAGCGTCGCTCCACAGGCGTCCGCGTAGTCGGCCATCAGACCGACGAGCCACCCGGGCACGGGGGAGGAGCTTTCGCCCTTCACCTCGTCGCCGGCCGCCGGGCTCCCCGGCCCCAGCAGTGCTGCAGCGAGGAGGATCGCGACGAAGAGGCCGGTCGCGCCAAGCGCAAGCGGTAATCCGCGTCGCCATTGGCGGACCAGGTGCTCCTCCTCGGTCGGCGGCGAAGGTGCGGCGACCACCGGAATGGCTCGTGTCTCGGCGTTCCGGTCCGCGGAAGGCGTGGTATGGAACGCGCGCAGGGTGCTCGCGACCATGGCCGCCCCTGACGGCCGTTGTGCGGGGTCGTTCGAAAGGCATGCCCGCGTGACGTCGGCCAGCGTTGGGTCGATGTCGGGCATCGGCGGCGGCCCCGCAGCGTGCGCCTTGGCCAGCAGGAGCGGGGCCACCTGCTCGAATGGTGGACGGCCGGTGAGCATCTCGAAGAGGACCGCGCCCAGCCCGAAGAGATCGGTCCGCGGCCCGACATCCCGTCCGGCAAGCTGCTCGGGGGAGATGTAGGCGGGGGTCCCCACCACTGTCCCCGTCTGGGTCAGGCGCTGGGCCGCGGACTCGAGTGAGTGCGCGATGCCGAAGTCGGCGAGATTCGCGTGCCCGGCCTCGTCGATCAGGATGTTCGACGGCTTGACGTCACGATGGATGATCCCGTGTCGGTGGGCCTCGGCCAGGGCGTCGGCCACGTCGCTGCCGATGCTCGTTGCAATCAGCGGGGGGAGCGCGCCTTCCCGCTCGAGCCGGGTGCTCAGGGATTCACCCTCGATCAGCTCCATGATGAGCGCCGGCGTATCGGGGTCAGTCACGACGTCATAGGTCTGCACGATGCGTGGATGACGCAGCGAGGCGACGAGCCGCGCCTCCTCTGCGAGGCGCAGGCGCGCCGACTCGTCGGCGAGCAGGTGGGGGTGCAGCAGCTTCACGGCGACCGGGCGATCGAGCTTCTCGTCGCGGGCGCGCCAGACCTCCGCGCTGCCACCACGGGCCAGCCGCTCCTCGAGCAGGTAGCGGCCATCGATGCGGATCGGCTCAGTGGAGTCGGTCATGGGCAGAATCGAATGATGGCGTTCCCCGGTTGCAGACTGGCTGCCCCAGTATGCGCCGAACGTTTCAGGGTGCTATCACGACCGTCCGGCCCGGACTATGGGAAGAGGTCCATCTCCCGATCCATCACCAGGGCGGCGGCCCCGTTCTCCCCTGCCGCGTGCTCGTAACCGCGGACGATAACCACCGGTCGACGCGTCACCTTCCCGCCGGCGAGGTCTGCGGCCGAGGCGAGCTCGTCCGCCACCGCGATGACCGTCGAGTGCATCAGGCGGCCATCGGCGTCCTCGGTGCCGCGCAGGTCCACCAGCGCCTCCAGCCCGGCGCAGCCGATCGCCACGTTGACGATCCCGTTCCGCCACGGGCGCCCGAACGAGTCGCTGATCACCACCGCCGGCTGCGCCCCGGTCAGCTCGCCGAGGCGATCGCGCAGCCCGCGCGCCGATGCATCCGGGTCCACCGGGAGGAGGGTCGCCACGTCACCGCGCCCCACATTCGAGAGGTCGACGCCGGCGTTGGCGCACACGAACCCGTGGCGCGTGCGCGAGATGATCAGCCCGCCCGTCGCCATGCGCAGTACCTCCGCGCTCTCCTGCAGCACCAGCTCAACCTGTCGCGGGTCCTTCCCCCACTGCGCCGCCCATTCCGTCGCTTCCTGGCGCGGCGTGACCGATTCCAGTTCGACCACCCGCCCCTCCGCCTTGCTGACGACCTTCTGGGTGACGACCAGGACATCGCCGGCCTCGAGCCCGATGCCGGCGTCGCGAAGCGCCGCTGCGATCAGAGCGGCCAGGTCGTCCCCGGGCTGGATCTCCGGGATCCCGTCAACCGCGATCAGCGAGATCACGCCGCGTCGCCCAGCTCGAGCCAGCGCGCCAGGTCCGCGGGGGTGTCCAGGTCGAAGGCCAGCCCGGGCCGATGCACCTCGGATACCGCCACGCCCGCGCCGGCTGCGCCGGCGAGATGCGCCTCAAAGGACCCGATGCCGAACTTGAACGCAATCGCGTCGGGCGGCCGCAGGGCGAGGCCGTTCGTGCCACTCCCTGCCTTGTCCGGCGCTATCGCCACGCCCCGGCCTTCCGGGAGCGCGTCAAGGAGGGCAGCCACGTCATCGGCTCCGAGGTTGGGAAGGTCACCGTGGAGGACGACGAGCGCCGTTACTCCCTCGGCCATGGCCTCGTCGCGGGCCTGCTCGAGGCCCGCGTTCAGCCCCAGCCCGCGCTGGACGACCAGGCGAGCGCCCGCGGCAGAGACGAGCGGCGCGAGGGCCTCGGACGGAGTGATCACGACCACGTCGCCGCACGCCTCGTGCGCGACTCGGAGCACCTGCTCCAGCAGTCGGCCGGCCAGCGCCTCGCGTTCATCGTCGTCCAGGACCGGCGCCAGGCGGGTCTTGGCGGCGGCCAGGCCACGGTGCGGCACGATGATCCGGACGCTCACGCGCGGAGCATACCCTCGCCCAGCTCGACCAGCGCTCGGGCCAGCCGGGCGCGACCGTCGTCGTCGGCCATCACCGTCGGCACCACGCTGACGTCCATGCCGAGCGCTTCGATCGCCGGGGCGAGGGCCGCATCGGCCTCGTCGATCACGAAGCGCTCGATCAAGCCCTGGTACAGGCGGGCGACGCCCACCGCGCTCGACTCGTGGCCGAGCGAGGTGAGCATCCGATCCGCCGGCCCGCGCAGCGCCTTGCCGGCGACGATCCCGCTGACGCCGACGCGGGGCGCCGGGGAGGAAACGAGTGCCTCGCGCATCCCCGGGACAGCGAGGACGGGTGAGATGCTGACGATCGGGTTGGACGGGCCGATCACCACGAGCTCCGCGGTCGCCAGTGCGACGAGCGCCGCGGGGCTCGGTCGAGCGGCATCGGCGCCCTCGAAGTGCACTGCTCGCACTTCATCGCGCTGCCCGCGCTTTACGAAGTAGTCCTGGAAATCGAGCTCGCCGGCATCGGTCGTCAAGCGAGTTCGCAGCCGGTCGTTGGTTGCGGGCACGAGGTGGCTCGGAACCCCCAGGGCGGTGGCCATCTGGGCGGTGGCATCGGTGAGGGTTGCGCCGCCGGCCATCCGGTGCGCGCGCTGGACGTGGGTGGCAAGGTCGGCGTCGCCGATCCGGAACCAGGTCTCCGCGCCGTACCGCTCCAGCAACCCCATGGCCGTGTAGGTGTCACCCGCCACGCCCCAGCCCTGCTCGCGGTTCGCCAGGCCGGCCAGGGTGTACATGATCGTGTCGAGGTCCGGGCAGACGAGAAGGCCGTGGTGCTCGGCATCGTCACCGACGTTCACGATCACGCTCAGGTCGCCGGGCGGCAGCACCATCTGGAAGCCGTGCGCGAGCTTCGCGCCACCGGTGCCGCCGGCCAGGAGGGTGACCTTCATGGGAGAGAGCGTAGCGCGCCGGTCGCTGTGGTCGGCTCGGTCGCCGTCTTACCAGCCCCACTGGTGCATCGACGCGTGAAGCTGCTCATGCGCGTCGCTTCACCAGCGTGATTGGTACGCCGACGCCGATATCACGCTCAACCGTGTGCGATCGGTCCCAGATGCGCGGATACACAAATGTGACTGGTAGGCGAACCGCAAGCCCTAATTCATGACTGGTTCTGTCATGAACGAGCGATACGATGTCGGCAAAGCCGACGAGCGAAGGAGAGGGCCGTGTTCACGATCGACATGCTGCGGGTGATTGCCGACGAGCGAGAGCGCCACGTCCAGGAGGAGCTGCGTCGGCGGAGGCTCCTCGAGTCGCCGTCCAGCCAGACCCGGGTGCACAACCGACCCACTCGCCCTCGACCCAAGGGGCGCTAGCCGGGGAGATGCCGCTCGAGGACGCCGCGGGCCAGCTTGACGACCTGGTCGCGGACCTCGGGCGGGGCGATCACCTCGAGGTGGCGGCCCATCCCGACCAGGTGCTCGGCCGCCTCGTAGAGTCCCCAGTCCACCCGGAGGCGCAGCCTGGTCCAGGCATCGGCATCGGGCTCCGCCAGGCGTTCCGCCGCACCGACCGCGTGGTGCCCTACCAGGTCTCCGAGCACGTCCAGCCGGTCAGGATCCACACGAACCGTCACCTCGATCCGCGGGATCTCGCGTTCGTAGGCCGCGATCGACTCGGCCCAATGCGACGCCAGGTCGAATCCCGCGGGCCGATCGAAGGTCTCGTCGAGCGGCCGCGCTCCCACGACGCGAGAGAGCCGATACGTGCGTATCGCGCCCTCGACGGAGGCCACCGTGTACCAGATCCCACCCTTGAGGACCAGGCCCAGCGGCTCGAGCACGCGCTCGACCCGATCGTCCCCGCGCTGGTATTCGACCCAGAGCCGGCGGCCCTCCCAGACCGCCTCGGCAACCACGGCGAGGTGCGGCACCGGATCGCTCTCCTGGAACCAGCCGGCCGCGTCGAGGTAGAAGCGCTCGACCAGGCGCGATGCTCGGACGCGCAACTCGGTCGGCAGCGAGGCCAGCACCTTCAGGCGGGCGGCAGTCACCACGGTCCCCAGGCCCAGCTCCGCCGCGGGACCCGGCAGGCCGGAGAGGAAGAGGCCCTCGGCTTCGTCGGCCGTCATGCCGGTGAGTCGGGTGCGGTAGCCCTCGACCAGCTGCACCCCGCCGTGCGGGCCGCGCTCGGCGTAGATCGGGACGCCGGCCTCGCTCAGCGCGTCAACGTCGCGGTGGACGGTCCGCTCGGAGACCTCGAGCTCCGTCGCGAGCTGGGCGGCCGTCATCCGACCGCGCGTCTGGAGGAGGAGCAACAGGGTGACCAGGCGGGAGGCACGCATCGGTCACCATGCTAATCGCATTCATGACAATACGTGTCGTGATCTATGGGGCTAGCCGGCCTCGAGCATCGGCTTCACCTCGGCCATCAGCCGCTCCATCGTCTCGGGATCATGGGGCGACGGAAAGCCGCAGATGAAGTGCCGGAACCCGATCCCCAGGTAGGGGCGCATCATCTCCGCCACCTGCTCCGGCGTCCCGGTGGGCTGATCGGGCCAGACGCGCGCCCGCCCGTTGTGGGCGAACAGCTCCTCCTTCACCCGGCGCGCCTCGGCCTCCGTGTCCCGGATCACGATCACGCCCATCCCCACCGTTCGCTCGATCTCGGACTCGTCGCGGCCCACCTCGGCGCAGTGCTGGCGAAGGACCTCGTCCTTGCGCTTCACGCTCTCGAAGCCGCCGCCGACGTTGCACATGTCCGCGTAGCGGGCCACGCTCCGGAGCGTGCGGCGCACTCCCCCACCCCCGATCAGCAGCGGCAGATGGGCCTGGACCGGCGGCGGGTCGTTGCGGACGCCGGCGGTGGCGTAGAACTCCTCGCCGGACGGCTCCTCGCCATGGAGCATGCCGCGCATGATCCGGGCGGCCTCGTCCATCCAGCGCAGCCGCTCGCCCGGCGAGCCGCCGAACGGAATGCCGAAGGCGGTGTGCTCCGTCTCGAACCATGCCCCGCCGATCCCCAGGATCGCCCGGCCGCCACTGAGGTGGTCGAGCGTGGTCGCCATCTTCGCAACGAGGGCCGGGTTGCGGAACGTGTTGGCGCCGACCATCAGGCCGATCCGGGAGCGCTGCGTGACGCCGGCCCAGCCGGCGAGCACCATCCAGCCCTCGAGCATCGGACCGTTGTCGGACCCCACGATCGGGTAGAGGTGATCCCAGGTCCAGATGTCGTCGTAGCCGAGCTCATCGGCGCGGGCGGCGGCGTCGCGCATGGCGGGCCACGAGGTGTACTGGTTCCAGGCCAGCATCCCGAGCTTGACGGGAGCGGTCACCGGTGCCGGATCACCCGCTCCACGTGGACCGTGATGTCGACCCGGTCGCCCATCGCGAACGAGCCCTCGCCCTGCCCGTAGCGGCGCGCCATGGCCCAGATGTTCTCGAGCGCCTTTTCGCGATCGTCGAACAGCTCTGCCCGTCCCTCGATCGTGACGTAGTCGGTGCCGTCCTCGAAGCAGAGGCTGATCCGCGGATCACGGCGCAGGTGACGGTCCTTGACGCGCCCGGCGAGCGTGTTGAGCAGGACCACGTCGTCGCGCTCCGGGTCGAGGTCGAACCAGATCACCGACAGGCTCGGCATGCCGCTCTTGCCGATGGTGGCCATCACCGGAAACCGCAGCTCCTGCATCAGCCAGCGGCGGATCTCGGGGGTGATCGTGGTCTCGGTGCTCATCGACGATGCCATGGTGGCCATCGTAGCGGGGCTAGACTTCAGGCACATGCGCATCGGCTTCAAGACCTCCCAGACGAACGTCGACTGGCCGACCCTGAAGGCGACCTGGGAGCTCGGGGACTCCCTCCCCGTCTTCGATTCGGGCTGGATCTTCGACCACTTCGTGGCCCTCGGGCCCGATGGCGGCGGCAGCCACGAGGCATTCGCGCTGATCGGCGCGCTGGCCGCCGTGACGAATCGGGTCCAGCTCGGACATATGGTCCTGGGCAACACCTACCGACATCCGGCCCTCACCGCCAAGTCGGGCGCCACCATTGACCACATCTCGAATGGGCGCTTCGTGCTGGGCCTCGGAGCCGGGTGGCACGAGCCCGAGCACGAGATGTTCGGGATGCGGCTGCCGCCCATCGGCGAGCGGATCACGATGCTCGACTCCGCGGTGCGCCTCATCAAGGCGCTGTGGGAGGCGCCCGGAGGGGTCTCCCTGGACGCGCCGCCGTATGAGCTGCGCGACGCGGTCTGCGACCCACCGCCGCTCACCCCCGGGGGGCCGCCAATCTGGCTCGGCGGGCAGGGGAGCCGTGGCCTCCGCATCGTGGCCGAGCGCGCGGACGGCTGGAACCAGACCGGCGACCCGGCGACCTTCGTCGAGAAGCGCGACATCCTGCTGCGCCACTGCGAGGCGGTTGGGCGCGATCCGGGTGAGATCGAGATCAGCGCGCAGGCCTTCCTGCGCGACGGCGACCACGCCGCAATGTTCGAGACCGCGGCGTCGCTCGCGGAGGCTGGCGCCCACCACCTGATCCTGATCATGCCGGCGGGCGACGGCCCTGACGGGCTTCAGCAGCTGGCCGATCGCGTGGCGACGCCCCTCCGCGAACGCTTCGACTGACCGATGGACTCGCCGAGCGATGGCCCCAGCGCCGAGCTGCTGAGCATCGGCTCGGAGCTGCTCGCCGGCGAGACGATCGACACGAACGCGGCCTTCCTTGGATCGTCGCTCGCCCGCCTGGGGATCCCGCTGCGAGGCATCCGCGCGCTGCCCGATGACCGGGCGGCGATCGCCAGCGCCTTCGCCGAGGCGCGAGTTCGCGTGCCGCTGCTGGTCGCCACGGGTGGCCTGGGTCCGACGCACGACGACCTGACCCGCGAGGGACTGGCCGACGCGCTCGGCGAAGGGCTCGTGGCGGACGCGGCGCTGGAAGCGCACCTCCGGGATAGATTCGCCGCCTTCGGGACGATGCCCGAGTCCAACCTGCGCCAGGCGCTGCGCGTCCCGTCGGCCGAGGCGCTCCCCAACCCCATCGGCTCGGCACCCGGCTGGTGGGTCGACCGCGACGGTTCGGTTGTCGTGCTGATGCCTGGCGTGCCATCCGAGATGCGGCGGATGTGGGACGAGCAGGTGGTCCCGCGGCTCGCCGACCGGTTCTCGCTCCGCCCGGTCCACGCGAGGACGGTCAAGACCTTCGGGATCGGCGAGTCCGCGTTGGCCGAGCTCGTCGGAGACCTCCTCGAGCGGCCTGGTGATGGGGTCGAGGCGGGGATCTACGCGCACGACGACGGCGTCCATCTCCGCTTCTGGACGCGTGGCGATCCGGTCCTGCTGGATGCGCCGGTCGCTCGGGCTCGCGCCCTCCTCGGCCCCTCCGTCTATGGCACCGACGAGGCAGATCTCGCCGCGGTCGCGCTCGCCGCGCTTGCACGTGCAGGCGCCGCGACGGTCGCCTCCTGGGAGGCCGATACCGGCGGGATGCTGCTCGCGATTCTGTCCGGGGCCGATCCTGCTCACGACGCGGCGAGGTACGTGGGAGGCGTGCTCGACAGCGGCGGAGTGCCGGCCGCCCCAGTGGCCGATGCGGTGATCCAGCTCTCGCTGCTGCCGACTGACGCGCACGGCCGGAGCCGGGTGCGCGTGTCCGTTGCCGGCGCGGCCGCGGTGCCGATGGCGGAGGTCCGGGTCCACGGCAGCGGAACGCAACGAGCCAGACGGGCCGCATTTGCCGCTCTCGACCAGGTCCGGCGCGCGTTCCCCTAGTTGGAGACCAGCCCAAGCTCCCATACGAGCGTCTCTGTCCCAACGAGCCAGGCAAACAGGGTCGAGGGGTCAGCGGCGCCGGACAAACGGAATGGCTCGCTCACCACCCCACCACCGACCGGGTCGAGGCCGACTGACGGACCACTTGGGAGGAAGAACAGTGCTCCGGCCGGAGACTGGAGCGGCCCGGTCACATCGAACCGCGCGATGTAGCGACCATCGGCCTGGGTGGTGCCTCGGTAGATGACCGTGAGAGACCCGGCCTGTACCGGCTCATCGCGGGAGTAGGGAGGACCCGCTCCGTCAGGATCGAGAATCGGCGGGAGCACAAAACCGGACGGGAAGGGAAGAGCGGGGTCCACCGGTTTCTCGGCTCCTGAGGCAGGAGGGACTATCGACGTCGGACTCGAGTCTGGCGACTGCCCGGGACTGACCGAGCAGCCCAAGACTGCAATCAGCACCAACGACACGCCGAAGGGAGCCCCCCAGTGCCGGAATGACGAGGCCCCCGGCGGACCGGGGGCCTCGTTCCATCGCATCTGCCAGCGAGCGCTACGGCGCCGTTCGCGTGATCTCGATCGGGACGCGCAAGGCGCTTGGCGCCACGTCAGGCCCGAGCAGTAGCTCACCGAAGTAGGTCTCGCCGACGACCATCGTCTTCGAGAAGTTGATCGTGAGCGTCACCTCGGTGCCGGCCGGAATCGCACCGGCTGGGATGCCCGAGATGGTCATATCGCTGCCTTGCACCACGTCGATTCCGACGGTGATGTCAGGAGTCCCGGAGACCTGCCAGCCCTGAGCCCAGACCTGGTAGTCACCGTCCGCCGGCCGCACGAGCTCGATGAACTCGTCGGTGCCGGCGGAACCTGTCGAGGACGCCACGATCTCGGCGTTCGTGAAGATCCCATCGTCGTTCTCGTCGTACACGACGAACAAGTCAACGTCATCGGGTCCCACGTCGACGGTGAAGGTCGCCGTCGAGGCGTGCGAGACAGTGACGTCGTGCTTGATGCTGGCAGAACTTGGATCGTTCGGATCGTCCTGCTGCGTTGCCTCCACGAAGACTGACGGCTGGCTGAGGCCGAAGGCATCCGCCGCGAGGCCTTCAAGATCGACCGTGGACTTGAAGGTGACGTCGAAGCTCCCTGCATCGGCCGGGCTGTCCATCACGACCGAGGAAGGTGCCAGCGTCGCCGTGCCGACCGAAGTCTGGAACGGCGTATTGAACTGGCCGCCATCGAACAACACCTGGTGCAGAGCGATGGCATGCAGACCCGCGGAGGCGGGTGCGGCGACGAGATCCTGTGCACCGCCGGTCGCGGTGTCGAAGGTCCAGATCCCGGCGCCGACGTTGGTGTTCGGGCTGGCACCCACGGTATCGAGCAGGTACGGCGCACCGAACAGGCACGCGCCGCACCAGACCTGTCCCTCAGGATCAGGACCCGGCCCGAAGATCAGGGTGTCGATATCGGTGGAGGGTGCGTTGTCGTCCCACTCGGTGCTGGCCAAGAAGAGGGTGCCTTCGGACACCTCCGCGTCAACATCGAAGTAGAAGAAGCGCCAATCTCCGGACTCGGCCCGCCACGTCCAGTCTGTGGCTCCGAAGACAGATCCGTTGTTGTACAGCAGGTCCGCCTGGTCCGCGGCCACGTCAGGGCCGCCGAAGCTGACCGACGGCAGGTTGCCATCGACATCGGCCTCCAGGGTTGGAGCCACGGTGATCAGCACCGGGACGACGATCTCTTCATCGGCGTCGCTGAGCACGATTGCTCCGTCGTACATCCCGTACGGGGTTTCAGCCGGCACGGTCACATTTGCCGTGAACGACCCCGAGGCGCTGGTTGGAGCGGTGATCCACGCCCAGTCGGCGTTCTCGTAGAAGTCGATCTGGATGTCCAGCGCCGTAGTGGCTCTTGCCGCGGTTCGGATCGGGTGCTGCAGGCCGAGGAAGAGCCCGTCCGCCATCCGATCGTTTGGGCTACGCACAAAGCTCTGCAGCGTGTTCGCACCCGGCCGGTGGTACATGAAGCGCTCGTACTCGCCCTTGTCCATCTCCGACGCCGCGAAGTTGATGTCAGCGAAGCCGTCGATGTTCGAGGAGGTGGGGAGGGTGCTGTGGTCCACGGCGCCGTCGCCATCTGCATCGGTCCACAGGTTCCCGTCACCGTTGATGTCGGTCCAGTTGTACGTGAGCAACCTGAACTCGTTGTTGGCGCTGTAGTTCAGCCCAACGTCGTAATTGGCCAAGGGGAAGTTGACGCGAACCACCATCAGGTCCGCGTTCGGGTGCGCCGCCACCTCGCTGGTCAGGTTGATCAGGTAGTCGGGCGCATTGAACGTGTAGGGGCTCTCCAGGGCCACGTTGCTGCTGGTGAAGTCCATCGACACCGAGTCGGTCCGCGTCATGTAGCGGTCGCTGATGTCGTAGCTCCCAGCACCGTTGATGGTGAACAACTGGCTGTCCGAGCCACCGGGGGCGACGATGTGGGCAAAGACATCCCACTCGTCGCCACGGTAGTCGCCGACACGCCACTCGGTGGGCGAGACGGACGCACCGCCGTTGGTGGCCACTTCGACTGCCATCTCGGCGTCCACCGAGCCAGCGCCCTGGATCCACGAGTCATAGCCGAGGTCCTCGGCGCTTGCCTTGAGGATCTCCTTGGCCGTGACCGCGAAGCCAGCCGGGATGGTGTCGCCGTTGATGTCGGTCCACGCGTCGTAGATCAGCGCCGTGGCGCCAACCGCAACCGGGGTCGAGCGGCTGGTGCCGCCCCACGTCTCCCAGGCATTCTTGCCGGAGAGGACTGCGTTAAGGGTCAAGTCGCCGGCGGAGAAGGCTCCGTCAGCCACCACGTCGACGCCCGTCGCGCCGGTCGCGCCCGGCCCGCGGTTCGACCAGACCATGACGTCATCGTCAGGGACCTGGCTGATGTCGCGAATCGAGTCCCAGCCAGTGCCACCGAACTGCGTCGACGCACCGACCGAGATGCCGATCGACGGCGACGGTGGGGAGGTTGTCCCGAAGCCGGGGGCCCCGTTGCCGGTCGAGAAGAGGGGCACCGAGCGGCCACCGCTTACTTCCCAGTGGATGAGGTCGGCCTCCTGGCTGGCCGCGTCGTAGCCGTCGTTATCGACATTCGACGAGCCGTACGAGTTAGACGTGATGTTCACGCCACGCGCGTTCGCAAGGAGGTACCCG
>Ga0209998_10000202_pt1 | contig 20871 bp, 10 predicted proteins | sample EndophyteCoNSPM_FD_187576 | JGI IMG/M metagenome (GOLD analysis project Ga0209998, IMG submission 187576) | Arabidopsis thaliana rhizosphere microbial communities from the Joint Genome Institute, USA, that affect carbon cycling - Endophyte Co-N... | ecosystem: Host-associated > Plants > Roots >... | reverse complement strand
TCCGAAAATGGAGTTTCGCGAAGACGGAATTCCTTCCGAGTTTCGAACAGCTGTCGTCGTGCCAACCCTGTTCGGGAGCGTGCGTGCCGTGCGCGAAGCGCTCGGTCACATCGAGGTACAGTATCTCGCCAACCGCGACTTGAATCTCTCGTTCGCGATACTGAGCGACTTCACAGATGCAGAAACCGAGACAAGGCCCGAAGACGCCGAGATAATCCAGGCAGCAGTGACGGGCATCGAGGCGCTCAACAGAAAATATCCGCAGGAGGGGAACGACGTCTTCCATCTCTTCCATCGAAAGAGGCTGTGGAACGAGAGGCAGGGCGTGTGGATGGGGTGGGAGAGGAAACGCGGGAAGCTTGGCCAGTTCAATCGATTTCTGCGTGGCAGCGCGGCGGATGCATTCTCGGTGATTGTCGGCAACGCGGATGCTCTTCGAGGCGTGAGGTACGTAATCACCCTCGACTCGGATACGGTTCTGCCGCGTGCCGCTGCGCAGCTGCTCGTCGGCGCGATGGCGCATCCGCTCAACAAGGCCGATTTCGATCCTCAGCTCGGACGAATCGTGCGCGGTTATGGAATTTTCCAGCCGCGTGTCGGCGTGTCACTGACGAGCGCGCATGCGTCGCGTTTTGCGGCGATTCACTCGGGGCATCCCGGAGTCGATCCGTACACGACCGCTGTGTCGGACGTATATCAGGATCTGTTCGGCGAGGGGAGCTTTACCGGAAAGGGGATCTATGACGTAGACGCGTTCGAAAAGGCGACGCACGGCCGCTTTCCGGAAAACACGCTTCTCAGCCATGACCTCATCGAAGGTGCCTACTCGCGTGCCGGCCTCCTCACGGACATAGAAGTCTACGACGACTATCCGGCGCGATATCTCACCTACACTCGCAGAAAGCATCGTTGGATTCGCGGAGACTGGCAGCTGCTGCAGTGGCTGGGACAGAGGGTGCCTGGTCCAGCGGGAGTCAGCAGGAACAGGCTTTCGGCAATCTCACGATGGAAGATCTTCGACAACCTCAGACGAAGCGGCGTCGAGATATCTCAGATCGCCCTGCTGATAGCAGGATGGTTCTGGCTTCCTGGTTCGGCGCTGCTGTGGTCAGTGATCGTACTTGCCGGAATTGCGGCGCCGTGGGTGTTCTCGCTTCTTCTCGCCGCAATCAGGCCACCGCGCGACCAGTCATGGCTGGCGTATTACGCTGCTGTACTGCGCGATGCCGGAGTGAATGCACAGCAGTGGTCGCTGGCCGTCGCGTTTCTGCCTCATCAGGCAGTCGTCAGCGCGGACGCGATAATTCGCACTCTCATTCGGCTCTTCATCACGAAGCGCAATCTTCTCGAGTGGCAGACTGCATCGCAGGTAGAGCGCGCAATGGCAGTGGGGTCGCTGCGCGAAGTGTGGCGGCGCATGTGGCCGGTGACCGCAATCGCAGTGGCCGCCGCAGCGTTCATCGCGCTCGACCTTCGCAACGCGGACGCGCTGACACGGATTGTGGTTGTCTCGGCAACGTTACCGCTGCTTGCCTTATGGGTCTTGTCGCCTGCAATTGCGCACCGGTTGAGCGGCCCGGCCATTCCGCCGGAGCTGCGTCTCACGGAAGTCGAGCGGCAGGCGGCGTTGAGGTATGCTCAGCTTCACTGGCAATTCTTCGAGCAATTCGTAACCGCTGCGACGCAATGGCTTGCGCCCGACAACTTTCAGGAAGACCCCGATCCCGTCATAGCGCACCGGACATCGCCTACGAACATCGGGCTGCAGCTGATGTCAACGGTGGCGGCGCGAGATCTCGGATTCATCACGCTCGAATCGATGATCGACCGACTCGAGAAAGTCTTCAGGTCGCTCGAGCGAATGCGGCGCTATCGCGGGCATTTTTACAACTGGTACGAGCTGCGTGATCTGCACGTTCTGGAGCCTGCGTACATCTCGACTGTCGACAGCGGCAACTTCGCCGGACACCTGATCGCGGTGAATCAGGCGTGTCTCGACGCGATACGAAATGTCGAGATCAACGACACCGACAAGCAGAGACTATCGGCGATCGCTGACCGCGCACGTCAGTATGCGCTCGAGATGGATTTCAAGTTCCTGTTCGACGAGAAGCGCAAGCTCTTCTCGATCGGCTACCATCCCGCAGCGAACACGTTCGACAACTCCTACTACGACCTGCTCGCCTCCGAATCGCGTCTTGCGTCCTTCATTGCGATAGCCAAGGACGACATTCCGGTGGATCACTGGTTCCGGCTTGGCCGCTCGCTCACTGTGGCTGGCGGAACGCGGACACTGATCTCATGGAGCGGCAGCATGTTCGAATATCTCATGCCGGCGCTCGTGTTACGAACGTTCCCGTCAACGCTGCTGAGCCAGACGCACCAGGGAGCGGTGCAGCGCCACATCAGCTACGGCGCCGAGCGCAACGTGCCGTGGGGAATCTCGGAGTCGGCATACAATGTGAGAGACAGGGCTCACACATATCAGTATCGTGGCTTCGGTGTGCCTGATCTCGCGCTCAAGCGGGGGCTGAGCCGCGAGCTTGTAATCGCGCCCTATGCTACGGTTCTCGCATTGATGGTCGAGCCGCACCAGGCGATAAGGAATCTCGCTCTGCTCGAGTCGGAAGGCGCGCTCGGTCCATACGGCTTCAGGGATGCCATCGACTACTCGCGCCCTGTCCCCGGCTCGAAGAAAGCAGTGGTCGGCGCTTACATGGCCCACCATATCGGCATGAGTCTCGTCGCGTTCGACAACGCGCTCAATGCAAAGGTGTGGCAGAACCGCTTCCATGCGGACCCGCTGGTCAGATCTGCCGAGCTGATTCTCCAGGAAAGAATTCCACGGCGTCTCGTCATCCAGGACCTCGAGCATGGCGACGAGCCGATGCGGATGCCGACGGAGACAGACAAGCCGGCTGTTCGCGAGCTCGAAACGGCCAACACACCGCAGCCTCGCATCGGCCTGCTCGGCAATCTCCCGTACACGACGATCGTGAGCAACGCGGGGAGCGGAGTGAGCAGGCACGGCGATCTCGTCATCAATCGCTGGCGCAATGACGGAACGCGCGATGATTACGGTCAGTGGTGCTATCTACGCGACGTCACGTCCGGGCGCTTCTGGTCGGCTGCGTATCAGCCAGTGTGCGCTCATGCCGAGTCGTACCGGGTTCTGTTCGCGAGCGATCGCGTCACGTTCCAGAGGATCGACGACGAGATCGTAACGACGATGGAAATAGCAGTCGCACCAGGGGAAACAGCGGAAGTGCGGCGCATCATGATTCAGAACACTTCCGATACCGATCGCACGATCGAGCTTACGAGTTACATGGAAGTCGTGCTCGCCAACGCAGATTCGGATCGGGCCCACCCCGCGTTTGGAAATCTTTTCGTTCAGACAGAATGGATCGCGCCAAGCTCTGCCTTGCTCGCCATGCGCCGCCCACGCTCGGCGACAGACAAGCCGAGCTGGTGCGGTCATGTGATCGCGGTGTCGAATCCGCAGGGCGCGGTGAGCTGCGAGACAGATCGCGCGCGATTCATCGGCCGGGGGCGCTCAGTGCGTGACCCGGTCGTGATGGACGATGCTGGTGATTTATCCGGAACCACGGGTGCCGTTCTCGATCCCATCTTCTCGCTGCGCGCGATGGTGAGTGTTCCCGCGGGCCGATCCGCCGAAGTAACCTTCACCACGTTCTTCGCGGAGGACAGGGAACAGGCAATCCAGCTCGCGGATCTATATCACGACCCATATAGCGCGAGACGCGCCCTCGACCTGTCATGGGCACATGCGCAGGCGGAGCTTCGTGAGTTCGGAATTACGCCGGCTGACGCTGCGCTATACCAGGAGCTCGCGGGACACCTGATGTACGCGCACCCGGGATTCAAGGGTCTCAGTGCGAAAGGAGCAGGAAGCAAGCTCGGCCAGACAGAGCTATGGGGACTCGGCCTTTCGGGAGACTGGCCTATTCTTCTCGCAACGCTCGGAACAGCGGACGGCCTGCCGAGCGTGAGGCAGCTTCTGAAGGTGCATCACTACTGGAGAATGAAAGGACTCACCGCCGACCTGGTCATTCTGAACGAACATCCCCCGACGTATCTCCAGGAGCTGAACGACGAGCTGCTGTCGACCGTGATGGCATCGAGCGAAGCAGGACTGCTGGACAGACCCGGAGGGGTGTTCATTCGCCGCGCTGACGTTCTGAATCCCGAGGACATCGAGCTGCTGCATTCCCTGGCGCGCATCCAGGTCGATTGCGACGGACTGGGGCTGGGAAACTTCCTCGAGTTTCCGAATGTCGAAGACACCTATCAGTCGAGTGGCCAGATTCCTGTCCTGTCAGCAATCATCGCTGACTCGGCAAGCAACGGGGATCAGGCAAAATCCACCGGCTCGTCCCAGCCTGAGTCCAGGCGTACTCGCGCAGGTCCGGCCGAGACGATATCGACAAACGGCGACGGTCTTTCGCTATTCAACGGACTGGGCGGATTCAACGACAATCACGAATACGAAATTCGGCTGAGTGGTGACGCACTGCCGCCGGCGCCATGGGTGAACGTCGTCGGCAATCCGTCAGCAGGGTTCATCATCAGCGAGAGTGGCGGTGGTTCGACGTGGGCGGAGAACAGTTACTTCTTCAGACTCACTCCATGGCGCAACGATCCTGTGTGCGACCCCGTGGGCGACTGCATCTATCTCCGCGACGATGAGACAGGAGAAATCTGGACTCCGACGCCAGAGCCCATTCGCGAGCCGACTCCGTATACGATCAAGCATGGCGCAGGCTATTCGATCTTCGAGCATCTGCATGACGAGGTGTTCACGGGTCTCAGAGTCGGAATGCCCGAATCGGACCCGGTGAGGCTGCAGGTGTTGACGATCAGAAATCAGGGATCGGCCACGAAGCGTTTTACTCTCACGAGCTATGCCGAGTGGGTGCTGGGAGTAGATCGTGAGAAGAGCTCGCAACACGTACGTACCGAGATGGCCTCTGAAAACCGGCTGATGCTGGCCCGCAACTATTTCGATCCGCAATTCGATTCCTGCGTTGCGTTTGGTGGAATCAGTGAAAGCGTCTCATCGTTTACGGCGGCACGGCGTGAGTTTCTCGGACGTAATGGAACGACAGCGGCTCCAGCTGCGCTGAGGAAGCAAGCTCTTGGCGAGGAAGTCGGGGATACCATCGATCCCTGCTGTGCTCTTCAAACGCAGATAACACTTGCTCCCGGAGAATCCCGCGAGATCGTCATTCTGCTCGGTGCTACGGACAGCACGGAAGCATCGATGTCACTCTTTGCACGATACGGAAACGCGCACGCCGCCAACTCCGCGCTGGACCATGCAGCCAGAGCATGGAGAGCGCGGCTTGGCCGGATATGTGTGAGCACGCCCGATCATGCGTTCAATGTCGTGTTGAATCAGTGGTCGTTGTACCAGGCTCTCTCGAGCCGCATGTGGGCGCGCTCCGCACTTTACCAGTCGAGTGGAGCGTTCGGGTTCCGGGACCAGCTTCAGGACGTGATGGCGTTCGTATATGCCGAACCGCAGCTTGCGCGCGATCACATAATCAGATGCGCGGGCCGCCAATTCGAAGAGGGTGACGTACAGCACTGGTGGCATCCACAGAGCGGGAGAGGCGTGCGCACTCGCTTCTCCGACGATCTCGCGTGGCTTCCATTCGTGACGAGCCATTACATAGAGGTCACTGGAGACAGCTCGATCCTCGACGAGAACGCGTCGTACCTCGTAATGCGCGAGCTCAATGCCGATGAGCACGAAGTCTACGATCTGCCGGAGGTATCCACCCTCGTGGAGCCTGTCTACGACCACTGCATGCGCGCTCTGCGACGAGCGAGCACATTCGGCGAACACGATCTGCCGCTCATAGGCTCCGGCGACTGGAATGATGGAATGAATCGCGTCGGTATTCATGGAAGGGGCGAGAGCGTGTGGCTCGCGTGGTTCCTGGCGATGACATCGCGATTGTTCGCCGTTCATGCCGAAAAGCGCGGCGATAGCGGAGCACTGAAGGAGCTGAGAGACAACGCCGACAGATACTTGAGGGCCGTCGAATTGTCTGCCTGGGACGGCGAATGGTATCGGCGTGCGTATTACGATGATGGCGCACCGCTCGGCTCGAATGAAAGCGACGAATGCAAGATCGATTCGATTGCGCAGAGCTGGAGCGTAATCTCAGGTGGTGGTGACAAAGAGCACTCGCGCGTGGCGATGCACTCTCTCAACAAGCATCTCGTTCGCGAGGACGCACGGCTCATCATGCTGCTTACGCCGCCGTTCAACACTTCATCGCACGATCCGGGCTATATCCAGGGGTATCTGCCAGGAGTACGAGAGAACGGCGCGCAGTACACCCACGCAGCTCTTTGGGCGGTTCTCGCCACTGCGTTGCAGGGTGACGGCGATCGTGGAATGGAACTCTACAGGATGATCAATCCGGTCACGCACGCCCTGACGCCCGAGGATGTAGCGACGTACAAAGTCGAGCCGTACGTCGTTGCCGCTGACGTGTATACGGCCGAAGGGCATGTAGGCCGAGGAGGGTGGACCTGGTATACCGGATCAGCGAGCTGGCTGTATCGCGTGGGACTCGAGGCGATACTCGGATTCACCAAACGCGGCGAGACACTCGAGATGAAGCCGTGCATTCCTTCCGAGTGGAGAGGCTTCTCGATAGAGTACCGGCACGGTGACAGCGTGTACGCCATCGAGGTGCGCAACCCGAAAGGCGCTCAAACCGGAATCGAAAGCGTGATCGTGGACGGCCGATCGACGGATGGCGCCATACCCCTTGTCTCTGATGGGCGCCGTCACGAAGTCGTCGTGACTATGGGAGCTAACCTTCAACCTCCGGCAACGGAGTAATGGCGGGTCCGTTGACGACGTTCCCGTAGGGGTCAAAGCGGGAACCATGGCACGGGCAGTCCCAGGTTTTCTCCATCGAGTTCCAGTCCACTATACAATAGAGATGCGTGCATACTGCCGAGCGCAGATGGACGTTGCCCTGCTCGTCCTTGTAAGCAGCGATCTTGCGCGGCCCTTTTCGAATCAGAGCACCTGTTCCGGGCGGGATCTCATCAGTTGAATCGACATCACCGGCCGTCGCCCAGTCTGCGTACTGTGCGGCGACGTTCAGGTTTTCCTTCAGGAATTCCGGAGTCGCCCGCAGGGTTTTGCGCGACGGATCATACAGGTCGGTCCACGGGTTCTTCTTGCCGAGAACCAGGTCCGTAAGAAGAATGCCGGCGATGGTACCGTGCGTCATGCCGTTTCCCGAATCACCCGTCGCGACATAGATGTGCTCGTCCGTGCCGGGATTCTTTCCAATGAACGCCATGTAGTCGATCGGCTCCATTATCTGGCCCGACCACCGGAAATCGATGGACTTCACCATCGGAAAGCGCTCGCGCGTCCAGTCCTCGAGACATTTGAATCTCGCTTCGAAGTCGTCTTCCTGACCGGTCTTGTGGTCCTCTCCGCCGACAATCAGGATGTCCTCGAGCTGCGCGGAGTCGACACGCGAATCAACTTCGTGAAGCCGCACATAGTGATAAGGATCGGGCGTGTCCCAGTACAACGCGCGAGGGACTGAGCCCCTCGGCACGCGCGCGCCGATTACATACGTGCGATACGCAGCCTGCTTGGTGTGGAGTATGACCCAGTCGTTGACCGGGCTGTTGGTGGCGACGACGACATTGTCGGCGGTGATGACGTGACCGTCGGTTGTCGTGATCGTGCACGGCTCACCATCGACGATCCTTTCCGCGTGCGCGTTCGTATATATCTGGCCGCCGTCACGCAGAATCGCCCGGGTGAGTCCATTAAGGTATTTGAGGGGATGGAACTGTGCCTGACGCGGAAACCGGAGAGCCGGCCCCGTATTCCAGAAATCTGGAGGCGCTCTGTCCACCAGCTCGACATCAAACAGGCCCGCTCGATGCGCGGCATCGAGCTCCTGTTCGAGCTCCTCGCGCTTGCTGTCTCCTCCAAGAAAGAGATATCCGTCCACGCGCTCGAAGTCACAGTCGATGTCTTCCTGTGACGCAATCGCTTCGATTCGATCGATGGCAGCAGTGTGACTCTCTGCCGCGAGCTTCGATCCGTTCTGGCCGTGCAGTTTCTCGATCTCATAATAGCGATCGTCGAGCGCGTTGCTCAGATGCGCAGTAGTCCTGCCGGTTTCACCACCTCCAACCGGGCCGTCGTCGATCACGACCACTACGCGCCCGGCACGCGCGAGCAGGTAGGCCGTGGTCATGCCCGCGATTCCGGCACCGATCACGCATACGCTGACTCTCAGGTCCTGGGTGAGCTTCGGAAGCTCGGGCGCATCGCTTGTGGCCATCCAGACTGAGGTGGTGCTGCCGGAGTCGCTTCGCATGCGATGAATTTCGGTAGAATGATTGCAGTAGCAGTACTCGAGAGTGGTATGGCGCATAGGATGTGCCAGTGGTACTCTCTCGACATTGCCCTGCCTCATAACGAATCACGAAAGGTCGAGGAACAACAGACTCATGGATTCAAAGGTTCTGGATGCAGCACGTGCTGCCTTTCCGTCATCGGATAATTCGGTGACACTTGGAGCGATAGTTCACGACGGCGAGTGCAATCCTGATCCACTCGTGTCGATTCCCATTCCGATGGTAAACCGTCATGGACTCATAGCCGGTGCAACCGGAACGGGAAAGACGCGTACGCTTCAGCTGATAACTGAACAGTTGTCGGCCGCGGGCGTTCCTGTTTTCGTGGCCGATATCAAGGGGGATCTTTCAGGACTCTGCGTGCCCGGTGATTCCAGCGACCGGATCTCGTCGCGCGCAAAAGAAACGGGATACTCGTGGAAGCCTGCGGCATTTCCAGTTGAGTTTCTCAGCCTGACCGGGAAGCAGGGTGCACAGCTTCGTGCAACGGTCTCATCATTTGGTCCGCTGCTTCTCGCAAAGGTGCTGGACCTGAATCCAACGCAGGCGAGCGTGCTGGCGCTCGTCTTCAAGTACTGCGACGACAAGGGACTTCTCCTGATCGACTTTTCCGATCTGCGCGCGGTGCTTCAGTATCTGACCGGTGAAGGGGCGAGCGAGCTCCAGTCATACGGCGGCATGTCGAAAGCAACCGTGGGCGTGCTGCTGCGCGAAATGGTGGAGCTCGAGCAGCAGGGGGCCGAGCAGTTCTTCGGTGAACCGGAATTCGACATAGGCGACCTGATGCAGCAGCGAGATGGCCGCGGGCTGATAAGCGTGCTCGAGCTCTCGGACGTCCAGGACAAGCCTGCGCTGTTCAGCACGTTCATGCTGTGGATGCTTGCGACGATCTATCATGAGCTTCCTGAAGTTGGCGATGTGGACAAGCCAAAGCTCGCGTTCTTCTTCGACGAGGCGCATCTCCTGTTCGACAACGCGAGCAAAGCGCTTCTCGATCAGGTGCAGCAGGTAGTCAGACTGATCCGCTCCAAGGGCGTCGGAGTGTATTTCATCACACAGAATCCGAAAGACGTTCCCGACGACGTGCTCGGGCAGCTCGGCCACCGCGTGCAGCATGCGCTGCGCGCTTTCACGCCGGAGGACGACAAAGCGTTGCGTGCCGCAGCGAGAACTTTCCCCAAAACGTCGTTCTACGATGTGGAAGAGACACTCACCACTCTCGGTATCGGCGAAGCTTTCGTGACCGTCCTTTCTCCCAGGGGAGTGCCGACTCAGCCGTTTGGAGTGCGTCTCATTCCGCCCGCGTCGAAGATGGCTCCAATTGCCGATCTCGGTGCGGAAGTCGCGAAGTCTGCCCAGGTGAGGAAGTACAGAGACGCGATCGACCGCGAGAGCGCGCGGGAAAAACTCGCCGCTCGCGTCGCTCCCGCGCAGCCGGGAGTGGAAGCCGCACCACCAGCTCCTCCTCAGTCCCGTCGTGCTGCCAAGGAGCCGCCGGGAACGTTCGATCAGATTCTCAAGTCACCCGTTACAAGAACCGTTGCGGGTGCGATCACGCGCGGACTGATGGGCGCGCTTCTCGGATCGCCGCGCCGCCGAACTACGCGCAGCCGCTGGTAGTCATTGCGAAACGAGTATAGCGCGAAGAGGCGCAGCGTCGAGCGACATCACCTTCACGGGAAACGCAATCAGGTCATACGCTCCAGCGGGTATGCGGCGCAGGTCGAGATTCTCGATGATGCACGCGTTGCCCTGGAAGAGCATCTTGTGCGCAGCGAGAGACTTGCTGTCCCGCGAATCGACTGAAGGAGCGTCGACACCGAGGAGCTTGAGACCAAGGCCGATGAGCGTACGCGCGCATGTTTCAGTAAGCGATGGCCACTCGTCAGGAAATGAGCCCGAGGCGATCGTGCAGCCGGTTTTCAGGATGAGCCGCTCGAACGGGTACGATGCAATCAGCGGTTCGATCCGATCGAATTCGAGCTCACCTTTCATCTCGCTCACATCGATCACGATAACGGGCCCGTAGAAGGCTTCGAGTGGAAGCTCGTGTGATCCGGGCCAGCCGTCGCGGACATGGAGCGGTGCATCAGCGTGTGTGCCTACATGCGGGCTCGATGTAACACTTGAAAGGTTCACACTCGAGCCGTTCGCGATCGTCGCTGTCCATCCGCACGACCATGGAGTATCTCCCGGCCACTCCGGCGTGGATGCCGAGAGACTGACACTGATGTCGCGAAGTCTCATGATCTCACTTGCGCGGCTGCGCGAGCTGCCTTGCAGTCTCCACGACCTTGTCTACGGTGAGACCGAGGTGTTCATACAGCTGCTTGTACGGGGCTGATGCACCAAAGCGATGCAGGCCCAGCGCGACACCATCACACCCGACCCATCGCTGCCACGACATCGGGTGTGATGCCTCGATGGAAATTCGTCTGATGCCAGGAGGAAGAATGCTGTCGCGATAGTCCTGGCTTTGCGCAGCGAACAGCTCGTGACTTGGCATGCTTACGACGCGCGCGCGAATCCCCTCTGCCTCGAGCTTCTCCTGCGCCTCGAGAATGAGTGCGACCTCGGATCCGCTCGACATCAGCAGAACCTGCGGATCACCTCCCGGAGAATCAGATAGAACGTAAGCGCCCCGGGCGACACCGACGGCGGGCGCATACCTCGTGCGATCGATGAACCCCAGCTTTTGCCGGGTGAGCACGAGCGCAACCGGTCCCTTGTGCTTGAGAGCGGCTCGCCACGCTTCCGCGGTCTCCGATGCGTCAGCGGGGCGAATCAGAGTGAAATCGGGAATTGCGCGAAGGGTGCTCAGCTGCTCGATCGGCTGATGTGTTGGGCCGTCTTCACCGAGACCGATCGAATCGTGAGTGTACACGTAGATCACGTGCCGGTTCATGATCGCAGCCAATCGCACCGCGGGTCGCATGTAATCAGAAAAAATCAGGAACGTCGCGCCATATGGAATAAACCCACCATGCACGGACATTCCGTTCATGACGCCGCCCATGCCATGCTCGCGAATTCCAAAATGGAAATTGCGACCGCTGTAATCGCCGCTTTTCAGACTCGGAGCGCCCTTGACGATCGTATTCGTCGACGACGCAAGATCCGCCGATCCGCCGACGAGCTCTGGAACTTTCGGCGCGATTGCGTTCAACACCGTTCCCGACGCTGCCCGACTCGCGATACTTCCGTTGTCGGCGGTGAACGTCGGGATGAGCTCCTCCCATCCATCGAGCAGGTCGCCGCGCAGCCTTCGCTCGAGCTCTGCTGCATCGGCCTGGTGCGCTGTTTTCCACGCATCGTACTTCTTCTGCCATTCCCCTTCGAGCTGCTCCCCGCGTGGCGTCATCGCGCGCCAGTGATCCAGCGCTTCCGGAGCGACATAGAACGGCTCCTGTGACGGATAGCCGAGTGCTTCCTTCGTCAGCCTGATCTCATCAGCGCCAAGCGGCGAGCCGTGAGCTTCGGCGGTATCATGCTTGTTGGGACTGCCGTACCCGATGTGCGATCTGACAATGATGAGTGAAGGCCGGTCATTCACTTCCTTCGCCGCAACGATCGCGCGATCGATTGCGTCGAGATCATTCGCATCTTCGACGCGCTGCACATGCCAGTGGTATGCCTCGAAGCGCTTCGCGGTGTCGTCGTCGAACGTGAGCTCGGTGTCGCCCTCGATTGTGATGTGATTGTCATCATAGAAGCCGATCAGCTTGCCGAGTCTCAGATGGCCGGCGTAGGAAGACGATTCGTGCGAGATGCCTTCCATGATGTCGCCATCGCTGGCGATGAAATACGTGTGATGATCCACCACTGAATGGCCGGGCCGATTGAAAAGGGCAGCCAGCTGTGCTTCAGCGATGGCCATTCCGACGGAATTGGAGATTCCCTGGCCGAGCGGTCCCGTAGTCGTCTCCACTCCCGGGGTGTAACCGTACTCGGGGTGCCCGGGAGTTCTGCTTTCCCATTGCCGGAACTGCTTGATGTCGTCCAGCGAGAGATCGTAGCCGGTGAGATAGAGGACGCTGTAGAGCAGCATCGACGCATGGCCTGCCGAGAGGACAAAGCGATCGCGGTTCATCCAGTCCGGATTCTTCGGATTGTATCGGAGGTGCCTGGTGAACAGGACATAGGCAAGCGGTGCAAGCGCCATCGGCGTGCCGGGGTGGCCGGAGTCGGCTTTCTGTACAGCGTCCATGGAGAGGACACGGATGGCGTCGATGCAGAGTTTATCGATCTTGTTCATTCTGGTTTGTGGGTGTTCCGATCCTTGAAACTGCGCCCTGACTGCGGATTAACTGCTCTGTAAGCACAGATTACACAGAATGGGCACAGATTACACCGAAACTACGCAAAGGCGCTCATTGATTTGTTTTTGAACGACGGAAAGGCGTAGTTGCGCGGTTAACAAACAAATCAAAAAGGCAGTTCCGCAGTTTCGGTGTAATCTGTGCCCATTCTGTGTATTCTGTGCTTACAGAGCAGTTCAAAGCCGTAGTCAATCCGCAGTTAATCCGTAGTGTCAGAGGATCAGGCATTAGGCCCGGGAATTTCCATTGGCGGGCGAATGTTCGGTAGCAGCGCCTCTATTTCGAAACGGCGCGGCTCGAGCCACGCCGGAAGCTTCAGTGACTGGCCGAGCTTGTCGAGCGGCTCATCCACCGTGAATCCCGGAGGATCGGTCGCAATCTCGAACAGCACTCCGCCCGGCTCACGGAAATAAATCGACCGGAAATAATCGCGATCGATCTGCGGTGTCACGTTGTATCCTTTTGCGACGAGCTCGTTGCGCGCGGCAAGCTGCGTCGATTCATCCGGCGCGCGAAACGCGACATGATGAACAGTGCCGGCGCCCATCGAGCCGGACCACAGACCGGGAACGCATCTCAGGTCGACTACCGAACCGGTGCCTCGATCCTTTGCGGCATATCGAAAGATGCTCGCCTGTTCACGCACTGGCTCGAAGCCAAAGGATTCGACGAGAAGCTTGCCGGTCAAGTCGCAGCTCTCCTGCCACAGTGTGACTGAATAGATGCCGCGAATGGAATGTTCGGCGGGAACATGCTGACCGCTCGTTCCCTGTCGTGCTTCCGCACCGGCATGGGCAACCAGCTCTCCCATGAACCCATCCGGATCCTTGAACGCAATCACGCGCTCTTCATCGAACCGGGTTCTGGGATGCTCGAACACCACATGATGTCGAATGAACCGCTCGATCCAGAAACCGACGGCACTCGGCAAAATCGAGAATGAGGTAACCGCCGCCTGTCCGGCACCCTGCCGGCCACGCCTGGAACCTGGCCACGGAAAGAAAGTGAGAATACTTCCAGGCGAGCCTTCGCTGTCCGCGAAGTAGAAGTGGTAGGTCGTCGGATCGTCGAAATTCACCGTGCGCTTGACGAGTCGCATTCCCAGCACCCCCGAATAGAAATCGAGATTCCGCTGGGGATCGCCGGCAATCGCGGTGACGTGATGAATACCCGGTGAAACGAGTGTCACGTGCGAGGTTCTGAGCCGGCGGCGCGGGGTGGATCATCATTCATTTCGAAAAACTAACCTCACCGCAGCGTCAGGCGGTTACTTGTCGAGGTTCTGCCTCTCATCCGAGCTTGTTCGGGGTTTGCCACCCTTTCCGCCATAACCGCTCTGGTGTTCGGTCGAGCGCTCCTGATTGGGATCGACAGCGTTCGGGGTTCCCGAATGCGTGTCACCTGAGCGTTCGACGGGATCCCTCTCCTCGGTGTCCATCTGTTCCTTGGCATCTTTGCGCGTCATACTTAAGCCTCCGTTGAATGTGTAAGGGGCAATCGACATGCCGCACATCGAGGGGTCGTTCGCTTGAACAAAAAAGAATCGGGCGTGGCCGCTAACGGCACACGTTCGCGGTTCACCAGCCTCAGCGATCCAAAGACACTCGAAAGGTTCGTCCAGAACCTCGGCGAAGGCATCTACATAACCAACGAGGAAGGAGAGATTCTCGACGCGAATCCAGCGTTCCTTCGAATCTTTGGCGTGGACAGCCTGGATGATCTGAAGAAGTACAAGGTCAGCGATTTCGTGGATGCGGAAATCAGGCGTCAGGAGGTAGAGCTGGTGGAGCGGGAAGGATCCACCCGCGACCGTGAGCTCCAGATAACGCGTCCTGACGGGGCTGTGCGCACCGTGCTCGACACGTGGTACCTCAACAGGGACCCCGACACGGGCAAGCCGATCTTTCACGGGATTCTCGTCGACATCACGTCGCGGAAGAATCTCGAAACGCAGCTGGTGGAGCAGAGCATTCGCGATCCCCTCACCGGCTGCTACAACCGCAGATATCTCTCGTCGCTGTTTGCGGCGCAACGGTCGGATGAAGACCGATGGGGCTGCATCTACGTGGACATCGATCACTTCAAGCAGTACAACGACACGCACGGCCATGCGGCTGGTGACTCGATCCTCGTGAAGATGAGCCGGTTCCTGATGCGGTATGTACGCGCCGAGGAGCCTGTCGTACGAATGGGCGGTGACGAGTTCCTGATAACTCTTTTCGATACTGAGCTCTCCGATACCGAAGCGATTGCGCACAGGCTCGAGAAGGCGGGCATCGAGCGTGGCCCCGTTTCCTTTTCACTTGGCTGGGCTGCCAGGGAGAAGACCGAGTCTTTCGAGGAGACTGTGAATCGCGCCGACAGGCAGCTCATTCAGGTGCGCGTAGTGCGACGCCCGGAGCAGCATACCCGGCGTGTCCCGGGGGAGAAGGATTAGCGGAGTGTGCAAGTTCGGGCGCTGGCAGCGTCGTATGGGTAATCATCACCCGAGACTTCCATGCGCGCCCGCTTCATTTCGATTCTCCCGCTGTTCACAATCCCAGTTATCGCAGAGGCTCAGGGATCGCTGATCCCGCGACCCTGCGTAATGCGGCCCTGTCCCACGGATACGCGGTGCTTTCCGTGTCCTCCCGCTGCGCCCACAGTCTTCAAGCAATCCAGTCACGTGCGGGCTGAGCTGGTGGATCGTGTCATACGCTACGAGGTGACTGAGACGTTCGTGAATCGGGGCGGAGGAGTGGGCGAAGCGGACTACATCTTTCCTCTTCCCAGGGGCGCTGCGTTCCAGGACCTCAAGCTGTCGATCAACGGCGAGCTCGTTTCCGGCGAAACGATGAATGCGGCTCAGGCGCGCGCGATCTACGAGGACATCGTGCGGCGCCAGCGGGATCCCGCTCTGGTGGAATGGATGGGATATGGAATGCTGAGAACGAGAATCTTTCCAATCGCGCCGGGCGAGGAAAAGAAAGTGGTGGTGCGATTCCAGACAGTTGCCGAGCGTGAAGGAGACGCGCTCCGGGTGGATTACTTCCGCGGGAGACAAACAGGCGACGGATGGCTGGCTTTTGCCGGGACGCGGGACGGCGATTTACCGCGGTCGTCGTTCACGCTCACGTATGGCGCGGGTGAATCATATGGGAACCCATATTCTCCGACCCATTCGCTCGTGACGACGCAGAGGGGAAACCGGCGTCAGGTCAAGGCGGAGGGCGGCGCGAGCGAAGTAACACTCCTCATTCCGATCAGGAAATCAACCGAGCCGTCGATCTCGGTGCTCACGTATGCGCCCCGGAATGAAGACGGGTTTGCGCTTATCACTCTTTCACCTCCGGCGATCGTGGCACGATCGACTCCGCGCGACGTTACGCTCGTGCTCGACGTATCGGGATCGATGTCGGGGGTGAAAATCAGACAGGCTCGTGAGGCCGGAAAGCAGCTGTTGTCTACGCTGAGCCCGTCCGACCGATTCAAGCTGATCGACTTCTCGACGGAAGTGCGAACCTTTCGTGATGATTTCGTCAGGGCGACGAGAGAAAACGTTCTCGAAGCTTCAAGATATCTGCAATCGCTCGATGCATCGGGCTCGACGAATATCTCAGGCGCGCTCGATGCAGCGCTCGAGGGCAGGGTTCCATCCGGAAGGCTTGGACTCGTCCTGTTCGTCACCGACGGTGAGCCGACAGTCGGTGAGCGAAATCCTGAAGCGATTGCCGCGAGAGTAAACCGCGATCGTGGCGAGAGAAGAATCTTTTCATTCGGAGTCGGCGCGGATCTCAACGCGGCGCTCGTGGAGCGACTGGCGCTCGAGGGAAGAGGAACAGCGCAGTTCGTTCGTCCTGAGGAATCAGTAGAGCGGGCAGTATCGATAGTCGCGGCCAGGCTCACGAATCCAGTCGTGACTAACCTCCGTGTATCAGCTGACGGAGTCAGGCTGGTGAAGCGACATCCCTCAGCTCCTGGCGACATATTCGCGGGCCAGGACTTCGTTCTTCTTACGAGATACGACGGCAGTGGAACGACACGCCTTCGCTTCGAGGGAGAGAGCGCATCGGGACCGGTTTCGTGGACATCACGTGTAGAATTTCCCGCGTCGAAGAGAGACAATGCGTACATCGCACGTCTCTGGGCGACGCAGCGGCTTGGATACCTCAGCGCGGAAAAGAGAAAGAACGGCGGATCACGGGAAGTCAACGATGAGATTCGCGAGCTTGGCGAGAAGTACTCGATCCCGACCGAGTTCACATCCTATCTCGTGGTAGAGCCCGGCATGCGAAGAGAGCGTGATCTTTCAGGTCGCGTATCCGGTGTTCGGGGTGGCGTTGCGAGAGGCGTAGAGGCCGCAGCACCACCACAGGCGAATCAGGTCCAGTTCGAGGCTGCGCGCGATGCAGCGAAGCAACGTGCCGCGACGAACCTCGCGGTTGCAGATGAAGCAGATTTATCGAGCGGGTCGGGAGCTACACGTCGCGTCGGCGCCAGGATATTTGCGCTGAGCGGAGAAACGTGGACGGATCTGCGCAGGTCCGATTCTACAAAGGTGGTGAAGGTGAAGGTATTCTCGAGCGCGTACTTCAAGCTGATGGATGCAGTTCCGGAGCTGCGTGACATCTTCGCGCTCGGTGACAAGGTGAAGGCCACCGGCCGCACTGTGTCAATCGAGATCGGGCCAACGGGCATCGAATCGATCGATGACTCCGAGCTCGAGAGGATTCGATCCGGATGGTAGGAACTTGAGCGACGTCGAGCGACTGTTTCGAACGTACAACGCCGCGTTGGTGAGATACCTGACGCGGCGCCTCGGGGACCGCGATTGGGCCGAAGAGGTCGCGCAGGAGACGTTCGTGCGGGCGCTCAGGCAGGAAACCATCGTCAACGAAAGAGCGTGGCTCTTTGCAGTCGCGACCAACCTCGTGAGAGACGAAGCGCGAAAGGACGCACGGCGACGACGACATCTCTCTCTGCTTGCAGAGGAAGAGCGCGAACGCGAACAGCAGGCGACACCGACGACGGTGGAGCAGGCACAGGAAGCGGCGTTCGCGAGGAAAGCCGTCGACACGCTCGCGGAACGTGACCGTTTAGCGCTTCTGATGAAAGAAGAAGGACTGGGTTACGGCGAGATAGCGGAAGCTCTCGATCTTTCTCCCGGCTCGGTCGGAACAACGCTTTCGCGCGCGCGGCGGCGGCTCGTGGAGATATATGAGTCGCTGCAGCGTGAGCGCGAGATGAGGGAAAAAAATGCAGCATCCTGACGAAGGACTGATTCATACATGGCTCGACGGCGAGCTTGCGGTGGACGAAGCATCGTCGTTCGAAGCACACATTGCCGGATGCGCTGAGTGTTCGGCAAAAGTTGCTGAAGCGCGAGGGCTCGCCGCCGCGTCATCGAGAATCGTGACCGCGCTCGATCTCGTTCCGAGTGGAGTGATTCCAGCTGCCAAACCAGCGCGAAGGCCGTGGTATGCCGGCACTCAGCTGCGCGCTGCCGCCGCTGTGGTGATTGTAGCAGGCGCTTCGCTCTTCGTAATGCAGAATCGCGACAAAAGCGCGATGGACAGAATCATGAGCACCGCGAAGGAGCTGCCCTCACCAGAAGCCGGAGCGAGCGCGAGTGTAGCAGAGCGTGACCTGAACTCCATGCCGAAAGGCGCGGTCGACGCGGCGACGTCAGCTTCGGCAACTGCACCGCCAAAGCGTGAGGCTGCGCGCACGGAGGAAAAACCAGCGAAGACGCCCGCGACTGCACAGTCCAATGAAGCGCCGCCACTTTCCGGAAAGGTGATGGGTGTGAGCACGGGAACCAGCGGCTTCGCCAGGCAACCCGACTCTTCAGCTCGTCGCGCTCTCGCAATGCCTGTGCAGGATGAAGCGCGGAAAGGCGTCCGCGGGGGTGTTGCAAGGGGTGTGGAGGGAGGCGTGAGCCTGACCGAGCTTCGAAAAGTTCGGAGTGACACCATTCAGTCAGGGACTCGCACGGTTTTCGAGGTTTCGCCTGGTGTGGAGGTAACTCTGACCGATGTAGCAGAGCCTGTATCGAATTCGATGATGCGGCAGAAAACTGCTGCAGCGGCAGTACCTGCTCCACCGCCGGCCGTTGCGGCTGCTCCAGAGCGCGACGCAGCACAGGCTGTACCCGTCAACACCATCTCGTGGACCGACAAGCGCGGCCACAAAATGACCCTCTCCGGGCGGATACCGGCTGAGCAGCTCGAGCTCGTTCGCCAGCGACTTCCGGAAGACCAGCGCTGACTGGCATTCACGTGAAACTCCAGTCAATTTCGAAAGTAGAATAGAACAAAGGGATCACTTTCGTCGTGGACTTGGGAGGCAGCATGAAGAGATGGGGTCTGCTCGCAGGGGCGCTGTTAATGGCCCCCGCACTCGGTGCCCAGTCAGGGGACGTCGGAATTCAAAGCAGGAAACTCGCAAACGGCCTCGAGGTTCTCGTAATCGAGAATCACGCCGTGCCGCTGGTGACGATCGAGCTCGATGTGAAGAACGGTGCTTTTACCGAGGGGCCGGAGTTTTCAGGGCTGTCGCATCTTTACGAGCACATGTTCTTCAAGGCGAACAGGACGATACCTTCGCAGGAGGCGTATCTCCGGCGTCTCAACCAGCTCGGGGCCTCGTGGAACGGCACCACGAGTGAAGAGCGTGTCAACTATTTCATAACAGTCGGCGTGGACAGCCTCGTGCCAAGCCTCCAGTTCATGGAGGATGCGATTCGGTATCCGCTTTTCAATCAGGACGAACTCGTCCGTGAGCGTCCTGTCGTGCTTGGCGAATTCGACCGCAACGAAGCAAATCCGTTCTTTCATCTCACGAGGGCGGCCGATACGATCCTCTGGTCGCCGGGTTTCTACACGAGGAAGACGGCAATCGGCGTTCGCAGTGTGATCACTTCGGCAACGCGCGAGAAGATGAACACGATCAAGAACCGCTTCTACGTCCCGAACAACAGCGCGCTGATTCTCTCAGGCGATATCACTCCGCAACGAGGCTTTCAGCTCGCGGAGCAGATTTTCGGAGACTGGCCGCGAGGCGCGGATCCGTTCGTCGCGCCTGCCCCCAATCCGCCAGCGCTGACCAAAAGCTCGAGCGTCATAGTAGAGCAGCCGGTGAACGGAGCCGCACTATATATGGTATGGCAGGGTCCGAGCGTCACTGCTGATCCCGCTGCGACATGGGCGGCCGATGTGCTGAGCACCGTGCTTGCGAATCCATCGAGCAAATTCCAGAAGCGCCTCGTGGACAGCGGGCTCACGTTCGGGGTGGGACTCAACTACTACACACAGGCGCACGTTGGGCCGATCTCCGTATTTGCGCAGACCGCGCCGGACAAGGTTCTCGAGGCGCGCAAGGCGATCATGGAAGAGCTGAACAAGCTTGGTGACGAGAATTACGTCACGCAAAAGGAGCTTACCGCAGCTCAGACCCAGTTGGGAATTCAGGCTCTTTATGGAAGAGAGCAGGCATCCGAATACGCGCACACGGTTGGATTCTGGTGGGCGGTGACCGGACTCGACTACTACCGCAACTATGTATCGAACATGCAGAAAGTGACGCGGGCCGATCTCGCGAGCTACGCGCGCAAATACATAATCGGAAAGTCCCACGTGACGGCGGTGCTGCTGAGCCCGCAGGACCGGACGAAGCTTGGCATCACTCCGCAGCAGCTGATGAGTGACGGAGGTGCGCAATGAAAAGAGCCATTGGCGTTGTCTGCGGTATGGTGCTCGGCGCAGCAGTTGCAGGCGCACAATCGCAGGTGACGAAGTTCGACGTGGCCGGAGTCCCCGTGATTCTCAAGCCCATCTCGGCCAATGAAGTCATAGCGGTAAGGATGTACCTGCGTGGAGGAGCGGCGAGCCTCACGCCGGCGAACGCAGGTATCGAAGCAATGATGCTTGCCGCTTCGACTCAGGGAACGTCGAAGTACAGCAAGGACGCATTTACCGAGCTTTCCACCGAGACTGGAACGAACATCGGCTCCCAGGCAACAATGGATTATTCGGTTCTGACGATGCAGGGCGTACGGCAGAACTGGGACAAGTCATGGGATCTTTTCACTCAGGCAGCGCTGCACCCGACGTTCCCGGCGAGCGAAGTCCAGATA
>Ga0209998_10000197_pt1 | contig 21181 bp, 21 predicted proteins | sample EndophyteCoNSPM_FD_187576 | JGI IMG/M metagenome (GOLD analysis project Ga0209998, IMG submission 187576) | Arabidopsis thaliana rhizosphere microbial communities from the Joint Genome Institute, USA, that affect carbon cycling - Endophyte Co-N... | ecosystem: Host-associated > Plants > Roots >... | reverse complement strand
GGTCGCGTTGGCCACGTTCTGGTTCCCGCGGAAGAAGTTGTCGGGATCGTACTTCGCCTTGACCGTGGCGAGCCGGTCATAGTTCGTTCCGTAGGCGGCGCGGACGCGGTCCCCCTCGTCTTCGCCGAGATCGTTCACGTAGACGGCACGCTCGAGATGGGGCTCGAGCCGGTCATAGAGCGCCCGCGTCCAGCGGATGCTCCTCTCGTCGTCGGCCGGCCCGTCCCACTGGGTAAGGGCCATGCAATCCCACTGTTCGTGACGATGCGCGAACGCGGTCTCGGCCGGTGGCACTCGCGCGGCCGCCCCATGCATCTGCTGGAGCGCGATCATGCTGTGGGGCGTGGGCTGGGTGGCCGCGAAGTGCACCAGCACGTCGATCGTCTCCGGGTCGAGCCGACGAAGGAACCCGGCCTTCCAGTAGTGCCGGCGGCCGCGGGGGAAGGCAGCGTCACCACCCCGCTGCAGGTCGACATAGCCCATGGGGGCAATGGCATCGGCCAGAGGATGCTCGCACGACCGCAGCGGCTTCAGGGCCTGACGGCCGGCATCCAGCGACCCGGTCCAGGCCACCGCGATGGCGAGCACCGGCGCGCCATCGTCGGCGGTGGCGAAGGCCGCGTTGGCGCTGAGCTCGTCGGGACATCCGCCTGCGAACTCCTCGTAGAAGCGCAGCACGCGCTTCGCTTGCGCGAGAGGCCACGCGACCGATCCGGCGAGCACCGGCCCGACTTCGTGCAGGCGGTACTCGAACGACGTGACGACACCCAGGTTGGCCCCGGCGCCGCGCACGGCCCAGAACAGGTCCGGGTAGTCGGTCGGGCCGACGCTCAGCAGCTTGCCATCGGCGGTCACGATGTCGACGGACAGGAGATTGTCGCAGGCGAGCCCGTGCTTGCCGCCGAGCCAGCCGATGCCGCCGCCCAGCGTCAGTCCCGCGATGCCGGTGGCCGAGACGATCCCGGTGGGGGTAGCGAGGCCGAACCGCTGACAGTCGCGGTCGAGCTCACCGAGCGTCAGGCCGGGCTCGGCCCGCGCGGTGCGCCGAACGGGATCCACCCGCACACTCTTCATCGGGGCCAGATCGATCATCAGCCCGTCCTTGCATACGGCCTTGCCGGAGACATTGTGGCCCCCGCCCCGGATCGAGACCTCGAGGCCGCGAGCGCGGGCAAAGTCCACGCACGCGACGACATCGGCGGCGCTGGCGCAGCGCGCGATGATCGCCGGACGATGATCGATCATGGCGTTGAAGATCCGCCGCGCATCGTCATAACCGGGATCCCGCGCAAGCAGCACGCCGCCGCGCAGGGCCGAACGGAGATCTCCGAGGGCCGTATCGCCGATCGCGGTCGCCTGGTTCATCGTGGCTTCCTCCTCTCTGACCTGGTCCGGAGTGGGTATGACCTTCGTACCGGCTCGACACGAGAGCCTGGCGAACCGTCTCCTCTGCCGCCAGCCAGAGCGGCACTCCGAGGGCGAACAGGATGCCGAAGAGCGTTTCGCCGAGGCCCCCGCCTACGACGGTGAGGTCGTGCAAAATCGGCTCCGGTAGCCCCGGGGGCTCACGCCCAGGACGCGGCGAAACGCGACGCGCATCGTCTCATCGCTACCGAACCCGCAGGCGGCGGCGACGTCCCCGACCCCGCGCGAAGTCTCCTCGAGCAGGCGCCGCGCCGCCTCTACCCGGACGCGCTCGACGAAGCGCCCGGGGGTCATCCCGACTTCGCGCACGAACACCCGGAAGAAGTTTCGCGGGCTCATCGAGACGCGACGGGCAAGGGAGTCGATCGACAGATCGGCGCGGAGATGCTCGATGACCCACGTTTGCAAGTCCCGCAGCGGCTGGTGCTCGGCCATCTGCGTCGAGAGCTGGGCACTGAACTGAGCCTGGCCGCCCGGTCGCTTCAGGAAAACGACCATCCACTGTGCCACCGCCAGCGCGATGCGGCGGCCGAGATCCTCCTCCACGAGGGACAGGACGAGGTCCACGCCGGCGGTAGCGCCGGCCGAGGTGTAGACGGCGCCGTCGCGCACGAAGATGGGATCGCTCTGGACGGTCACCCGCGGAAACCGCCGCGCCAGCTCGTCGCAGAACGCCCAATGCGTGGTGGCGGTTCGGCCGTCCAGGAGTCCGGCCTCGGCCAGGACGAAGCTGCCGGTGCAGAGGCCCACGATCCGCCGGACTCGGGGCGCCGTCCGGGCCAGCCAGCGGACGAGGTCGAGATCCCGGCGGGCGTCGTCCGGCCGGTCAACCCCGGTGACGATGAGGGTGTCGATGGGGCCACGAACGGGGCGATACGAGCGATCGGCGACCAGGCGGAGCCCGGGCCAGGCGCAGACCGTGGGTACCGGGGACACCACCTCCACCGCGTAGCCCTGATCGGAGGCGCCCGCCTCGGCGAGGCGCTCGTTCACCGCATAGAAGATGTCGAGGACCCCACCGACCTCGACCACTTCCGCGCACGGCATCGCGAGCATGACGACGCGCCGAGAAGCCATGGCCGCCTCCTTCCCCGGGCGCTGCCCGGGTGCTCTCTTGTCTCACCGGCCTGCACCTGGCAGCAATGACAATTAGCCCAGGAATCTTGCCAAGGGTACCGCTTGGGGGCCCCGGCATCCCGCTGTGCGGCGTGTTCCAGGACCGGTTGCACCGGCATGGCCGCTGCACGACTATGGGGCATGGACCGGCCCGAGACACGCTTCGCATGGAACGGCGACGTCTCGCTCGCCTACCAGGTCTGCGGAGAGGGTTCAACTGACCTCGTCTATCTCCAGGGCTACTGCTCCAACGTCGACGTGAACTGGGAGAGTGCCGCGCTCTCCCGCTTCTTGCGTGGTCTGGCAAGGCACACCCGTCTGATCGTGACGGACCGCCGCGGCTGGGGCTGCTCCGAGCGGTTCACGCCGGGGTCCGTGCCAGACATCGACAACCTGACGGACGACGTCCTCGCGGTGCTCAAAGCGACGCGGTCGGAGCGCGCGTCGATCATGGCCACGTACGAATCCACGATCGTGGCGTCACTCTTCGCGGCCACGTATCCCGAGCGCACGAGATCACTCATCCTCATCGACCCGCAGGTCACCTACCTCCCGACCGAGGAGACGCCCTGGATGCCTTCGCGGGCGCGCTGGCAGGAGCAGATCCAGGCCGTGCGCGACACCTGGGGCACGCTGGACTGGTGGGACGCCCCCGCCGGGCCGGAGCGCGAGTGGTTCGCCCGCTACGCTCGGGGCTCGGTCACGCCCGGCGGGCTGGCGGCCGAGCTCACGAGCTACCTGCACACGGACATCCGCGCCGTACTTTCTACGATTCAGGTTCCCACCCTCGTGCTCGTCGACAGCGATCGTTTCTACGAGGTGCTCCCCGAGACCGGGCACTTCGTCGCCCGCAAGATCCCGGGCGCCCGCGTCATCGAGCATTCGAGCCGCGGTGGGCCGCACTTCCACTGGTACGCGCGGGGCGAGCCGATCGTTGCCGAGGTGCGACGATTCCTCGCCGAGATCGGTGAGGAGGAGGCGTCGTTCGACCGCATCCTCGCGACCATCCTCTTCACCGCTTCACCGACATCGTCGAGTCGACGCGGCGCGCCGCCGAGCTCGGCGACCGGCGCTGGCGCGACGTGGTGCTGCGGCACCACTCGACGGTGCGAGGGCTGCTCGCCCGCTATCGGGGGAACGAGATTGACACGGCGGGCGACGGCTTTTTCGCCTCGTTCGACGGGCCCGCCCGCGCCGTCCGCTGTGCCATGGCGATTGCCGACGCGGTGCGGCCGCTCGGGATCGAAGTGCGCGCCGGGCTCCATACCGGTGAGGTGGAGCGAATAGGGGTCAAGCTCGGAGGGCTCGCCGTCAACATCGGCGCTCGCGTGGCGGCCCTGGCCCATCCGTCGGAGGTACTCGTATCCCAGACCGTACGGGACCTCATGTTCGGATCCGGCCTGACCTTCGCCGACCGTGGCTCGCACGAGCTCAAGGGCGTGCCCGGTGTGTGGGGTTTGTACGCGGCCCGGAAGGAAGGTGGCGGGCCCGACCCGCTCGCCTCGCCGGCGTGATGTTTGGGTTCCTGCACGAGGGCCGTCATCCCTCCTCGGTGGTGCGGCTTGGACCGCGGAGGCCAATGACGCTTTGCTGCACTTCGTTCTCCGGGAGCGCCCGCATCGGAATCGGAATCCAGACTTCCCGACTGAAGTTGTACTCGTACACCGCGCCGTTCGCCGTCAAGCCATAGAGCACAGCACCCTTTGCCGTCACTGCGGTTATGATCTGGACGAAGCTCACCGTCTCGATCGTCATCCCTGCCTCCTCTTGGTCTTGGACCGGTCACTCCCGGGCCACTTCGGGCACTTCGGCATCCTTCGCTCCTCTCCGCCGAGCACCGGCAGCACAGCGCATGCGGACGGAATGCGGTCGCATTCCATCCAGTCTTCCGGCCGCCGCGCAGGTGCGTGACCAGTCAGGCCACGCCGACGACGAGCAGGGCTTCGCCCGGCGCCGCGAATCCATCCGGCCCCACGAAGGGCTGGAGCGTCTGGTTGATCTCGGCCCACGCGGCGGCCCGGTCATCCTCGCTCAACTCACCCAGGAGCTTCACGAGCAGCGGCTGTGCGTCCTGCACATTGCGCAGGGCGTCCGCCAGCGATGGAAATCGGTAGACGAAGGGCACCGGCCGAACGTCCACGTCCCGAAACCCGGCCCGCTGAAACGCATCCCGCAGCGTGGTCGGATCGTTGAGCGCCCACTGTCCGGGACCTGATTCGGGAAACGGCTTACCGGCCCGACGGCTGGCGATCGCGTACGGGGCGGCGCGAAACGGGTTCCTCTCGACAGCCGAGAAGACCGCCGCCGCGAATCTGCCGCCGCGCTTCACCACCCGCCGGACTTCAGCCAGCGCTCGCTGGACATCTGGGATGAATTGGAGGCTGAAGCGCGCCATTGCCGCGTCAAACGAGCCGGCCTCCAGCTCGATCCGCTGAGCATCCATCACCCGCGTCTCAACGTTCGACAAGTCGGCCGCGCGGGCTGCCTCCTGCGTGAGCGCGAGCATGGAGGCAGAGATATCGGTCGCCAGCACCATGCCACCCGGGCCGATGCGACGGGCTGCCAACAACGTCTGGTCACCCGTGCCCGCCCCCAGATCGAGCACCTGACTGCCGATGGTGACCCCGGCCAGATCGAGCATCAGCTCGGTCAGCGGATCCAGGGCCCGGGCACGCGCCGCCGCTCCCCTCTTCCATCCGCTCGCCGCGTCTCCGGATGCCCAGGCCTCGCCGGACTCGCTCGGCCTCGGCCGATCCATGGTCATAGCTCCACCTTCTGTGTTCCCCGCGCCGGCGAGCGGGGCCAGCCTCATGAGTTGCGGGGGTCCGCGCGCGGGGCGGTCACTCCCTCGGCGTGCTCAGCGGCCGGGCGCCGTTCTCATGGATCGAAGTCCGAGCGCCCCTGTCTCCACCGCCGCCCGCTGCAGCCAGAACTGCATGTCCATCTCGCGGTACATCGTCGCCGCGATGGTGAGGTGTTCGTGCGCCTGCTCGAGCCTACCCGTGCGCCGGTAGAGCTTGCCGAGGCCGAGGTGGCAGTGAGCGACGAGCGGGCGCATGGCGCGCGGCTCGGCGAGCGCCAGGGCCTCGCGGTAGTGGACCTCGCCGCGGACGGCATCGAAGCAGTCGGGATGGGTCGCGACCTCGCCGAGCAGATGCAGCGCATGGGCGACGGTGCCGCGGCGAAACGAAACGTGTCTGATCGCACGTTCGGCCAGACTCCGCGCCTGGTCGAGCCGGCCGAGGAGCAGAGCAGCCTGTCCCAGCGACATGTAGCCCCCGAGTCCACGCGCCACTTGACTTTCGAGGAGCTGCTCGCCTTCTCGAAGCCGGGTCAGCGCCTCCCTGGACTCACCCAGCCGGGCGAGGATCCAGGCGGAAAAAGCTATGGCTCCCGGAAGGTTGAGGCCGACGTTTCCCGTTCGGACCACCGCGATACCGCGCTCGATCGATGAGCTCGCCTGAGTCCAGTCACCTTTGTGGAGGTGGATCCAGCTTGCGCAGAGGTGGGCCTCGCCGACGACGAACGGACGCTTCGTCGGCTCCGCGAGCCGGAGCACGTCCGCCGCATACCGGGTCGCTTCTGCGAATCGGCCGAGCTCGGCGAGGCTGTAGACCATCCACAGGCGATTGTAGGCCGCCATCGGCATGCTGATGCTTCCGGGACCCGGACGAAATACCCGACGGGATCATGATCGCACTGTGCCGACAGGGATCGTCTGCGCCAGGCGCTGCATCCGAACGTGGCGAAGCCAGGTACGTCAGCCGGCTGACCGGCAACTCGGTCACTGACCTAGCGTCGAGCGCCCCAGGTGTTCCAATGTGTACGCTCCCGAGCCGGGACCCGTTTCGCCGGCTTGAAGTCGTCACCCGTGAAGTAGGCAACGGGCAGGCAAACGCTCGTGGTCAGATTCTCGGGAAGCTGAAGGATTCCGGCGACCTCCTTTTCATAGGTGAAGACAATCGTGGTCCACGCGGCCCCCACCCCGCGCGCTCGAAGCGCCAACATCAGTGACCAGGCGATCGGAAGAATGTTTCCGTACAGGCCAGCGAGGCGCTCGGGCGACCGGTTCTCCGGGCGACCTTCCGTGCACGCGATGATCAGCGCAGGCGCATCCTCAAAGTGATCGCGTAGAGCGATCCACGAGGCAGTGTCACGGGGCTGAGTCTGCATGCCTTCGGCAATGGCCTCCGGTGGATAGAACTGGACGAACGCCCTTCTGTAGAGATCCCCGAGTGCTCGCCGCTTGGTTGCATCGGTCACGACGATGAACTGATAACGGCAGTTCCCGCTGCCTTGGGGTGCCTGAACAGCGATCTCCAGGCACTCCTCGATGAGCTCGGGAGGCACGGGACGTGTCAGATCGAGGCGGGCCCGGACCGATCGTGTCGTCGTGAGCAGCCTGTCCACTGTTGCGAGATCCATGTCACCCCCCACAGACCTAGCGTCGCTGCCCCCAGCCGTCCCAGTACGTCCGGGCACGAGCCGGGATCCTCGGCCCCGGCTTGAAGTCCGTGCCGGTGTAGTACGCTACGCCAAGGTGGACCACCTGAGTCACGTCATCGGGGATCCCCAGCAGGGCCGCCACCTCCTTCTCGTGATAGAGGTGGAGCGTCGTCCACGCCGTGCCGAGGCCGCGGGAGCGCAGCGCCAGCATCAGGGACCACGCCGCGGGCAAGATGCTACCATATCGGGTGGCTTGCCGAAAGGTGCCCGCTGTCTCAAAGCGACTCTCGACACAGGGGATGATGTGGACCGGCACTTCGCCCAGGTGGTCAGCGAGGTAGCTGGCAGAGTTCTGCTGGGTCGCCGAGCGCTGCTGGTACATGGGCAGGCCTGGGTTGCCCGCGCCCGAGAGGGGCGCGTGTTCCTGGTAGAAGACCTTCTTGTAGATGGCGCCGATAGCCGCGCGCTTCACCGGGTCGGTGACCACGACGAAGTGATACCGGTTCTGGTTTCCGCCGTTCGGCGCTTGGATAGCAAGCTCGAGGCACTCTTGAATCAGCGCAGGCTCGACCGGCCGCCTCAGGTCCAGACGCTTCCGGACCGTCCTCGTCGTGGTCAATAGCTGATCGACGGTCGCGCGGTCCATGTGTCCACTCTCCTGCGAGTGTGTTACTCGGTGAGACTCGGGCGCCAGCAGGCGGGGATTGTCGCCGATCAGAGCTGGGATGGCAAGGCTCTCCCAGGTGGCAATTGGGCCTAGTGGGCAGCCACCGCTTGACGTGCTCGTCCTCGTAGCCGCAGCATCCTGAAGCCACCGGGCGACTGTCGCGGGCGTGCTATCCTCGCGGCCAGCCATCATGATCACAAGGCCGGCGCGAGATGCCGGCGTCCGTGCCATGGGACCTCGCCGCTTCGCCGTGCTCGTGCTCGCCGTGTGCGCGCTCGCGCTCCCGTTCTTCCTGTGGGGCTTCCGAACCTACCAGCTCGCCTTCGCAGCGACGAACGCGATCGCCATCCTCGGCCTCAACCTGATTGCCGGACAGGCCGGGCTGATCTCGCTCGGGCACGGCGCGTTCTACGGGCTGGGCGCGTATACCCTCGCAGTGCTGATGCGGCACTGGGATGTGTCCGCGTACGCCGGGATCTTCATGGCGGGACTGGTGACCCTGATCACCGGGTACCTCTTCGGACGTGCATTGACGCGGCTCGCCGGCTTCTACCTCGCCCTCGCGACGTTCGCCCTGGCCCTAGCGCTGCCGCAGATGCTCAAGTGCAGCTATGTGAGCCCGTGGACGGGCGGCGCGCAGGGGGTGTACCTGGATCGGCCCAGCGCTCCGCTGCGCCTGCCGGTGACCTCGGATCAATGGTGGTATTTCGTGACGCTCGGCATCCTCGTCATCCTGCTCTGGATGACCCACAACCTGGTCGCCGGCCGCATCGGCCGCGCGATCCGCGCCATGCGCGACCATCCCATCGCCAGCCAGGCTGCCGGCATCGACGTTGCGCGCTATACCGCCCTGACCTTCGGGGTGGGAGCGGCGTACGCGGGCGTCGCCGGCGCGCTCGCCGCGCTGCTTCTCGACTTCGTCGCGCCCGACAGCTTCACGTACTGGCTCTCGATCCTCTTTCTAGTAGGCTCGGTGTTCGGTGGCATGGCATCGGTCTGGGGCGCGGTGGTCGGGGGACTGTTCCTCCAGTTCTGGCCCGACATCGCCGGCATGGTGTCCCGTGATCTCGTCGATCCGGTGTTCGGAGCGCTCCTCGTGCTCTCGATGCGGTTCATGCCGCATGGCGTCGCCGGGATGGTGTCGGCATGGCGATCGGGGGGCTGGATTCGCAGAATGCTACACGGCCAATGAAACCCTCCGGATTCCCGAACCGGAGACCCTGTGGCACGGAACTCCTTGTGTCGGGTGGCTCTTAAGAGGATACTCATCCTGCCTTAGTCCGGAGCGCGCGGTGGGACAAGGGAGGGTCCTACCGCGCCGCGAACCTCACTGGAAACACTGCCCGCCCTTTACCGAAGCCGCTTCCCTGCATGTGGCACCTGGACACCCGTCGCCGCCGGCCCAGACGAGTTCATGGCGGTCGGCGTGCCGGTGTTCGAGAGTGCCGCGCTTCGGCTGGTGCGATGGGCGGTTTGTCTTCGGAGATGTGATGATCGTTTTGCAGATGATAGGGTGGTTTCTTATCTCGTGTATTCTGGTGTCCTTCATCGAGCACCAGGTCCACAGCAAGTTGATGCACCGAAGGAACTTCCTCAGTCGGCATACCACCGCTTATAACCGCATCTTCGAGGCTCACGCTCTCGTACATCATCGACACTATTCCGAGACATTCAGTGATGAGCCGGTGCCGGTTGGTGAAGACAAGGAGATACGTCTGACTCTGCACAAGGCGCCACTGAAGGCCCTCCCCTTTGCTGCTGTGATTGCCCTGGCGTCCTGGCAGGGGGCAGCCGCCTTCGTGGCCGCGATGTGTTTTCACCACTGGGCGTGGAACAAGATTCACCTCGAGATGCACAAGCCGGAGCAACGGCGGTTCAGCACCTGGCCCGTCTATAAGTTTCTGGCCCGTTATCACTGGCTGCATCACAAACACCGGAACAAGAATTTCAATGTCGTGTTCCCATTGGCTGACTATGTTCTCGGAACACATGTTCGCGCCAACGAACTCGACCTCGAATGTATGCAGCAATTGGGACTGCGCTGAATCAACCCGCAGAACCGGTTGGCGGCAGGGTTGGGTCGTCACGGCCGGCTGGGTAAACGAAAGGGGTTAGCGGCCATCGTGCATGGTTATCGCTAGCCGATGAGCCCCTGCTTCTTCATCTCGTCACGCACGGCGTCCACCACCTCGTTGACCAGGTCCTTGGCGTTGGCCGGATTGAAGCTCCGGCTCCGGCTGGCCCAGACGAGCTTGTCGCCGCCGATCTCGTAGACGAGCGTCTCCACCTGAACCAGCGTATCCGTCACGGTGTATCCCGGGGTGTAGACGGCCGGCCAGGCGTACCCCCAGTACCCTCCGACCCCCCGGCTCGCATAGACGGGCGGCACATAGGTCTGCTGCTTGTCGACGCCGGCCAGCCGGAAGGTGATCAGCCCGTCGAAGCCGGCCGCCTTCAGCCGCTCGCGGGCGGCTTCCCACTCCCTGGGCTCGCCGTCGGCGAAGAATTGGTAGGAAGCCACCGCCTGCACATCCCGTATCCGGCGGACCAGTTCGTCCTCGATGGTCCGGCGCCAGGTGATGTCCGTGCTGATGGCCACCACCAAGACCTTCTTGAATTGCAGACGCGCGGTGTCGGGAGCCTTCCAGACATCCGTCAACGTCGTGGATCCGCAGGCGGCGAGGACGAATGCTGCCGCGACAACCATCGTTCCGGTGGAGCGCTGCATCGGCGACCTCCGGGTTGCCGGTTCACTGTGGTTCACTGTGGCCGGTCTCGGGTCCCGCTCGCTGGCCGCGTGGCCTCCGGGACCCGAGGTTCCACCATGCTAAACGACCTGATCGCACTCGTCGAATTCGAGATCCGAAGGCTCGACTGGGCGTTCCTTCTCGCGCTGCGGGGCGTGAATGCAGTGGATACGGCCAATAACACCTTGTCATGAGCACTGTGCTCTAGCCCGAAGGCTATGGCAAGGCGCCACATAGTTGGCCTGGGTTGGGCTGGCCGCGCCTGACCACGCGGTCGCCGGTCCGACCATGACATGCTGACCCACCACCACGTCCGGCTTCGGAAAGCGCGTGAACAGACCGTCATCGACGACCGAGGCGATGGAGTCGATCTCGCGCGCGGGAAGGCCGGTGAACACCGGCGTGGAGCGGAGGAATGCCGCGATCTCCTTCGCTGGCATCGCGGGCAGGAGCGCACGGCGGTCCCTGGCGCGTCGGCGCACACGGGCGTGTTTGCGTTGTCGCGCCATTGCCGCTATAGTCCTCGGCGGCATCGCCACCCCCGGAGGAGCGGCGACTTGACACATTTCTTCGTGCGGCGGCGCTGGCAACCGGTGAGTCTCCTGCTGTTGCTGGCCGTGCTGCTGGGTCCGCTCGGCTGCTCGCTCTCGGACAGCTCCAGGAGCTCGTCGGACAGCTCGAAGAGCTCGTCGGACAGCTCGAAGAGCTCGTCGGACTCCTCCGCGAGCAGCTCCGCCTCCTCGAGCCCCGGCGACACTGCGTACTTCGACGACGTCCGGATCGCGACCGAGGCCTACGCGAAGTCGGGCGGGCCCTTCGACGCCTACCAGAAGAAGCTCGGCGATCTGGCGCGCGATCGTGGCGTCACCAACTGGGAAGAGAACCTCGGCACCTACGTGGCCATCGGCGAGGGGCTCGGCAGCGCCAAGGCGAGCTCCGGTCTGGTCGAGACCTTCAAAGACCGACTGGCCCCGCCAGGCAGCGTCAACAGTCCCGACAAGCGCTCCGCCATCCAGAAAGGCTACGAGTCCAGGAAGTGACGGGTCTGCTCCGGCCAAAACGAGCCACGCTATCTTCGAAGTGGCTGGTCGGTCTCCAGACGATTCAGCCAACCGACTTGGTCGTGGCCCTGCAATCGTTCTTCGGCGTGCTCCGCGAAATGAAGACAGAAGTCGCGATGACGAGCGCGCACCACCTCGCTGTCGGGAGAATCGCCGAGCTTCTCGAGACCGTATTGTCGGATGGTCTCGAGCAGGCAATAGCGAGGATAACTCCTGGTCGTGCACGGTTGCGGGGGCTGGCACCAAGCGTTGCCTGCCTGAGCGCCTCGACCGCCTTGGCAACGCCCGCCTCGTTCGCGAACTGGGCCAGCGCCGAGCAACTCCGCAACCCAATCACGGACCTTGGATTGACTCGGACCGACGAGCCGGACCACCCCAGGTGAAGCTGAATCCCACCGCGGGAGTCCCGCCTTGCTGCCCGCGCGCCACCTCGCTACCGACCGGAGTGGTGGGCGCAATCCAAGCTGAGGCGCCGAACTCTCCAGTCTGTGTCTTGCCCGTCGGGCCGATGAACATTGGTTCACTCGGACCCGCGGCGCCCGGTGTTCTTGTGGATGGCGGCACGCTGGCTCCTGGGCCTTTCCAGGATTCAGGCGGACGATTCAGGACGCCGAGAGCATCCTGTGCCTTCCGGCTCGCCATGATCACGTCGCCTTGTTGGCACGCCGCCTCAGCATGACGGACAAGTTCCTCCGCCTCACCTAGCCGGGACGGCTCTATGTCCCGTTTTCCTCTCAAGGCTCTCGCGAGCGCGCTCTGTGCGTCTCTCACTTCCGTGGCGCACGTGTCAGAAGCGTGGCTGGCTGGGAAGAGCCCCAACGCAGCGACAGCAAAACTGATCACCCCGACGAGCCGTGGTCCCATTACAAATAACGCTCCTCTCATCGAGGGCAGTGTTCATGCCAGATCAGATGTTGGATACGTCCGGAAGATGTTAACACTTTGAGCGGCCGGCTGGAGCAGGTCGCTGAGCGGCTGAACCAATGAGCGCCCCAGCCTATTGATTGCGGTCCGCGGCAAACAGGCCGCGATTCTCCACCCGCGAGGGCGGCGCCAGCACGACGACGAGCCACATCTTGCCCGGCGTCTCGAGCTTGGCGAACCCGTGGGGGTACTCGTAGCCCGCCGCGCGAATCGTACCCGTGAGAGTGAGCACCTCCCTCGAGTCGTAGCCGCTCCAGCCGTGATGGGCGAGCGCGACCGCTGGACCGAGCACGAGCCGCATCAGCAGGAGCGCAAGCGCGGATCGCATAGGAGTCCTCCCGGAGCGAGCAAACCGGCCGCGGTGAATCGACTGTGGCCACGCGGCGTGAAGACTACCAGCTCGCCCTCCTGGGGCCGTTCACCGGTGGCGTCTTGAACGGTGACGAAGTGGGTCACGAGGATCAAGTTACCCCCGACCGGCACCGTCCCGAGGACCTCGTGGATCTGGCGGACGCGTGCGGCAATCTGGTCGGGCGCGCGCGGTCCGCCGAGAAGCGGCCACCAGGGCTCGGCGCGGCCGAACGCGAGCCGGGCGGTATCGAGGCAGCGGCACACTGGACTGGAAGGCACGTGCGCGATAGGAACTTCCCGTGCGCGGAAGACCTCGCCGATCTTCCGCGCCTGCTCGCGGCCTGCCTCGGTCAGGTTGCGCTGGGTCGAGCGTCCTCGAGCCGAAACCCCGGGGGATCGCTGTCGGTGGGGCGTGTGCGTAGACCGGATAAAGGCCCTGGGTTGACGGAACACGCAGTCTCAGCACTGGCCTCCGACCGCGGGTTCTCGTGTCGCCCCCCATCTACGGCGCGGACAAACCGGCGTGTCAAGCCAATATTCTGCCGAGCACCCGCCTTCGAATTCGACTTCCCGGACTCGAGCGATTCGGGGAGATCGCGCCATTCTTCGCGGAGACGGTCGCCAATCTCGGCTGGTATTAGGCGGCGGCCGCCGACGGAGATGACCCCGAGTCCAACGTAGTAGGACCGGCCGTCCGCGCGGCGCCCACGCCGGCGAACCGTCTCCTGGGTGAAGTCCGGGCGAACGAAAGGGGTCAGCGGCTGATCGGCCGCCAACCCTCGTTCTTCGTGGTGCGGGGGCTGGATTTGCAGGATGCTACCGTCAGTCGCGTGGAGGCGAGGCCAGCCCGGTGCTAGACTCGGCGCGGGTCGGGACCCTCGGCTTCCCCCAACAAAGGAGACTCGTCATGGCCCGCATTCCGATCGCTCCGCCCGGCATGAAGGATCAGCGCCCGCGCTACACGCTCGGCTGGCGCGTGGGCAACCACATCTACGTCGCGGGCCAGCTGCCGTTCGACAAGGATGGCAACCTCCTCGGCAAGGGCGACATCAAGGCGCAGACGCGCCGCATCTTCGAGCAGATCAAGATGATCGTCGAGGCGGGCGGCGGCAAGATGGACGACGTGGTGAAGGTCACCGTCTTCGTCACCGACGTCCGGTATCGCGAGCCGTACGGCGAGGTGCGCTCGGAGTTCTTCGGGCCCAATCCGCCCGCCAGCACGCTGGTGCAGATCGGAAACCTCGCCATCCCCGACGCACTCATCGAGATCGAAGCCGTCGCGGCGCTCGACGGCTGAGGGCTCCCCATGACCAAGATGAACGACAGTCGGATCGCGCCGGTGTTCCAGATCCTGGCCGAGGACATCCACGCGCTCGGCGTGCGCACCGTGTTCGGGCTCATCAGCGACGACACGGCCGTCTTCGCCGTCACCCTCGACGGGCTCGGCGTCAAGTTCGTCGGCGCGCGGCACGAGAACAACGCCATCGCCATGGCCGAGGGCTATGCCTACGCTACCGGCGAGCTGGGCGTGGCCGTCATCGGTCGTGGGCCGGCGACGGCGAACGGGCTCCACGCCGCCGTGGCGGCCAGCCGCATGGGCTCGCGCGTGCTGGTGATCTACGGCGACGCCGCCGTCGGGGGCGGCGCCGTCAACGGCATCGGCCCCGACTACAAGGGCTTCAACGCGCAGGCCGTCCTGGGGGCCGCGGGACTCACCTGCTTCACGGCCGCCAGCGCGGCGACCGCGCGCCAGACCCTGGCCGACGCGGTGGCCGCCGCCAGTCGTGGAGCGCTGGCGGCGCTGCTCCTGCCCACCAACGTCCAGATGGCGAATGTGGAAGTCTGGGGACCGGCCGCCGCGCGGCTCATCCCGGCCGGCGAGCCGGCGGCCGCCCGCCAGCAGTCCATCGACTCCGCCGCGGCGCTCCTGAGCCGGAGCCGGAGTCCCGTCATCGTGGCCGGCCTCGGCGCTCATCGAGCGGGGGCGAAGGAGGCGTTGCAGGACCTGGCGGAGAAGATCGGCGCCCTGCTGATGACCTCGGCCCGCGGCAAGGACATGTTCCACGGCCATCCGTACAACCTGGGCATTCTCGGATCGTTCTCCCACACGATGGGACGGCGCATGATGGACCAGGCCGATTGCGTGCTGGTGTTCGGCGCCGGGCTCAACTTCCTCACCATGAGCTTCGGGGCCTCCGTGCCTCCGGTCCCCATCATCCAGGTCGATACCGTGCGCGCCCACATCGGACGGTGGACCACGGCGGACGTGGCGGTGGTGGGCGACGCCCGGCGGGTGGCCGAGCAGCTACTGGCCGCGCTGCCAGCCCGGCGCAGCTCCGAGAAGCCCTTTCACACTGCCGAGAACCTGGCCACCATCGCCGGCTTCGACATCGCCCGGGACTTCGAGGCGGCGCACACCCCCCGCACCGTGGATCCCCGGGCGCTCGGGGTCGAGCTCGACCGGCTGTTGCCCCGGGAGCGCAACGTCGTCTACGACGCGGGAAACTTCCTCGGCATCCTGCCCTACCTCACCGTGCCCACGCCCGGCCATCTGAAGATGACGAGCGAGTTCGCGTCGATCGGGCTCGGCTTCGGCACGGCGCTCGGCGTGGCGAAGGGACGCCCGCGTGTCCCCACCGTGCTGGTGATCGGGGACGGCGGCTTCCTCATGACCATGAGCGAGCTGGAGACGGTGAGCCGGGAAGACATCCCGCTGATCGTCGTGCTGATGAACGACTGCGCGTACGGGGCCGAGCTGCACTTCCTGGCCCTGCGCAAGCTCCCCGTCGGCAAGTCGGTGTTTCCGGACGTGGAGTTCGCGGCGGTGGCGGAGGCGTTCGGGTTTCAGGCGTACACGATCCGCAGCCTGGACGACCTGCGCGCGCTCGGACCGGTGCTGGGCAAGCCGGACGGCCCCATCTTGCTGGACTGCAAGGTCAACGCGGACATCGCCGCGCCCTTCATGGGCGAGTTCGCCGAGTTCGAAGCGCGACAGCACGGTTGATCAGGAGGGCCGGCCGCTCGGCGACTCGGTCATCGCGGCCGCGGCGATCTCGTAGGACCGCAGGCGGGCCGGCTGATCGTAGATGTGCGACACGACCATCAGCTCGTCGGCCTGCGTGCGCTCCACGAACTCGCGCATCTCCGCGGCCACGGTGCCCGGCGCGCCGACGAACGAGACGCGCGACCGCCGGAGCGGATCGCCGGCATCGCGCAGGTCGCGCTCCCACTCCTTCGACGGCGGCGGCAGCTGGATCGGCCGACCGGAGCGCAGGGCGGCGAACGACTGGCGCCCCGACGAGGCCAGGAACCGCGCCTCGTCCTCGGTGTCCGCCGCCACCACGTTCACCCCCAGCATCACGTACGGAGCGGCCAGCTGGGCCGAGGGCCGGAAGCGCTCCCGATAGATGCCGATCGCCTCGAAGAGCATCGCGGGCGCGAAGTGCGAGGCGAATGCGAAGGGCAGGCCCAGCGCCGCGGCCACCTCGGCGCCGAACGTGCTGGACCCGAGAATCCAGATGGGCACCCGCAGGCCGGCGCCGGGCACCGCGTGCACGGCCTGCCCCGGTCGCGGGTCGGCCAGGAACTCCATCACCTCGAGCACGTCGTTGGGGAAGTTGTTGGGATCGACGCGCAGTGTGCGCCGCAGGGCGAACGCGGCGGCCTGGTCCGTGCCCGGGGCGCGCCCCAGGCCGAGATCGATGCGCCCGGGGAACAGCGCCTCCAGCGTGCCAAACTGCTCGGCCACCTGCAGCGGCGCATGGTTCGGCAGCATGATGCCCCCGGCGCCGATCCGGATGCGCGAGGTGCCGGCCCCCACGTGGCCGATGAGCACGGAGGTGGCCGCGCTGCCGATCCCGGGCATGTTGTGATGCTCGGCCAGCCAGAACCGCCGGTAGCCCAGCTGCTCCGCGTGCTGCGCCAGCCGCAGCGAGTGGCGGAAGGCCTCCGCCGGCGTGCCGCCCTGAAGGATGGGAGCGAGATCGAGAACCGACAGTATCAATCAGCGGCCCCGAGGTTCGGAGTCGGCTTCTCGACCTCGAGACCCGCCGCCACCCCTGGACAACCGGCCCGCTCGATCATCTCCCCTTCCTCACCTCTTCCATCGTCGGCCCCCCTTCCACGGGTTTGCAAGATTTTAGCGCCGAAGTTAAGAATTGGAAGGCGCGCTGGCGGGACAATCCACGGACATCTCGGCGGCACGACATCGGTGTGGGGCGTGCCGAATGGCGTCGCCGGGACGATGTCGATATGGCGATGGCTAGCGACCAAACGAGCGTCGGAATGGCCTCGAAGCGATCAGACATCCCGGTCCCAGGCTTGTCAAAGACGATCAGGCGCGAGAACGAGGCGAGCCGGCGCATCATGCGCGCCTGCGCCGGGTTCTGCCACTGAGCCTCCACGTGCGACACGAAGCCCGGCACCCAGACGACGTCCAGCGGTCCGCTGCCGATCACCTGATAGGCGATGTGGGTGTCGCCGCTCTTGGCGTAGCGAGTTTCGGGAACATCGGCCATGGCCGTCCCTCCTCAGACGCAGCCCACCGACCGAGCTAGTCATAGTTAGATCTCAGGCGGTACGCACTCGTGCGACATGCTTTGCCAGCAAGTCGTTGATAAGCGATTGGTAGCCCAATCTTCGTCGCTTCGCTTCCCGGCGGACCGCAGCGAGAACCGCCGGGTCGATCCGAATCGCGATCAGTCGCCGGGGCTCGGCGCCCAACGGTGGCCGTCCTACCCGACGCATCGCCCGGAGCTGCGCCGCAGAGGCCTCTGGAATCTCCGAGAAGTCAATCCCCCGACGCCGCCGCGTAGGCCGCACGCTCTTTGCGGCTCGCCCGGCGCGCGCTGATGATACGGATGCTCTCGTCATCGTCTCGCCTCCTCACGGTATAGGCGACGATGAGCACGCGGCCCGTCACGGCGCGGCCCAATCGCAGGAATCGTGATTCCTTCTCAGAATGACTCAGATCCTGGCCGTCGTCCGCTAACCCCTCGTCCTTCATGGTTGCGGGGGCCCGCAATCACCGAAATCGACTCGGCTCAACTTCGAGGTGGGTGTCATCTGACTGCCAACTCTTGTGTCCGGGCCTGCCGGTCGGTTCGTCGACGAGGCTGAAGGTTCGCTGCTTAGGTCGGGTCGGCGGCGCGCAACCGCTTCGCTAGCGCCTGCAGGAGCTTCCATCCGGTGGCGCCGTTCCGTTCGACCAGCGGGCGAAACTCCCAGAACGTGAGCCCGTAGCAAATCAGGTCGGTCGCCGCGGTTACCGTGGCCGAGCGGGGACCACCGTCGATCAGGGCGATCTCGCCGAAGTAATCACCCGGTCCCAGGGTGGCGAGATCGACGCCTTTGCGCGAGACCGTGGCCTCCCCGGAGTCAATGAGGAAGAAGGCGGCGCCCCCGGAGCCCTCCATGATGACGGTCTCGCCCTTCTTGAAGGGACGTTCCTTGAGCAGACGGGCGATTTGCTCGACCTGCCTCCGGTCCATGTCGGCGAAGAGCTGGACGCGCCGGAGGGCGGCCACGGGGTTGCGCGGAGGCGGGCCGGGCGGTGGTGCCTGGCTGTGCGCCTTTCCGGTGGTGACGGCACGGCACTGGAGGAGGTAGAGCGCTCCATCCTGGAACGCCCATTCGATGTCACGCCGTGGGCCGTAGACCTTCTCGCAGTGCAGGGCGAGCTCGCCCAAGGCCGCGAGCTCGGCGTCGCCGAGGCAGAGCTGGTTCACCTGCGCGGGTGGCAGGTGCTGCTCGAAGGTCCCCCCGTTCGGGAGCGAGCGGATCGCGATGCGCTTGCGCCCGACCTTGCGCTCCAGCACTTGGCCGGAGCGGTCGAGGCGGAAGTGGTCCGGGACGACGAGGCCGGCAACCACGGCTTCACCGAGGCCCCAACTCGCTTCGATCAGGCGCTCATCGGCGCCGGTGACCGGGTGTTCGGTGAACATGACCCCGGCGACGGTGGGGTTGAGGAGCGTCTGGACGACGACGCCGACGCTCGGCCGGGTGAACAGGCCGACACGCTGGCGGTAGGTGATGGCCGAGTCCGAGTTCGCAGACCACCAGACCTCGCGGACGGCGCCGGGAACATCAGCCGCCGAATGGACGTTGAGCACGCTGAGGTGCTGGCCGGCGAAGCTCGCCGCCGCGCCGTCTTCGTCGACGGCTGACGACCGGACGGCGAACGGGGGCGGCAGGGCGGCGATCGCCTTCGCCACCTGTTCAATCGCCTTGCTCTCCCCCGAGGCAACGGACTCGACCAAGTCGCCCGAAAGGGCCACGCCGGGCGGGACCGGGAGGCCCTGGCGCGCGGCGTCGCCGAGCCCCACGGCCTTCGACCCGTAGAGCGATGTCTCGCGCGCCTTCGCGAGGGGGACGACCTTTTTCACCCGAGCACCGTGACCTCGCCCGCGTCCCCGTCGACGCGGACCAGGACGCCGTCGGCGATGCGTTCCGTCGCCTCGCGGGTCCCGACGACGCCGGGGATGCCGTACTCGCGCGAGACGATCGCCGCATGCGAAAGGAGGCCGCCGTTGTCGGTGACGATCCCGCCGAGGAGCGGGAGCAGGATGTTGAAGGCCTCGGTCGTCGACTCGGTGACCAGCACGTCGCCCTTGCCGATCCGGCCGAACTCGGAGGGGCCGGAGACGCGGCGCGCGGGCCCTTCGTAGACGCCCTTGCTCGCCGCCAGCCCGTAGAGAACCCTCTCCTCGTTCTGCGCCTCGGAGCTGCCGAAGAGGTGGCCCAAGGCGATGAAGGTCGCGCGCATGAGGCGACCGGCCGATGGGGGCAGGGTGGCGAGGTCGAGGGGGGGCGGCTCGGGCGGGCCAAGCAACGGCGGGACGTCTTTGGCGGTGTAGGTCGTGCGGTATTCGGCGCGCTCGGCCAGCTCGTCCGCAGACGGGCCACCGGTGCCGGCGACGAGCGCGCACATCTCGTCGAGGCTGGCGTCCAGCATCTGCTGGGGAGTGGCGATGCGGCCGCGGCTCGCGACCCGCCGGCCCGCCGCAAGGGCGGCGCGCCGCATGAGGCCCGACGCCCAGATGTCACTGTACACGCCACGCTCGTCGCGGAGACGGTAGGTGAGGCGGGCCTCGCCGAGCAGCTCGTCGAACTCGGCCTGGTGCGCCGCGGGGACCTGGGCGCGGACTTCAGCAATGCGGGCGTCGACGTCCGAGGACCCCCTGGCTTCTCCGGACACGGCGATGCGGATGGCTCTGAGGAGCGCGTCCGGCATTTCGAGCGCCGAGGGCTCGGCGATGTCGAAGCCGTCGATGAGGCGGTTGCCGACCAAGTCGAGGTAGCCGGACACCGCCGCGCCGGCTTCGTCCCCGAGCCCACGGAGGCCCGCGAGCACCTGTGCGGGATCGCCGTCGGATGCTAGGACCTCACGCGCAGCGGGGTCCTGGGCGAACGCCCGCTTCAGGCGCTCCATCTGGTCGGAGCCCCCCGCAGACACCACTGCCGAACCGCGCATCAAGCCCAGCAGCTCGGACGGCGGCAGGCCCGTCCAGTCCCCAACGTGCGCGAGGAAGTCTCCCGTCGGGAGCACGGCACCGGCCGTGAAGCGCATGTGCTGGGTGATCATGGCCGAATGGTGGTCGCGGCAGCGCGTCAGGTAGTCGACCAGCTCCGCGTCGGAAAGAGCGTCCGGACTGACCGCCTGCAGCTCCCGGTGCCTGGCAATGGAGGACGGCTTGCAATTCTCGTCCCACTCGCGAAGCTGCTCCCGCCAGAGCTTCTGCGCGAAGACTTGTTCAGCGCGCTGGTAGCGCTCCGGGACTTCGGCGTCCGGAGCCGGCAGCATCTGGTTGTAGCCGAAGCCGTTGACGTAGGCGATCTGGAGGCCGTCGATGAGCATCCCGTAGAAGCGGGCGAAGTCGTTAGTGCCCGTCTTGAAAGAGGGGGGATGCGTCTCCTGGAAGTAGCGCGTCATCGGGCGCGGGAGGTGCACAGCGTCTTGCTTCCAGGTTCCTGGCCCTGGTGCTTCAAAACGGAGTTCGATCGGAGTGCCTGACGCACCCATGGCGGTCCCTCTCTCTGGAACGGCCCCGCAGATCTCGCGGCGCCGCTGGCGATTATTCTCTTTTCGGAGCGGTGGGCAAGCGGCCCGTTCAGGCTGCCCGGCACGGACTATACAGCCAAAAGGGGATCAGTAGCCAGTCACACGGGCCGTGGGAGGCTGATTGGCCGGGGACTTCCGCAGGAACCTGACGCCCTCCGTGAAGCGCCCGCGTTATCCCCGCCAATATCCGAGCGTGTCAGACCGCATCAGCATCAGTTCCCTTCCGTGCGGGTGCCCCCGAGCGCGTGGCGATGGCAGTATTCCGTAATCATTTGGGATTCGAAGCGCTATCGCGGAGTCTAACTGGGCTACGGCCACGCCTCGTTGAGCATCACGTTGGCGAGCATTACGTTGGCCGACTCCCGCTGGGCAGCTGGTCGGCAAG
>Ga0209998_10000196_pt1 | contig 21285 bp, 18 predicted proteins | sample EndophyteCoNSPM_FD_187576 | JGI IMG/M metagenome (GOLD analysis project Ga0209998, IMG submission 187576) | Arabidopsis thaliana rhizosphere microbial communities from the Joint Genome Institute, USA, that affect carbon cycling - Endophyte Co-N... | ecosystem: Host-associated > Plants > Roots >... | reverse complement strand
ATTGTCAAGATCACACTTACGAAAAATCTTCAACTGATGAAATTCGCCTTATATCCCTGCTGTGACTCGAGGGAAACGGGATGACCATGGACGCATCTGGACGGGTCGTAATCATTACGGGCGGCGCCGGTGGCGTTGGCAGCACTGTCTCGAGACGGTGGCTCGACGCGGGGGCGTGCGTGCTCATCGTCGATCACAGGCAGGCGACAGTCGATGCGTGGCTCTCGAATTTCTCGAAGGGCGACTGGACCGGACGCGTTGCCTCTCTCGCCACTGATGTCACGACGGAATCCGGCGCCAAGGGGATGGTGACTCAGGCGCGCTCCGCATTCGGACAATTGCCAGACACACTGATCCATATGGTGGGTGGGTTCGCTGCTGCTCGCGTCGAGGACGACGACGCTGCGCGGACATGGGACACCATGATCGCCGTGAATCTCACTTCGGCGTTTCAATGTTACCGGGCGATGCTTCCTGCGCTCCGCCAGCGGAACGGCGGATGGATCGTTGGACTCACGTCACGGGCAGCGACGAACCCCGGACCCCGGCTCTCCGCATACGCCGCGTCGAAAGCCGCACTTGGCGCGCTCACATCGTCTCTTTCAGCGGAGGTGCGCGACTCGGGAATTCACGTCAACCTGATCGTGGCCTCCACGATCGACACGCCGGCAAACAGAAAGGCGATGGGCGATGCGAAGGTGGCGAGCTGGGTGACGCCGGACGACATCGCCGATGCTACGATGTACCTCTGCTCCGACAAAGCGCGTGCAGTCCACGGAGCGACCCTCGAGGTGTTCGCCAGGTCCTGACCAGGCGGCAGCGAATCAGAACGCTCGCCGAATCCATCCGGGCACGGTAACGAGCGCGAATTTGAGGATCCACCACGCGGCCATCATCGCGCACGAAACCGCAATGAGGTTCACGCCCATCATTCCCGCAAGAAGAACAAGAACGATTGCGAGGCCCTTGAGAAGCTGCGCTATGTCGCGCAGATACTCGAGCGCCTTCGCGCGCCGGCTGGCAGGCTTCCCTTCCGACGGCTGATCATCAGGCCGCAGTGTCCGCGCACCGAGTTTTCTGATCTGCGTCAGCCGCTTTTCCTGATCGAGATGCATGCGCAGCATCACCGCGGAGATGTCCGTCCGCGTTTGATCCTTGTCGACATTCCTGTCCCAGACGGGAAAGAGGAAGTTGACGCTCGTCGCTCCCGGAATTCTGACGTCTGCGGCGAACAACTTTTGAAGCGCGCCGCCGAGCGCATCGGGATTGCGGGTAAGCTGCACGGCACTGGCATCGGCGAGCCGTCGCCGTGACCTCCACAGCACCGCGATCCAGGGTCCGGAAACGAGAAGCGTGAAAAGAAGAACGACAGTTCGTGCGGCGATCGATGCGACGCCCATCGTGAGCAGAAGCGGCACGGTGACGAACAGATCGACAAGCGGATGCCGTGTCGATGACGCTATCGTGTCGATGTCAGTAGCCGTCATCAGATCGGTCATCGCCGTGCTTCCCTGCTGTAGCGACTCGAGAGTTTCTTCTGCCTCAAGCCGGTTGAAGTCACCGCGGGCCGCGTCGATCGAAGTCTTCACCACGCGCGAGAGCGTCGTCCTCGAGGTCGCGCCAAGCGGAGTATCGATCAGCAGAGATACGAATCCCCAGGCATGAATCGCCGACAGGATCGCCGCGGCGATTCTCAGATCGCCATTGCCTACCGAGCTCACGACATGCGCGATGATCGCCTGCGCTTCGTCGCGGGATAATTGCGACAGAAGTCCGGTAGAGACGATGATTGTCGCATCATCGATGTGAAGGCCGATCGCTACAGCGTTGGGCTCGTCTGCATCGACGACCATTACCCGCGGAGGATTGACGCCGGCGGATACTGCAATTTCCTCGACGAGGTTTACGAGTCGTCGTTCCGCACCCGACGTTGACGGCTCTCTCGCTCCGATCCGCCGAAGCACACCGCCAACGCCAGCCCTTCGAAAGGTGATTCTGACGAATATCCAGATTATGCAGATCGCAATCGTTCCCGGCGCAACCAGAAGCGAGAATATTGTCCGCCACGGAATGCTTACGGCGTCGCTTCGAACCGCATTCCACGTTTCCGGCAGGAGGAACACGATCTTATGCAGCGAATCCCACACCGACGCCGGAACTGTTGTGAAAATGTCGGCAACGTAGGCGGCCGCGACGGCGATCAGAACCAGAGCGGGTGAGATGAACACGCTCAGCGGAAGCCCCGACACGAACAGCGCCGCGACGACAAGTCCCGCTACCAGCCGGCTGATTCTGCGGTTCCGCGCCTGCTCGTCGAGAAAGTGGACTCGACGGATCGCCTGTTGCGATTCGTTCACATCGCTCCGCTTGTCAAGGATTCTCTGACGGCGCCGACACTGGAGTGTCGCGTTGTCAGGACAATTTCTCAAGCTTCACTCCGAAACGATGGTATTTTTTACGGATGACCGCCGGCTCGAGCAGTCAATACATCCGTCGTCTCGGTGTGTTCGACACCACGATGGTGGTCATTGGCGGGATCATTGGCGCGGGGATATTCCTCAACCCCGCCATCGTCGCACAGCGCGTTCATACTACGGCGTTCATACTCACCGCGTGGATTATCGGTGGCGCCGTCGCGCTCATCGGCGCTCTCTCGTTCGCTGAGCTCGGGGCGCGCAGGCCAATGGCGGGGGGCGGATACATCTACCTAACCGAAGTATTCGGTCCGCTGCCGGCGTTTCTCTACGGATGGACGTTCCTTTTCATCATCAACAGCGGCGGCATCGCTGCGGTTGCCGTCACGTTCGCGCGCTACGCGGTAGATCTGTTTGCGTTGTCCGTCGCGTGGATCAAGCCGCTCGCCGCGGGCGTGCTGGTGATCCTGTCCGGCGTCAATTACCTGGGCGTTCGCTCCGGCAGCATTACCCAGAATCTTTTTACCGTGCTCAAGCTGCTGGCGCTTGCGATTCTGATTGGCGCCGGACTTTTCTTCGCGCAGCCGGCGGCATCGGCCGCTTCGGCATCGGGTATTTCGCCAATCGAAGGAGTGAGCGTGATTCGCGCGCTCGGCTACGCTCTCATTCCCGTGCTGTTTGCCTACGGCGGCTGGCAGTACTCCAACAATATCGCAAGCGAGATCGTCTCTCCGGAGAAAACTCTACCAAAAGCGCTCGCCATCGGAATGGCCGTCGTCGTTGCGGTCTACGTGCTGGCTAACGTCGCGTACATCAGAGTGCTTGGCCCAGCCGGACTCGCCTCGAGTCTCGCCCCCGCGGCCGACACGATGCGGGCATTGATGGGCCCGGCCGGGGGCGCCCTCATGGCGGTGGGCATCATCGTGTCGACAATCGGGTTCGTGAACAGCGGGATTCTGTCGGCTCCGCGAATGCTGCAGGCGATGGCCGCCGACGGTCTGTTCTTTCGATTCGCATCGAGACTGCATCCGCGCTATCGCACGCCCACCGGAGGAATCGTCATTCAGGCCGTGTGGGCAATTGTCCTCGTCATGTCGGGAACGTACGGCCAGCTGCTCGACTACGTGGTGTTCGGGGACTGGATATTCTTCGGCCTGATTGTCTGCACCCTCTTCGGCTATCGGAGGCGCGATGCTTCCGATGTCTCACCTCGCACGTATCGCGCGCCGGGATATCCCCTGTTGCCTGCCCTGTTTGTCGCGACTGCGGCTTTCGTAGTGATGAGCGCCATCTGGTCGAACCCCCGCAACGCCCTCCTCGGAGCAGTGCTGATAGCGGCGGGAATTCCAGCCTTTATCTTCTGGAGCGGAAGGAAGCGCGTGAGCGACAATGCAGCTGCTTAGATCCTCATTGCTGTGGGCATCGCAGAACAAGCGCATCGAGCGGATCGTGCGCGGAAGCACCTCGATGCGCCCTCTCGTATCGCGCTTCATGCCCGGCGAAACAATCGACGATGTACTGCGAGCAGTAGAGGCGCTCCACAATGAGCGGACACCGTCGGTCGTCACCTATCTTGGAGAGAACGTAGCAACAGCAGAAGACGCCGATCAGACGGTTGCCGAATACGAGCGGCTTCTCGCGGCGTTGAATTCAAATCGCGCCGACGCGCACGTCTCCATCAAGCTGACACAGTTCGGGTGGGATCTGGATCGGGCGGACGCGCTCGATCGTGTGCGCACGGTAGCTAAGACGGCTGCAACAACCGGCACGGTGCTGGCCATCGACATGGAATCATCACTTTACGTCGAGTCCACCATTGAAGCCTACGAATCTCTTTCGCGTGAGTTCAGAGACACCGCGCTGTGTCTTCAGGCATATCTGCATCGGACGCCGGATGACGTAAGGCGTCTCATCCCATCGAGTCCGTACATACGCCTGGTGAAGGGTGCCTATCGTGAGCCCGCGGACCGGGCGCTTCAGGACCGGCATCAAGTGACCGCGAGATACCGATCGCTTGCGCGCGATCTTCTCTCTCATGTGCCAAGTGGGACGCGTGTCGCATTCGGCACGCACGACCTCGACCTGCTGCGTCAGATTCGCAGCGACGCACGCGAGCTCGGAGTGCCTCAGTCAGCTTACGAGATTCAGATGCTCTACGGCATTCAGAACGAGGCGAGACGTGCGCTCGCGGCTGAAGGCGAGAATGTCCGCGTGCTCATCAGTTACGGGAAGGCGTGGTATGCGTGGTTCATGCGGCGCCTGGCCGAGAAGCCCTCGAACCTCATGCTGATCGCGCGGCAGTGACATCGACCGTGGCCGCACCCGTCCCCCTGACGATCCCCGTCGTCAATGCACCAACTCCGGACAATCAGGAGAGTGCGATTCGCCGCACTGTATCACGCGCAATGCGCATCGGGCTATGGGTGTGGCCGTCATATACGCTGCTCGACGTCTACATGTGCTTCGTCGCATACCCGGGCGCTCCGTTTCGGCTGTTCGTTCTCTACCGGATTCTGGTTGAGCTTGTGTTCGCCGCGGTCTACCGCGCGAGCATGCGCCGAGCTGTGGATGTCAGGCGGCTCTTCTGGATGCAGAACGCCGCTTTCGTAACGGCTGCGGTGGGGATCGCCTTGATGGCGGTGCATCTGGGAGGAATTCGCAGCGCTTACATGCACGGTATCTCTATCGTCGCACTCGTGCGCACGGCTCTTGTGCCGACTGACTGGCGACGGGGAGCGATTACATACGCGGGGATTGCGCTCTGCTTTCCACTTGTAATGGGAATCGTATCCGCCCTCTCGCCGGTCTCGCGTGACGAGTGGCTGAACGCACCGTCGCTGATTTTTTTCGCGAGCCACTACGTGTTTGTGCTCACCACGTCTTTGCTCGGTCTCATCACCGGACACATTGTGTGGAGCACGCAGGAGCAGTTGTACCAGGCGCGGCGAGTCGGACGCTATCGGTTGACGGCGCCCATCGGCAAGGGAGGCATGGGAGAAGTGTGGCTCGCATGGGACCAGTCTCTCAATCGCAACATCGCGCTGAAGATCCTGCGTGCCGGCACTACTTCAAACCCGGCGGCGCTGCGCCGCTTTGAAATCGAGGCGCAGTCGGCGGGACGGCTTCGCGGTCCCCATGTCGCGCACGTCTTTGATTTTGGCGCGAGCGACGACGGCTTGTACTACATCGCGATGGAATATCTCGCGGGAATGAACCTCGCGACGCTCATCGAAAAATTCGGTGCGTTGCCGTCGCAGCGCGCGATTCACCTGTCAATCCAGGCGTGTGTCGCTCTCGAGGAGGCGCACGAGGCCGGCATCATCCATCGCGATCTCAAGCCGCACAACCTTTTCATCACGCACGTTCCCGACGAACCGGACTTTCTCAAGCTTCTCGACTTCGGGGTCGCCCGCCTGCGAGCAGCGGGATCTGCGGATGAGCGTCTGACAAAGGTCGGCCTCGTCGTCGGCACGCCGGCGTATGTCGCGCCTGAGCTCTGGCACGGCGGAGAAGCTGACGAGCGGAGCGACATCTACGCGTTCGGGATTACCATGCACGTGATGCTCACCGGAGTCACACCGTTCGAGGGATGGTCATTGGCGCGGCTGCAGGCCGCCCACGTCACGGGCAAGCTGCCACCGCTCCGAATCCGGCGTGACGACGCTGTGGGCGAGGGACTCGAAGCGCTGCTCCGCCGGTGCACAACGTGGTCGGCGGGCGATCGCATCCAGACTGTTCGTGAGCTCCGTGAGGCGCTTCTCTCACTGCACGATCCGGCGGCGTGGACTGCCGCCGACGCGGATGCGTTCTGGAAGTCGGCGGAATCGTTCAGAGCGTCTTGAGGTAAGTAACGAGATCGGATCTCTGCTGCGGCGTGAGCGTGAACCCGAAGACGGTCGAATAATGATCGACAACGTCCCCGAGAGTAGGTGCGCTTCCGTCATGGAAATACGGTCCCGTCAGCTGCGGGGGATGCCATAGTCCCCGCAGTGGCGTGGTACGGTAGAGTTTTGTAGCGCTGCGGTCTGCGTGGGTCGGGTCCTGTCCTACCTCCGCAGGAGTGTGCAGAATTCCGTCGTTCACGTCAGTGTACGCTGCCCCATAGTGACAGCTCGCGCAGCCGGCGACGCCCTGAAACACATCCTTTCCACGCTGCACCGCTGCGCGATCGGTCACGATTCCTGCTGGCGCGTTCAGGCTCAGCTGGTATGCGCGGAGCGCATCGAGCTTCGGAGCTACCAGCTCGGGCGGATTGATCACTGTCACACCAATGCGCGGATCAGTGAACGTCCCGTGACCGTGCATCTGTGTGATCGCGACATACGCGTTCCAGTATGAGATCGGACCGTCGCCCGTATACGTTTCGAGCGCAACGTGTCGCAAGCCGAACGCGCCGGGGATGATTGCCGGATCATTGATGCCATCGATGTTGAAGCGCGCATCGTACTGCCCGGGTCGCCACGTAGCGAGTACTGCGCGTACCGGATCCGGAATGACAGGAGACAGCGATACGATCGCACCCACATTCAGATCCCTGTTCGGCCACCCATCCAGGCGATGGCCGATTCCGGTAGCGAATGAATTGTCGACTGTTGAATGACATAGCGCGCAGGTGATCCCCACTCGCGTGAGCGTACCGTCGCTGACAGTACCTTTCACACCAACGACAGCATCGAGCTGAAGCAACGCGATCGTCGTCGATGGCGCATCGAGCGGTACGAGGCCCGCTGCTATCTGTTCCTGCAGGCTCGCCGGCAGTGCATCGACATCGACCTTGAGCCCGACTGAAAGTGCCGTCAAAGGACTGACGTTGGCGGCGATCGCCTGATGCAGCTGCAGCGTATCGGTCCAGTACGTTTCATCACCGAAGGTTTCAAACCTGAAGATCTGCTGCCCTTCGCTCAGCATCTTCGGGTTGAGTGGCGTTCCGCCTCTGGCAAAGTCTGGCGAGGAGAACGAAGTCAGTGGGTGGGTTGGCGGCGCGTCCGTCGAGCAGCCTGCCGCCACTGCTGAAAAGGTGAGAGAAAGAAGGAGGATGCAGGAGCCCTGTCGCATTGTGGTAGTCCCTGTAGTCGAGTCGCACGGTTTGATCGCCGCTCTGGCACAACGAGCTGCGCACCAACTGTGCATAGAGGCGCACTTGATCAGGGATGCACGATACGATTGTGGCGGATTACAGCTGTGAGGCGGTGAACGGCAGCAGAGCGCAGTGTGGCGATTACTGCCGATCACCGAAGCTATCGTATTCCCAGCTTGTACCTCGAGTTGATTGCCTGCACCGCAGCATCAGCAAGAATCGCCTGCCCACTGGAGCTCGGGTGAACGCCATCGAGTGAGATGTTTGAGCCGAACGGAGAGCTCGAGAACAGAACGTCGTACAGATCCAGCGATCCCTTCGGCAAATCGTAGAGGGCGCCGATTGTGAAGAAGGCGTATCCATACTGCGTGGCCTTCGACTGAATGTGCGCGTTGATCTGCGCCATTCTGTTGTTGATCGCCGTCAAATCGCTCGAGGTGATCACGTAATCGACGGCGCCGGGGACATCGGCACATGTCGCTGTCGTAGGAGTCTTTGACAACAGGGTTAGGATGTAGCCCGGAATGAAGATGTAATTCGAGCTGTAGTAGCAGTTGACGCTTACGCTGATGCCAAGCGTGAGCAGATACGGCCATTCGTTGAAGAACTCCCGTGCGCGCCGCACGCTCGGAAAATTGGCAGCGTTTGCGGGAAGACCAACCAGCAGCGCGCGCGCGCCGGTAGTTCGTACCGAATCGAGAATCTGGTCGAAATCCCGTTCCCAGTCTTCGTAAGGTGTCATCGCGGAAAGCCGGCCCGTGCTCGCGGGCAGCACTTCATTGGCCGCAAGCTCGACGGAGACAAAAGTCGGATTCTGCGACAGCATTGCGGTGACCTGCGTTTTGCCCGGAGGAAGGACTCGACTGTAAAGCTCACCGCGACGGGCATTGATGGCCTGCTCGGATTCCGGCGTGCTGTATAGAGCAGTGCGTGCCTTCGCACCCGAGATCGCCACGCTGTTTGTCGGAAGCGTCACACCACTCACGAGCGGTGCGCATGTCTCCATCGCAGCGGTTACGAGATCGTCACCGGCGCCGAACGCTGCGAAGGCGCCGACCAGTGCGAGGTTTGCGGCGAGGGGTGAAATGAGATGTGGCGGGCATCCCGGGTCTTGCAGCAGCGGGAGGGAAAACTGAGCGCCTGCACGCGCTGCGAGGATTGCTGGCCAGGCCGCGCGCTGAGCCGACGCGAACACTCCGGCTGACTGGACCCCCATGCTGTTGCTCGTGCCCATCGCGACGTAGCGAGCGAACGTCTTCGCAACGGTCAGCTTTCCAAAAACGGGCTCTGCGGTTGTAACGCGTGTCGGCGCTGACACCGGATCGGCGCAGGCCGAGGCTAGAATTGCAGCGCCGAGTACGAGTGTTCGCTTCATTGCAGGTCTCCTTGGGATCGTCCGCCAGATGCAATGAAAACATATGGCGCACAGATGCGCAATGAATCCTCGCTTGACCACGGCGCCGACGACTTTGCGCACCGTCCGAGGCCGGACCCCTACCTGGCGATCAGCGCCCTGAAGCGGGGATCTGAGCGCAGCGGATCGAGCTGCGGATCCCGCTGGAGGTGAAGCTGGAAGTGAAGGTTGCCCTTGGGGTGAAACTTTTCCAGCCATTCGATCGCCTTGTCTCCAAGTCCGAGTGCCGCGTACGCGGACCCAAGAGCAATCGCGGCGTGATCGCTCGGCTCTGATGGATCTGTCAGCTTCTCCGCCTGAGCTATGAGCTCCAGTGCCTTCGCAGTATCTCCGCGAATTGCCGCGATTTCCGCGAGACCCTCGAGACCCCTCACTCGCGTTGGACCCTGATCGAGCCGAAGCGCTGCTTCATAGTACCGCTCGGCATCGTCATAACGCTTCAGCATGATTGCCGTCGCTCCCGCCATCTCCCACGCATAAGGCAATCGCGGCGAATACCTGATCGACGAATCGCTCCATACCGCGGCGCTGTCGTACTGGCGCCGCCAGTAGAAGTGATTCGCGTATGACGGTGTGCCGACCGCGCGTTTCCCAAGGAACATCGCGCGACGGAACGACGCGAGCGCGCTGTCCATTTCTCCCTGATCCTGATGCGTGTTGGCGAGCTGTATCCACGCGCGCGCATTGAGTGAGTCGAGCGAAATCGCTCGACGAACTGCACGTAACTGCGGGTCTTTCCGCGTTGGATCGACTGCCCCTGAGACTGTCGCGCTGACGAGCCACACATTCGGGTCGAGACTGTCCAGGTCGAGCGCTCGGTCACTCGCCTCGAGAGCGACTGCGAGGAGACTGTCGCGCGGCACCCCGGGAACCTGAAATTCCCACTGTCTGGCCCAGAGGAAAGCGTTCGCCCTGCCCGCCCAAGCAGCGGCGTATCCCGAATCCAGACGTATCGCCTCGTCGATGAGGGCGAGTCCCTCGACGAGAGTGCGCTGCGTGCGCTGCGACACGCGCGCCGTGCCGCGACGATATGCGTTCACAGCGCTGTCATGCCGTGTGGGCGGTGTTACTCCAGGAGATTCGCTTGTCCGCATCGACTTTGCAGACAACAGAATCGCTCCGGCAACCGCCGCAGTTAACACAGCGATCCCGCCAATCTTCGATCTCATCGTTATTCGCGAGCCGAAATTCTGTCCTCGCATGCGCGATCCACTCTCTGTACGCGCAGCCGCGAGCGCAGCGGAGAAATCCGATCCGGTATGCCACCGTTCATCCGGATCTCTTGCGATTGCCCGTGTGATGACCGCCTCGAGAGCTGGAGAAACCTCAGGTCTCACCTCACGAATCGAGGGCGTGGTCTTCGAGAGCATGCGCGCGACGACAGCATGCACGTTTCCGCCCTGGAAAGGCGGACGCCCGGCCAGCATCTCGAACCCGACACAACCAAGACTGTAGATGTCGGTCCGGCCATCGACAGCCGGATCCGCGGAGGCCTGCTCCGGACTCATGTATGCGGGAGTGCCTATCGCCATGCCGGCCTGTGTCAGTCGTGTTCCCGGCGTGTCGAGCGCAGCCGCAATGCCGAAATCCGCGATCAGCGGAATCGAGTGCGACAGCAGAATGTTCTCCGGCTTGATGTCGCGGTGAATCACGCCAGACTCGTGAGCATAATTCAGCGCGTCGGCGAGAGTCATGAGCGTCGACACCGCGAATCCAGTGTCGAGCATCCCCTCACGCTCCATCCTCGCGCGCAACGATTCGCCCTGGACGAACGGCATCGCGTACCACAGATGCCCATCCGCGAGACCGGAATCGAAGACAGGAAGAATGTTCGGATGCTGCAGTCGCGCGAGCAGGCGTATCTCGCGCTGGAATCGCTCGGCCCCCGATCCGGTGGCCGCGTCCGCAGCCAGGATCTTTATCGCAACCTGACGGTCGTGCTTCCGATCCTCGGCGAGAAAGACCGTTGCCATTCCGCCGCGACCGATCTCACGACCGATGGCGTAGTTGCTTCCGATAGCCGTCTGAAAGGAATTGAGATCGATGATCGAAGTCTCGCCCGGTCTTCCCCGCGTAAGCCTGATCGCTCCCGGTTATTCGTGTCAAGAGAGTGCGTCGGATCAACCCCCCGACCTGCTTCGAAACCGTCTGATCGCCACAAGCGCCGACTCGGCGGCTGCCATCCCCGGATTAAGTCGGAGCGCGGCATGAAATTCCGCTTCGGCAGCATCGTACTGCTTGAGCTGAGCAAAGAAATATCCGAGAACCACGCGATCACCGGGCTGGTCTGCGTTGTAGCGCTGGCTCGCGACAAACTCTCGCGATGCCGCGTCGAACGCGCCGCGATCCGCGCCTCTCAGTGAATCCGCGATCGGCGCAATGAGCCACGCCGCACCCTTTCGCACTGCAAGGGTGCTGTCCCTGAGCATCGGCAACACGAGCTCGAGCCGCTCGGCAGCGCCGAAACCTTCAGCGAGCTGAAGCGTAGCGAGACGAACGAGGGGCCGCTTGTCGTGCGCCGACGCGCGCGCGACTCTGAGAGCGGATGAATCAGCGTAACGCGCAAGCCGGCCAAACGCCGACGCACGCACGAACCATGGCTGAGCGGAATCACCAGCGATAAGGGTCAACGAACCTGAAGCTCCCGCGTCGTCATTGTCGTCAGCGGCAAAGGCTTCGGCGAATGTCTGGAATCCCGGGCGCGGGTCTGGATACCACGCCTTGATTTGCGCCGCGGCCCAATTTGCGTCCTTGCCCGAGTGGCATCCGTTACACGCATTCGGCACTCCGATCGATGCGGTGAGATCTGGCCGCGGTATTCGCATGCTGTGATCAGGTCGTGCGTCGATCTCCATGTACGTAGTAGCCGGCATGTGGCACGAGGTACATGTTCCCGTCGTACCGGCGATGATGTGGTGATGGTGTGCGCTCGTGTCGTACCTGGACGAGCTGTGACACTGCGTGCACACCTTGTTGCCGGGCTGGCGCAGCTTCGCCGTGTGCGGGTCGTGACAATCGGAACACGTCACGCCGGCAGCGTACATCCTGCTTTGCAGAAAAGACCCGTAGTTGTACACCTCGGCTCGCTGCTGACCATCAGGGTAGTACATCCCTTCGATCGTGCCTGGTATGTAGTAGTCGAAGAAATCCGCGCCCGCGGTGTATCCGTCGGAGATATGAACGCGGCGCGAGTGACACTGCGCACAGGTTTCGATCTCGCGATCGCTGTAGCGTGGCGCGCTGCGATGCGCTGTCCCCACGACCGAATCCATCGTCCACGAAACACCTCGACGCTCGTCGAGCCGGGCTTCGAGACCATCGCTGTTCCAGAGAATTCGCCGCAGCAATGATGGATATCGACCCCGGCTCGCATGCGCTGATCCGGGACCATGACACGACTCACATGCGACATTTATCTCCGCGAACGTCGTGCGGAACTGATTGGCGCGTGCGTCATATCCCTTTCGAACCTTGGTCGAATGACAATCGGCACACGAGTAATTCCAGTTGTACTGAATTCCGGTCCAGTGCAGCGGATCTCGCGGCTCCGCTCCATGACCTGGCGTGAGAAAGAACCAGCGCTGGCCACCCTCGTGCGCCGGCCTCGAGTCCCACGCAATGGTGAGCGCCTGAAACCGGCCGCGCTCGAGCTCGACGATATACTGCTGCAACGGATAGACGCCGAATGTCCAGCGGATCTCGTAATCGTGTGGAACGCCATCCGGCCCCGCCGTATTGACGAAATACCGGTCGCCACGGCGAAAGAAGGTGAAATTGACTGCATCGTTTGTGAAGCGCGCGCTGTCGAAATCGCCGAGCACGGCCTTTCCCCTCGCGATCTGCATCGACACCGCATGCTGTGAGGACCTCCACGCTGCGGCTTCACTCGCGTGACAGGATGCGCATGCGGCGGAGCCGGCAAATTGCGCTGGAGTTTTGCGTTCGAGGCCTCGACGCAGCACAATCGCTCCGATCGCAATCACCATGACGGCGGCTGCAGCGAGCCGGAACCGTGGGCTGATCCTCACAATTTCCCTGAATCAGCTTTTTCAGGAGACTTCATGTGGCTGAAGATGACTCCGGGGTAATTCGCCGACAACGCGTGAGGAGTTTTCCGACAGCCATCGCGCCCGAGGCGGTCTAAGCTTCAGGACACAACCCGCTTAAACCGGAGATACACATGCGGCAATTCGGCCCCGAGCTCGCGACGCTTCTGCTGTGGGCGGTCGCCCTCTTCGCTACTACCCGCGCATTGACTGCCGCCGGAGCGACGCTCACGCTCGTTGCTCCCGTATTCGCCGTCTGCGCCGCGGGATCGATCGTAGTGGTCCGCGCGGCACGCCGGTCAACATATCCGCGATCACCGTGAAAACATCGTGACAGTGGCACCGCATGTGCTCATCAGGTAGTTCCTGATCGATCAAATCGGGGCACTAGAGACGTGACATTTCGACGTTTTGTTGATAGCAGCGGGCAGGATTGGGAGGTATGGGAAGTGGTGCCGGTTTCCGTTGACCGGCGCCGCCGGGAGCGACGGACGGTGCTGAATCAGCGATCTGCGCCTCCCTCCGCGACAGGGGAGCGACGGAAGCGCGATCGCCGAATACGAGCACTGCCGGGCTACGTCCGCGTCTCCGCGGGATTCGAGCGCGGATGGCTGTGCTTCGCCGCAAAAACGCAAACGCGGAGACTCGCGCCGATTCCCGCAGCGTGGGAGAACGCCGATCCGGAGCAGCTCGAGCTCTGGTCGCGCAACGCGTCTACATCCTGGACCTGCTCGGCGCCCTCCCGGTAATACGGCCCTTCCACAGCCTCTCGACATATTCGAGAATCGCCGCGAGCTGACCATCGCCGTCCAGTCCGGCCTCTGCAATTACTCTTTCGCCGGGGCCGCTTCCAGGATATCGACCATTCAGGAATGGATGCAGCGTCATCACACGCCCTGCATCCGAGCGGATCCACCGGTACATCGTCGGCATGGTAAATCCGGTAATGCCCATCGCGCGCATCGCCTCTCTTTCCGGGAAGATCGCGTTCTGTTCCTCACGCGGGAGAAGGTCGAACAGCTCGGCGCTCGCGACATAGTACACGTCGAGATCGACACCTCGATCCGCCAGGAGAGGCAGCGTCTGCTCGACGAATGCGTAAGTGACTCCCGATTCCTGAAGCACGATCGCGCCATCGCTCGCACCGTTCGCGCTTCGAAGCTTGTAGACTCCTTTCGCGGCATCTGAAGCTGGCGCGAGGCCGAGCGCGCTTCGATTGGGCACGCGCTCCGACGGGCGGCTTACGAACGGAGCGATTACGGCGGGCATGACTCGAAGCGCCGCCGCCATGAGAGGCCACAGCTCCTGCGGTTCCCACGGCGTCAGCGTCACCATCGTGCCGAGCGGGAAATTTTCCTGAAGCAGCTGAAGTGGCTGGGGGTCCGCGTGAGTCGGGCCGTCTTCACCGGTTTTCAGTCCCGCGTGACCGCATACCATTATGAACGGACGATACGGACCCGGGTCGATCGCCTGTCTGGCCTGATTACCAATCGCATGCAGGCGGGATGCGATGTGGCCGAGCGGAGCGATGAATGCCGCGTACGATGAACCCACTCCAATGTGATGACCGAACGTCGAGATGCCGGAAAGGATTCCCGTCATCGCGTCCTCGCATATCCCGCCGATCGACAGTGTACGCGAGCCCGGATTCGTCTGCGTGTTGTAATATCCAGGCTCGAAGCCCGATGCACCCTCGTTGAGACTCGTCGATCCGAGCAGGTCGGCGGACGCGATGAAGATTCCTCCTTCAGTTTCGCGATTGAGGTATCCCAGAACCTTGCCGAGCTGCCCTCGCAGGGTCGCGGGCTGGCCGGGTGAAAGGATCAACGCAGATGGAGGTAGATCCGACTTCACAAGCTCCGGAATGTGCTTGAGCGTCGGAGCGCTTCTGGCCACTCTGCGATCGCGCTGGATCAGTCGCTCGCGCGAAGCTTCGACTCGCTCGGCCATCCGGTTCACGACATTCCGATTTGCTTCGAGGACCATGCTGACACTCGAGAGCGCTTCCCAGAAACATCTTTCGACGACGGCCGAGGTTGCGCCGGCGCCGCATCGGGGATTTGCAGGATCGCACTGGGGCAGGCTTTGCGGGTTCTCCGCCATCAGTGGCTTCATCACCTCGTAGAATCCGGGGGCGCAAAGCTTGTGTCCGGCACCGTGCGACGCGCGCCCTTCGATTCCGTAGCGCCAGCCCTTCGTGGTGCGATACACGATCGCAGTCGGCTGACCGTTGTCGATGCCGAGCGCGGTGCGCTGTGCGGCGACTATCTGCTGGAAGCTCGTTCCATCGGGCACACGTATCACGTTCCAGTCATTCAGATAGAAAAGCTCCGCCGGCGTCCACTGCACGTAATCGCCGCGGCTCGTTCCCTCGCGTGTGACGCGTTCCGAATCGATCGAGGCCTGGTTCCAGTCGAGATGAACGATGACGTTGCCGAGCGATGCTGTTCCAGCCGCTGCGAGAGCTTCTGCAGCGCGTCCTGGCGTAAGTCCTCCTTCACCCTCGATGATGTGCACGCGCGGCGTATCGTCGGGGAAACAATCTGCCGCCGCGAAGGCCAGTCCGATCGATGAAGCGAGGCCAACACCTGACGCTCCGGTGGACAGCTTTACGAACGGAGTCGCGGGAGTGGGGTGTCCGTCGAGCGCCCGGGATTTGAATGACTTTGCGAGCGGCGCCGGCCCGGCTGGATTTCTGCGGAAACCAAGCAGGTCCTCGAACCGCATCTGGTATTTCACATCGGGCATGAGCTGCGGATCAGCGATCCGCATTATCTCGTTGCGCAAAGCCCACATCGAGTACAGGCCGAGCGCCTTGTGCCCCGCGGCATACGAGATGATGTCCGCTTTCTCCGACAGCGGATCGGCGAAGTCGTAATCCATTGCGTCGAACAAAAGCGCGGAAACGAATCTGCCCGACGAAATCGATCCACCGGGATGTCCTGACGTTGGGACGTAGTTGTACATCATCGCGCACAGCGAGCGGTATATCATGTCCACCGTCTCGAACGCGCTGAGCTCCTGAGGCGAAAGTGGCGATGGCATCTCCTCGGCGATGTCGATCCATACTGTGCGCCGTTTCTCGAACGGCGAAGTGCCTGCGTGCTTCGTCGCCAGCTCCGGCTCGAACATGGTAGTCATCTCTGCCGCCTAGTAGAGGTGTCGTCCGGCCTTCACGAACGCGCGGAAACCATCCACGTCCCTGCTTGCCCGTTCCAGTCGCGCCATCCCGAGCTCGAGCTGTTCCATCGACGTTGCGATCGAAAGCCGCAGGTAATGCTTGCCCTCACTCCCGATTCGGCCGAATGACTTCCTGTCGAGAGTTGCAACGTGATGATCGAAAAGCAGAAAGAGCTGGAAGAGCGTCGATGGGGTCGTGCAGTCGCGGATGGATGGCGGGAGCGACGCATGCGCTTCGACCGCGCCAAGGCTCTCGCAGATCCCACCGATATTGGGAAAGACATAGAACGCGCCCTTCGGCTTCTGGCAGCGAATCCCGTCGATGGCGTTCAGCGCATCGACGACGAAGTCGCGTCGTTTCTGGAAAGCATCCACCATCATCGAGATCGCGGGCTCGCTCTCCGGTGACTCGAGCGCGATCTTCGCACCCATCTGGTTGTACGCCGGAACGCACGAGAAGTAGTTGATGTTGAGATTCTTGAACACTGCTGCTTCTTCGGCTGTTGGAAACACAGCCCATCCGATTCTTCCGCCAGTCCAGGAATACGATTTCGATACGCCCGATACGATGATCGTGCGCTCCTCCATCCCAGGAACTGACGCGATCGATGAATGGACGACGCCGTCGAAGAGGATCCGCTCGTAAACCTCGTCGGAGTACACGCGCGCATTGGCTCCGGTCTCGGCGAGAATGACGTCCGCGATTTCCCGCAGCTGCTCGGGCGTTGCGACTCCGCCAGTGGGGTTCGACGGGAAGTTGATGTATATGAGCTTCGTTCGATCGCTGATGAGAGATCGGAGATCGCTCCCGCGGAAGTTGAATCCCGAGCTTTCCTCCAGGTGGAGCGGCACCGCGGTCGCGCCGATGTAGCGCACGAAGGATTCGTAGATGGGAAATCCGGGGCTTGGATAGATGACTTCGTCACCGGCGTTGCAGTACGTCTGCTGCGTGAAGCCAATCGGCGGCTTTGCGCCCGGAAAGACGACGACTCTGTCAGGAGTTATGTGGAGGTTTCTGCTCGCGCCCATGGTGTGCGCGATTGCCTCTCGAAGCGGAAGAATGCCCTGAGGGTCGTTGTAATGCGTCATGTCGTTGTCTATCTGACGCTTCACTTCCTCGGCGATGTGGCGTGGGAGCGGGAAATCGGGCTCTCCGAGGTTGCATCTGACGACCTTATCGCCGCCGTCCTCTACTTCCTTTATATAGGGGCCGACCTTGAATGCGTTTTCCGTGTCGATCATCGCCACGCGGTCCGCGAAAAGCGGTCGCGTGCCGCGCGCCGGAGCGGCAGCGGTTGCCATCGGTCACTCCATCGTCAGGTGATGAATTACGCTGCCTTTTGGCGGTATCGGACGCAGTCGGGCTTACGCTGAAACGGGGTGAGGGTTGTCCCTACCCGCCCTCGGCTGACGTGAGATTGTTGTTCATGAGGTCGAGCAGGTCGTTTCCCGCCTTTCGAATTTTCTCGAGATGAGGCAGGAATTCCTCGCGCCCCGACTCCTGCATCTGCTCGATGAGCATCTCGGAGTAACCAAGGATGTGCCCGAGGGGCGTGCGAAGATCGTGAAGGAGATCGCGCGGAAGCGTATGCTGAACCGGATGCAGCATCCTCGCCGGCGCGCTCACCGGCTACCTCCAGCGGCGGAACTGCCACCGGCGCCGCCCATCAACACTTCCATCTTGCCAAGCAGCCTCGACAACTCGATCGGCTTCGTGTCATAGTCGTCGCAGCCGGCCGCGATTGCCTTGTCACGATCGGTCGACATCGCGTGCGCAGTCAGAGCAATGATCGGAATGCTGCTTGTTTCCTTTGCTGCCTTGAGAGCCCGCGTCGCTTCCCATCCATCGATCACCGGGAGACTCATGTCCATCAGGATCAGGTCAGGGACCTCTGATCTCGCCATCTCGACGCCGAGCTGGCCGTCGACAGCGATCATCACCTCGTATCCCTTCCGCTGAAGACGTCGCGAGAGCATGTCCCGGTTCATCTCGTTGTCCTCGACGAGCAGTATTTTTGGCATTGTCTAGACTCCTGCCATTCGAGGCACGGCGCAGTTGTCCAGCGCATCCAGAACGCGGCTCAGAAGATCATCAATCGAGGTTCCCTCTTTGTGGAGAATCGTTTCGACATTTCCGTTGAGTCGCTTCCTCTCCACCGCGGTAAGATCGTGCGCCGTGACGACGATGATTGGAATTGAGCGCCACTCAGGATGCGTGCGCACGTTCTCGACAAAGGCAAAACCGTCCATCACCTCCATCAGGAGATCGAGGAAGATCAGGCTTGGCCTCTCCTCACGCATCAGCGCCAGCGCTGCCTCACCGTTCTCCGCCTCGGTAACGCGGCATCCGTTCCGCACCAGCATTCGTTTCATCGACGTCCGCATGACGCGGTCATCCTCGACGACGAGAACCGGGCAAGGTGGACTGTCACAGGAGTACTGCTTGAGAATTCTCGAAAGCCGGTGGCGATTTACCGGCTTCGTGAGGTAGTCGGTCGCGCCGAATGAGAGCCCGCGCGCGGGATCGTCCACCATCGTCAGCATGATCACCGGTACGTCGGCCAATGTCCGATCGGCCCGCAGCGCCTTGAGCACGGACCATCCATCCATCTCGGGCATCATGACGTCGAGAGTGATGGCGATTGGAATCATCTGCTTCGCGAGACGCAGCCCCTCTTCTCCACTCGCCGCGCACCGTACCGAAAATCCTTCCTTTACGAGAAAACGGCGCATCAGATCGCGCTGGGCTGCATTGTCGTCGATGACGAGCACGCATGTCGACGGCGCCGGGGCCGGATCGGTCTCGCGACGATCGGTGCTTACTATGACGGCATCATCGCCGTCATCCCCGCCGTGCAGCTCGGCCACTGGCTCACTGACGATTGCCGGAAGCTTGATCGTGAACGTGCTCCCTTCGCCGGGAACGCTTTTTACAGTCACGTCTCCACCCATCATCTGGCAGAATCGTCGAGTGAGAGCGAGCCCGAGCCCGGTTCCCCCGAACTTTCGCGTCGTCGAGGCGTCCGCCTGGGTGAAGTCCTGAAAGAGACGGAGCAGCTTTTCGGAAGTGAGACCAATACCGGTATCGACGATTCGGAAGACGATCCATTCCGCTCCGTCCATCGGTTGCCTTTCGGCTTCGAGCGTGATGGTTCCTTCGTGGGTGAACTTGGCGGCGTTGGACAACAGATTGAATAACGCCTGTCGTACCTTCACCTGATCGCCGTGCATATGGCCCAGATCAGCAGCGCGATCGATCTTGAGCACGTTCATGTTCTTTGTGACCATCGGCGCGATCGTCTCGGCAATCTCGTCGATCAACGCATCGAGCTCGAAAGTCTCCAGGAACAGCTCCATCTTTCCCGCTTCGATCTTCGAAAGGTCGAGAATGTCGTTGATGAGACCGAGAAGCTGCTTGCCCGATGAGTTGATCTTCTCCAGGTCGGCGACGAAAGATTCGAGCCCCTGCTCTGCCGCCTCTTCCTGCAGCATCTCCGAGTAGCCGACGATCGCGTTCAGGGGAGTCCTCAGCTCGTGACTCATGTTCGCGAGGAACAAGCTCTTCGTCTGGTTTGCGATCTCGGACGCTTCCTTGGCGTTCGCCGCCTCTTCTTCCGCGCGTCTTCGGTCAGTGACGTCCTCCATTGCAAGCACCACGAGCTCACCATGATGGCCCGCCTGCAGCTTGCGCGCGTTGAGCAGCATGACCCTGCGGCCGAGCGCGGGAAAATCGTGCTCCAGCTCGAAGTCGTTGAACACTGAGCTCGTGGGAACGATGTCCTCGAGCAGTGTGCGCAACGCCGGAATGTCCCATTGTCCGTTACCCAGCTCGTAGATCAGTCGATTTTCTGTCTCTTCGGGAGAGACGCGGAATGTGTGATAGAAAGCTCGGTTTCCGGATTGGACGCGCAGCGTGGTGTCGAGAATCAGAAGCGGCTCGCGAACCGTATCGACGATGTCCTGCGCGTAAGTCTCGATCGCTCGCAGATCGGCCTCCGACCGGCGCCTGTCGGTGACGTCTTCCATTGCGAGGACGATGATCGCGGAGTGACTTCCCGCGCGCAGTTTTCGGCCGTTCAGCAGCATCACCCGTCGCCCGATGATGGGGAACGTGTGCTCGAGCTCGAAGTCGTTGAATACCGAGCTCGTTGGAATGACATCTTCGAGCAGCGTCCTCAGACCGGGGATATCCCACTGTCCGTTTCCGAGCTCGTAGATGAGCTGGTTTTCAGTTTCGATCGAGGAGACGTGAAACGTCTCGTAGAATGCGCGGTTCGCGCTCTGGACGCGCAGGTTTGTATCGAGCATCAAAAGCGGCTCGCGTACTGTATCTACAATATCCTGGGCATACGTTTCAATGTCGTCGACGAACGGCTGTGGCTCCATGCACACTCCCTATTGATTGAATCTACCGGGAAGGGAGTGGCGACCATCGATAATGAGACATCTTTTCTGCTTAGCCCTGCGTGCAGGGGTGTGGCGGGAAAAAACAAGCACGATCTGACTTGCCGCCATACTGTTCCTGCAGTGTTAGTACGCGCGGATGCCGCACACCAGCCCGCGCATTTGCGCTGTCGCGACAGGGAATGACAGCATCGGGCGCTTCTGGCGACGCCGTGTTCAAGCGGAGTCCTCGTGGCGATCCATCCGGTGGAACTGGAACAGAAACTCCGCGACGCCGTAAGGCTCGCCGCCTCCCGGGATGCCGAAGTAATGAGGGCATTGAGGCTGGCCGTCTGCGAATTCACGTTCGCTCATCGCAGTGACGGACTGACTCCGGAGAGTGTTCTCATCGCTCTCAAGAAGCTGATCGACGATCGGACCATGCCCCGCATAACGCCACACGAAACCGACTGGAACGGCGAGCGGCTGCGCGAGAAAATCAGCACCTGGTGCATCAAGGCGTATTTCAACGCTGAAGGTGCTTGCATATGAGTGCTTCCAGAAAGGAGCATGACGCCTTGCTCGCCGAGCTCACCGTCGTGCTGTCGGACAAAGTCGAGGCAGCCGTCGAGGCTCGCCTCGCTCTCAGGGACGCAGTTTGCGCTTACGTTGCAGTCGAGCACGCGAGGGGTATCCCGCTGGCGGCCGTGGTACAGGCGGTGAAGAAGATCCTGTCCGCCGCGGAAGAAGGAGTTGCGAAAGCAACCGATG
>Ga0209998_10000195_pt1 | contig 21420 bp, 16 predicted proteins | sample EndophyteCoNSPM_FD_187576 | JGI IMG/M metagenome (GOLD analysis project Ga0209998, IMG submission 187576) | Arabidopsis thaliana rhizosphere microbial communities from the Joint Genome Institute, USA, that affect carbon cycling - Endophyte Co-N... | ecosystem: Host-associated > Plants > Roots >... | reverse complement strand
TGAGGATTCTATCTGCCACACTTTGCCACCGCAGCTCGAGCATCACGTTGTGCGCAACGTTCGCAATGATCTCGGCCTTCGTGTCGTAGGCTCTCGCGGTTGCATGGATTTCACTGGGCTTGAGCATGTTATCCAGAGCAGCACCAAGGACGAGCACGGGAGTCCTTGCCTTCGGAGGCTTTGGCAGATCGAGCATGACCATATCGAGGAACCCGAGAAAAGCGTCCTCCTGCATCTGTCCCCAGTATTCCAGTAGTTGTTCCTCCGGCAGGTCTTTCGAAAAGAACGCCTCACGCGCCAGGGCTGGAGTGGCCACCAGAGGAAATAGACTGAGCGTCAGGTTGATTCTGGCGAAAACCAGTGGATGCCGTCTGGCAATTCTGAGAGTGGCTGGCAGAAGTCCACTCGGTGGCGGCGTGGTCAATAACACAGCCGCGGGAACGGAGTGGGTCTCCAGATATTTTTCGATGACGAATCCGCCCAGCGAATGCCCGATCAAAACGGGTGGGTCACCGACCTGCTGTGCTGCGTTTCCTACGTCTTCGACGTAGTCGGCAATTCGCGTCCAGCGCAAACTGCGGCGTCCACCACTGTTCCCGTGGCCTCTCAGATTCACCGCATGGGCTTCGAATCCATGTCGGGCGAAATAATCGAGAAAGTGGACATTCCAGCACCATGCTCCGTGCAGAGCACCGTGCACGAAAAGAAGCGGAGTCGTGCTCGTGGTGCCCGACGGATATCTGGAAATGATCTCCAGTTTTATCGTGAACGATTCCCTCGCAGGAAAGGCGCTGTAATCGCCAGAGCTCCGTAGACAAAAGCGAGACCCAGGTATTCCGACAACTCGAAGATCCCGATGGCGTTCACGATCCGGTCGTAAGTCATTGCCGAAACGAGCGCGATGGTGTTGCCGATGAGCAATGCCCACCACGCCCACACCTCACCGCGGCGGAAAGCGGTGACCGTTATGGCGATCGCCATCAGTCCGAATGCGACATTGAAGATGCCGTACATTCGAAACAGCACGCCCATGTATCGTGCAGTCGCCGGTGAGGTGGCCGCGAGATCCGTCCACGAGGTTCCGGTGAACCCCTCGTAACCGGCGGTCAGGATCGGCACCCCATGTGGGCCGAGCAGATGGTCCGGTGATATAGCCGCCATCGCGCCCCACGCAACCAATCCCCCATCGACGATGAGAATGAGAATCCATGCGACCTGGCGCCGTCTTCCCATCACTGGCTCAGGCAGGTTGTGGGATTTCCCGCGCCCCCACCGCTGCATTGCTCAATGGGACCATCGGAGAACGATCCAGCCCCTGAAAGAAAGTGAACCACTTGAATCCCACCTTGTGCGTGCTCAATAAATCAAGGAGGGACTGCGATGGGTCTCCGTAAATCGTCATGAAGTGATCGTCAGCGTAATCCTTGAAAAGTTTTGTGCGGGCTTCGAGGATGTGGTGGTTGTGCTCGATCAGCCCGTCCGGACCGGTGTACGCCTCCCGAACTTCGCACTCGGTGCCATCGGTGCTGATGAACCAGTCGTAGCGGATTGTCTGCGTGTCCTTTTCGTTCGTGATGCGGATGAGCTCAGCCGCCTGCTTCTGGAATCCCTCGAGACAGCCCGCGCGAACTTTCATGTGTGCGCTCAGCTCCAGGTGGCCCATTGTTCCTCCAGCAACTGTGGTTATTGTCGTTGCGAGGCTGCAATTTGCCCTAATTAGATGACGCGCTTCGCCCCAATCTCCAGCAGGGATTGCCCTACTGTTCTGTAGGGAAAAACCTGAATGCAGGGTCTCCGAGCGCCAGACAGGGGAGTCGGCGTGTCCTTCACGAACACGTCGACTCCCTGGTTATGCTGGCCGGCCTAACAGGATAGTTTTGCCAATGGGTCTCGCCGTTGGCACACTCCCGTTGCATCGGCAACTCTGGCAGCCGGAATCAGCGGAAGAATGGCGAGCGGAGCGCCAGTGTGATTTGCAGATGACGACTTTTTCGCTGCGCGTCGTCCAAACGAACCGAGAGACGTCGCATCGAGCGTCGCCTTCACGTATAAGAACCGCCCATTGAACCCGGCAGGCGACTGGCCCGAGAACATGTAGATGCCGCGCGTCTGGTTCGCGGAAATCAACGTATCCGGATACGTGTCGAAGATGTTGTTCGCGCCAAGCGTGATTCCCACACCCCGGAGTGTGTAGCCGATCGACGCATCGGTTACCCATTGCTCACCGAACGTCTGGTCCTGTGCCCCGCTTACAGCAGGCTGATACACTGTGAATTTTCCGAAGCGGCTGGCATGGAGATTCGTGTTGAGATTTCCAATCGCGTGGTTCAAGGTCAGTCGAATGCTGTTCTTAGGCTGACCTTTCTCGAACAGCGCGCGCTGAACGCGATCGAACAATGCGGTGCTAACCGCCGCGAGCTGGGGCGGAGTTTCGGAGACGCGTGTGACCTCGGTCTCGTTACGATTGAACCCGCCGGTGAATCGGAACACTCCCGCAGATCGCAGATCGACCCCGTAATTCACGACGATGTCGAGTCCCTTGGTGTGTGTGTCGATCGCGTTGGTGAAGTACCGCGCTCCGCTCACACCAGGGATGCCGTTGGCCGCGAGGAGATTCCGGACTGAGATGTCGATGAAGTTTCCGGAGAGCACTATCCGATCATCGATCTTGACGTCGTAATAGTCCGCCGAGAATGAGAGACTGTTGCTCGCTCTCGCTGTGAGACCGACGCTGAGGTTGACCGACTGCTCAGGCTTCAGCTCTTTCGCCCCAAGCAGTGTTGCCCCCGCGCTTCCGATAGCGAACGTGCGGATTTCGAAAGGCGTATTCACTCCGCCGACGTTCACGAAGTTTGTCGCAACAGACGAGAAGTACGACTGGCCAAGCGATGGCGCGCGGAAGCCGGTCTGGGCCGCGCCCCGAATAGCGACTCCCTTCACGAGCTCCACCCGGCCGGCGATCTTCCCATCCGCCGTAGATCCGAAATCGCTGTAATTCTCCACTCGGCCCGCCAACGCGACAAGAACCCTCTCGACGGGAGTTGCCTCGACGTCGACATATGCCCCCACATTGGTGCGCGATTCGTCAGCTTCATCCTCCGGCCGAAAGCCCGGGAACACCTGTGAGAATGGAGCAGCCGGCTTTCCGGCATTCGGGCCATCGAGAATCGGAACAGTTCCTACCGCAAATGAGTTTGGATCGCCGCGCTCGATCTTGTATCCATCCCGACGGGCTTCTGCACCGACCGCCACGTTGAGGTTGCCTGCCGGGGTGCCCCGGAAAAGGCGCGCAAAATCCAGGTTCGCCACGAGCTGCGTGAGACTGAGAGTGCCGGCATCGAAGGTTGTAGGACTCGATGCGCCGAGTGAAGCATTCTCCGTGTTCTCCACTCCGAAGCTGAACGAGTTTGCTCCAAAGCCGGCGCTCAGATCCCAGTTCCAGTCGCGGAATGCACCGCGGCCCCCGATGGTTCCTGAAAAATCCTTGATGTCGCTCGAGATCAGTGGAAGGAACCCGTTGGGATAGAGCGCTCTTACGGTTCGATCGTCAGACGATCTTCTGAAGAACCCGGCGGCCAGTCCGTCTCTGAAGCTGGCTCCGCCAAAGCCATAGAGCCTGGGCCCTGCTTCAAGTGGAAGCTCGAGATTGACGGACGCCAGGTAGTCGCGCGATTCCGAATCTCCCGACCAGCTCTGACTCAGCTTTTCATCGTAGACGTCCGTCCCTGCGGGAATGTTGGTGCACCGCGTATCGCCTGCGATGCACTGCGTGCTCACGTCGACTCGCGTGCGGTTCGTGCGGTCTCTGTCACGGAATTCGCCGGCAACGTGAACGAAGCCATCGCGCGCGAGCGGTCGCCCGATGTTCGCTCCAACCTGTACCACTCTCCCGTCGTCGTACGATCCGCTGCCGCCGAGCCCTTCGAATTCAGAGAACGTTCGTCCGACGCTGCCAGTCAACGATGTTTCGGCTCCCGATTTGAGAATGATGTTGATCACTCCCGCGATCGCGTCCGAGCCATACTGCGCCGCTGCACCGTCACGCAGTATTTCAATTCGTTCGATTGCGTTGGCTGGAATTGCGTTCAGGTCTACGCTCGTCGATCCACGGCCAACTGACTGATTCACGTGCACTAGGGCAGTAGTATGACGCCGCTTCCCGTTGATAAGGACGAGTGTCTGGTCAGGTCCAAGCCCGCGAAGTGTAGCGGGCCGAATGTGATCGGTGCCGTCATTGACTGATGGTCGCGGAAAGTTGATCGACGGCGCGAGCATCTGTATCACCTGCATCGTCTCCGTTCGCCCAGTAGCCTGTATTTCGGCGCTGGAGAGCACGTCTATCGGTACGGGAGCCTCGAGAACGGTTCGATCCAGAGCGCGTGTTCCGGTAACTACCACTTGATCGAGCCCGATGGGAGCCGCGATCAGTGAGAAGTCCTGTGTTGCCGTCGCGCCTGTGCTGACAGTGACTGTATGCACAGTGGGCGCATATCCGATCTTCGTCGCTCTCAGTACGTAAGTGCCTGCCGTGAGGCCAATCGAATAGGAGCCATCGTCTCTCGACGTTGTGTTGCGCAGTGTTCCAACCACAAAGATCTGCGCGCCGCCGATCGCGGCTGAGTTCTTGGCGTCTGTAACGCGGCCCGTCACAGTTCCTACCTGAGCGCTGGCGGCAGTCGTCACGACCGCTGCAGAAACCGCAACTGCGAAAACTCGAATCATGAGGCGGGCGACGAAGCTCGGACATGGATACATACTGACCGCTCCTTTTCGAGAGAGGCTTTCATGAGCATCTTGCGGCCAATATCGGCTCGGCCTGACCTCGCGTCAAACTTCTTTTCGAGCTCGGCCGGATTACCAGGGGCTATCCTGTTGGCAGGCGTTTCACGTCGATGTCGATCAGCCCCTCTGCGTGAGCCTCGAGAACTGCGGTGCCGATCGCTCCAGTTTGTCTCGCATGCTCCAGCATCTGCTTTGTCCAGATGCTGGCGCACGTGGCAAGCGTGCAGCTGACGTCGACGTACGCGCCGTATTGTCGCGCGAACAACTTCACCGGAACGAACCACGCGGTTCCGTGCGGGTGCCCGAATATCACTGCTTCCGGCGAGCCGACAAAGAATCGGTGATTGGCGGTATCGAGTCTCACCGGTACCGCGCGACCGAGCAGCTTTCGCAGGACTTCGACATCAGCGTAGATCGCGCCATCCCGCGCGTGATGTCCAGGTGGCGATCCGTTCGCTAAAGGGGCAAAGCTGAATGGCGACTCGTCGTCGGAATCCGGGTTGTCTACCACTACTGTTATCTGCGCGCGAAGCTCGTGCATTTCGGTGTCGAGCAGCAGAGAGTCGACAGTGCGTGCAAAGGAATCCCGCGCAGAGTCTCCACCAGCAGTGGCCGCCTCCTTCTCCTGGCGACCGTCGCACGAGATGCTCATCAGCACTCCGATCAGCAACACCAGGAGCTTCATCACGATTATATTAGTATCCTACTGGTACTAATAACCTCTCCGAGCAAATCGCTGCTATCTGTCGAGCTTGAAGACGAAAAGCTGCTGAACGAGCTGCGACACCGGCTTCCCTCCGATTTTCGCGGGCTTGAACCGCATCTGCGGCAGCGCCCGGCTCACCGCATCGGAAAAGAGCTGGTGCGTCGATGATACGACTTTGAATGTCTTGCGATCAGCCCGGCCCTTTTCGTTCACAACGAACTGCGCAATCACCTGCCCTTCAGTCCCGGATGATCTGAGCATGTCCGGATACTGCGGGCGAACGGTCGACGCGATTGCAACGACTTCGACATCGACCTCGAATGAATTGAACGCACCGGGAGCTCCACTTCCCACAAGATTTGTCGAAGCACCCGCGTCAGGCTCAATCGTCGGCTGCGCGTTCGGATCGATTGGCGGTGTCTTGGTGGGAACTTTGGTCGGAGCGACAGGACGCGCCTTGGCTTTTGGCTTTGGAGCGGGAGCTGGCGCGCTCTTGGGTTCAGCCGCCGGCTTCACCCAGAGAATCTTCTCCGCCCGTGTTCCTGCAGCAGCGACAACATCTGAAGCCGCGCCCGAGGCCGTGGCATATATCGCCGCCCCTATCAGCACTGAGTGAAACAACGCGCTGGCGATACGGGCGCCGTTATTCGGATTTCTATGCGGCGTGGACTCGATCAAGGTCGTAAACATTTTGACCTCCCTGCGAACACTATTGCAAGGGGGATGCTAGAACACCGTTAATGCGGAGAGAGCAGCTTACCTGCTGTTCAACAGCGGCCACGGATTTATGGCGCCCCGAACCGGATCATAAACGCCGTAGTGAAGATGCGACGGAGTATTACGCGCGTTACCAGTATTCCCAACGTAACCAAGTATGTTGCCGGGGTAGACGTGGTCCCCGGGCTTGAATCCGCCATAGCGGTCGAGATGCGCGTAGTAGTGCACCTGTCGTCCCGGCCCGAGCACGTTGATGACTTGTCCGCCGAGCTCGTTGATTCCGGTGCGGATGACGATGCCTTCCGTTGCGCTCAGAACTGGAGTGCCGCGTTCCGCAAAGATGTCGACGCCCTGGTGCGATCGGCCTCCGCTTCGCGGAAAGCCCCATGAGTTCGGGATCTCACGCTTTGTCACACCCATGACGGGGATCCGTACAGTCTCCGGCGCGGGCGAAGTGAGAAGTCGAGCGAGAAGTGCGGGATGACGAAGAATGGGGAACGCCATTGCGATCAGGATGACGAGCAGAACGGCCAGTGTCAGTGACGCCACACAGCCGCGCAACCGTCTGGTTCTTCTTCGTCGCATTAGTAACTATTTGAAACTAATATTCAGTCGGCGACGAGCCGCTTCAGTCTCCTCTGGTACCCCAGTATCGTCGCCAGTCCTGCACTCAGTGCGATCACGGCGTGAGGAGGACGCACGGAGATGATCTCACGCTTGAAGCGCATCATGACCGCTGCAAGATAAAGCATTGCCTTGGGTGTCATGCGGTCGTGCGCAACGGAACCGCTTGCAACAATGCGGTGGATCGTGCCGAAGTACTCGCCGAAGCGCATTGCCGGCGAATGAACGTTTCGCACACGCGAAACGGAGGTATCCGGATTTCGGAACGTGTGCGGCACACCGGGAGGAACGGACGCACTTTCGCCACGAGACAACGTTCTCCAGCTGCCGTCGATGAGAACTTCCAGCTTCCCTTCGAGAACGTCATAAGATTCCGTCGCGTGCGGATGCACGTGAACCGGCGTTCCGCTGGCGCGCGGCGCGAGCTCCCATTCCATCTCGAGCGCTCGCCCATTGGTGTCATCGCTGGTTCTGATGACATGAAAGATTGCGCCAATTGGGCTGAGATCGAGGCGGTCGCCGGACTGTATTCGCATCCTGGTCCCACTACTATAGTATTGGCTGCTGATTCGTACTTCCGGACAGGGATTTCTCGACTACCCCCCGGAGTTCCGCTTCGCGTCGACGAGGCAGCACCAGGTAACTGCGCCTTCTAGAGCTCGCGCACCTTTGTTCACGATCAGCCGAACTTGATTAGCGACGCAGTCGTCACTATAGTGTCGAACCAGTTCGGTTCCCGCCACTGGAATTCACCCAAAGACAACCTTATTCAGAGAGCATTAGCGTGCCGATTGCGCTAACTAACCGATCGCGGTCGATCATCTCGGCAGTATCCCTTTCCTCCGCAGCACTCGTCACACTTCACGTCGCGCATGCAGCGCCATCGAGCCTTCCGGCCCCCACTCCGAATGTAGTCGAAGGAACCGTCAAGACCGTCGATGGCCGTCCGCTACCCGGTGCCACTATCCGGATTGCAGGCGCAACAGGAGCGGGACGAGGAACAACCATCCGCACGGTGACGGATGCACGCGGCAATTACCGCGTCACCGTGCCGCTGGGTCACTATGACGTCGACGGCTTTGCGGACATCGAGTATGAAGGACAGACGTACAAGGAGATCTGGCTCGATCGCGGGAATGCGACATGTGCGCGCGTCATGTCCGACAAGGGAATCGTCCGGCATTTCACACTGCGCCTTTCGGGACTAAAGCGCTGCGCGAACGGAGTGAATGCAAACAATCCCAACGACTACAACGGCGCTTATATAACTGCGATGACTTCCGCGTTCCCCGACGACGCGGTGATCACTTTCAATCTCGATCCAATCGGTCCTCTTGCGGACGGCACGAAGGGAAGACCACTCAGCGTCTCGCGCTCCGGAGCAGCATTGAAGAAGGGTGGCGGCCCTATCGATGAGACGTCGTTTCTTCATGATATTCCCCTCGGGCGCTACCGCATGACCGCAGACGTTCGTTACGCGGATGGACAGAAGAAGGGAACGACTCTCGAGCTTCGGGACGGCGGAAACACATCCGGGCGAACATTGGAAATCAGGTTTGCCGCGAACATTTTTGGCGGCGGCATCCGCCCGGTCGGTGTTGGCGTGATTCCTGGCACCGCGTTGCAGGTGGCCGACGCGCCTCTCACATCCGAAGCGGATGCAGCGAACACACAGCGGGAGAATCCCGACACTCAACCCGAGCCGCGGGAAACCAGGGCGACGACGACGGGGCCTGAGCTCCCGCTCGGTCGCTACGCGTGCAGCTATCACTCACAGTATGCGGGTGACATACCAACTGAGAAGTCGATCACGATCATCGCCGGTGGACGTTATCGGGCATATGGCAGCGATGGCACTTATTCGCTCAACCCGACTTCGATGGTCGTAGAGTGGGCCGGACCACTCGGCGATGATGGCGTTCGTGCGACGTTCGGAAAGCGTAACGGCCGACCTGCCATCACGGTAGTCGGTGGGGGTGCGAGTGATGACCCGGACCGTACCAACTACTGCGTGCTCATCGGATCATAGCGAATCATCATTTGATAGTTAACAGTGGTTCAGTGTTTCGAAACTGTTACTGAACTACGCATTCGGAAGAGATGAAAAGTCGTTGCACAGAAGACACAAATTTTTATTTTGTGCGCCTCTGATGTTTTCATCTTCATGAAAGGAGTAAGCCGAATGTCGTTGAAGTACAGTCTCATCGCAGCAGGTTTGCTGACATCTATCATGGCCGCTACGGATGCCGGCGCACAGGAGGCGCTGGCAGTCGGAAACGGAACCACGAGCTATTGCGCGTACAACAGCAGTGGAACGCTGCGGACTACGGGCTGCACGACATATTCGAACGTGCTTTCGACCTCGTACATCTCGTCGAGAAATGCGGTTGTGCTCCGCGTAAGCGGTCTCTGCGTCGACGTGTCAGCGGGACAGGGACAGCCTGCTGCGTTGCGATCATGCAATGGCTCCAGGTCTCAGGATTTCTGGTGGACCAGCACCGGCCAGCTTCAAAGCCAGGCTAACCGCAACCTTTGCCTCGATGTCGAAGGCGGAGTTGGCAGCGGTCGCCGCGTGCTGGCCTGGGCGTGCGACTTCAACGCGGACGAGTACGCCCGCCGCAACAACCAGCGCTTCTTTCGAGGACCCGTGAAGCCACTCACGAGCGTTCCGAATGCCCAGGTGAGATCCGCCGACGTCGCGCGTAACCTGAGGGAAGGGAGTCTGCGTGCAACCTCCGCCGGCGTCATTGCAGCGGGTGGCGGAAACGCAATCGCTGCGGGCGGTGGCAACGCCATCTGCGCCGGCGGCTACAACTAATCCTGACGAAACGGGCGTGGTCCGCCGGACCACGCCCGCCTGGGAGGCGACTGTTCGCGCGGGAGGGACTTGGTCAACGATTCGGGGTACAATGATGCTGGCTATCCTCGCGTTACCCGTCGATACTTCGTCCTGTGGCACACTTCCGCACAATCCACATTCTCTGGCGCCTGCTCCCGCTCGGCGTTTCGTTCCGGCGCGACTTTGCGCGGTGGATTTTTTTCGGGAGCCCCGTCGAGCGCGATAAAGCCTTTCACGACCGGCGGGCCGCCGCACTCATAGAATCACTCGTCTCGCTTGGTCCTACCTTCGTCAAGCTCGCGCAGGTGTTCGGGTCACGGCCCGACGTGGTTCCTGAGCCCTACCTCTCCGCTCTGGGTTCACTTACCGATCGAGTTCCCGGAGTCCCGTTCGAGGAGATCGAGCACGAGATCGTCAACGCATATGGCAGGACGGCCGAAGAAATGTTCGAGTCGTTCGATCGCGAAGCGCTTGCATCCGGATCACTTGGCCAGGTCTACCGCGCCCGGTATCAGGAACGCGATGTCGTCGTGAAGATTCTTCGACCCGGCGTCGAAAACCTCGTTGCGAGTGATATCCACGCGGTCACACGCATTCTCGATTTCATCTCCCGGTATTGGACGAATTCACATCTCCGCGGCTTTCGTGTGGTTGTCGATGAATTCTCGAGGCGCATCGGGGAGGAAATGGATTTCCGCCATGAGGCGGCCAACGCCATTGCGATCGCTGACCGGTTTGCGGGCAATCCTCGAGTGCTCGTCCCCGACATCGAGACTGATCTCACCCGTCAGCGTGTCATCGTCATGGAATACATGGAAGGCACACGCGTCGATTCACTCGCACCGCTGATCGCCGACGGGAAGATCACTGGTCATCAGGTGGTGGAGTCGGTTGTCGAGGCATACATCCAGATGATGCTTGTGGACGGATTGTTTCACGCAGATCCGCATCCCGGAAATCTTCTCGTGACCGACGATGGCCGTCTTGTGCTGCTCGACTTCGGCATGGTCGTGAGCGTCGAGACTGAAATGCGGCGCACGCTCATTCGCACCGCCATGGCCGCAGTCAGCCGCAATTCCGCTGGCGTGATCGACGGATTCTTCGAGCTCGGTATTGTCGAGCCCGGAACTGACATGACGACAATCCATCGCCTCGTCGATGTGCTTCTTGGAATGGCGTTCGATGGAGTCGCATCGGCCGACATTGCGACGCGAATTCTTTCCGACCGCACACTCGCTGATGACGTGATGAGAACTATCTACGACTGGCCGATCATCCTCCGCGGTGAGCTCGTTTATTTCGGCCGGGCTGTAGCGCTGATCGAGGGCATCGGCGCACGATATGTTCCCGGATTCAATCCCGTTTCATTTGCGGCGCCGGTAATACTCAAGCACAGACGCGCGGTTCTCGCAGCGATGGGCGATGACGCCGCCGCACGCGCGGATCTCGGAGTTCTGCTCGGCAGGCTCGCAGGTGATATCACGAGAGTAGTGGCGAGCGCGGGCAGGGAGATTTTTGCGACAGTGGTGAGTCACCTTCCATCGCTGTTTGCCCCGATCGCAGGATTCCTCGATCCGATTCTTGTCGAGCTCACACGGCAAACCGGGGTCGAGGTTTTCCCGAGGACCCCGGAGCCAAAGCTTCTCGTGACTGCCACGGACTGAAAGGGAGAACATGGCCACACCGATGCGTGCACTCGCTGCCGTCGCATTGGCGGCATTCGTTCCGCTCTCGACGAATGCCCAGGCAAGCCGACCGATCGTTGCGGTTTTTGCTCACCCGGACGACGAGCGCATAATCGGTCCGCTGCTCTCTTTGCTTGCGAGACAGGGACGCGAGACCCATCTCGTGATAGCGACTGACGGCGCGAAAGGTGTACGCGACTTCGCGCGCATACCTGCTGGACCTGCGTTGGCCTCGGCACGCGTGAAAGAAGCGAATTGCGCTGCCTCGCGGCTCGGAGTGCGGCAGCTTCATCTCATCGGTCTCCCCGATGCCGGTCTCGCATCGTTCGATGCGCTTGGCAAGCTGCGCATTGCCCTCGCCGCGATCATCGATTCGATAAAGCCCGTAGCGATTATCACTTTTGGTCCGGAGGGAGGAACCGGACATCCCGATCATCGTCTCGTTGGCGATGTCGTCACGCAGATCGTGCAGGCCGACGCGCGTTATTCGACCGTCGATCTCCTGTACGCATCGTTACCGGCCGAACGTCTCAGGACAGCGCCACGTGCGAGACCGACGGTAAACGGAATGGCCGAAGCGCTGCTCACCGTACGCATTCCCTTCGAGCCGCAGGACCTGATCGCAGGACGTGAGGAGTTCGCATGTCATCGCACGCAGTACGCGCCCGCGGAAATGGATTCGGTGAACGCGTATCTCGCGCACGCCTGGAATGGCATGGTATGGCTGCGACCGTGGAATGGATCCCTGCGCAATCCGGGCATTTTCAAGCGGTGATCTGACTATTGAAGCGCAGGCAAGTCCGCGTTGCGTCGATTCAGCAAACAGCTCACAAGATGACCGCGCGCGTTAGCCAGCGCGAAGCTCAGGTCAGGCCTATCCTCGTCACGAGCTCCGCATAACGAGGATCTCCGCGCAGCGGATCATAACCCGGGTCGAGGTGCAGATAGATCATTCCCGCCGATCTCGCCTGGTATGCACGATCGAGTGATTCGAACGCGCGGTCCAGGTCTCCCATCGCCGCATGCCCCATGGCGAGGTACTCCGATCTCACGTAGTGCTGCTTCGACTCCGCTTCGAGACGCGAAAGAATCTCCTGTGCCTCTTCCTTCCTGTCGAGCGCGGCAAGCGCACGCACGATCATCGCGTCATATGACCTTACCGCGCGCTCGAGCGCCTGTCCCCGCTGGAACCACTCCAGAGCCAGGTCTGCATCACCAAGAGCCAGATGCGCCGAGCCCATCCATACGAAGCCGCGGCCGTAATGCTCGTCGATCTCGAGAAGCTCCTTCCCCGTCGCGAGCGCGGAGTAGTAATCCTTCGCGTAAAGATGAAAACGAGCGAGCCACCCCGCGTACTCGACACGAAGTGGATCGAGCATCACCGCTTTACGCACCGCATCGACGCCCTCTCCCAGCCGGCCTATCGTTGGCAACGCAGTCCCAAGCACCCATTGCGCTTCGGAATTGTTCGGTGCGATTGCAACGGCGTGCTCGAGGCTCTTTGCGCCGGCAGCGAACGACCACTCGTGCCATGTGAGAACCTTGCCGATCGAGATCATCGCATCCGCAAGATCAGGATCCCTTTGCAGCGCGCGCTCGGCCGCAGCTTTCGCACGAGGATAGGCATCGTCCGGCGCAACCCAGTCGTCGGCCAGGTCACACCATACATCCGCTATCCCCGCATATGCACGTGCGAATGACGGATCCTGGAGCAGCGCATTCTGGAACAGCTCGAGTGATTTCCTGAGCGCCGGCTCAGTGAATTTGTTGAAGTGAAAGCGCCCTTTGAGATACGTGGTGTATGCGTCGAGATTCTTCGTCGGCGCGACGATATGATCTTCACCACTGAGCTGGAGCTTCAGTGCGTCGACGATGGAGCGGGATATTTCATCCTGCACCGCAAAGACGTCTTCGAGCTGCCGGTCATACGTCTCGGACCACAGCTGATATCCGTTGTCGACGTTGACGAGCTGAGCCGCGATGCGAATGCGGTTCCCGATCTTTCGCACGCTCCCCTCGAGTACCGACGTCACGCCGAGTTTCTCGCCAACCTGACGTACGTCGACGTCCCGCTTGCCCTTGAATGCAAACGAAGATGATCGGGACGCGACGTGAATGCCTTGTACCTTCGACAGCGCATTGATGATCTCTTCGGTCATTCCATCGCTGAAGTATTCGTTCTCCGGGTCGGCGCTCATGTTCGCGAATGGCAGAACAGCGATCGCCTTCGGCGCAGTGACCGACTTGTTTTCAGTCGGGCTCGACGTACTGCCGGTACGGAGAAGCTTGAGGAGGGCGTCGGCGAACTCGGCGCCGGTGCGGTAGCGGTCAACCGGTGTCCGCGACAGTGCACGCATGACTGCGGCGTCGACTGCCTCCGGCACATCTCTCGTCGTGCGCACGCTGGGCACCGGAGAAACGAATCGCTTCGCGATGATCGCCTGCGAAGTCGGGCCGGTGAACGGCGGCTCTCCCGCCAGCATCTCGTAGAGCACGCAGCCGAGGCTGTAGAGATCGCTGCGGCCGTCGATTGACGGGTCGCCGCTGGCCTGCTCGGGGCTCATGTACGCGGGAGTACCGACGGATATCCCGCTTTGAGTGATGGACTTGTCTCCACTCAACGCTTTGCCGATTCCGAAATCCGCGACGAGAGCCGCGCCTTCGTGAAGCAGGATGTTCTCAGGCTTCACGTCGCGGTGCATTACCTGATGACGGTGCGCGTAGTCGAGCGCGGATGCGACCTCGCGCGTGATGCGGAGCGCCTCCTCGAGGCTAAGCTGTCGTTCGCGGTCGAGCTTATGCCGAAGCGAGAGTCCTTCCATGTTCGGCATGACGTAATACAGGAGCCCTTCCGATTCTCCTGAGTCGAAAACTGGAAGGATGTGATTGTGAGTCAGTCCTGCTGCCATCTTGATCTCGCGCAGGAATCTGTCAGCGCCAATTTCAGCCGAAATCTCAGGGCGAAGAACTTTTACCGCGACTGAACGCTCGTGCCTCAGGTCTCGCGCGAGATATACGACGGCCATGCCACCTTCGCCGAGCTCGCGCTCCACTCTGTACCGGCCGGTAAGGCCGGATTCGAGGCGTTCCTGAAGGTTGTTCACCTGCCCTGCCACAACTCCCGCCCTGTTCGGAGAACAGCTAATGTAGCGTTTTGCCGATGCTTTGCCTCACTGCGAGACACCTCGACTGAGCGGCGGCCCCGCCGGGTTTTATCTCCTGGCTGCGACCGAATCGGCCGCCCTGAGGTGCGCGCGGATCGCCGCGATCATCGGAGCAGGATTGTCCCACGTAGTGATGTGAGCGGCGTTGGGTATGACGACTGATTTTCCGCCGGGCACCATTGCTGCCTGCTTCCGAATCGTCACCGGGTCTGCCTCGTCTACATCGCCCACGGTGAACAACGTCGGCACTTTCACGTTCCTGAGGAACGACGTCGAGTTGTATGTCTTGAGAGTTCCCGTAATCGTGAATTCGCTCGGCCCCTGCATGTAGTTGTAGATCGACTGATTCACCTGCGACATGAGGCTGTCGAGATTGGGCTTGTCCGGCCGGAGCCAGACATACTTGTCATAGAAGGCAGAGATGGCTGCCTGATATTGCGGCGAATCGAATTTCCCTGCAGCCTCTGCATCGGTGACGATTCGCTGAATCGAGTCGGGCATCGTCTCGAGCAGCGCCTTTGCGTGCCGCTCCCACTGTGGAATGTCCAGCGCTGCGCTCGCGAGCGTGAGGCTCGCAACGTGCTCGGGATGCGCCCGGTAGTACTCGATTCCAAGTATGGTTCCCCACGAGTGTCCGACGATGTGCATTCTGTCATAGCCCAGATGCGAGCGAAGCGAGTCGAGCTCGGCGACGAAGTGGGCGATCGTCATTTTCGTCGTATCGGTCAGCGAGCCTGACTTTCCTGCTCCGAGCTGATCGTACCTGACCACGGTGCGTTCGTCGCCGAGTGCCTCGAGTGGCTTCAGGTAGTAGCTGTTGAATCCGGGCCCGCCGTGCAGAAGGATGACGGGGAGTCCCGGTCCGGAACCTGATTTCCTGTACCAGATCTCACCGCCATCTACTGCGAGTTTTGCTTCGCCTGGACCGAGCGTCGATTGAACTACTGATGAATCCGTGGTCGAGGAGGCCGTATCTACGGGCGACTTGCCTTCCCTGGTTGCGCATGCTGCGGACATCAATACGAGCGAGACGAGGGCTGCCGATATCTGTCGCATAGTCGGTTGAGTTGGGGGTGAGAAAAATACGGCAGTGGAAATGACCTTGCCTGACCCAAATTGCGCCCGCCCGAATTGGACAGTACCATTTCCCCACAGGCAACCCGCACTTCCCGGTAATGACCACCTTCGAGCAGCGACTGAAAGACATGCTGTCCCCCACCTACGACATCGAGCGCGAGCTCGGTGGCGCGGGCATGAGCCGCGTGTTCGTCGCGACCGAGCGGTCGCTGGGGCGCAAAGTCGTCATCAAGCTCCTTTCGCCGGAGCTGACCGCGGACGTGAACCGGGGCCGGTTTCGTCGCGAGATCCAGGTCGCGGCACAGCTTCAGCATCCGCACATAGTTCCGCTTCTGTCGGCGGGAGAGCACGAGGATCTCCTGTATTTTACCATGCCGTTCATTTCGGGAGAGTCCCTCAAGACGGCGGTGGAGAAGAACGGCCCGCTTCCGGTCGTCGACGTGGTGCGGGTTCTCTACGATGTCGCCGAAGCGCTCGATTATGCTCATGGCCAGGGCGTAGTTCACAGGGACATCAAGCCGGCGAACATCCTCAGGTCAGGTTCCTACTCTCTCATTACCGATTTCGGCGTGGCCAAGGCGCTCAATGCGTCGATGCCGGCGTCGGGGATGACTTCCACCGGCATGGCGGTCGGCACGCCTGCTTACATGGCTCCCGAACAGCTGGCTGGTGACGCGTCTGCTGATCATCGCATCGACATCTATGCGCTCGGACTCCTCGCTTACGAGCTGCTGAATGGGAAGTCGCCGTTTGCAGCTTCCACTCCGCAGCGAGTGCTCGCGGCAGTTCTGACGCAGGAGCCTAAGCTACTCATCGAGGTAAGGCCGGATGTGCCGCCGTCGTTGTCGGAGCTGGTCATGCGCTGTCTTTCAAAAGATCCGATAGAGCGGCCTCCATCTGCACGGCAGGTGCTGGATTCGCTCGACATGTTCTCGACGGCATCGGGCGAGATCAGAACGATGGAGCACAGACTTCCTCGTTCCGCGCGGATGACACCGACAGCAGTGCCGGTCACTGCGGCTCCGGAGGATACACCTTCGACTGAGATCAAGAAGCCCGAGAGCAAGACTCCGCACGACCAGCTTTTGTCCGTCGAGTCTGCTCCCGGATCCTTCAACGTTCACAATGTCGGGTACGATCCGCCGAAAAAGAATCGGAGCAAGCTGGTTCTGGGTGTGGTCGCCTTGCTTGTTCCGGCTGCGGTTGCAGCATTTGTCCTGTCACAACGTTCAAGTAATGGATCCTCCGCTGACGCTGCTGCCGTCCCGCAGCTTGGTGTTCCAATCGGCGATTCTTCGTCGGCAGCGCCCGCGGCGTTGCCGGAGAGCGCGGCTGCCGCCCCGGCGATTGCGATCGTCGACTCGCAGGCAATCAGGGATTCCATCAGGCGGGTTCGCAGGGAGGAAGCAGCTAAGCGGGCCGCGGCCGTGAGCGACTCGCTGCGAAAGGTCCAGGAAGCAATCGTTGTCGGCAACGCGCGCCGAGCCGCAGCTTCGATGCTCGCAGATGCGAATGCACTCAAATCGTTCACGCGTGGCGCCACTCACATGGGCGGTGTACTCGGCACTCAGCGAAGGGGCGATCTTCAGACGCAGATCGACGCGCTGCAGCCTTTCCTCACGAGGGCGGGCCTGAGCTATGACCAGTTCAAGGGCCTCGTGCAGCAGTCGGGAATCAAGCTGTTCGACGAGTTCGGACGCATGATACCGAATGCGCTGCAGCAGTTCGCTGGTGGAGGACACTAGACACACCCTTTCCCACCTGGCTCGACTTCGCGACCAGAGCAGCACCGACATTTACCCGGAGATAGCGATGATCAGCATTGGAAGAAGTCTCGCCGTGAGTCTCGCCGTCGTCTTGATCACAGCCTGCAGCACAGGAGAAAAGCCGCCAGCAGATAGTGCCAGTGTGGCTGCCGCTCCGGTTGCGGCAACTACCGCCGGAGATGAGAGTGCAATCCGCGATCTCAACGCTTCGTGGTTCAGGATCTACAACACGCACGATGCTGCGGCACTCGCGGCACTCTACACCGATGATGCTGTCCTGATGATGCCCGGAGCTCCGGCGGTTCGAGGTCGCGACGCAATCAAGGCAGCATATGAGAAAGACATGTCTGCCATGGCGAAGGCCGGTAACATGAACAATGAAGGAAGCGACAGCGAGGTATCGGCTTCCGGAGATCTCGCGTATGAGTCGAACACTTTCACCATCACTGACAAGACCGGCAAGAAGATCGATTCCGGGAAATACGTGACGGTTTTCGCGAAGAAGGACGGAAAGTGGATGATCGTCCGCGATATCTGGAACTCGGACTCGGGGGCAGCCACCCCGTGAGTCCCTGCTGATCACGTCTGCTCGATTCAGGCGATTCTTTGACGGAGCCGCTTCCGTCGAGTAATCTCCGGCATGAATAAAGTCTTTTCGACGGTAGCTGGCCTCCTGCTGATTACGGCAGTCGAAGCGCCCGCGCAGGCAGCCTGCGTCAGTCACGACCGGCCCAGCGAGAACATCGCTTCGCAGCTAGGGAAGTTCAGACCGGTTCGGATGCCGGCTGCCACGCAGGGACTCAGCGCTCGCGAAAAGCAGCTCGTGCAGAAGCTGGTCGACGCGAGCAGAATTCTCGAAAGCATTTACTGGCGGCAGAGCGATCGCGCCGGACTCGCCCTCTATAAGGGGCTTGCCGGCTGCACCGGGAAGGCGGACCGTGATCTGCGAAGATTTCTTCTGATAAATGGAAGCCGCTACGACCTTCTCGAGGAGAACAAGCCCTTCATCGGGAAGGATCCGTATCCGCCGGGGCGTGAGTCGTACCCGAAGGGCATTACTCAGAAGGAGATCGACGCATACGTCGCCCTGCACCCTGAGAAAAAGAACGATATCTACAATCCGTTCACTGTAGTCAGGCGAAACGGATCCGACCTGGTCACCGTTCCCTATCACGTTGAATATCGTGAATGGCTCGAGCCGGCCGCGAAGACACTTCGTGAAGCGGCCGCCTTGAGCGATGACAAGGCGTTCGCCAATTATCTGCGGCTTCGCGCGGACGCGCTTCTCACCGACGACTACTATAAGAGTGACATCGCCTGGCTCGATCTCGAGAACCCGAAGTTCGACATCATCTTCGCTCCCTACGAGACGTATCTCGACGACCTCCTCGGCGTAAAGACATCGTATGGCGCGGCCGTGCTCATCAGGAACGAGCCGGAAAGCCGCAAGCTCGCGAAGTTCGTCCAGTACGTTCCCGATATTCAGCAGGCGCTTCCACTCGCTCCTGAAGACAAGCCGTCAAAGGAGGGACGCAAGGCGCCGATGGAAGTGATGGATACTCCTTTCCGCGCTGGCGATCTGCGCCATGGTTATCAGCCTGTTGCTGACAACCTTCCTAATGATCCCCGCATTCACGAGGAGAAAGGAAGCAAGCGCATCTTCTTCAAGAACTACATGGATGCGCGCGTGAACAACGTCGTTCTGCCGATCGCCAAGCTTCTCATGCGGCCTGATCAGGCCGCGCTCGCATCGATGGAGGGATACCTGTCGGTGGTCGTGATGCACGAGATCAGTCACGGCATCGGACCGGCATATGCGCGCACCGCGAACGGGAAAGTCGACATCGGTGAGGCAATCGGTCCCCTCCAGTCCGCTCTCGAGGAGGCAAAGGCCGACATAGTTGGACTTTATGCTCTCGACTGGCTGATGAACAAGGGCGTTCTTCCGAAGTCGAGCGCGAAAGATTACTACGCTTCGAAAATCGCGGGCACGTTCCGATCGGTGCGGTTTGGTGTCGCCGAGGCGCACGGTCGTGCCGAGATGATGGAGTTCAATTATTTCATGGAGCACGGCGCCATAAGTCGCGAGCCGTCCGGGCTTTATGCGATCGATTTTTCGAAGATGCCTGCCGCTGTTGCATCGCTCGCGAAGGAGCTGCTCGAGATTGAGGCCACGGGGGATCGCGGCCGGGCGGAGCGATGGTTTGCGAAATACGACAAGATGCCCGCGTCACTCGAGGCTGCGCTAGCGAAGACGGGCAGCGTACCGATCGATATCGATCCCGTCAGCGCATTTCCCGACGTGATTCGTTAGGCCGGCGCTGCCTCAGAGCTCGAGTATGTTTCGCAATCCACTCAACCGCCGCGATTTCCTCCTTCGCGCCACGCAGCTCAGCGCTACAATTCCGCTGCTTCGCTTTCCTCTTCATGATCTCGACGGGTTGACCGCGGATCCCACGATCGACGTCAGCGCTTTCGCATCGAGTCTGAAATGGCGCCTGCTCGGTCCATTCCGCGGTGGACGCGTTGCTGCTGCGACAGGAGTTCCAGGACGGCCGAACGAGTTCTACTTCGGCGCAGTGAATGGCGGCGTCTGGAAATCGATCGACGGTGGTCGCGTATGGCTTCCCATCTTCGATTCCCAGCCGGTTGCGTCGATTGGTGCGATCGCTGTTGCGCCATCGCAGCCGGATACCGTGTATGTCGGAAGCGGCGAGTCCACTCTTCGCGATTCCGTCGGTTATGGCAATGGAGTGTACAAGTCGGTGGATGCCGGCAGGACATGGAAGCACATCGGTCTCGCCGACACTCAGCACATTGGGAAGATCGCCGTCGATCCGCGAAATCCGAACGTGCTGTTCGTTGCGGCGATCGGGCATCTGTACGCGGCCAACAAGGAGCGCGGCGTTTACCGCAGCACAGATGGGGGAGAGACGTGGCAAAAAGTCCTCGGCGACGAAAACGTTGGCGCAGTCGATGTCGTCATTCATCCCACCGATTCACGAATCGTGTTTGCAGGCTTGTGGAATACGCGTCGTCCGCCGTGGTTCACGTATGCGCCGACGAATGGTCCGGGCGGTGGCATCTTCAAGTCCACTGACGGTGGGACAACCTGGAAGCAGCTGACGACCGGCCTTCCTCGATCAGGAATCGGGCGAACGGGAATTGCGATCGCTCCCTCGAATCCGAGCCGGGTGTATGGAATCGTCGACTGCCTGACACCTGAAGCTCCGCCGACGACCGAGCCTCCACTTGGCACACCGCCTCCGGTGCCGGGGGCACAGACGCAGCCGCCTCCTGGACAGGGCGGGCTGTTTCGGTCCGACGACGGTGGTGAGAGCTGGACGAGGATGTCGAACGACATCGCGCTATGGGGCCGCGGCTGGTATTTCGAGAAGATCGCTGTCGATCCAAATAATGCCGATCAGGTATACGTGCCGAACATTGCGGTGAATCGCTCGAGCGATGGAGGGAAGACGTGGGTCGTCATGCGCGGATCGCCGGGCGGTGACGACTATCATCAGGCGTGGATCTCGCCCGATGATACGAACACGATGATCGTCGCGAGTGATCAGGGTGCGATAATCACGCGCAATGCCAAGGATGATCCTCTCAGGATCACCTGGAGCTCGTGGCTCAATCAGCCGACAGCGCAGCTGTATCACCTGTCGGTGGATTATCGTTTCCCGTACTGGGTTACGGCAGCGCAGCAGGATTCGGGTGCGATTGCCGTGAGATCGCGCGGCAAGTTCGCCGAGATCTCGATGCATGACTGGGAGCCGATCGGTCCTGGTGGCGAGAGTGGGTACACGGCCGGCGATCGGTTGAATCCCGGTATCGTCTATGGCGGAAGTGGAACGCGATACAACCTCGAGTCTAACACGCCGATCGAGGGTACGACCTCGCCGAAATCACCGGAGACTGCGCGGAGTGACTGGACGCAGCCGCTCGTGTTCTCGCAGGCTGATCCGCATTCACTTTACTATGCGAATCAATTCCTGTTCAAGACTACCGACGGCGCTCGAACGTGGACGCAGATCAGTCCCGATCTCACGCGCAA
>Ga0209998_10000194_pt1 | contig 21684 bp, 18 predicted proteins | sample EndophyteCoNSPM_FD_187576 | JGI IMG/M metagenome (GOLD analysis project Ga0209998, IMG submission 187576) | Arabidopsis thaliana rhizosphere microbial communities from the Joint Genome Institute, USA, that affect carbon cycling - Endophyte Co-N... | ecosystem: Host-associated > Plants > Roots >... | reverse complement strand
CGAGCTCGACAGTGAGGCCGTCGGGCTCGGCATCCCTCTCACTCGAGCGTTCAGCGAGGCGCGAAAGCCGCTTCTCGAGTCCCTCGAGCTCCTTCTCGATCCTGGCGGATTCCTCCTCAGCAGCTTCCGCGCGACCGAGTTGAGCCCGTGCGCTGTCACGACGGGCAAGCGTGCGAAGAGTGCTGTCGCGAAGCTCGCGCTCAGGCCCCACCAGCACCTTCGTCACCAGGGTTGAAAGCAATTCCTCATTTCGCTCGAGCCGCTTCCGCTGGGCCGCCACCCCGGCACTTGACGATTTAAGACCTTCGAGTCTGCGATAACGTGTGATGTAGGTGAGCTGAGCAGCACGCATCGAATCGAGCGTGGCGAGAAGGGCGCGGCCTGGACGACCATTCACCAGCAGGGTGCGAACGGCGATCGACACGCGCGCATCGGCCGGGATGCTGTCGCTTCGAGAGGAGCGGGAGGTCGCCGCCGAAAACGCCGTGAAATAGCGGAGGCGGTTGCCGAAGGACGCACTGTAATAGTCGCGCAGCGTCAGCGCCGGATGCCGTAGAAGCCAGTAGGGACTGGTTTCCATGGCATACCCATCCGGCACCATTCCCGAAGCGCCCATCCCCGAGACGAGGCTCGCGATGAGAGCGCGCGGCGTATTCGGCCGTGTTACAGAAGATGCGCTGGCTCCAAGAAGCGATAGCGCCGGGGGCCCGGAGAGACGAAAGTCATCGAGACGGAGCTCGGAAGAAACCGCCGGCTCATCCTGTCCAATCGCCTGCCCCGGCATGCAGACTCCGCACGCGATGAGCAGGGCGAGGACGACCCGCGAATGCGAGCTCAAGGGGAGATGAAATGAAAGATTCCCTTGAACAGCTGTGAACCGAATTTCTTTGCCGGTGTTCCCGTCGCCGTAGCGGAGAGCCGGTGCACGCCCCCGGCGAGAATCCAGGTGACCGCCATTTCGTCGGCGTCCCGGCGGATGTCGGTGACGAGAGTGTAGATCGAGATCGTCCGCCCCTCGAGCTTGTCGCCATCGCCGACAACGACGCTGTCGATATCGCCATTCGCGACGACGTCGTCGTCGAGGAAGACGATGGATGAACCAAACTGCCGCTCGCCGACCACGACCGTAAGGCGAACGGCACCCTCCGAAACCTCGTAATCCTGTTCGTGGAGCACCGGCTTTCTCGCCAATTGCACCTCTCCCGTGGGCGGGCGCGAATGTAGGAACCCCGGAGGCGCTCGGCAACCTGCCTTGTCATGCTGGCGGTGAGGACCCGAGGCGAATAGCTTGCAATCTGCAGGGCCGTCTCCCGGCCCCTTTTCGACGCCCGGCCGGTTCCGGCCGCGGCCACTACGCCGGATTCAGCCTCAATCAAATGAGATCATTCTGGGACCGGGTCAGGAAAGCTCATGTCGTGTTCGTAACGACCGGCTATCTGAGACTCATGGAACCCATTGCAGCGGTGCTCATCAAGCTGGGCATTTCCGCAAATGCGCTAACCACAATAGGCACTCTCTCCACCGTTCTCGGGGGCGTCGCTTTCGCGCTCGGATACATGCGGCTTGGCGGTTTCATCATCGGGCTCACCGCGATCGCCGATGCACTGGACGGAATCGTCGCGCGGCGCACCGGTCAGGTGACAGTGTTCGGCGCCTTTTACGATTCGACGCTCGACCGGATCGCCGACGGCGCGCTTCTCGGCGGCATCGCGTATTTCTACGCCAGCAGTCCAGAGCACCACAGCCTGCCGATGCTCGCTGTGAGCCTCATTGGAATCATCGGCACGTACATGATCAGCTACGCGCGCGCCCGCGCCGAGGCACTTGGGATCAATGCGAAGGTCGGTGTGATGCAGCGTGCCGAGCGAGTGATACTCCTGTCGGTTCCACAGGCTTTCTTCGGGCTCGCCTTCAACGGGTGGCTTCTGAGCGGTGTCGTGATTCTTCTAACCGTTACTGCCTGGCATACGGCAATTCTCAGAATCAATTATGTCCGAACGTCGACGCTGGTCGACATGGCGCCGCCATTACGAGTGATGAGTGACAAGCCCGCGGCCGCGTCGAGCCGCTGGTCGATGCGCGCAAAATCCTGATGAGCAACGCCTCCCTGAAGGGCCGCATATACCCCGGCCCGCCAAAGCACGACCCGCGCGACAGCATCAGCACACAATCATGGGGATTCGAGGACACAACCTTCGCGGTCGATCAGACCGGCGCGATAACCGTGACGGGCGATCGTTATGCGGGATTGAGCGGCGAGCGTCTCCCGGATCTGCTTCCATGGTTTCGCAAGGTGGTGGGAATCGACTTTCCCCTCGAGCCGGACACAGGGCGCTTTACGCTCCCGCCCGTTCCCGAGCCTCGCCCTGCCAACGCGTTCCTCGATGAAATCAAAAACACTCTCGCCTCCGACCAGGTCGTCACTGACGACGCCGTTCGCCTGAGGCACGGACACGGCCATACGGTCTCCGAGATCAATGCGGTCAGATCGACCGGGTTCGCGCGAGTGCCGGACTACGTCGTGTATCCGAGAGATGAAGAACAGGTCGCCGCTATCGTTCGCGCAGCGGTGCACGGAGGTGTCGTTCTCATGCCTTACGGCGGGGGGACGAACGTCACGGAGGCGCTGCGTTGCCTGCCATATGAGGAGAGGCCGATCATTTCGGTGGACATGACCCGAATGGATCGCATCGAGTGGATCGATCCGGTCAATCGGATGGCGAAGATTCAGGCAGGTGCAGCGGGCCGGCTGATACAGGCCCAGCTCGCCGAGCACGGTTTCACCATGGGCCATGAGCCCGACAGCGTCGAGTTCTCGACGCTTGGCGGCTGGATAGCGACGAATGCGAGCGGGATGAAAAAGAATCGCTACGGCAACATCGAGGACATTCTTCTCGACGTCACGGTGGTATCCGCACTCGGAAAGCTGGAGAGAATGCAGGTCGTTCCGCGCGAGAGCATCGGACTCGATCCGAAGCTCTGGGTCATCGGCAGCGAAGGGAGCCTCGGAATCATCACGTCCGCGGTCGTGAAGCTCTTTCCCCTTCCGGAAGAGAGGCGTTACGGATCGGTCGTTTTCAGGAAGTTCGAGGATGGCGTGGCTTTCATGTACGACCTCGCCCAGAAGGATGTGTATCCGGCAAGCGTCAGACTGGTCGACAACCTGCAGTTCCAGTTCGGCCAGATGCTCAAGCCGAGATCCAAGGGCGCGAAGAAGCTGAAGAGCAAAGTCGAGAAATGGGTCGTCACCGGCCCGCTGGGCTTCAACCCGGATGAGATGGTTGCGGTGACACTCGTGTTCGAGGGCGTCAAGGATGAGGTGGATCGGCAGGAGAAGCTCGTTTACCAGCTCGCGAAGAAGCACAGGGGCTTCAAGGGCGGAGCAGAAAACGGGAAGCGAGGCTACATGCTGACGTTCGGGATCGCGTACATTCGCGACTTCGTTCTTCAACACCATATCCTGGCCGAGTCGTTCGAGACGTCGGTCCCGTGGAGCCAGGCCCAGGAGCTCGTGGACAGGGTGAAAAGCGCGATCTACGAGGCCCACGATGAAAGAAAGCTGCCCGGACGCCCTTTCGTCTCCTGCCGGGTGACGCAGATTTACGAGACGGGATGCTGCATTTACTTCTACATGGCCTTCTACGCAAAGGGAGTGGCTGACGCGGTGGGGGCATATCACGAAATAGAGAGCATCGCGCGGAAAGAGGTCATCGCCGCGGGAGGTTCGATCTCGCATCATCACGGCGTCGGGAAGCTTCGACTTCCGTTCGTCAACGACATCATGTCGCCCGCAATGCAGGCCTGGCGCGAGCAGATGAAATTCGCGCTCGACCCTCAGGGCGTATTCGCTGCGCAGATGCCGCTCGAGACGCACGAGCAGGCTCGCGACCCATTGAGAGTCCAGGTCGCATCATGAGCAGCGGAATGAAAGGCGCGCACGTCCTTCTCACTGGATGCACCGGCTTCGTCGGGAAGGTCGTTCTCGCCGAGCTCCTGCGCCGTCGCGAGGAGCTCGGGATCGAGCGAATTCATCTGCTGATCCGCCCGCGCGGAAGAAAATCTCCTGAAGACCGCTTCAATCGCTCGCTCGGACACTCGAGAGCGTTCTCGTTGCTCGAGCCGGGATGGAAGAAGTTCTGCGATCCGGTAGCCGGCGACATGCTGGACGAAGGACTCGGTGTCAGTGATTCCGATGCGAAGAAGCTCAAGAGCGAGCTCACCCACATCATTCACTGCGCAGCGTCGGTTCGGTTCGATCTGCCGATTGCCGAGGCCGCCTCGATCAATATCACCGGCGCGCTCCGGGTTCTCGATTTCGCGAAGGAATGCCGCAGGCTGACGCGGCTCGTGGATGTGTCGACAGCGTACGTGACTCCGCATCCAGGCGGCGGACCGCTCGTGGTAGAGGAGAAGCTCGTCGATCTGCCGTTCGACGCGGGTGATGTTTACGAGGAGATCATTGCGGGCCGCTCGAGTGAGAAAGCGCTTCTCGCGCGCACCGGCCACCCCAACACCTACACGTTCACCAAGTGTCTTGCGGAAGCGCTGCTTGCCGAGCGCCATGAGAGCGTTCCTCTCAGTCTGCTTCGGCCGAGCGTTGTATCCGCATGCCGGCGGCGCCCGTTCCCGGGCTGGATCGACAGTCACGCCGCCTACGCGGCCTTCATCTCGCTGCTCGGCGCAGGACATCTGCGTGTTGCGCGTGTGAACCCCGACGCATTGCTCGACGTGGTTCCGTGCGATGACGTAGCCGACCGCATTCTTTCATGTGCATTCGATCCGGAGCTGCAGCAGCCGTTCGTGATCCGTCATGCCGTCGCCGGTCTGGAGAACAGCGGAGCGATGCCGCGACTTGCGTATACGCACGAAAAGCATTTCAAGGCGTATCCGCAGGAGCGTGAAGTGCGCTGGGCGTACGTCGGCGAGAATCTCGCTGCGTTCCGCTTCCACGAGATAGTCCACCATCACATGCCCATCGGGGCCGCACGGGTCGCGACGAAGCTCAAGGGACAGAAGCGAGCCACCGTCAAGCTCGAGCGCCTGGCGCGAGGCCTCGGTTACCTCGACGAGGCGTTCCATTATTTCTGCCACCACACGTTCGATTTCAGAACGGCGTTTCCGCCGCTCGAGGATTTCAATCTCGATTCGTATCTCCAGTCGGTTTCCGACGGAATCTCGGAGCATCTGCTGAAACGAAATCCGGTGCAGGCGCCGCTGCGCATGAGCGGCACCGACTTGAGGTGGGCGCTCAAGCAGCCGGAAGGCAACGGAACGACACGCGTATTTGCGTATGTAATCCGCAAGGCACTGAGGAAAGCGGCGACTCAGATCACGTTCAACGAGCTCGAGATAAAAGCGGCAATTCAGCAGATTCGTCCCAACGATCTCGTCGTGCTTGCTCCAAGTCACCGGAGTTACATGGACTTTCTCGTGACATCGCTTCTCTGCTTCGCGCACCCCGGTCTTGGACTCAAGCTTCCGCGAATCGCAGCGAGTGACGACTTCGCCAAGATCCCGATCATCGGACGGCTTCTCGAAGCAGCCGGTGCTTTTTACATCAAGCGCGGAACGGGCGCGCCCGACCCCGAGCTCACACGGCAGATAACAGAGCTCGTGAACGCCGGGCATTCACTCGAGTTCTACGCCGAGGGAACCCGCAGCCGCTGCCGCAGGTTCCTTGCGCCGAAACGTGGAATTCTTCGCGCGATTCAGCAGACGGGACGGCCGACTGTAGTGGTGCCGCTCACAATCAGCTACGACCGTATCGCCGAGGAAGAGGGATTTCTTCGCGAGCTCGATCGCGGGATGAAGCACAAGAGCGGGCTGTTTCCTCTTCTTCAGTGGACGAGGAAGCTGCTTCGCGACGAGATCAAGCTGGGCCGGATTCACATTCGCGCTGGAATGCCGCTTCGAATCGATGCCGAAACTGATATTCGCACACTGAGCCAGGACATAGTATCGGAGCTTCAGCGTCACTCGGCGACGACGACGTTCCATCTCGCTGCGTTCTGCGCGCGCCATCGCGATCTCGGTATCGAGTTGAAGTCCCTCCGAACTGCTATCGTGCGGAGAGGCGGAGTCGTGATCGAGAGCGAGCTCGGCGACGAGGACAAGGTGCCGGAGCTCCTTCAGCGCACGTACGACGCTCAGTGGATGCATCTCTTTTATCCTGATGCGATCGCGCGCGTGCCGGGCAATGCCGCCGTCGTCTCACACGTGCGCCGCAACGGATTCTGGACTCCGAGCTCCCCCCGGTACGATGACGAAGTTACGGACGCGGTCGTCGAGGCCCTGTTCGAGCCCATCTGCCGTGATTACGAGCGGGTCACGCGCGAGCTCGAGAAGGTTCCGGCAAATGGAAAGATCACCGCGCATGAGATCGTCGCCCGCGTGGACAACGTGTTCCTCGGCGACGTCGAGGATGTGCTCGCTGATCTCGCTGAGCGCGGAATATTGTCGCGCGACCGGGACGTCTACCGCTGGGCGAATGGCGTGCGCGATCTCACCAGTTACCGGAACGACTGCTCATGGTGCGGAACCATGCGCTACGACAAGATGATCTCGTGAGCCGGCCCCCGGAGGCGCGCCGGGCACTCGGATGGATCGAGCGCCGGCGCTTCCGGTACAAGCGTCACCCCGTCGTTTCCCTCGATGACGTTCGCGGCACGCTCAAGACCGGCGACATAATTCTCTTTCACAAAACGGCGCGGGCGGGGATTCTCGACACGCTCGAGATGGACGTCCTCGCCCCCCTGTTCTTCGAGGAGAACGAGTTCCGGCATTCCGGGATTGTCGTCCGCCGCGGGGATGAGCTGTTCGTGGTGGAGTGCACCGAGGAGCGTCATTCGGGAGCAGCACATGCCACGTATCCCACGGGCGGCAGTGGAATTCGCGAGGTGCCGCTCGTCCCGCTGCTCGCTGCGTATACCGCCGACAATGGCGACCCTCATTTCGGCGTCCGCTTCATTCCCGCCGAGATCGACGAAGCGATTCTCATGTCGCGGGTGATGGAGATCGGTCCCGTGATCTACCTGCGCGCGCGGCGGAGCATCTCCATCTATCTCGCGAGTTTTCTTCTGCCGCGCGCGATTCATCGAAGGATCATGGAGCGGTATTCGGGCGAGATGATGTGCTCGGAGTTCGTTCACAGCGTGCTCGCCGCGTGCGGGGCGCTCCGCGATTATCCGTCGAAGCTTTTTGCGCCGTACGTGATCGAGAATCCGAGGCTCTTCGAGCGGCATGATCTCGCCGGCTACTCGGATGTCGTCCGCTTCGTGCTGAGCCGCTGATGCTTGTTTAAACCAATGTTGACAAACTAAGCGACTCCGCGGATGATAGGGGACTATTGCCGCCCCCTGAAAAAGCATTCGCGATATGATACGACTGGAGCCCTGGCAAGCCTTCGCCATTGTTCTCGCTGCCGCAGTTCCAATTCTCCAAGCCGAGTCACAGGAGCACTCTCACCCGGCCGCAACGCGTGAGGTTGTCCCTGTAAGTCGTCCCGCGGGTCCTGCGGTACTGCGCAACGAGTCGCGCCTTCCCCGGACAGTCGAGGTGACGATCGTCGCGGAGCCTGCGCGCCTCAGTTTCATCCCCGGAAAATCGACGACGAGCTACACCTACAACGGTCGTGTTCCCGGGCCGATGCTCGAAGCGTATGAGGGTGACAAGGTCATCGTTCATTTCAGGAACAACCTCCCTGAGGCAACCACGATTCACTGGCACGGCCTTCATATCCCGAGCGCTTCGGATGGAAGTCCGTTTTACCCCGTTCCACCGGGTGGGACATTCGAGTACGTCTTCACGCTTCAGCCTGGAAGCGCGGGAACCTACTGGTATCATCCACATCCCGACCACAACACTGGCTGGCAGATCGCAAAGGGACTTTACGGGTCTCTGATCGTGCGGGCGCGTGACGATCCGCTGAAGGGAATACCGGAGAAGCTCATTGTCCTCTCGGATAACCGCTTTCATCCGGATGGATCGATCGACATCTCCGACCCCGCATCCCCTCAGGGAGGCATCGATTTCGAGAATGGGCGTGAATGCGCCCACGTGTTCGTCAACGGAGAGCTGAATCCGACGATAAGCATCCGGCCCGGCGAGGTTCAGAGATGGAGAATCATCAACGCATCCGCCGCTCGCGTGTACCGTCTCGCGATTCCGGGGCAGACACTGCTGCACGTCGGAAATGACGGCGGGTTGTTCGAGCATCCACAGGAAGTGAAGGACATTCTCATCGCCAACAGCGAGCGGGTCGAGGTACTCGTGAGAGGAACGGGAGCTCCGGGATCGGTCACAGTCCTGGAGAACCTCCCATACGATCGCTACTCGATTCATACGCGCCCGACCGACTGGGAGAAGGTTCATGAGCTCCTGAAGATTCAGTACACCAATGACAAGCCGGTGAAGCCGAGGGCGATTCCCGCAACGCTCCGGGTGATTCCGCCAATCGATACGACACTCGCCGTTCGCACGAGAGTGTTCACACTCGGCCAGGGCTTCATCAATGGAAAGCTCCACGACATGAATCGCGTCGACGAGACCGGCAGGCTGGGTGACGTCGAGATCTGGCAGATCGAGAACATCGTTGGAATGGATCACCCGTTCCATCTGCATGGATTTCAGTTCCAGGTGATAGACCAGGATGGAGTTCCTGTGCCGTTCAGGAGCTGGAAGGACACGGTGAACGTGCCGAAGCATTCGGTGGTGCGGTTCGTCGTGCGTTTGTCCGATTTCGCGGGGAAGTGGATGTATCATTGCCACATCCTTGATCACGAGGATCACGGGATGATGGGTGTGCTCGAAGTCAACTGACAAGGAGACCTGATGAGGCGATGGATCAGCGGGGCGGCACTGATGGGAGGAGCGACTGTTGTAATGTTGTCGGTCGCCGCATGGACCAGGCCGGACCCGGTGCAACAGACAAAGGCTCAACAAGTCCTGCGGGGTCGTGATCTCGTTATCCATCACGATTGCGGGGGGTGCCACGGAGGTGGAGCCGATCCGTCGGCAAAGGGTTGGCTCGCGGGCGTCATGAGTCCCGAAATGGAGTTCAAGATCGGTCCCTGCGGTCTGGACCCTGCGGCCAAGCCATGTTTCGTGACCCGTCCGAAGAACCTCACGCCCGACAACGCAACCGGAACAGGGAGGTTCACGGAGCGGCAGCTATTCAACGCGCTGCGTTTTGGACTCAGGCCCGAGGAAACTCCGGACGTCGAGATAACTTCAAGTACCCCCGGGCAGGGCAATTTCCCCGTGCATCCGCACTACCTTGCACCGCCGATGCCATGGATGGCGTGGCGCCACATGCCCGATGCCGACCTATGGGCGATCGCCGCGTATCTGAAGAACGGCGTGAAACCGGTGAACAACAAGGTCATGGACAGCGAGGGCCCGCCGGATTTCTGGGCATCGGAGATGACGGTGGCGAAGATCGGGCCGTATCCTGCGAAGCCGTTCCCTACCGAGAACGAGAAGCAGTAACCTTCTAACCCGAAGAAAAAGAGGCCGACATTTGACGTCGGCCTCTTTTTTTTATCGCAGCATCGCGATGCGCACCGAGTTGGACCCTTTCTTCGCGCGCTCCACCCACAGCGGGCGAAGTATTCGCGCCCGCCTGAAACGGACAATTTTCGAAAACAGATGCGGCAATCTTGACGCTGGAGCACGCGGCTGTAGCGTCATGCCCAGGAAGCCCCGCCCCGTTGTTCCTCTGATTGTGCACTCAAACCCCGAGCACCGGAGGTCGCCGTGAGACGTACCCCATCACTCTTGATTGCCGCTGCCGCATCGTTTCTCGTCTTTCCCATTGCTACAGCATTTCCACAAGGCGTCACCACATCTGCGCTCACTGGAACGGTAACCAGCACAGACGGGCAGCCAATCACGACCGCTACCGTGATCGCTGTACACGTGCCCAGCGGAACCCAGTATCGCGCCTCCGTAACGTCTTCCGGGCGCTACAATCTGCCCAACCTCCGTGTCGGCGGGCCGTACAAGATCACGGCCACATCGATCGGGTACGAGCCCCGCTCCGAAAGCGACATCACGCTTGCGCTCGGCCAGTCATCCCGGGTGGATTTCAGGCTCAATCGCGCCGCAGTCACACTGGAAGGCGTCACGGTCACCGCCGAGAAAGATGCGATCCTCAACGCAGGCCGTACGGGCGCATCGATGACGGTCACGCAGCTCAAGGTCGCGACAACTCCGTCGGTCAAGCGAAGCATACGCGATCTCACGCGCCTCGATCCGCGCAGTGACGGCAACATGAGCTTCGCCGGACGCAACTGGCTCTACAACAACATCTCCGTCGATGGATCGTACTTCAACAACCCTTATGGGCTCGATGATCCCGCGCCTGGCGGCCAGTCGAACGCCGAGCCCGTTCCATATGATGCTGTAGCTGAGCTCCAGGTTTCGATTGCACCGTTCGACGTGCGCGAGGGCGGTTTCACTGGCGCGAACATCAACACGGTGACAAAGAGCGGCACCAACCAGTTCCGCGGATCCGTTTATTCGTTCGCGCGCAACGATGCGCTCGAAGGAAACAAAGTCAGCGGATCGAAGGTCGTGGCCAATCCCGATCTCACGTACAATCAGAGCGGAATCTCGCTGAGCGGCCCGCTCCTCCACGACAAGCTCTTCTTCTATGTCAACGGAGAGATCGAACGGACGAAGTATCCCGGATCCGACTTCGTCGCCAGCACAGGCTCGACAGGGCTTGGCGTTTCACGCGTGTCAGCTGCCGTGATGGATCAGATCCGTCAGCGTATGATCGACTCGTACGGTTACGATCCGGGGCCATATGAGGGCTACTTCTTTCATACTGACAATGACAAGCTGATTGCAAAGCTCGACTGGAATATCAAAACCGACCAGACACTCACCCTGCGCTACAACTATCTGGATGCAAGCCGGGACCAGGGCCCCCATCCTTTTGTCTTCAGCTACGCGTTCACGGGACGCGGACCGAATTCCACGAGTCTTCCGTTCTACAAGTCAGGGTATGCAATCAAGAACAATCTGCATTCACTGGCTCTCGAGCATAACGGAAGATGGACGCGTTTCGCCAATCGCCTCTTCATGAGCTATAACCGCTTCCGTGATCAGCGCGCCCCGTTCAGCGAGGATTTCCCGACAATCGAAATCGGCGAGGGAGGGATCGGATACACAACGCTCGGCCACGAGCCTTTCTCGATACACAACATTCTCGACCAGGACGTGTTCCAGGCGACCAACAACCTCAGCTATTTCCGTGGCAAGCACACATACACCCTCGGCGCCAATTACGAAGATTTCAGCTTCTTCAACTCCTTCAACCTCTTCCGCCATGGATTCTTCCCCGTGCCGTATCCGGGAGGAACCTGGTTCAATTCGATCGCCGACTTCATGAACGCGACCACAGGGCCGAACAAGATCAATTTCGCCTCGATGATCGGCTCCGGACCGCTTAAGGGAGAGCTTTTTCACGTGGGACAAATATCCCTCTACCTCCAGGATGAGCTCCTTGCAAGCGACCGGCTCAAGCTCACTTATGGTGTAAGAGTCGATGTGCCGAAGTATTTCACGGATCCGGTTGATAACGCGTACTCGAGAGGTCTCGCGGCCCTCGATGAAAACGATCGGCCGGAAGTAGTTGATCAGAGCAGGCTGCCAGATGCCAAGCCTCTTTTCTCGCCCCGCATTGGATTCAACTGGAACGCATCGGGCGACCGCTCGACTCAGATCAGAGGAGGCACGGGAATCTTTACCGGCCGCGTGCCTTTTGTCTGGCTCGGTAATGTCATTTCGAACCCTGGATCGAACCCGAATCTTCCACCCGCCCCCGGAGCAAGCATCGTCGAAACGAGAAAGGGGGCAATTCTCCAGCAATCGTTCGACCTGAATGCCATGCCATCGGATTTCAAATGGCCACAGGTGTGGACGACCGACCTGGCAATCGATCGCCAGCTGCCGTGGCAGACTCTCGGCACTCTGGAATTTATTTATACCAAGGACCTGACCGCCATTTATCTGCGCAATGCCGATCTGGTTACCCCGAAGCGGACGCTGCCGGATGGTCGCCCATACTTTGGCGGAGCCGGCGCGAATGAGCTGAACCCTGATTTCGGCGCCGGGATCTACGTCATCGACAACACAGACAAAGGCTACAATTTCAACATCACCGGACAGCTGCGAAAAACCTTCGCGCGCTATATCGACGCGTCCCTGGGCTACACCTTCAATGTTGCCAAGAACACGCTGCGCTCGACCGAAATCGCCAGCGTCCTTTTTGCCAGCCAGCCGACAAGTGGTGATCCCAACAAGGCTGAGCTCGGCTGGTCAGAGTTCGGACAGAGACATCGGATTGTTGGTACGGCGTCATACACGCGAAGCTGGTCATCGCGATACAAGACGCAGCTTGGATTGTTCGCGGAAGTCGCTGAGGGCAACCGTTTCGCCGGGGCCGGCGGCAACCGGTATTCCTTCATCTACTCCGGTGATGTGAACGGAGACGGCCAGGCCGGAAACGACCTCATCTACATTCCAGGCAACGAGAGCGACATTCTCTTCGACCCCATGGGCTCGGTCAGCCCGGCAGAACAGTGGAATCGCTTCAATGCATTCATAGAGCAGGATGCCTACCTCAAGAAACATCGCGGCGAGATCGCCGAGAGATTCGGCGCGGTGAATCCGTGGTACTCCAACGTCGACTTGAGAGTGCTTCAGGACATTGGATTGAACAGTGGGACAACGAAGCACACGTTCCAGGTATCGCTGGACGTACTGAACGTTGCAAACCTGCTCAAGTCCGACTGGGGAGTGCGTAAAGTTGCAAGCGCATCCGCGACTTCGCCTTTGACGCTCGTCAGGTTCAACTCGGCAGGTGTTCCTGTATTCAACTTCACTGGGCCGGATAAGACCTACGTCGATGATCCGAGCCTGTACTCCCGATGGAGAGCACAGCTCGGTATCAGGTATCTCTTCAACTAATAGGTTGCCCAGGTGCGGGGGGTGACCAGCTCCACCGAATGATTGTCGGGATCGCGGAGGTACAGGCTCGTGCCTCCGCGATCCCAGGTCACCTTGCTTTCGATCTCCACGCCGTTCGCCGCGAGGTGCGCTTCCCACCTCGAGAGATCCTCGGCCTCAATTGCAAACGCCAGATGGACCGGCCCGCTTCCATCGTGAGGTGGGATAAAGCCTCCATCAGTCGCCAGGCCGGCGCGAGTAGCGCCTCTCTGAAAAAGGAGCAGCACACTGATCCCATTGACGCTCAGCGCACACAAGCGGGGCGTGTCTACGAGAGTCTCAAATCCAAATACTGAGCGATAGAATTTCGCTGTGCCCGCCAGATCGTCCGCGTATAACGCAGTTTCCAGGACTCTGACGATGGCTGGAGGTGTCATGCAAGTGGAATGGCTGTAACGACTGAGTATCGCGAATGAGCTCCGCCTGACTCGCTCCGATAAAGATCTATCTCCTCAACGCGCATGGTCGCCTGAATTGGGCGGGCCTTCGACAGGATACCAGCGACAGACAAGGGCTCTCTCATTCTTGAAATTGTGAGATGCGCGGTGAACTTTCTCGTCTCCGCGTCGAAGCCCGCGTCACGCGCGGCAGATTCGGCTTTTTCCGCGATGCGCTCGAGCGCTCCATGACCATTGCCGACACCGACCCACACGACTCGCGCGCGCCGCGCGCTCGGGAATGCACCCAGCGTGTCGAACTCGATGTCGAATGCATTGCCAAAACTGGTGCCGCGAAGCTTCTCGATCAGACGATCTCGCATCGCGGGCTCGGTGCTTCCGAGAAACCTGAGAGTGAAATGCCAGTTCTCCGCGGGAGTCGGCTTGCCTGGCAGCGGGGACGGGATCTGCCTCATCAGCGACAACCGCGTCTTTTCAGGAACGGGAACACCGATGAACAACCGCTCCCTTTGTTCGGTCGCTAACGCTGACATTCAGTGACGAGGACCTTGTTCACGGCCGCATCGCCATGCGCCTTGTCGATTGCCTGCGCCGTCCAGTCGGACCCACGCGGCGGTCTGAGAGGAACCGAGAACCGGAAGCTCAACCCGCAATGATCCGCTACGAAACCATAGACTCCGTCCTCACCGGGAAAGAATCTCGCGCCCCGGCGGATCGCGATCACATGCAGCGGAGTGTCGACACCAAGTGAATCGGAAGTGAGGATGCGTGGCGATGTGATCTCCACTCGCCAGACTCTATCGCTGGTCACCACTGCCCTCACCGACTCGCCGCCAACTCTCGCGACCACTACGCGCTCCTTCATTCCTTCCGATCCCGGCTCTTCGGAGTCACTCATCACTTCGCACGCCTGCTTCACGGCGGCTACGGTGACGCCGACCTTGAGCTCTCCTACACCATCGTCGGCCAATATGGGCTTTCCCGTAACCCCACAGTCGAGAGTTGCAGCGTCAGGAGCTGTGTCAACGGAAACCGGCGGAGCGACAGTGGTGTCGATCCGCCGGCCGGCGTCGTCCGATTTCCTGCATCCCGCGGCGATGGCAATCGCCGCCAGCGCGCAAATGATTCTCACGCGGTAAAACTTACTCCGTCGCCTGAATCGTGAGTGGCTCGGTGAGACGGATGGTGATGCGCCCACCCGAGGGCACGCATCCGTCGTAGTCGGCGTTGCGATTGGCGATGACCGCTCCTGCGGCGGCGCCGGCACCCGCTCCGATGACGGTGGATTTCGTCTTGTGACCCAGTATCTGACCAAGGACAGCGCCGATTGCCGCGCCGGTTGCAACCTTGCGCGCTGTCTCGCCGTTCGATTCCGCGCGAACACGATCGACCTGCGCGTAGGTGGTCTCCGAGCTTACCGGATAGGTCTTGCCGGCGTACGAGATGGACTCGACTCGCAGGCCAATCTCGATGTTCTCGCCCGCCTTCTGGCTGCGATGCAGCGAGGTGATCGATACGACCGCGGTCGCACCAACCGGAATTACAGTTCCGTTTGCTCCCATCACCGGATCTGCAATTTGCGCGGTGAAACGGTCGCCGACGCTGTTGGTATTGGTGCAGATGCGCTGGCCGGCGGCGAGCGAGATCTCCGATCCTGACGACACGACGCCGAGAGGCTGTTCCGATCCCCGTTCGCTCACGCGTTCGGTGTTACCCGTCGCTGTCACCTGGACCGCGGGAGTTTCAGGCGCGGCTGGTGCCGGCTTCGTCGTGACGCGGGGCGCCGGTTTTTTCACGACCGCAGCAGTCACGCGCCGTGGCGCCGGCGCAGGTGCTGCCGCAGGCTCGGAAACAATGGGCGCCGGCTCGGCAGCAACGGGGACGTCACGCAGCTCGGGCTTCGAGGCAGTGTCCTGGTTCGCGAGCGCAAGATCGCGAGTGAGACTGGTGTCTTCCGCGAGCACGTCGCTTTTCTTTGCATCGCTGCACGCGCCGAGAGTCAGGGCAGCGATCATGAGCGCGCCAATGCCGATTATCCTTTTCATTTTTTTTCTCTTGTGATAAAAAGAGCGCCGCGATGTTTGTCCACCGCGGCGCTGAATATGGTTTTCTTCGTTCCGTCGCGCCGTGATTAGAACCGGCGGCGTCCGCCTGTCGGCATGTTCACCACGCCACCAATTCGGCCGCTTCCCGGGAAGGTGCCGATCACCGGAATCCTGTTGTTGATCGAGATTCCGCCGCGGGGATGACGGCCGTCGGTGCGCGGATCACAGTCGTCGCCATCGACTACTCCGCCGCGAAGCACAACTCCGATGATCGTGCCGATGCCGGCGCCGATGTCGCCTCTTCCGCTGCCTATCTGGCCGTCACCTGCGCCACCGCCGCTGGTCGCTACCGGACGCGGACGTGGACTCGGAATCGGAGCCTCGGCAACGGGGGCCGGGGTCGGCTCGACCGGTGCGGACTCGACTTCGGTGCTCACGTCTGCCTGCTCGACCTCGACGGGAGCTGGCTCACGAGTCGGCGCGGGTTTGTGCTTTGCGACCCGCTGCGACTGCGCAACACGACGCGGCGCAGGCTGTGTTCTCTCGATCGACGATACAACCTGCGTCGCAGGCTGACCGGTCGGCAATGTTATCTCGCTCGCCGTCGAAGCGCGCTCGAGATCCTGTCTGAAATCATCACTGACTTTATCACTACCGCTGCAGGCGGCTAACGCCAACGCGCCGGACAAACCGGCAAGCTTGACGAAGGTGCGCATCTTCTTCTCCCTGTACCTCGTGGCGGTCAGCCGTTGCCTGTCTGGCATTCGGTCCGCCACAATGCATACCCCGACTGGCAATGGCTGGTCCACTGCTCTTTCCCTCTGAGAAGGGCTATCGGGACCCTGTTTTCGTCCTCTCGGGGTGACAATTTTGTCTCCGAATGGAGACACCACCCGTGCGACAAGCACAGTTACCAATCATCGAAACGCAAACAGAACAAGCTGCCCGCTGCCCGCGGAACGCTACACGCCGCCCGCTGAACCTCGCTCGCTACGCGTCCGAGCGGAATGCCGGCAGCGTTCAGCGGGCAGCGGGCAGCTTGTTCTGTTCTTACTCTGATGGAGATGATGCGTCGACTGATGCCGACAAATCCTCCGAGAGATTTGCATCGCCGCTTATGATCGCGCGCCAGGAAATCTCGTTGCCTTTGCGGAAGCCCTTCTTCGTGACCTTGACTCCCTCGGGGGAGATCGCAGCGATGTAAGCCTGCCCATCGATCTCGAGCTCCCTCTTGAGAACCTTGTCCAGTTTGGTAGCCATTAAATTCCTCGCAAGTCAGGGGTCGTTATATGCATATTCGCCGGTGACCTGCCAATCTCGCAACAATCAGATTAGATGGAAAGGATGACAGCCGACCCAATGAAGCCCGCTTCCTACCTCGTTTATGAGGTCGAGCGGCGAGCGTATCCACTCAGTGACGGGCCATTCAGCATCGGAAGGGATGCGTCGAGCGGCATAGTGATTCGAGAGCCCGCAGTCTCGCGCGCTCATGCGGAAGTCCGCCCTGGTGAGGACGGATTCATGCTCAGCGCGACAGGCGCGACAGGCACGCGCCTCAACGGAACTCCGGTTACGACGCCGACGAAGCTCAGTGATGGAGATCGAATCGAGATCGGATCTGCCGAGCTTACCTATCGCGAGGGGCGGCTGCCCCTTGGCGTCTCGGTCGTCGATACCGCGGCCGGCCCGGCACACGATCCCGACGCGATGACGCGCCGGCCAACCATCACGAACCCCATACTCGGGACGACGCCAGCCGCACCACCGAAGAAAACGAGCGCCACGGGGGCGCTCGTTCTCCTGGCGATTCTCATCGCCGCTGCAGTCTGGTATTTCACCCGGCGCTAATTCCCCAGAAGCTCGCCTGCGATCCTGTCGGCGTTGTACATCTTGAGCAGCGTTTCCAGGATCGCGGCCGAATTGACGCTGACCGTTCGCGCTGTTTTCGACTGGAATAGAAAACGATTCGCGACATTCTCGATGTTGCCGTCGAACACCACTCCCACTACTTCTGATTTCCGGTTGACGATCGGGCTTCCGGAGTTTCCGCCGATGATGTCGTTGGTCGAGACGAAATTGAACGGAGTGCTCATGTCGACCTTGCCGCGCCCGTCGACCCACCTTTTCGGAAGCGCGAACGGGAATTTGCGGTCGAATGATTCCCACCGGTCGTAAAGCCCGTAGAAGGTAGTCTTGAACGGCGCGATCGTGCCGTTCATGGGATACCCCGATGCGACGCCGTCGCTGATGCGCAGCGTGAACGTGGCGTCGGGAGGAAGTGACGTGCCATAGACGCTGTACAACGCCTTTCCGAGCTTCTCGTTGTTCACGGAGATGATCGTGTTGAGCCTGTCGGCACGCGACTGAACCTCGCGGTTGAGCGAGTCGATGCGGCGCGCGAGAACGATCATCGGGTCCGTCGATGCGGCTACTGCTGCATCCCCGCCTTCCACCAGGGAGCGGCGGAATGCGAGATCACCGACTCGCGTTCCGGAAACAATCGCGGCCGCAGCCTCCTCAGGAGTTCGGCCATTCAATGTGAGAGCGAGAAATGGATCGTCCGCAGCGAGCTCTTCTTTTGCCGCGCGCAGCTGGGCCGTGATGGCAAGACGCTCATAAGCGGTGTCGACGGGCTGTTCACGCAACAGCGCAGCCCGGATGTTGGCAGCAAGGTTTCCCCGATATGCGGCAAGACGCTCTGCATCGCTCAGCGCCGATTCCTTCGCGATTCGAACGAGCTGGCCGCTCATGTTCATCAGTCTCGATCCGCCGGCATTCACCGTGAGCCCGAATCCGCGATGTCGTCGCTGTGCATCGAACGTAGCGAGCTCGCGCTGCGCGTTTGCAATCGCTTCGTAAATCCCGCCATACTCTGCCTGCATTTTTGGATCACTGGCCACTCGCGCGCGAAATTCAGACTCGAAGGCGCGCTTGGCCGTCATCGACGCCGAGTCGATCAGCCCTGCCCGGTATCCCGTTACCGCTTTCCGCGAATTCTCGAGGCCGAAGACGTTGTTCTGGTAACGTCGCACCGCTGTGGGGTCACCGCGCTCAACTGCGTGGTACGTCGCCAGCGCGCGCTCGTATCCCGCGAGCTGCGCCGGATATCCAACGTCCCGGAGAAATTCCATCTGCGCAACGGTGAGCAGGCGGCCCGTCGAGCCTGGATTTCCGATGACGAAAACCAGCTCATTTTCGACTGGACCCGTTTTGCTCCAGCGGAAGTAATTCTTCGGCGCATACGGCTGGTCATTCTCGTACACCCGGAACATCGCCGCGTCGAGATTCCATCTTGGATAGGTGAAGTTGTCCGGATCACCGCCGAATGCCGCTATCTCGTCCTCCGGCACGAACACCAGTCGCACATCGTTGAATCTTCTGTAGCGATAGAGAGAGTAAATCCCGCCCTGATACAGCGAGACGACCTGGCAGGTGAGCTTCGTCTCATCGCCACACTCCTTCTCGATCCGCCCTATGACAGCGGTGCGCTCGGCAGCTGCAGTCTCGGGGACTTTGCTGGTGACGGCGGCGTTCACCCGCTGCGTGATGTTGGCGATTGATTCGAGCTGATCCACATAGAGGCCTGGACACTTGCGCTCGTCGCGGATGGTCGCCGCGGCGTAACCGGTCTCGATGTAGTTCGTGTCTTTCGGAGAGACTGCGTCTGTGCATCCACGCGCGCAGTGATGGTTCGTGAGTATGAGTCCTTTCGCCGATACGAAAGACGCCGAGCAATTGGGCAGCCTGACAGATGCGAGCCGGGCGTTGTCGAGCCATGCCTGGTCAGGCGCGAACCCGTAGGTCTTCTTCCAGTATTCGATCGGCGGCGCATCGAACGTCCACATCGTTCCGAACTGCGGCTGGTAGCCGACCGGCCCGAGCTTTACGCTCTGCTGTGATGGAGATGATGCGGCGGGTGACGGTGAATTGGCGACAGTTGCCGACGAACAGCCTGCAACTACGGCGACGAAACCGACAAGCGATGACAGCCGAGCATTGAGCATTGAATTTCCGGAGCGAGTGTGGGGGCTGTAGAGTTACGAATGACTCGCCCCGGTTTCAAGCTCGATCAGCTCGTAAACTTCTCCAGCACCTGTGCCTCGAGCGCTTCCTTGAGCGGCTCCAACTCGATCTTTTCGAGAACATCGGCAGCGAACGCGTAGGTGAGAAGGCGCTTCGCCTGCGACGGGCCGATTCCCCGGCTTCGCATGTAAAAGAGCGCAGTCTCGTCGAGACGGCCGACGGTAGCACCATGCGTGCACTTCACGTCATCCGCAAAAATCTCGAGCTGCGGCTTCGTATCGACGCGTGCTCCGTCGGACAGAAGGAGGTTGTTGTTACTCTGCTTTCCGTCGGTCTTCTGCGCCTCGGGATGAACGTAGACCTTTCCGTTGAACACGCCGTGCGAGTTGCCGTCGAGGATTCCCTTGAACAGCTCATGGCTCGGGCAGTTGGGCGCGACGTGCTCGATACGAGTCTGATGATCGACGTGCTGCGAGCCATCCACCATGTACAGACCGTTCAGCACCGCTTCGGCTGCGTCGCCGGCTAGCGTCGTGTAGACATTGGTGCGTGAGAGCTTTGCGCCGGTCGCAAACGAGAACGACTCGTAGCGGCTGTTCCGCCCCTGCTGCACCTGGATCGTTCCCACATGAAATGCGGTCCGGCTCTCAGTCTGGAGCTTGTAATGACCGATGCGCGCGCCCTCGTCGACAAAAACCTCGGTGACGGCGTTGGTGAAATAGTTCTCGCCGCCGACGCTCACGTAATTCTCGATGATCGTGCACTGCGAGTTACGCTCGGCGAAGACGAGATTTCGTGTCTGGATCGCGGAATTCCCGGCATTCTCGTCGGAAATGAAGAGAAGATGAATGGGCTTCTCCACGAGGGCGTCGCGCGCGATGCGGATCACTGCGCCATCTGCCGCGAAGGCTGCGTTGAGTGCCGTGAACGACGCGCTGCCGGAAGTTGCGAGCTTCGACAGATGCCGCTTCACTACCTCGCTGTCGTTCCTGATCTCGTCGGCGAATGTCGTGATCGTCGCGCCGCGAAGATCTCTCGACTGTTCGTCGATCCGCTCGAGGCGACCGTTGACGAACACGATCGTGTTCCATTCGCTTCCGAACGCGAAGCGCGCGATGAGATCATCGGAAACTTCTCCACCCTTTCGCGGAAGTCCGAACACCTTCTCGGCTATCGGCGCGACGTTGGTGAAATGCCAGTCCTCGTCTTTCATCGTCGGGAAATCGAGGCGCTCGAACGTGCCCATTGCATCGCGGCGAAGGTCGCGCAGCCAGGCGGGCTCGCTCGACAGTCTGGCAGCTTCCTCGAAGTCCAGCCGGTAAGCTTCGATCGGAGACGCCGGAGCGTCGACTGCGATCTCACTCACGCAGCTGCCCCGGGAATCCAGTCGTAACCTTTCTCCTCGAGCTCGAGAGCAAGCTCCTTCCCGCCTGACTTGACGATGCGGCCGTTGGCCAGAACGTGAACGAAATCAGGCACGATGTAATTGAGCAGACGCTGATAGTGGGTGACCACTATCGTCGCGTTGTCGGGGCGGCGCAGCGCGTTGACCCCGTGCGCGACGACCTTGAGCGCATCGATGTCGAGGCCCGAGTCGGTCTCGTCGAGAATCGCGAGCCGCGGCTCGAGCACAGCCATCTGAAGGATCTCGTTCCGCTTCTTCTCGCCGCCCGAGAATCCGCTGTTGACCGAGCGATTCATCATCGCGGGATCCATGTCCACGAGCTTGATCTTCTCTTCCATCAGGTCGAGAAACTCGAGCGGATCGAGCTCGGTCATACCTTTTGCCTTTCGGATCTCGTTGAATGCCGAGCGCATGAAGTAGGCATTGGTCACGCCGGGAATCTCGATTGGATACTGGAACGCGAGAAAAATTCCCTCCTGCGCGCGAACTTCAGGATCCATCTCGAGAAGGTTGCGGCCGTCGTACGTCACCTCGCCCTCTGTAACCTCGTAACCCGGGTGGCCCGCGAGCACCTGCGCAAGCGTCGATTTTCCTGACCCGTTCGGGCCCATCACGGCATGGATCTCACCCGTTTTGACTGTAAGATCGATTCCGCGGAGAATTTCTTTCTCGCCAATGGTGGCGTGCAGATTCCTGATATCGAGCAAGTTCGTTTCTTGACCTTGATTGTTGTTTTGAACTACGTGGCGGCTGGCTGCTCGCAGTCGTCAGCCAACCGACCCTTCGAGCGTGATGCCGA